>Ga0209420_1001198_pt1 | contig 12453 bp, 9 predicted proteins | sample BlaSpr_A8_OM1_O1_FD_187972 | JGI IMG/M metagenome (GOLD analysis project Ga0209420, IMG submission 187972) | Forest soil microbial communities from Thunder Bay, Ontario, Canada - Black Spruce, Ontario site 2_A8_OM1_O1 (SPAdes) (version 2) | ecosystem: Environmental > Terrestrial > Soil > Boreal... | reverse complement strand
CCTCTCGCTGACGATCCTCATCGGGGACGAACCAGCCCGGAATCCTTTGCCCCTAGAGTTTCGTTCACCGGGACCTCCACATCGTTAACAGCGTACGCGACACGCTAGCCGACACTCGTGCGCAGCTTGGCCGCTTCCAAGAGCATAATTCTAGCTGTGAACAGCGCGAGGACCAGTCGACTCGAGTGGTACGGCGTTAGGAGTTGGACCGAAGTGAATTGAGGTCGGACAGCATTCCTTCGCGTTATCTCATCTAATGAGTATGAACAGCCGGGAATCAGCCGATTCAATTTGCGCGACGCTGCGGCGGAACAGGTACCAGGCGCTGCTGGCGGGCGGATGTGTGCGTGATCTGCTGCTGGGGCGGTCGCCGGTCGACTACGACATCGCCACCGACGCCCTGCCCGAGCAGGTGATGGCGATCTTCCCCGAAAGCGTAGCCGTGGGCGCACGGTTCGGAGTGGTGGTCATCCCGGGTGATGGTTTCAAGGTCGAGGTAGCTACGTTTCGTTCCGACGGCAACTATTCCGACGGGCGGCGTCCGGACCAGGTCGTTTACGCCAAGTCGCCGGAGCAAGACGTAAAGCGGCGGGACTTCACGATCAACGGCTTGCTCATGCGGCCCGAGACCGGCGAAGTCCTCGATTTCGTGGGGGGGCAAGCTGATCTGAAAGCGGGCGTGATTCGCGCCATCGGCGAGCCCGACCGGCGATTTAGCGAAGACAAGCTGCGCCTCATGCGCGCAGTGCGCTTTGCGTCGCGGTTCGGGTTTGCGATCGAGCAGGAAACGTTGGAGGCCATTCGGCGTCACGCCGGCGAGATCACGATCGTGTCCGCAGAGCGTCTGCGCGACGAATTGTCCAAGTTGTTGACTGAAGGCGCGGCAAAACAGGGATTCGAGCTGCTGGATCGAGCTGGCTTGCTGGGGGCGGTGCTGCCAGAGGTTTCGGCCATGAAAGGTGTCGAGCAACCCCCGCAATACCACCCGGAAGGCGATGTCTGGACCCATACGCTCCTGATGCTCGAAGGCCTTCCCGCCGGATCGCCTGCGACACTGGCGTGGGGCGTCTTGCTCCACGACGTCGGCAAGCCGCCTACGTTCCGTTCGGTGGCGGTAACCGGCGATCGAATACGGTTTGACGGACACGTCGACGTGGGCGTTCGAATGGGTGAGGAGATTTGCCGGAGATTCCGGTTCTCAAACGAGGATACGGAGCAAATTCTGGCGCTTATCGCGAACCATATGAAGTTTAAGGACGTCGAACAGATGCGGCCCGCCACGCTAAAAAGGTTTGTGCGGCTGCCTCGGTTCGAGCAACACATGGAGCTGCACCGGCTGGATTGCTCCTCGAGCAATCGACGCCTGCAGAGCTACAATTTCGTAAGGAGGTTGCTCGAGGAAACTCCCCCGGAGCAGATTCGCCCCGCTAAATTATTAACGGGCAATGACTTACTTGATATGGGGTACAAGCAGGGGCCAATGTTCAGCCAAATCCTGGCCTCCCTCGAGGATGCTCAACTGGAAGGCAAAGTAGAAACCCAGGACGAAGCCAAGAGGTACGTTTTGAGCAAGTTCAGGCCTAAACGCAGCGAAGAGCCTGAAGCAGAGCCGCGGAGCGCTGATGAGAAACAAAGACTTCCCAGCAAAACGGTTGTCGGTAACTGAATGGATTCATGTGAGTTACGTGGTCTTGGGGATGAGTCTGGAAACGGGTATAATGCCTTAGTGTGGCACGCTAAGATTTTATGCTTTTTCCCGGTTCATCTCTGTAGATCGTTTGCGAACCTGGTGCATCTAAGTTGAAATAGCGCGGGTTGGTTGGTGGCTTTACTGACCAGCAAAGGTCAGCGCGCTTAAGATTGGGGACATCATGGCTGAAAAGAAATTTGTGGTGCCGCAGGTATTGCCGATCCTGCCCGTACGGGACACGGTCCTGTTTCCCGGGGCGGTGCTGCCGCTGACGGTCGGACGGGAAAGCTCGCTGGCACTGGTAAACGCTTTGGAGGGCGAGGACAAGCAATTGGGCGTGGTCGCCCAGCTTGATCCGCGTGTGGAAGACCCTTCCGCGGCCGACCTGCACAAGGTGGGTACACTGGCAAAGGTCCACAAGACCGTAAAAATGCCCAACGGCAACGTGGTGATTTTTCTGGAAGGTCTGCAGAGAATCCAAATCGCCGAGTTGATCACCTTGCGTCCATATTTGCGAGCGCGCGTCGAAGCGCAACCCGATATTTCGGGTGACGTGGACGCCGAGTTGGAAGCTCTGCAACGCAACGCGCAGGATTTGTTCCGCGACGTGGTGAGCCATTCGCCGCAGCTTTCCGACGATTTGCAGTCGGTGGCGACGGCGATTGACGATCCAGGCCGCCTCGCGGATTTCATCGCGGGCACGCTGCCATCGCTTTCGACGCTTGTCCGCCAGGAATTAATCGAGACGCCGAACGTGCGCAAGCGTTTGGAAGCGCTGATCCGTGAACTTTCCAAGGAATTGGAAGTTCTGGAGCTGCGGTCCAAGATTCACGAGCAGGTTCAGGAGCAGGTGAGCCAGAACCAGCGCGAATACTTGCTGCGCGAGCAGATGAAAGCGATCCAGAAGGAACTCGGCGAATCCGACGATTCGATGCAGGAGATCGACGAGCTCCGTAAGAAAGTGGACGAAGCCGGAATGACGGCAGAAGCCAAGAAAGAGTGCGATCGCGAATTGAAGCGGCTATCCAAGATGACGCCGGCTTCAGCCGAATACATGGTATCGCGCACGTACCTCGAGTGGATGACGTCGTTGCCGTGGGCCAAGTCTTCCGGTGCAGAAGAAATCAACATCGCGAAGGCGCAAACGATTCTCAACGAAGACCACTACGACCTGGAAAAGGTCAAGGAACGCATCCTGGACTACCTGGCGGTCAAGAAGCTGCAACCGGGAATGAAGGGGCCAATCCTGTGCTTTGTCGGGCCTCCAGGCGTGGGCAAGACTTCGCTCGGTAAATCGATTGCGCGGGCACTCGGCCGCAAATTCGTGCGCATCGCCCTGGGCGGCATGCACGATGAAGCGGAAATTCGCGGGCATCGCAGGACGTACATCGGCGCGTTGCCGGGTCAGATCATTCAAGGCCTGAAGCGCGGCGAGACCAACGATCCGGTCATGATGCTCGACGAAGTCGACAAGCTCGGCCGCGACTTCCGCGGCGATCCATCCTCCGCACTGATGGAAGTGCTCGACCCGGAGCAGAACAACGCGTTCCGCGATCACTATCTCGACGTGCCCTTCGATCTGTCGAAGGTGCTCTTCATCGCCACGGCGAACTGGATGGATCCCATTCCAGAACCGTTGCGAGACCGCATGGAGATCATCGAGCTGCCCGGATACACAGGCGAAGAGAAGTTACACATCGCGCACAAGTACCTGATTCCGAAGCAAGCTGCGGAACACGGTGTGAAGGTTCCGGATCAGCTGGAATTCACCGACGATGGGCTGCGCGAGATCATCCACAGCTTCACACGCGAAGCCGGTGTACGCAACCTGGAACGCGAGATTGCAACAATCACGCGGAAACAGGCGCGACGCATCGCGGAAGACAAAACGGAAAAGATGAGCGTCACGCCGGAAGTCGTAAGGGAATTTCTCGGCGTGCCGAAATTCCGCACCGAAAAAGAAGTCGAGGAACGCGTCAAGCGGCCGGGAGTTGCGGTCGGCTTGGTGTGGACCCCGGTCGGCGGAGACATCATCTTCATCGAGGCCACGCGCATGCGCGGCGGGAAACAATTCACGATGACCGGGCATCTGGGCGAAGTAATGCAGGAGTCGATGACAGCGGCGCTGACGTGGACGCGCGCGAACGGCGAACGCTACGGCATCGATCCCGACTTCTTCCGGAAGCAGGACATCCACATCCACGTGCCGTCGGGCGCGGTTCCGAAGGATGGACCCTCGGCCGGTGCGGCGATGGTCACCGCGCTGGTCAGCCTGCTCAGCGGGCGGCCGGTTCGCGATCGACTGGCGATGACCGGCGAGATGACTCTGTCCGGAATCGTGCTGCCGATCGGTGGCGTGAAAGAGAAAGTGCTGGGAGCGAAGCGCGCGGGCATCAAGGAAGTACTGCTGCCCGCGGACAACGAACCCAATGCCGTCGCCGATCTTACGCCGGATATCCTCGGCGACATGAAGATCACCTACGTGCGCACGCTGGACGAAGTGCTCGAGCACGCGCTGCAGAAGGAGCCGGTGGCTCCGCCCATCGTGCCGCCGACCGAGCCGAAGGCGAAGCGTCTGCCTTCGGATGGGCCGCGCGCGATTCACTAAACACGTTTGACGATGCGCGGGGCGCGGAAGATCGCGCTCCGCAGGAGAGCCGGAACATTTCTCTCAGGACCCCGAGGCCCGGGCACCTTGCCGGGCCTTTTTTATTGGGTGGAGAGCGACTCGTGCCGGATCGGATTTCATCGCTGCCCGCGGCGTCTTAGGCATATCCTCAGCTGTTTGCTCGCTCACCTCGAGGTGGCGTCCAAAACCGTTTCAGCGTGCGTAGGGTGGAAGCGGGCACAGACAGGAGTGTCTGTGCTACTACTATGGGCACCGTGGAGCGGGCCAAGCACAATACGATGGATGCGCCGGTAGAATTGCCTGGGCGGTTGGCGGAAGCGTTAGTGCGCGAGCGCATCGTGCCGCGATTTGTGGACTCGTATGTCGAAGAGCACGGCCGCTATGGCTTGCAAGTACACGCGGCACTGTACCGCGATTTGCTCGGATTGTTGCAGCGCGAGGCGCTAATCGCGATGACCGTGCATGCACTGGAAGTGGCCACCACCGAGCCGCCGCCGGGGCGGGGCAAATCCAAGCCGCGCGTGATGCCCCGAAAAGACGTTGCCGTGTTCCGCAGGAAATTTCTGAATGCCCTGACCCGCCAGCAGAAGTGGAGTGTCAGCGACGCCCTCGATTTTCAACGAGACCTGCAGATGTATGAAGTATTGATCGCGCGAAGCGGAACATCGCGTCGTCGCAAACCCTTCGAGGCCGCGAATCACCCCTTCGTCGATCGCTGCGCATTTTTGCTCGATTCCTCGTTTATGGAGAAGGCGCGCATGGCCGCCAGCCGTGCGCTGACCGAAGTCGAAACGTTGTGCGACCAAGTGACCGCGGACGTGCTGCAGAACGGCGGGAAGAGGACGCTGGGATCTTGACGGCTGAGTTGGGAGCACATTGAAGCTGCGCCCCTACCCCAGAAGTTCATCTTTCCACAGCGGTTTGCCTGCCAGCGAAAGATAAAATCCCCACGCCCCAAGTGCGACGAAGATCAGTACCAGAAACATGCAGTGGGCCGCATACCAGTTGGAGAAATCGAGCGAGTACGGAACATTAAGCAAGAGGTTCGTCATGAAGCAGGCGATTCCGAGCACGATCAAGCCGAAACGCACTACCGCGACGGCGGCGATTACGTAGATGGTGACCCACACAAGCATGTCCGCGACAACGTGATCGCTGGTAAGGATTCTCGGCAGTCCATAAATCAGGACGAACAACACGGCGGCAATCCAGCGATTGCGTACCAGCACGCGCAGCAGTACCAGCGTGAGGAAAAACATTAAGGTGCCCACCATGGAGTTGACGATGATGCTCAAGCACATGGCCACGGCTTCCCTGGTTCCCAGAAGAAACTCCGTCACTGGCACTCTCAAAGGGTCGCCTCGGTGGATCTCAAACAGACTCCCCAGCTCAAATACCAATACCCAGCACATTCCCAACAAAACGCCGAGCACCAGGTCGCGGCCCACCAAAGGGTCGCGCAAGCGTCCATCCACCAGCCGGGTCCAGGAAATAATCGTTTGCGGCCAACTGCGGCGGACGTAAGGCTCCAGTGCAATGTACAGAACCCACATCGTTCCGGCCGCAAACAACGCGGTACTGATGGCCATCGCGATCAGGAGTAGAGTGTCCATTACAAGCACAAAGTGTGCGCGGAAGAGGAAGGTGGCGATTTCCACGGCGAAGACCGCCCACGCCAGGCGTTGCGCCCCCCTGCGATCCCCTCTGCCGCGTGCGATGTTGCGAAACGCGAACCAGATTCCGCCAACGGCCAGCACGGTCGCCAGTGCCAGAAATGAAATACTCGAAATCCTTGCTTTGCGATCATTTTCTTCGATCGCCGTGCGCTCAGGCTTGGTCCAGGGGCCGATGAGATTGAAGTACACGGGCTTTCCGCGCCATGCGGCTGCTTCGACATGAAGTGGACGGCCGCTGCCCGGCCATACGCCGTCCCAGGCTTTGCGTTCGTCCGCGGCGGCCAGCGAAGTCCAGCCCGGCGGCACGGCGCGAAGTTGCGACGGATCAATTTCCGCAGCGGCGAACAGGGCACTCCAATCCACTGGATGCGCCGGTGCCTGCGCTGCTGCCGCCGGAGACTCCACCTGCGGAGGAAGCGCTTGCAGCCATTGCAATCGGCCCTCGGAATCCATCCACACTGTGATCATCCCGGACAGCGTCGGCGCCGGGTCATCAAACGTTACAACCCCCGGGGTTAACCCACCGCCCCATAGGCCCTCCGCAACCATTTCCCGCGGGCTTTGCCGATACCAGAAGTTGAGCACCGTGGGCCGTTGCGAGAAAACCTGACTCCAATTGGGTTGGGGCTTGTCGTTCTTTGCGACATAGGCCAGCAAATCGGTATCTTCGCCAAAGCCAAACGCTTTATCGACCGGATGGTCCGGATATCCGAGCCGGGCCAGGATTTCACTGGCCTTGCTGGCCATGACTTCGGGAGACTTTGCAGGGTGGATGCGTTCGAGCCCGTTTTCTTTCACGCCCACGTAGACGAAGAAAACCGTGCCCAGCAGCAGAGCGAACAGAGCGGCAACGGCGATCCTCGGCGCGAGGCCAGAGGTCTCACCGGCGGCGGCGACCATCTGAGGCGAAGGAGTTTCCCCGGCGGCGAGGGCGGCGGCGAGCGGGTCTCCGCCGGGAAGCGCAGCGGCGACCTGCAACGCAGAGGGCGGGCGCAACGCAGGATCTTTCTCGAGACAGCGCATGATCACGCGCTCAAGGAGCGGGTCCAAATCACGCACGAGCGACGACGGACTGGTGGGCGCGGACTCGTCGCGCAATCTCATAAGTTCTGGCAGTGTGGCGGCCTCAAAGGCGCGTTTGCCGGTGAGAATTTCGTACATGACCAAGCCGAGCGAGTACAGATCACTCTTGATGGTGACTTCTTTGCCGGCGAGTTGTTCCGGCGCCATGTAGGCGGGCGTGCCGGCGCGCACCTCGGCGCCTTGAATCGTCGCGGCGATTCCCGCCAGGCCGAAATCCGTGATGCGGATTTTTCCAGCACTGTCGAGCATCAGGTTCGCGGGCTTCAGGTCCCGGTGAATCACGCCGCGGTCGTGGGCGGCGGCTAGACCCGCGCACGTCTGACGAGCGATCTCCGTAGCTTTATCCGTTGAGAGTCGGCCGATGCGACGCACGAGCGAGGCAAGGTCTTCGCCATCGATGTATTCCATGGTGAGGAACGTGATGCCGTCCGCGTCGCCGATATCGAACACGCGGCAGACGTTGGGATGGGAAACCTGGCGGGCGATGCGTACTTCGGAGTGGAAGCGCGCAAGGGCGGAGGCATCTTGGGATACCGATTCTGGTAGGAATTTTATGGCGACGATCTGGCTGAGCTTGAGATCTTCGGCGCGGTAGACCTCGCCCATTCCGCCGCGGCCTGCCAAGGCCACGATGCGGTAACGCTCGGCCACGAGTTGGCCGGGGACGAATCTTCCGCCGCCGATAGGATCAGAACTCAGCGGAGATGGGGAGGAACTGGACGACATGCGAGAAGTCCGCGGCGCTGGAGTGCGTGGTGCTGGGGTTCGTGGAGGCCGGGGCATTACCGGTGTGGTGGTGTCGATGGTTAGACCTTCGGCGATCGGATCGCTGCCGACGATGGTGGCTTCGGCGTCGAGATTGAGGGCAGCGCCACACGCGGAGCAAAAGCGTCCCTGAGGAGGATTCTTCGCGCCGCAGGAAGAGCAGAACATGGGAGGGCGAGATTCTACCATCGGGACTGTGGCGACGCGAGTTGGCTTACCACCGGGAACGCCATTCTCCCGAATGGCGTTTGCAGGCTCGACTATCGGCTGGGTCCGCCGTTCCGGAGGCGGTATCAGGAAGAGGAACGTTCGACTTGCACGGCGGTACCGTAGGCGAGCACTTCGGTGACGCCTTGCATCACCTCGGTGGCGTCGTAACGCATGGCGACGACGGCATTTGCACCATGTTGGGCGGCGTGTTGCAGCATCAGCCCGAAAGCATCCTCACGAGTTTTTTCGCAGAGATTGGTGAGGATGGTGATGTTGCCGCCGACGACGGTTTGCAGCGCGGCGGCGAAGTTCCCGACGATGCTGCGCGACCTGACCACGATGCCGCGCACGATTCCATAGTTCCTCACGATGCGATAACCCGGCAGATCGTTTGCCGTTGTGACCATTGCGGTATCCACGCTACTGACCATAAGCAGTGCTCCTCGGGGTTGACGTTTACCGGTGCGATTCTACCTCTTCACGCAGTTCATGCGGAGAGCGAAGTGTTCTGCTACGCTCGACTGACAGTGGAAACTCTATTTTATTTCCTGTCGATCGTGCAGATCGCCACGGGTCTGTACCTGATCTTCCAAGGCCTGCAATGGCTGGCGTACGCGCGGCGCCGGGCGGCCACCGACCCGGGATTCTATGCCCCGCGGACCGCGGTGCTGTGTTCGTGCAAAGGACTCGAGCCGGGGCTGGAGCGAAACCTTACCGCGCTGACGGAATTCGACCACCAAAACTATGAAACGTTTTTCGTACTGGCTTCGGAATCCGATCCGGCTTGCGCCGTTATCAAGCGTGTCGTGGCAACGGCCCGAACAAAAGCCCACGTGGTCATCGCGGACAAGCCGGAGGGTTGCGGCGAAAAGGTGAACAACTTGCGCTTTGCGATCGAGCAGCTTCCCGCGGATTTTGAATTTTTGGCGTTCGCGGATTCCGATGGTCGCCCCGGAAAATCATGGCTGAAGAAATTGGTGGCCCCGTTGGCCGATGCCCGCGTAGGCGCGACCACCACGATGCGATGGCTGATCCCGAATCGCAGCGATCTGGCAACGGTGTTGCTGGCCGCCTGGAATGCGCCTATCGTCACGATGCTGAGCGAGAAAGGCAAGAATTTTTGCTGGGGCGGCGGCATGGCTGTCCGCCGCACCGTGTTCGATCAGATCGGAGTTGCCGAAGACTGGAAGAACTCGGTCAGCGACGATTACTCCATGACCCGCGCGCTGCAGCGCGCGAGCCGGCCGATCATGTTCTTGCCAGAGTGCCTGACGTTGTCCTATGTGGAGACGAATTTTGCGGGATTACTGGAGTTCACCAACCGGCAGATTCTGATCACGCGCGTGTATGCACAAGAAATGTGGGCCTTCGGGCTGGCAACACACTTGTTGTACTGCCTCACGCTGATCCTCGGCATTTCCCTGACGCTCGGCGATCTGATTGCGACGCTTCCGGCGTTTCATCACGCCACGTTGACGTTCCTGCCTGTGTTGCTCGGCGTCATCCGCAGCACCTTGCGCGTTGCCGGGGTCACCGAAGCGCTGCCCGCGGCGCGATCGCAGATCATGGGTCAGGCGTGGGTGTATATCCTGTTGTCGATCTTTGTTCCGTTTTTGTATGTGGTGAACTTCGCGACTTCGTTGATCACGCGCAAGATCCGGTGGAGAGGTATAACGTACGAGGTGATCTCGCCGGAACAGACGCAAATTCTTGCCAACTAAAAGGGCAGATTTCCGAACGGATGGTAGGCATCCTTCTTTGGCTTAAAATGCTACTAACGAAATATCGTAACGATGTTGGCTGCGAAGCAGAGCTCAGGTCGCCACGGCGAATAAAAAGAGAATTACTTGAGGTCTTGTGGAAAACGTTTGCGCCCGCAAGACCTACTTCCCGGGCAACGCGGGCTGTGGGAAAAATTTCGCGGACCGTGCAATTCCTACCCCTAAAGGGTGAGTCAGGGCATTTCTACAGGAAAATAAGTACCTCAGTTTTAGTAAGTTATAGTACCAGGACGTTTCGGTGTTCAGGTTGCATGTAGTAGGCGGTTCGGTGGGTGGTAAAAACTAAAATAGCGAGCGAAGTGTCAGGGTGTTCCTTCTCACGTCTCGGCGTGCCGTTCTGAGGGTTTTCAACGCTGGGTCCCCACAACCCCCAAACTTGGCTTATCACCTGACGGTTTGCTTCAGCAGTGGCAGAAGGCCTCGCCAAGAGGCTATCAATCAAAACCAACGGGTCTCGGTCGCGATCGCGAGGCTGCGTACGGAGGGGTGCACGTGAAAGTAATCCGCAAAAACGAACAACCGCATCATTCCGAAGCACACCAGTTGCAAACTCCCAGTTCCAATTCTCCGCGCGAAACCTACTTTTTCTACGAAAAGAACACCGGCGTGTCACATTTTCACGTCGCAGCAGGTCCGGACGGGCAGTTTCCAGTCGAGGAAGCAGCCGGTCTGCTGGCAATGCATTGCATGGTCCGAGGCCAGTCGCCGCGGGACTATGTGGTGATGGTAGAAGCCGCGCACGAATCCCTGGAAGGTCTCACCGAGAAAGCAGAAAAATTGCTGCAGGCCGGGCATTCGGTGGGCAGTTCGGTGAAGTTGACTCGCAGAGAAGAAGAGGTGCTTGGCGGAGTGATGCGCAGTCTTGCCAACAAGGAAATCGCCGCAACGCTGAATCTTTCGGAACGAACGGTGAAGTTCCACGTCTCCTCGCTTCTGACAAAGTTCCGGGTGCGGGGACGGATGGAGTTGGTGCGCGAAGCTACGCGGCGCTCCCCGACTTCGATGGGCCCGCAGTCGATTGGGTCGCGTGAGGCCAGGACATACGCCGCTGCGCCGCCCAGCTACCACAGCGCGCCGCGCGTCGGTCCGATCGCGATGGCCAAGCGTCACGCGCTGGCCTAAGCGATTTGTAATCCAAGAATCCTTGAGAGAAGCAAAAGGCCCGGTCCGGAATTTCGGATCGGGCCTTTTCTCGTGGTATGCGTTTTAGTGCGATCGATTATTTCTTGGCGGCTGAATAATGCTCCGCGGCGGAGTCCCAATTGACGACGTTCCACCACGCAGCGATGTAGTCGGGCCGGCGGTTCTGATACTTCAAGTAATAAGCGTGCTCCCAGACATCCAACCCGAGCACTGCCTTGGCTTTGAGGGAAATGGGCGTGTCCTGGTTGGGAGTGGAATCGATGGCCAACTTGCCGTCCTTGACCACCAGCCAGGCCCAGCCGGAGCCGAAGCGGCCAACGCCAGCCGCTGCGAACTTGGTCTTGAATTCATCGAAAGAACCAAATGCAGACTTGATAGCCGAGGCGAGATCGCCCTTGGGTTCACCACCGCCGCCTTTCTTCATTTGCGTCCAGAACAGGGTATGGTTCCAGTGGCCGCCGGCGTTGTTGCGGACCGCATTGCGGATGCTTTCCGGAATGGCGTCGAGGTTTCCCAGCAAGTCTTCGAGCGATTTGGACTGCAGCTCCGGATGGCCCTCGAGAGCCTTGTTAAGGTTCGTTACATAAGCACCGTGATGTTTGTCATGGTGGATTTCCATCGTCTTGGCGTCGATATGAGGTTCGAGCGCGTCGAACGGGTACGGCAGCGGGGGCACTGTGAATGCCACGGGTTTGTCCTCCAATTTTAGATTTGTTGGTTCAAAACTTGTTGCTGCTGTGCTCGCTTGCAAAAGGCTGGTTGCGGCATTGCCCGTACCAAACAATCCTGCGCTGACAATGCCACCGCCGACAAGAAACATGCGGCGGTTCATCGGATGCTCCTACGGCGCGGGAGGGTGAAGCCCCGGACGCTGGGATTATAACGCCATATCGTGCGGCGTCGTAAAGCCAAGCCCGGTAACGGCGATGCCGGCGATATTCCAGCGAAGAGCTTGGGCGCTTATTGGATGCGGGAGAGCGCCCAAAGGGCAGATTCGGAGATGGCTGAATTGGAAGTCGCGGCCAGGCGTTCCAGTAGCTTGATAATTCTGCCGTGGGATTGCGCAGCAGCGGTGCGCTGCGAATTTCCCAGCGCGATACACGCGTTGCGGACAAGACCGTACCATTTGGTGCGCTTGACGGCGCTGTTGCGGAAAGCCGCTTTGTAATCGTCTTCGCTCAAACCGGCCAGCCATTCGAGGTGTGGCAGAAGGAGCGACTGTGTTGAGCGGGTGTCGTCCCCATTCGCTGGCGGAAATTCGTTTGCGTTCTCTTCGGCGGTGTGGGCTTCTTGCGGGAATGTTCTGGGCTGAAATTCTGGGGCTTGCGTAACGGGAGCACGGCGGTTCCAAGGGCAAACGTCCTGGCAAATGTCGCAGCCGAAGACATGGCGGCCGATTGGCTCACGCAAGTCGGCTGGGATGCTGCCGCGAAGCTCTATGGTCAGATATGAAATGCAACGACGTGCGTCCATGAC
>Ga0209420_1001197_pt1 | contig 12456 bp, 8 predicted proteins | sample BlaSpr_A8_OM1_O1_FD_187972 | JGI IMG/M metagenome (GOLD analysis project Ga0209420, IMG submission 187972) | Forest soil microbial communities from Thunder Bay, Ontario, Canada - Black Spruce, Ontario site 2_A8_OM1_O1 (SPAdes) (version 2) | ecosystem: Environmental > Terrestrial > Soil > Boreal... | reverse complement strand
CACGCCGTACCACAAGTTCTGGCCGCGCCGCGCGCCGGCGCCTTCGACCACACCGCCCTCAAAGTAATTGCCGTTTCACAGGTCCCCTCGGGTCTGCTCGTGCTCTACGAAACCCGCACCTCCAGGCGTGACCACACCGCCGTCGCCATTGGCGCCATTTTGTGCGCCACAGGCGAACCGGACCGCCTGCTGTGGCGCACCGAAACCCCGCTGCACGAATTCACTGCCAAGACCTCGACTGCGCCACGCACGCTCGGCGCCGCGGTCTTCGACCGCACCATTGACCTGTATTTCTCCACCGATCATGAAAAGCTCATCACCGTCACGCTGCCCAACCCGTATCATCGCCAGGGCAGTGGCCGTAACGCCACCGGGCTCCACCGGTTCGCGCGCAATCCCATTCTGTCGCCCACGTTCTACGAATGGGAATCGCACGCGGTCTTTAACCCCGCCGCTTTCACCGACGGCGAGCGCGTACATCTGCTCTACCGCGCCATGGGACCGGACGGCATCTCGCGCCTCGGCTATGCCTCCAGCGCCGATGGCATCCATTTTGACGAGCGCCTGTCATATCCGGTCTTCACTCCCATTAAAGGTATGGGCATCCCCACCAAACCGGCAGCCGATGGACGCCGTGGCTACGACCCGGAGATCAACGTCTCGGGCGGCGGTTGGGCCGGCTGCGAAGATCCGCGTGCGGTGGTAATCGACGATAATGTTTACATGAGCTACGTCGCTTTCGACGGCTGGAGTTTTGTGCGCCAGGCCCTCACTTCGATTCCCCTCGAGCAAGTCCAAAAACACCACTGGAAGTGGCGCAAACCGGTCCTCATCTCAAAACCGGGCGAACTCCAGAAAAACTGGGTGTTATTTCCGGAAAAAATTGGCGGCCGTTACGCCATCCTGCACGGTGTAAGCCCCAAAATCCACGTTGAATACATCGACAGCCTGGAGGAACTTGACGGCAAAAAGTACATTGAAAGCCTGCCCCAGGCCGGCGGCCGCGGCTATCACGACCCCGGACGCGCCCATCATTGGGACAACGGCATGCGCGGCGCCGGCGCACCGCCACTCAAAACCGAGCTCGGCTGGCTCTTGCTCTATCACGCCATCGATCAGGCCGATCCCGGCCGTTACAAAATCGGCGCCATGCTGCTCGACCTCCACGACCCCACCAGAGTTCTCTACCGCACCAACGAGCCCATTCTCGCGCCCGACGAATGGTACGAAAACGACGGCAAGCCCGGCGTGGTCTACACCTGTGGCGCCGTCATCGCCGGACCAAACCTCATCGTCTATTACGGCGGGGGAGACAAGCGCATTGCCGCCGCCCGCGCCAATGTTGAACACTTCCTCAATGCTCTCACAGCCGCTGCCACACCCCAGCTCGAAGCCGTTGATCTCTCACTCCCGGAGAACGAGAGCTAGATAAAAAGAGTGCTCGCCCCAAAAGAGGCGAGCACTCACGTCGTACTAATCTTGGTCACTGCGGTGGCCGGATATACATGCCGGGCCTTGACCCTCCTGCGGAACGGGCGTGCGGTTCATACCACGCGTCCCAACCAGCCGCTTTGTATAGTTCGACCAGGCGATGCAGAATTTCCGTCGGGGCGAAAGCCACAAGCCAGAATGGGTCATCAGACCGTCTGGTCGGCTACCAACGGACAAGTACGTCGGATGAACCAGGCAACCGCGATTTGATTTGAAGCGTTCCTCTGCGGTCGCTCAGATGAAGATCAATAATCCTAACCAGCCCATCCAAATCCACCGGCACTGGTCCTGGAGCGGAAAGTGACCTCGGCATTTTTACCCCCAAGGGTCTAGTTGTCAGTTCGCAAGCATACTGACATAAACGTGATGATAAGTCAATGCCGATTACCTCATTACTAATCGCCCCGCTATTCACCAAAAATGACCACCAACGGCTTCCAATCGTTAAATTATGACCATACCAAGCCGTAATTTAACTATATGGTTACTTTTAGTGAATAGCGAGCGGTGGGGAATACCGTCGTGCGAGCAGGCGAGCCGCCGGCCGCTTATAAGAAAACCATGAGCATGATACGCTAGTACCATGTTTAGTGTTACTCGCGATCCTGAAAACCCCCTCATCAGTCCCGACTCCGGCGAACCCTGGTGCGCCGAAGCCACCTTTAACCCCTCGCCGGTTACGCACGACGGCAAGCTGAACCTCATCTTTCGGGGCGGCACTCATGCCGCCTTCTACGCCGGCCACGAAGCAGTGGAGCTCTCAACCATTGGCATCGCCGCCGAGACCACGCCTGGTAAGTTTGGCCGGGCCCGGCAACTCATTGCTCCGGAAGAACCCTGGGAACAATTCGGCTGCGAAGACCCGCGTGTCACCAAAATCGGCCACACCTACTATATTTTCTACACCGCACTCGGCGGCTTCCCGTTCGGGCCGGACAACATCAAGGCTGCCGTTGCCACCACCAGGGACCTCAAAACCATTGAAGCCCGGCATCTGGTGACTCCGTTTAACGCCAAGGCCATGGCGCTCTTTCCCGAGCAGCACGGCGGCAAACTGCGCGCCATTCTCACCGTTAATTCCGACCGGCCGCCGTCGTGCATTGCCATTGCCGAATTTGACCGGCCGGAAGACATGTGGTCGCCCTACTACTGGCAGCGCTGGTACAACGAGCTTGATAAACACACGCTCAATCTCAAGCGCGGTGACGGCGAGCACGTTGAAGTTGGCGCACCGCCGCTATGGACGCCCAAAGGCTGGCTGCTCATCTATGCGCACATTCAGGATTATTTCACCGATCACAAAACCTTCGGCATCGAGGCTGCCCTGCTTGATCTCGATGATCCCACCAGAGTTCTGAGCCGCACGATCTATCCCTTCATGGTGCCCGAGGAGGGATACGAACGCTACGGGCGCCTGCCCAAAATTATTTTCCCGTCCGGCGCCCTCCGGCACGGCGATACGCTTGAGCTCTACTACGGCGGCACCGACACCACCTGCTGCCGCGCCCGGTTGAGCTTCTCCGGGCTCATGGCCAGTCTCTCAGCCGAAGGCGTTATCGCGCAGACCGCCAAACGCTTTCAAGGCAACCCGATTCTGGCACCGATTGCCGCGCACCCCTGGGAGGCCAATCACGTTCTGAATCCCACCGCCGTCGAAATCGACGGCGCCACCCACATCTTGTACCGGGCCGTCGGGCTCGACAACACCTCGGTGATGGGCTACGCGAGGTCCAAAGACGGCCTCCATATCGATTCGCGCCTACTCGCTCCCGCCTATGTCCCGCGGGCCGGGTTTGAGCAAAAGCACGGCGGACCCACCGACAACTCAGGCTGCGAGGACGGCCGTATCACGCGTATCGGCGACCGGATTTATCTCACCTACACGGCCTACGATTCCGTTACCGCACCGCAAGTGGCTGAAAGTTCAATTTCAGTCAGCGATTTTTTGGCTCATAATTGGACTGAATGGACCATGCCTGAGCTCATCAGCCCCGACGGCGTCGACGACAAAGACGCCTGCCTGCTACCGGCCGAATTCAAAGGCCGCTACATGGTACTGCACCGAGTCGAAAGCCACATCTGCGCCGATTTTGTCACCAGCCTCAACTTCCGCAATGAAAAACTCAGGCGCTGTATCCAGATTCTAGGCCCCCGAGCCGGCATGTGGGATTCGAAAAAGGTTGGCATCGCCGGGCCTCCGCTCAAGACCCCCGCCGGCTGGCTCCTCTTCTACCACGGCATCACGAGCGCCGGCCATTATTGCCTCGGCGCCGCCCTGCTCGATCGCCGCGATCCCACCCGCGTGTTGGGCCGCTCAGCGCAACCCCTCATGACCCCGGTGGAGCCATACGAACGCGAAGGGTGGATCAACAACGTGGTCTTTCCTTGCGGCCAGGTGCTCAAAGACGATACCGTATACCTCTACTACGGCGCCGCCGATCAAGTCGTTGGTGTTGCCACTATGAGTCTCGGCGAGCTCCTCGCCGGCTTGCGCCCGCTTCCATAATCACCGGGGCCGCCGTGAAATTAAAACTCGCCCCGCTTAATACAGCTTGTAAACGTAAATGCTGTAGCCAATCTTGGCAATCGGCTTCATGGCACGCAAGTAGGCGTACCCCGGCTGGCCGGATTGGGCCGAGTAATAGCGGTCATTCTCCAGATAGGTCTCGGAAACTGCAATGTATTGGCCCGTGTAGCGCCCATACGAGGAGTGCCAATCCTCAAACTTACTGTGCGAGCAATCGTACGTGCCGTTGGTAATAAGATTGCCGTTGGCGTCATAGGCGCGCTCGCATTCATAGTATTCAGGCACTGCTCCGCCGAAGTAATCAACCGCAATGTGCTTAATCTGCGGATGATTATCAACATATTCCACGAGCCGGGTGAAATCCTGGCCCCAGTCGATGCTTGAATCCGAGAAATAATTATAGACGTTTCCAGGGCCGCCGATCAGCTCGTTAAAATACGCCAGATACGACGGCGCCACCCACAAAGTGCTGGCTGCATACCACACCAGCAGCAAAACCACCACAATGCCCGATGGCAGCGCCAGCCTCGTTCGCGCCAGCCGCCGCCCCAATTCCACCGTGGCCAAAGCCACCAGCACAAACACGGGTAAATACACCGGCAGAATATGACGAATGCCAAGATCCAGGTTGCCGCCTATAGCCACCGCAAAGTAGAACAGCGCGAACACACCCAGGCTCCACTCCAGAATGTGGCTCTGAAAATGCCGCCCCCAGCGCGTGGCAAGGTCTCGCCCCCGCCGGCCGCGCCACAAGCGCCACCAGCCAAATCCAAGCGCCACCAGCATGAGAATCAGCAGCGCCACCTGCGTCTTCACCGCAAACAGCTCGGGGAAGTACCAGCGGAAGCTCTCGTTATTAACCATGCCGTCAAAATACGTAACATTACCGCCCGCCACCCGACCAAAGTCCATGGTGAGGCCCAGCGCGTATTGCACCGCCGGTTTAGTCAGCGGCACGTGGCTTACGTTCACAAGCGCATGCGCGATACTGGTAACGTTCGTGGCCACGAGCGAGCCGTTAATCAGATTGTCTTGCACACTGGTGGGCATATTGCGCACCTGCGGAGCATACACCAGGTAAATCCACACGAAACTCAAGCCGATCGCAACCAGCGTCCGGCCCACATACGTCTTGAATCGCGCCCAGCCGTCATCAGGCTTCGGCATCATGAGCCACAGCGCACCCGCCACCACCACAAAAAACGGATACAGCAGCGCCGAGGAAAACTTTGCCAGCTCTGCCACCGCCGTCACCACCGAAAGCCACCACATGTTGGCCCGCGTCGGGTTTTGCGCAAACCGCGCGAACATTACCAGCGCAGCAAACATAAACACAGCCGCGCCAAGATCGGTTGTTACTAATGCGCCGTGGCCCAAAAAATTGGGGCTGAAAGCATAGAAAAACAGCACCAGCAGACCCACCGCCGTACCCCAGTGCCGCCGGCTTATCCAGTACAGCCAGCCGCCGAAAATCAGCATCACGAGGAAAATCGGCAGTCTGGCCCAAAACAGGATCGCGCCGGCATTATTACCCAGATTGTAGAGAAAATCGTAGCCGGCCTGCCATTCACCGTTAACCTGACTGGTCCACTCCGGCAGATTCTTGAAGCCTTTCAAATTCATAAACTGAAGCGGTATCGCCGCCAGGTCTTTCATCAGCGGCGGGTGCTCCGGATTGAGCCGATAGTCACCGTAGTGCAAATAAGCGTACCCGGCCGGAATGTGAGCGAGCTCGTCCACGATCGCGGAATTGCCAACCATGCTCGACATCGCCAGCACACCCATAATAAAAATTATGGCGCCGGCAATCCAAAGATGGTATCGCCGCACCCAGGCCATTGCAGCAGCTGTGATACCATGGTAGTGATATTTCATCAAAGCGTCCTTAAAATTCAAACCTATTTTAGCATAAGAGAAATGGAGTAACCTGTGTTTGAGAAAAGTAAAGCCTTGTTTGAACTCAAAAAAATCCAGTCGGCGCTGGCTAAAGAGATCATTGAAGTTGAAGCCGGCGACGGCGCCGTTAAGGTAAAAATCAACGGTGAGCAAAAGATTCAAAAAATTACTCTCGACGAAGACAAGATTAATGAAGCCGGTTTTGTGAAGCTCGAAAAATGGCTTGAATCAGCCATTACTCAAGCCATTACCAAGAGCCAGCAAGCCGCCGCCGAAAAAATGAAAGCCATTTCCGGCAGTCTCGGGTTGCCGGGGCTGTAAGCCGCGCCCATAACCAGCGCGTCGGGAAGGGGGAATTCCGCGTAATTAAAATTAACAACTGAAAGCCGTCATCGACAGCCTGGAAGCCTTGTTGCCTTCGACCGCTAGCTCACCCTCGTGTGCGGCCCCTGGCGCCGGACACCATTGCCAAATAGCAGGCGGCTCTTCACCCTCTTACCTGCTCTGCTAAAATAAATCTATATGCGCATCGTTCCGTCATCAGTTGAGCGGCTCATAGAGGAGCTTGGCAAATTGCCGGGCGTGGGGCCGCGCACCGCCGAGCGGCTGGCATTCCATTTGCTCAAAACCGAGCCGGCGCGGGCCGCCGCTCTGGGCGCCGCCGTTGATGGTTTGCACGCCGGGGTGCGCGCCTGCCGCACGTGCCACAATTTCGCCGAATCCGATGAATGCGCGGTTTGCGCGGCCCCCAATCGCGAACGCGGACTCATTGCCGTGGTCGAAGAGCCGTTCGACGTGGTGGCAATCGAAAAAACCGGCCTCTATTACGGCCTCTATCATGTCCTCGGCGGCGTCATTTCGCCCATCGACGGCATTGGCCCGGACCGGCTCGAAATCGAGAGCCTCGTCGCGCGGGTGGAAAACGGGGGAGTCGGCGAAATCATTCTCGCCACCAACCCCTCGCTTGAGGGCGAATCCACCGCCATGTACATTCGTGGCCAACTCGAGTCCACCGGCGTCCGGCTCACGCGCCTCGCCCGCGGCTTGCCCGTTGGCGGCGATTTAGAGTATGCTGACCAAATTACACTCGGCCGCGCCCTGCAGGGAAGACAAAGCTTTTAAATGAACACCAGCCACCAATACAAAGAACTCGCGGCCGCGATTGAATCAGCGGATCATGTTCTCATCCTGCAACCCGATTCGCCCGACGGCGATTCTCTGGGCACCGCGCTTGGCCTCGAGGAAATCCTCGGCGATCTTGGCAAAACTGTCTCGCTCTACTCGTATAAAGAGCCGGAACCATATCTGCACTTTCTCGAAGGCTGGGACCGCGTAGCGCAAGATTTGCCAAAAAATTTCGACCTTATCGTACTCGTAGACACCGGCTCGCCGGCGCTCATAAAATCAGCGCTCGAGCACCACGCCGCCATCCTCACAGCAAAGCCGTTTTTCATTATTGATCACCACGTCAGCCGGCAGGAATTTGGCTTTCCAACGACTGAGATCGTGGAGGAGGGGGTAGCCACGGCCGAATTAGTTACGCGCATCGCACAAAAGCTGAAGTGGCCGATCAACGAACGTGCCGCCACCAAACTTGCCTCCGCGCTGCTGGCCGATTCGCTTGGCCTCACCACCTCCGGTACCACGGCGCAAAGCGTGGCCGCACTCGCTGAGCTGGCGGCCCGCGGTGCCAACCTCTACGAGCTGGCCAGGCTCCGCCGCGAAGCCTCCGCCGTTACCCCGGAATTACTCCACCTCAAAGGCAAGCTCCTGCAGAGTGTCCAGTTTCACCTCGAAGGACGCCTTGCCACCTGCGAAATCAACCCCGACACTGTTGCCCGCTACAAAGACATCGCCGAGCCGTACACGCTCATCCTCTCCGACATCCAATGGACCAAAGGGGTTGAGCTCGTGGCAGCATTCAAAAATTATGGTGCCAAGATCAACGTGCCGCTGCGCTCAACCACCGGCGCGGCCGGCCCGGTGGCCGAATTGCTCGGCGGGGGCGGCCACCCCAATGCCGCGGCTTACCGGTGTAAAACGCCGCGAATTGCGGCTGAAATTGACCTTCTTGTAAAAACCTATCAGGATTATCTCAATGGCAACCACATCGATTCGTCTCCACAACACGCTCACCCGCAAAGTTGAAGAGTTTAAGCCCATCAAGCCAGGCGTTGTTTCGCTCTACACCTGCGGCCCGACTGTTTACAACTACTACCACATCGGCAACTTGCGTAACGCCGTCTTCAACGACACTCTCCGCCGCACCCTCGAAGCCGCCGGCTACCAGGTAAAGCACGTGATGAACATTACCGACGTCGGCCATCTCGTTTCTGATGCCGATGAGGGTGAAGACAAGCTCGAAAAAGGCGCCGCCCGTGAGGGAAAATCCGTCTGGCAGGTCGCCGAGCACTACACCGAGGCCTTTAAAGCCGATATGGCCGCCCTCAACGTGTTGCCGCCAAGCGTAAATCCGGGGCGCAAAAAAAATAAAGATGATCACGATTCGTATGCTCGTGCCACCGACTTCATCCCTGAGCAGATAGATATGGTGAAACTCCTGGTCGACAAAGGTTACGCTTACCAGACCAGGCAGGCCATCTACTTTGACACTTCCAAGCCGCTGCCGGTCGGCTTAACTCCATACGGCGCGCTCAGCGGCCAAAAATTAGCCGATAAAGAGATCGGCGCCAGGTCAGATGTCGTGTCCGATCCGGACAAGCATCACCCGTCCGACTTCGTCGTTTGGTTCTTCACCGTCGGCCGCTACGAGGATCACACCATGCATTGGCCCAGTCCCTGGGGCGACGGCTTTCCCGGCTGGCATCTCGAGTGCTCAGCCATCATTCACGCCACGCTCGGTGACCCTATCGACATCCACACCGGCGGCGTCGACCATATCGGCACCCACCATCCCAACGAAATGGCCCAAACCGAAGCTGCTTTCGGCCACGAGCTCGCGGGTTACTGGGCCCACAACGAGTTCATCCTTGTCGACGGCGCCAAAATGGCCAAATCCAAGGGCAACTCGTACACCCTCAAAGATATTATCGATCGCGGCTTCCATCCACTCGCTCTGCGCTTGCTCTACCTCCAGGCTCATTACCGCTCCGAGATCAACTTCACCTGGGAATCGCTTGAAGCCGCCCAAAACCGATTACAACGTTTCCATGCCTGGGCCGATCTCATTTTCCAGCCAGGACTGTTTCCAGAGGCTCAAATTGATCTGGCAGAGCCGCTGTTCGATGACCTGGCAACACCGGACGCGCTCGGAAAACTGGAGTCAATCATGAATACTGACCCGGACAGAGCGTCGCTGGCTGTAACCCAAACAGCACCCAGCAAAAACATGCTTAAAGAAATTGACGAGCTTCTTGGACTCAATCTATGCGGACGAGCAAATATTACTAAGGATCAAACAAAACTCATCAGTGAACGCGAAGCGGCCCGCAAAGCTAAAGACTGGGCTACGGCCGACAAGATCCGCAATCAGCTCGTGGCTCAAAAACTCGAAATCGATGACACTCCGGCCGGCCCGCGTTGGCGCCGAACCAACGTCTGAAGCACAATTATTGACTTATCAATAATAAAGTTGTTTAATTTAATAAGTTTGTCAACCGCTCCACCCTTTGACAGGCATAAGAGCAACTGAAAAACCCAGCCAACAAGGAGTGTAAGACTGTGCAACGTCTTCCGCTGCATGACAGCCTCAGGCTCAACACGTTTGTGCTAATGGGCTGCAATGTGCCCCGCAAGATCACCCGCGCTGACCTGAAGGCTCTTACGAGACTCGGCGCCGTCGACTACTGGATCATTCAGCTCAGGTTGACCGGCGTGAAGCTGGCACGCAAATGGAACGCCGTTCCTATCGAAGCCTGCCTCCGCATCACCGACCCCAATAAATGGGTACGAGCCACGCTCACACCGTCGGCCACCGGCATTTCCAAGGTCGAGCTGCACACCCGCCTCCGGCTCGAAGTGCGAGCTGATGTGGGTATCGTCCGCAGCGCACTCAGGTACAGCCGCGGCGGCGAGCCGATGGGCGGCGAGGTACTTCTGCGCCGCAAAGCCACCCTGGACGAATCTGGACTCAAGGACTACGTCACTCGGCAATTGAGTCTAGGCCGGTTGGCCGGGCCTGCATCACTGGAAGATCCCTGCTCGAGAAACTCAGGCAACTGCTCGGCCTATAAGCACCTGTCCGGGGCTGCGCCATCAGCGCGCAACCCCGGACAGAGATCTTTGCAATCAATTACATTACGCTTGGCTGGAGTCATAAATCACGAGACAATACCACTATGAAAGACATCATTAAAATCATCCGCTACTCCTGGGAGCTCAAGCCCTACTACCTGTGGAGCACCGTATTTGTAATCATTGTGTCGCTGCTCAATCTCGTGGTGCCGTTTGTGCTCAAATATGCGGTCGATGCCATCCAGGCCATCCAGCACGGCAAACACATCCCCACCAGCTACTTCTGGTGGCTGCTCAGCATTACGCTGGCTGTTACCGTGGCCACCACCATCATTTCCAATATCCAGGGCTATATCGGCGACCGGCTTGGCGCCAGGCTGAACACCCTTCTGGCGCAGCGCTACTATGATCACATTCTGCAACTCCCGCTCGAGTACTATGACAACGAGGTTACCGGCAAAATTACGAGCCGGCTCGAGCGCTCCATTACCACCATTTCAAACCTCATGAATGCGTTCGCCAACAACTTTGTCGGCTTCTTCGTAACAACCATTTTCACTCTGGCCGTGCTCGCTATTTATGCCTGGCCGGTGGCGGCGCTGCTCGCCATTCTGTTTCCATTTTATATCTGGCTCACCACGCTCTCAAGCCGCAGCTGGCTCAAAAAACAACACGGCATCAACGCCGACATCGACGCCAGCCAGGGCCGATTCCTCGAAAGCATCAGCCAGATCCGGGCTGTGAAAGCCTACATTACCGAGCTCACCGAAAGCCGCTTCTTCGCCACCAGACGCACCAGTATCGAAAACCAGACGCGCACCCAATCGGTTGAATGGCACTGGTATGATATCGCCCGCCGCCTGGGCCTGAATATTATTTTCTTCGGCATTTTCGCCTACATTATTCTGGAAACGCTCCACGGCCGTTACACACTGGGCGACTTCACCCTGCTGATCCAGCTCGCCACGCAGGCTCAATTCCCGCTGTTTGCCTCCAGCTTTATCGTTGATAACATCCAACGCGCCTCGGCCGGCTCGCGGGATTTCTTTGAAGTTATGTCTATCACGCCCTCGGTGCAGGATCCGCCGGACGCGCCCGCACTTAAGATTACCAAAGGCCGCGTTGAGTTTGAAAACGTCGATTTTGCCTACACCGGCGGCGAGCAGGTGCTCCACGATATCAGCTTCACCATCCAACCCGGCACCAGGCTTGCACTGGTAGGGGAGAGCGGCCAGGGTAAGACCACAATCACCAACCTCCTGATGCGGCTCTACAATCTCTCCGGCGGCCGCATTCTCATCGATGGCACCGACATTGCCAGTGTCAGCCAAAAATCACTGCGCGAGCACATTGCTGTCGTCTTCCAGGAGCCGGCACTGTTCTCCGGTACCGTACGAGAAAACATTGCCTATGGCACACCGGGTGCGAGTCTCGGGCAAATTAAACTGGTCGCGCAGGCCGCCAATGCCGCCGCCTTCATTGAGCAGCTGCCAAAAGGTTACGACACCGAGATTGGCGAACGGGGGATCAAGCTTTCCGGCGGCCAAAAACAGCGCCTCGCCATCGCTCGTGCCTTGCTCAAGGACGCACCCATCCTGATCCTCGACGAGGCCACCAGCTCACTCGATTCCAAAGCCGAACACGAGGTGCAGGCCGCCTTAAACGAGCTCATGAAACACCGCACCACGCTCATTATCGCGCACCGGCTCTCCACCATTGCCGCGGTTGACACGATCGTGAGCCTGCAAAAAGGCCGCATCACCGAGCAGGGCTCCCCGGCCGGACTCGCGCGTGACCACGGAATCTATGCGGAACTCCTGGCTTTGCAGCAACCAACAGCTGCCAATAAAGCCAAGCTCAAGGCCTTTGGTATCGCCGTTAACGAGCCGGCCGGATCCCCGGTTTAGCATTCGCCCGCGCCAGCGCAATATCCTTGAGAATAATTTGAACGCTCGCACCCACCGGAATCGCCACAATCGCACCAATTATGCCACCTAAACCCGCGCCCAGTAACACCGACACCAGCACGGTCAGCGGCGACATGCGCACCGTGCGTCCATAAATAATCGGCTGCAGCACATGATTTTCGAGCTGCTGATAGACCAGAAAGAAAATCAGCATCACCACCGCCGCCGCCACCGAAGTAAAGAAAGCCGCCAGGATTACCACCACAGCCCCGATCGTGGCGCCCACCAGCGGCAGCAGGTCGAACAGCCCCACCAGAATCCCCAACGGCACCGCATACGGCACCCGTACCAGCGTAAGCATAGCTGCCACCAGGATTGTAATAAGCAGGCTCGTGAGCAAATTGCCGGTTACGTAGCCGGTCACGGCATCGTACATTTGCC
>Ga0209420_1001196_pt1 | contig 12459 bp, 6 predicted proteins | sample BlaSpr_A8_OM1_O1_FD_187972 | JGI IMG/M metagenome (GOLD analysis project Ga0209420, IMG submission 187972) | Forest soil microbial communities from Thunder Bay, Ontario, Canada - Black Spruce, Ontario site 2_A8_OM1_O1 (SPAdes) (version 2) | ecosystem: Environmental > Terrestrial > Soil > Boreal... | reverse complement strand
TCGCAGGATCCAGCCAAGCGTAGAAAACAACGACACGTACATGTGGTCGAGCACGTACACCTGATTGCGGAGCATCGACAGCCGGTCAAGATACTCGGGGCGCTCCTGGTGCGTGATCGTTGCGATCGATGCCTGCAGTCGCGCAACATGCGCCTCGAGCGCAATCGTAACTCTGTCCCGGAAACGGCGCTGTACGCGCGTGCTGATCGTGCGAAGAAACCAGGTCGCGGCGGCCGACACCCCTAGGCCAATCGCCGCGCCTTGCACCAAGCCGGGTCTGCGCTCCAGGACGCCCTCGCCGAGCAGCATCAGCCACAATGCGAGGAGCGCATCGGGTAGTGCAGCGAGCTGCGACAGCACGAACGCCGCGATCATCAAGCGTGGCTCGTGGCGATATCCCAACTTGCACAGCCGCCACATCGACGACAGTGCGGGAGGCAGCGGTTCGATCGTCTGCTCGACTGCCCGCTTTCTTTCAGGAGAGGACGTCATATGTCGTGCCCTCCTCGTCGGGAACGTTGAATCGCTGCGCCTGCAGTTCGAACATCGTTCGGTAGCGGCCGCCGAGCGCCATCAGTTCATCGTGCGTGCCGAGTTCGATCACGCGGCCGTGCTCCAGCACACAGATACGATCAGCATGGCGGACGGTGGAGAAGCGATGGGAGATCAGGATGGTCGTGCAATGCCGTGTCGCGGCCAGCAAGTGATCGAAGATCTCCGCTTCACCCCGCACGTCGAGCTGCGCGGTCGGCTCGTCGAGCAACACCACGCCTGCGCCCAGCTTGACAGCTGCCAGCGCGCGGGCGAGCGCAATTCGCTGCCATTGTCCCCCCGACAAGTCGGTGCCCCCGTCGTATCCCCGGGCAAGCACGGTGCTCGGGGAGGCCAGATTCGCCGCTCCCGCCGACTCGAGCGCGGCGCGCACCACGTCGTCCGGCGCGCCTGCGGGCGCTACATTGTCGCGCAATGGCAACTCGAGGCGGATGAAGTCTTGGAACACGGCCGCAATGCGCGAGCGCCACGACGCGAGATCGAGCTCGCGAATATCGACTCCGTCGATCTCGATCGTGCCCGCTTGCGGATCGTACAACCGGCACAGCAGCTTGGCGATCGTCGTCTTGCCGGCACCATTCTGTCCAACAATGGCAAGCGAGGAGCCGGCCGGAATCGTGAGATCGAAATTCTGCAATACGGTCGCGCCCGCAGGGTATGCGAAGGTGACATCGCGAAGACGAATCTCGCGCGCAGGTGCCGCACCCGCAGAACGATTGCCAGAGCGCAGTCCTCCCGCCGGACGCATCGCTGGCTCGAGTCGGAGCACCGCGGCCACCGGGGCAGCCGCACCGTCGAGCGCCCAACTGAATCCGCCGAATGCGATCATCGAGACGCCGATGGCACACTGTATGTAGACGACGACTTCCCCGAGGCTGATGCGGCCAGCGGCAGCGGCGCTCGCCAGCAACCAGAACACCAGGACGTTGGCGGAGACGACGAGGAGCACGCTCCAGAGGACTGGACGCTCACGCAAACGCGTGGCCGCATACTGCAGCTCGTGCAAGCGAGTGCGTCGGGCGATGAAACGGTCGATCGTCCAACCGGCGAGGCCGAACAGCCGCAACTCCTTACTCGCGGGCGGGTCCACCGCCAGCCGGTAGGCATAGTCGGCATCCCGCTGCGCACCGCGCACCTCCTCGGTATTGCGGTCGTGCCAGATCGCGCTGTCGCTGAGTATCCAGTGCGTCGCCAGCCACGCGCCCGCGAGCAGGATCGCCGCCCACCATGCATATCGGGCGAGGATCGCCGCGGACGCAATGCCTCCGATCATCTCGACTAGGCCGCTCGCGATAAAATCCATGGAGATGGATAGCGGCGGCCCAGTCATCCCGAGATCGAAGTCGCGCGCGACGGTGAGGTCGCCGGTGAGCGTCGGATCCTCGAGGTGTCCCATGCCCGGCGGGCGCACGCAGGCCTCGGTGAGCCGGTCATAGAGCCATGCGGCAGTGCGATCGCCCAGATTGGCGCTGACCGCCTGATGAATCGGGCTGAGTACCTGAAGCAGCACGAAAATAACGCCTACCAACGCGAGCGGACCGGCGAGAGGATTGCGGCGCTCGACTGCGCCCACCAGCACACCCATCGCGATCGCGAACGCCGCCGGCAGAATGCCTCTCAGAAGCAGGGATGCCCACCAGGCGGTGGCCAGCCCAGGGTCCGCCTTGGGAAGGACGGCGAAGAACTTCCAATCTTTGCGCTGGGTCAGTCGTTGAAGCACCACCGCATTTTGCCACAGAACCGGCGCGTGCATCGGTCGGCCGCCAATGGCCGCCCGATCCCGGGGAGAAGACGTCCGCCGACCTTTAGAGCAAGTTTGCTGAAACACAGCGCCGCGTCGGTGTCGCGTACCGTCCTCGACAACTTGTGGCCGGTAACCGGGAGGTCATCCGCGATTTCAACGACTACGCCAGCGCAACTTCCGAATGGCGCGTGATCCGATCGGGACACTCAATGTTGTCCGGCATAATCCACTTTTCCTCCCAATTTTTCTTCCTTTTTCTCTTGACCCTCACGTTACGTGATCCCCGAGACTGTAAAGTAGCGGTAGGGACCAACGTGGTCTCTGCCGAGAAAACGCGATGGCTTACACAGTCAAGCAACTGGCCGCGATGTCGGGCGTCAGCGTGCGCACGCTTCATTTCTACGATGAGACGGGCCTGCTGAAGCCCGCCTATCACGGGGCGAATGGCTACAGGTTCTACGAGGAGGCACAGCTCTTGACCCTCCAGCAAATCCTGTTCTACCGGGAGCTGGGGTTCGAGCTGAAGCAAATCAAACGAATCCTGGGCCGGGCTGATTTCGAAAAAGTTGCTGCCCTGCAATCGCACCGGGAGGTTCTGCAAGGGAACCTCGCCCGGACGCAGACGTTGATTGAAACCATCGACAAAACCATACAGCACTTGAAAGGAACCAAGAAAATGAAGAGTGAGGAGATGTTTCTGGGCTTCAGCGTCGGCGCGGGGAAAGACCGATTCGATGAGCGAATCCAACTCGGCGGCGAACCGCACGATTGTAAGGTCTCTGCACGGGACACCAATGGCGTAATGTGCGTTTTCGAATTCACCGGCGGAGGCGGCGGGCCGCGCCACCTCCACCACGACCAGGATGAGTGGATCTACATCATTGATGGCGAGTTTCAATTTGAGGTTGGTGATAAGCGATTTCGCGTGGGGACCGGTGAGTCCGTTTTCATACCGCGCAAGGTTCCTCACGTGTGGGCCTGCGTGAGCGGGAAGCCGGGCAAGATTATTAATGTGTACCAACCCGCAGGCAAGGTGGAGGAGTTCTTCCGCGAGTTAGGCAAGTATGACGGCAAGCCATACGTCCATGAAGTCCTGTCGATTGATGAATTTCGTCGGTTGTTCCACGACCACGGGATGGATCTTCTCGGCCCACCCCTCCTAGGAGAATGGAAAGTCGAAGAAGACGGACGAATCACACAGATCGCCTAACCATGCGGCGACTTCCCGAACAGCACTGCGTCTGCTCAATCCACCAGAGCGATCAAGCCTGGGGTACGCTCGAATCGAATTGACCGCAATCTTGAGCATTTGCCGCCTTTCAGTCGGGGAGAGGCAAATGGGTGACAAAGAAAAACTGGCTACGGAAATAGAAAGGGCGGCTCTGCATCCGCCATTGTCTTCGCCGCGTGCACGGGCTGATGTACGGGCTGCGATTCGAAACGTACCAGTCACCCACAGATTCCCCCGACGAGGCTAACTCCTCAGAGCCGGCGAGGGCACGATTCCAAGCCAGCTTGCGCAGCGAGCGGGCTATTGGGCTGGTCGCCTGGTGAAGATTCGCAGGGATCCCACGGGCGTCAGATCATACGTACGAAAAGGGAAGTAACCAACGGCTACTTTTCGTAGACCGTTGAGCCGCCCGTGACCGTGCGCACGACCTCGATATCTTTGATTTTCTCCTGGTTGACGGTGTGAGGATCGTCTGCCAGCACGACGAAGTCCGCCAGCTTGCCAGGTGTAATCGATCCTTTGATCACTTCCTCATGCGAGTTGTAGGCACCGTTGATGGTGTTCACCAGCAGGGCTTCATCTACGCTGATTCGTTGGTTGGCTCCCCAAATCTCTCCATTCCAGCCGGTACGCGTCACCATGCCCTGAATGCCCATGAGCGGGGCAAACGGCCCGGGGCTGAAATCTGAGCCGGCCGCGGCTCGAATTCCGGCGTCGAAGAAGGAACGGTACGCCATGCTCCGCTTCATGCGTTCTTCCCCATAAAAATGGAACTTGTCGGAATTGTAGTAGGCATAGGTGGTGAAGGGGGCAGGAACTGCGCCGAGCGCCTTGATACGCCGCAGAAGATCATCGTTGATCAGTGTGCAGTGAGTGATCTTGGGGCGCACGTCGGCACGCGGTGCAGCCTGCTGCGCCCGCTCGTACGCGGTGAGCACCATGTCGATGGCAATATCCCCATTCGCGTGGCAGTTCGGTTGGATGCCAGCCCGCTGCACGCGCTCTGCCCAGGCGTTGAGATCCTCCTGGGTCTCGGTGATGTTGCCCCTGTAGGGAGGATTGGTGCCGGCATAGGGCTGGCTCAGCGCCATGGTACGCTCAGAGAATGAGCCATCGGCGGTGTGCTCCGAGGTAGCGCCAAAGCGAATCCACTCGTCTCCGAAGCCGCTGCTGATCCCGTTCTTGATCATTGCCTCCAAAATATCCTCGCTGCTCTCAAAGCTCACCCGATGCAGTAATTCGCCGCGTGCCCGCACTTGCTGGAGCGCAAATAAATCGCCGCCTTCGTGGTGAACGCTGGTCAGGCCATAGCGGACGAATTGTTTGGAAATGTATGCCAGTCCGTCGCGATCGCGCTGCTCCTTCTGTTCGGCCGTGACGGTCTCCCGTTTGCCAACGTTGTCGAATACGTCCCGCGCGCGATCGGTGACTCGTCCGTTAAGTTCGCCGTTTTCGTCGTGGTCGTAAGTTCCGCCCATCCGGTTGGGAGTGTCCTTGTCTATCCCCGCCAACTCCAGCGCTTTGCTGTTGTAGTACGACGTGTGGCCGCCGCGATGATGGACCACCACCGGATGTTCCCTTGAGACCTGGTCCAGGTCGTGCACATTGAGCTGGCGATTGTCTTTCACCTTTGTGTCGTCGAAGAAGTATCCATCGATCCAAAAGCCCGCGGGCGTCTTCTGAGCCTTGGAACGGAGTTTATCGATGATGCTGGCGATGGTGACAAACTCGACCTCATAGGGGTTGCCGACGAGGACTTCGTAGAGCAGAGTGTTGCCGCCCGCGTGATTGTGGCAATCGATAAATCCGGGCACGATGGTCATCTGCTTTGCATCGAAGGTCTCCGTTTCCCTACCGATGAACGCCTTCGCTTCTGCTGTGCTCCCCAAGTAGAAGAATCGTCCACCCTTAACGGCAAAAGCCTCGGCCTTCGGCATGCGGGAATCGACGGTGTAGACCTTGGCGTTGAATACGACTAGATCGGCGTGGAGTGGATCAGCGTCGGCTCTCTGCGCTGCACCGAATGCGGATGTGCCCAGAAGGCTGGCGCTGGCCAGACCTGCCACGCCGCCTCCGCTCAGGCCCAGGAATTCCCTACGACTGTGGCGGAATTCGTTCATCGTTCCTGCTCCTTCCCATCTGCGCCCGGTGAATTTTCTTCCCAAGCCGCAAGGACTCAATCTTGTGACAAAGACTCAAGAACGCACTTGTCAACGGTTCCGAACCATTCTTGAATAGCAGGGCTAGCGGACCGGATACGCCCCGGGAAGTTCAGCCCCCTATCCGCGGCATTGCGACCAGGACGTCCGCGAGCAGACCGCTCGCTTCCACGACGGAACTTGGAGAAGTCGAGAATGCCCACAGTTGCGATGCTTAGGGCGATGCCAGTCATGGCCCGGAATGCAAATGGGTCAGGCGCCAGCACCTGAAGCTTCGTGCTTTCCACCCAATGTTATCTCCCGAACTGCGCGGTATCCCTGGTCGATCGCGATGTTGGTGTAAGCGTGGCCATCGGCATCAGAGTTGGCGATGTGAATGCGTCCGAAAGGCTGCCGGCCAATCACGCAGGGGCGCTCGGAATCCGGACGGTCCAAGGGCTCGAACAGCGGGTTATACTCGTAGGCATAACCGTGCGGCCATCGGTTCACGGTAATGGCCTGGATGTCGCGAGCCGACTCGAATCCCCCGGCGCCAAGCATGCGTCCGAGTTGATCGCGGAGGTGGCGTTCAAAAACGTCAAAGGGTGTGCTCATCAGCTCATAGCGTCCTGCCCGATATTGATCCTTGGCGGGCAAGCCGGGTTTGCATGGAGTACGCAAAAGATGCAACAGGCAGGGCTCCTGCGGTGTGCTCGGGAAATGATACTCGCCGATTGAAACTGGGAAATCCAGGGACGCTCCGTTGAAGTAGCTGCCGGGCGCGTAGATCGAGTTCACGCCCAGTTTCTGGAAAGATTCCCAATTGCTGATCTGCACGTTGGTGTACACCAGGGGAAGTTTTACGCAGTAGTGCAGGGCTTCCTTCTGTTTCTCCGACATTTCCGGACAGAGGTAAGGAATCACCATGTTGTAACAGGCGAGAACGCAATGCGACGCCCGCACTTTGTGTGCCTTGTCACCGCGAACATAGGTGACCTCGACCTGCTTCGCGTCTTGCAGATCGCCAACATGTTTGGCCCCTACCGCAGTGCTGTTCAACCGGATTCGCACGGCAGACTTGGACTCATCGAGACGCGCGTAGTTCACTCGTGAAGTGACAACGTCCTCCATGGTGGTGCCGGGAACCGCGCCCGGTATCAAGGAGCGAACCAGCAGCCGGGCTACGGAAGCATTGCCGTCGGGGAAGTGAAAGATATAAGGCTCGGCCTGTTCTGGCGAGTCTTCATGGCTTTCCAGTTTCATTCCCTTGAAGCCCGGATAGTCCATCTCCAGACAGTCGAGCGCTGAGACGGCGTCAATGCCCACTGCATACAGTCCGTGAGGCGCTGATTGAAAAACTTTCACGACCTCTGGGTCGACCTTTACGTACTGGAGCAAGAAATCCTTGTAGCTAGTCTTCCTTAACTTGCGCCGCTTTTCTTCCCCAGAAAGCCCCGGTAGATAATCAACTTGCGTTTCTTGCAGGCGAGCCAGGTCTTTGCGCGCCACGTCGGAAATCGGAATCTGCGCCAGAATCTCGGGCGGGTAGGTCAAGCCAAGGTAGTGTGTCCCGAAGCCAGGCAAGAAGCGGTCGACACCGAAAGTTTCTTTGTCGAAGAACGTCGCCCGCTTCAAACCCATACTCTTATAGAGCTTTTGGTCGAAGTATTTGTAAAAGCGATCGACCTCGATTCCCAGTTCCTGCAGGAGGCCGAATGCTTCTTTGCTGTAGTGATGAGGCGCTTCCAGCGACTGCGTTCCTCCATAGCCGATCAGCAACCTCCGACCATTCTGGAACTCGTTGCGTTTCGCGTGTCCACCAAAATCGTCGTGGTTGTCGACCACCAGAATTTTGGCGGCGGGTCCTGCGAGCTTTCGGAAGAAATAGGCCGACGCCAGGCCGCTGATGCCGCCACCCACGACTACAAGATCGTAAGACTCCTTTTGGTCAACGGCATCCGGCCAAGACTGGCCGTCGCGCATCTCGTGGGCCACTTCCCAGGATCCATCGTGGCTGCCCCGCATTCCTGTTTTGGCAGGTGGGTAATAGCTCGGATCCTTCTCGGCTGCGGCATCGGGCGCGGACATCGCTTCCAGCCAGGCAGGGCTGCTAGCTGCCAGCGAGGCGCCCAGGGTGACAGCACAGCCGTTCAGAAAATCGCGCCGCGTTATGGTGCGGTCCATTCCCAACGCCCGGTCTCGCGCCTTGCTCATCGGCCTCTCCTATCATCCGGCCTAAAAAGTCACTCGTAGAGCCAGTTGCAGGATTCTCGGGGCGTAGGTTCCGCTGATCTGGCCGAATGTTCCTGACGTAACGGAGGTATCCGAAGGCGGCCGGAATTCTGCATGATTGAAGATATTGAATGCCTCGGCGCGGAAGATAAGTTTGGTTCGCTCCCCGACAAGGTCGGTCGATTTCTCCAGTGCGAGGTCCAAATTGGAATGTCGCGGACCATGGAAGGAATTCCTCGCATAGGTTCCATAGAATCCCAATGGACAGGTACCTGCCCCGATACAGGCGTCAGGTTGGAATGAGTTGGGATTGAACCAAAAGTTTCCGGTGGCTCCGTTAAACGTTTGCAAACGACGCGGATCAAATGTTTGCACGGAACTGCCCAGTTGGTCGGCTCGAACGATCTCTCCATCCCCGGCTCCCGACGGGCCAGGATCTGTGGAATGCTGATGCGTACCGGCAAGAAAGTCCAGCGGGATTCCCGATTGAATGAAGTAAATAGGATACAAGCTCCAACCGGAGGTCAACCGTTTTGGGCCCGTAGCCCACGTTTTGGCGAATGGCAGCTCCCAACCTCCGCTGAGTGCAAATCTCTGCCGGAGATCAAAATCCGAATTGCCGTAGAACTGGTTGTGGGTGTAGTAAGGAATCGAAGAAACCCGCGAATTGAATCCCGTTCCGTTGTCCAGGTTGTGAGACCAGGTGTAGGCGGCCGTAAAAAACACATTTCCGATAAAACGCATATCCTGTGCTCTCTTGGTCAGGCTCGTAAGCAAGCCGTTGTAATTCGCGTGGTTGAGGCCATCGAAGGTTGGCGCAAAACCGAAGGTGTTGGGATCTGCATTGGCATTTGAAGCCAAGAGTTGCTGGTTCAGAATACGCGTGCTGGTTCCCAGAATCATGGGGTTTTGGTCAACCCAGGTGAGCAGTTTGTGCGAGGAACTTCCCGCATAACCGATCTCAGCCATCAGCCCATTTGCCAGTTGACGCTGGATGCTCAGGTTGTATTGATAGATGTAGGGCGTCTTGAGGTGAATATTAACGAAATTATTGCCTGATCCCAGAAACGGGGTGAACCCGGCATTCGCAAAATTGACGTTGGAAGGCGGAGGTATCTGCGACGGGAAGGGATCGACTTGGCCAGCGGTCTCGTAGGGGTGGGAGAGTATTGGATCGACCGCGTTCGCGGGAACTTGTGTGGGATCAAAGGTAAAGTCTGTTCCCCCAGCCCAGGGCGCCTCGTCGGTGGCCCAATCTGACATCCAGCCGTTCAGGGTGTCAAAGAACAAACCTCCGCCGCCACGGATACTGGTTTTTCCGTCGCCGAAGGGATCCCACGCGATTCCGATGCGCGGAGAAAAATTGGTATGGTCGGGGAAGTACCAGCCCCGCGGCGCTCCCGGATCGCCGGGAACCAGGAACCCAAGCGGCGCTCCCGGAAATTTTACCGACTGCAGGCCCGGAACAATGCTGAAACTGTATCCATGGGTATCAGTTTCAGGGCTCGTGTACTCATAGCGAAGCCCGTAGGTTACGGTCAGGCGCGGCATTGCCTTCCATTCGTCCTGGGCGAAGGCCGCATATTGTTTTTGGTGCTCATTGCTGGGAGCTTTTGAGTATTCGCTAAACTCGTCCGACGCTCCGAACAAAAAATCCGCCAGATCATTGCCCGAACCGATTCCAAAGGGCCCGGAGAAGTAGAAGATCCCGTTCGTCTGATAGGCGTAGATCGAGTTCTCTTGCATGATCCCCAAGCGGCCGCCAAACTTGTAGGTATGATGCCCGCGATTCCAAGTCAGCGTATCGGAAATCGCGTAGTTGTTGTCGGCCTTCCAGGCCACATTTGGATTAAACCCCACGTTCATGCCGCTGGCGAATGCCAGCGACGGCGGTCCGAAGGGATCGTCGGACTGTATATTGACGCCCAATTGCGCTGGAGTGGGTAGGTGACTGTTGGGAAGAGCAGTTTGTTGGAAACGCTGCGCAGTGATCAGTACCTCATTCAACGTGGAAAGCGAAACGGTTTTTGTGTAGGCGATATTGCCGAAGTAGTCCCAAGTCGTAGTGGCGGAAGTGAAACCGGGGATATTGGCTCCGAAGAATGGGTTGAGAATGGGCTCCTTGTTGGAGCCGACGGAGAGCGAAATGTGATCATTTTTGGTGGCGTAGAAGTCGAACTTGCCCACGTACTGATTCACATTGTCTTTTTGGGCGCCTTGGGGAAAGACTTGTCCGTTGGGTGAGGTTGGAATGATGCCGGCTGTGATATAGCTCTGGGCAACCGGATTAATCGTCGTAGGGTCGATGATTGCCTGCAGTTGTTTGGCTGGGTCAGACTGGTAATACGGATGAGCCTGAAGGAACGCGACCACTCCTGGATCGGGGCCGGCACCCTGAAAATTTGAGAAGTCCCCTCCCAATTCAGCCGGGGTGTAGGTGGTGACAAATCCCTGGTTGACGGTTGCCGTTTGGCGCTGCCCCTGGTAGCCGAAAAAGAAGAAGAACCGGTCCCGACCGTTCAGCCACTGTCCCAGCGTAATGGGGCCGCCAATCACCCCTCCAAACTGATTGCGCTTGAGCACCTGGCGCGGATTTCCCAGTTCATTGTCGATGTAGTCGTTGGCGTTGAATGCGTCATTCCTGAGGTATTCAAATAGGCTTCCGTGCAAGCCGTTGGTCCCCGACTTAAGGACCACGCTGATGGTGCCGCCTCCGTTCCGGCCATATTCGGCGGTGTAGTTATTCTCAAGAAGTTTGAACTCTTCGACCGCCTCGGGATTGGGATTGAATACTACCTGGTTGCTCGTGGTCCGATTATTCATGCCGCCATCGAGCAGGTACGTTATGGCGTCGCCGCGACCGCCCGCTACGCTGATGCCTCCGAGTCCGGTTTCGGTCGAGCCGCCGTTGCTCGTACCGTACGTCCCTATGTCATCGGCGATGGGAACCACGCCAGGTTGGGTCAGTGCAAGATCAAGAGTATTGCGTCCGTTGAGAGGAAGGTCCTGGATAGCTTTGCCGGTCACCGTTCCGCCGATCGTAGGATTCACCGTCTCGACCTGGGCAGCCTGCGATTGCACTTCGACGGTTTGATTGGCAGTTCCTACCTTCAGGCGAATGTCGATACGCAGCGCCTGGTTAATGGTGAGCTCCTGAGCTTCGGTCGAAGCCTTGGCGAAGCCGCGGCTCTCCACCGTTACCTGGTACATGCCAATCGGCACGTCGAGCACCTGGTAGCTCCCGTTGCCATCGGTCATTGTGTTCCAGCCCACATTGGTGCCGACGTTGGTCACGGTCACCTTGGCACCGGCAACTGCCGCTCCCTGAGGATCAGCGACGATGCCGATGACTCGTCCGTTGGTGTTTTGTGCCCAAACGGAAACCCCGCAGATCAAAGCGGCGAGAGACAGAGTGATTGCCGCCCGCCGCGTGCAGGGTGAGCAGGAAAGACGCTTGCAGCTTCTTAGTGCCATACAATACCCTCCGGCAGAAATCAAATTGTTTTACCGGTACGGATCGCAGAGACAGCAGTCCAGAAGTTGAAAACGAGATCTGGCAACGACGCGGGAACGGTTCATCGAAGGCGCGGACAGCATCGCCGCAAAAGACTGCGCACGGCATATAGGGCAACCCCTGCTCCTTCCGCGCCTTGGAGTCCGAATTATCCTTTGTAGATTCCGGCCAAACCTTACGAGAATTGCGGAAGGTTAGAAAAGTATCCCCTTCAGTGTCAAGCAGAAAATTCCTATCCAAGCAAAGCGTTTCTTAAATCGTCCCGAGCGCTCCCAAGTCGCCAGTTTCATGGACAGCACAACAGGCCAGAGTGAATGGCCTCCCGGCCTCGTCATCAGCAGCGGCCGGGAGTTGGCGGCGGCACTTGAGAAGAGGAAATCTCCATTCAGGGAGCGGAGTATTTCAAGAAGACCCTTTTCATTCTTCTCTTTTCATTCTTCTTGACAGGGCTCGCGACTTTTTCTAACCTTGCGGACTTATAGTAATGTATGGGCTGCGACACGCAGCGAATCTCTGCTCCGCAATCCGAGGGAACCCTCATGCGGGTTTGGATGTGCCTGTTCATGTTGTGGCGCCTTGGGTTGCCAGCCTTGGCCCAAGATCGCGACTATGGTCGCTCCATGGGAGTAACTGGCCGCGGTATTGTGGCTACCAGCCAAGTTCCTGCTTCCCAGGCAGGCGCCCACATCCTGGAACGGGGTGGTTCCGCAATTTATTACGCCGAACATGGCTATTCCGTACCTGAAATCATCCCCGATTTCTGGGGTATCGGCCGCCCGAAGTTGAAGCAGACTGAGGAAGCGCAGCGCGTCTTTCTTCCCCATGGCAAGCCGCCTGCCGTGGGGGAACCGTTTTCCAATCCCGACCTGGGGAAAATCTTGCGATTGTTGGCAGACGACCAGGGAGCTCGCGAATTCTACGAAGGCGAAATTGCGAAAGCAATCCTCAAGACATCGACTCTCTCGGCGGGACCATGCAACCGGGCCAAAAGCCTAGTGGGGCGATTTTTGCCGGAGGGGCTTGTTTGCGCGCCGAGCAGCATGGTCTA
>Ga0209420_1001195_pt1 | contig 12462 bp, 10 predicted proteins | sample BlaSpr_A8_OM1_O1_FD_187972 | JGI IMG/M metagenome (GOLD analysis project Ga0209420, IMG submission 187972) | Forest soil microbial communities from Thunder Bay, Ontario, Canada - Black Spruce, Ontario site 2_A8_OM1_O1 (SPAdes) (version 2) | ecosystem: Environmental > Terrestrial > Soil > Boreal... | reverse complement strand
TACAGCCTCTCGCCGAAGGCATCGCCGGTGGCGTCCTTATTGCCCCTGATGTCCTTGCCGATGTTTGCCTTCGCATTGACGTTGGAGACAGCGACGATCACCCCGTCGCTCAAATTGAAGCAGAACGGATAGATATCGCCGACAAGGAAGCCGTTCGAGCCGGCGTTGATCTCGTCGAGCGTTTTGGCCTTATCGGCCTTCAGTGCAGCCACGGTCTTGTCGAGCATGGCCTTGGCGTCGGCTGCGGTGCCAAGCGCCAGGGCAGCGTTGGCGAAGATGGCGGCGCTGGCGGCCCAGACCGCCGTGAGACTGGGGACCCACAGCTCGAGGGGCAGGGCCGGCAGGGCGTGCCGGACCGCGTTGGGCGCGGTGGCGGTGTGCACCAGGAGCACCGGCTGGCCGTGGCCGTGGCTCAGGTAGCGCAGCGTGGCCGCGGTCACCAGGTCGGCGAGCCGCGTTTGCACCTGGGCGGGGGTGGCGGCCGGGCGCAGCCCGGCGACAGAGGCCGGCCAGCCGGAGTCCTCGGTCAGCTGGCCGAAGCGGGCGGCCAGGTTGCCTTCCTGACGGGGTACCCGGGCCACGGCGTCCAGCGCCGCGAGCGGGTCCAGCCCGCCCGCCGGGCCGGCCGAGGGCGGCGCGGACCGGGCCCGCGCGGCCCAGAACGCCAGCGCGTGCGCGAGCTCGTCCAGCGCGGGCTGGTCCTGCTGGCCAGCCAGCAGGGTCCGCACGACGTGGCCGGTGCGGATCACCCCGTGCGTGGCCCCGGCCGCGATCCCGGGCAGTAGCCGCGGCCACCAGGTGGCCAGCACCTGCGGCCACGGCCCGGCGGCGAGCTGGCGAGTGAAGAAGGCGGTCCAGTCGCCGATCCGGCGGCCGTCGCCCAGCGCCTGCGGCCAGGTCGCGTCCGTGATCTCGCCGGTGGCTCCCGGCATGTCGTCCAGGCGGCGGATGTACCGGTCGACCCACGTCGGCACGACCTCGGCGCGGCCGCGGCGGACGAGCACCTCAGCCGCCATGGGGCCGTGATTGGTCAGCTGGTCGGCACCCCACTCCGGCCCGGTGCGGTGGAACCGCTGGTACGCCTCGGCCAGCGTCCCGCCGGCCAACGTGACCCGGTCACCGGACGGCTTCATGTGGATTCTCCCCGTGATAGCTCCACTTCGCGGATGGCCAGCCTAACCGGCAGGTGGTCTCGCGCACGGGTCCAATGGCCGACAGGTAAATGAGACCAATCGTGGCCTGCCGGCCAGGAACGGGGTACGTTCTGGCCGTGGAACTCCAGATCGACATCAGGGCCGGCACCTCGCTTCGCCGCCAGCTCGAGGACGCGCTGCGGGTCGCGATCCGCTCCGGGCGGCTGGTCCCCGGTTCGGTGCTGCCGCCCAGCCGGGACCTGGCCGAGCAGCTGGGGGTATCCCGCGGCGTGGTGGTCGACAGCTACGCTCAGCTGGCCACCGAGGGCTACCTGGCGGCCAGGCGCGGATCGGGCACGCGGGTGGCCTCGCTGGCGGCATCGGGACGGCCGCCGGAGCGGCGGCAGGTGAGCCCGCCGCGGCTCTACCGGTACGACCTGCGGCCCGGGCAGGCCGATTACCATGCCTTCCCGCGCGCCGCCTGGAAGGCGGCGCTGATCAAGGCCCTGCGGGAAGTGCCCGACAGGCGGCTGGGTTACGCCAGCCACCGGGGTGTGCCCGAGCTCAGGAACGCGGTGGCCGGATACCTGGCCCGGGTGCGCGGGGTGGTGGTGGAGCCCGAGCACGTCGTGGTCTGCTGCGCGGCCTCCCAGGCGCTGACCGTGCTGTGGGACGTGCTGCGCCAGCGCGGCGCCCGCCGGATCGCGGTCGAGGATCCGGGCTGGCGCTGGCAGCGGTTCACCGTGGAGCACGCCGGGCTCGAGGCGGTGCCGGTGCGGGTGGACCGGGACGGCATGGTGATCACCGAGCTCGCCGCGGCCGACGTCGACGCGGTGGTGATGACGCCGGCGCACCACTACCCGACCGGGGTGGTCATGACGGCCGAACGGCGCGGGGCGCTGATCGCCTGGGCGCGCGAGCGCGGCGCGCTGATCGTCGAGGACGACTATGACGTCGAGTACCGCTTCGGCCGGGACCCGGTGGCATCGCTGCAGGGACTGGCCCCGGAGCTGGTCGCGTTCGTGGGGACGACGAGCAAGACGCTGGCCCCGGCGCTGCGCCTGGCCTGGGTCGTCCCGCCGTCCCGCCTGATCGACGACGTCGAGAACGTGCTGCTGGTCACCGGCGTGACCCCGCCGACCATCGACCAGGTGGCCATGGCCTCGTTCATCGAGGACGCCGCGCTGGAACGTCACCTGCGCTCGATGCGACGGCGCTACGGCGCGAAGCGGAACCTCCTGGTGGACGAGCTCGGCCAGCACCTGCCGGAGGTGCGGGTGAGCGGGACCGCCGCCGGGCTGCACGTCCTGGCCTGGCTGCCCGACGGCGCCGACGAGCACGCGACGGCGACGTCGGCCCGGCGGGCCGACGTCGGCGTGCACGAACTGCACCGGCACTGCGCCACGCACGCCCCGTCCGCCCCGGCGCTGCTGATCGGCTTCGCGCTGCCGACCGAATCCGAGCTGATCACGGGGACCCGGCTGCTGGCCGAGGCGCTGTGCTGACCGGGCTGTGCTGACCGGGCTGGGCTGACCGGGCCGGTCAGCGGCCCGTGGTGGCCGCGAACCTGAGGCGGTCGCCCGCCACGTCCACCCGCGCCTGGGTAAATCCCGCCGCGCGCAGCCTGGCCGCCAGCGTGCCCGGGTCGACCGGGACGAACACGTCGTCTTCGTGCACCGCACGCCGCGCGGGAGTATCCAGCCCGTCCGAGCCCGCCAGCAGCCCGCCCGGCCGCAGCACCCGGGCCAGCTCAGCCAGGGCGGCGTCCTGCAGCCCCGGGGACGGGATGTGGTGCAGCATGGTCAGGCAGGCGGCCGAGGAGAACCGGCCGGCGGGAAACGGCAGCCGGGTCACGTCCCCGGCGACGACCCCGACATTGCTGCCGGCCAGCCGCGAGGCCAGCTGGCCGGCCAGCGCCAGGTCCAGCTCGACCGCCGTGACCCGGGGCGCCTGGCGCCGCAGGATGTCGGTGGTGAGCCCGGGGCCCGGACCGACCTCGAGCAGGTCATCGCCGAGCTGGTAGCCGTCGAGGACCCAGGGCAGCAGCTCATCTTCGACCAGCCGGGCCCATTCCGGGCTGGAGCACAGTTCCAGGTGTGCCTTGTTCACAGGTCCCGAGGGTAGCCGGGCCCCGGTGGGGTGCCGCCGGCCGGAACGGGACGAGGATGAGGTTTCGTGACGATTCCTTATACAGAGCTCAGCCTGGACCGGGCCACGGACCGGCGCGCCGACCCGGCGTGGGTGGCCGCCCGGGCGGCCGACGGGCGCGCGCGGGTCTGGCCGTTGTGGCGCGATCAGTGCCTGGTCGCGGGTGATCCGCCCTTCCCCGTCGAGCTTGCGGCCGGCGGCCTGGACCCGGCCGGGCTGGTCCTGCTCGGGCTCGGCGGCGACGTCCCGTATTTCACCGCCGACCTGTCCGGCCTGGCCCTGGCCGACGCGCTGGCCCTGGCGGGCGCGGACGCCGCGGCCGATATCAGGTCGCTGTTCTCCGGCCTGCCTGCCGACCGGGCCGGGATCCTGGCGTACGCCCGCGGGCTGCTGTACTGGCACCGGCAACAGCGGTACTGCGGCCGCTGCGGCTCGGCCGCCGAGCTCCGGCACGCGGGTCACCTGCGGGCCTGCACGAACGGCGAGTGCGGCGCGCTGATCTTCCCGCGCATCGAGCCCGCGGTCATCACTCTGGTCGAGACCAGCACCCGGCCGCGGCGGTGCCTGCTCGCCCGGCACCGCGCCTCGACGGCCGGCCGCTACTCGCTGCTGGCCGGCTTCCTGGAACAGGGCGAGTCGCTGGAGGACGCGGTGAGGCGCGAGATCTTCGAGGAGTCCGGCGTGGCGCTGAGCGAGGTAAGGTACGTCGGCTCCCAGCCCTGGCCGTTCCCGGCGGGCCTGATGGTCGCGTTCCTGGCCACCGCCGCCGGCGAGTCGATATCCGTCGACGGCAACGAGATCGTCGAGGCCCGCTGGTTCACCCGGGCCGAGCTGAGGGAGTATGAGCAGGCCCAGGGTCAGCTCGGTCGCGTCGACTCGGTCGACCGGGTGCTGCTGGGCGCCTGGCTGGCCCAGGGTGACCAGGGGCCGCCCCGGCCCGGCTGACGTGCCGCTCACGCCGCGCAAGCGGCATAATAGCAGCGAGGACAGGGTGAGCCGGGAAGTCTGGTCGGCCATGGATCAAGCCTGGGGAGCCGGCCATGTACCGCGGTATTTTCTCAACGGCGCTCGCGTCGCACTGGCGCCGCGAGGTGCTGCGCACCAGTTTGTGGTTCGTGCCCTCTCTCGAGGTGCTGGCCGCGATCGGGCTGTTCGCCGTCACGCTGGCCGCGGACCGGGCCGCCTACCGCGGTGACTTCGGGCTCCCGGGCTGGGTGATCAGCGGCAGCGCGGACGCGGCACGGCAGATCCTGACCACCATCGCCGCCGCGATCATCACCGTGGTGGGCGTGGTGTTCTCCATCATCCTGGTCACGCTGACGCTGGCCTCGACCCAGTTCGGGCCGCGGATGCTGCGGAACTTCATCCGGGACCGCGGCACGCAGCTGACCCTGGGCACGTTCGTGGGCACGTTCGTCTACTCGGTGCTGGTCCTGGCCTCGATCGGAACCGGGTCGCACGGCGACTTCGTGCCGCACATCAGCGTGACCACCACGCTCGGCCTGACGGTCATCGACCTGGGTGTGCTCATCTACTTCATCCATCACACGGCGATCTCCATCCAGCTGCCGCAGGTGATCGCCAGCATCGCCGCCGACCTGGCCGGGGCGATCCGGGAGCAGGGCAGCGAGCCGGGCCGGCCGGGGCTGGAGGCCGGCCCGGCCGCGATCGAGCTGGTGAGCAGGACCGAGGCCAGCGGAGCCGTGCTGCTGGCCCCGGTCAGCGGGTACGTGCAGTTCATCAAGCACCAGAGCCTGGTCCGGCTGGCGGCCAGGGCCGACGCCGTCATCAACCTGGAGCACCGGCCCGGCCACTTCATCGTGGCCGGGCACCGGTTCGCCACGGTCTGGCCGCCGGAGGCGGCGCCGCTGGTCCGGCAGGCCCTGGGCCGGGCGCACCTCATCGGACCGCAACGGACGCTGACCCAGGACGTGTCGTTCGGCTTCGACCAGCTGGCCGAGATCGCGATCCGCGCCCTGTCGCCCGCGGTCAACGACCCCTTCACGGCGATGACCTGCATCGACTGGCTGGGCGAGAACCTGTGCAAGATCGTGGCCGGGTGGCATCCGGCCCGGGTGCACCGGGACGTCCAGGGCTACATCCGGGTCATCACAGCCGAGCCGGCCTACGACCGGCTGGTGCAGCGCTCGTTCGAGAAGATCAGGCAGTCCAGCCTGGGCATGCCGGCGGTCATGATCCGCGAGCTCGAGGCGCTGGCCAGGATCATGGCCGAGACGACCAGCGACGGGCAGCGCCGGGTGCTGCTCGAGCAGGCGGCCATGATCGACCGGGCCAGCGAGCGTTCGGTGCCGGAAGCCGACGACCGGGCCGATATCCGGCGGCGGTACGAGGCCATCTTGACCATGGAGTCGCAGCTGGCCGCCAGCGGGCGCCAGGGCTGAGTAGGCGCTAGGGCTGGCCGGCCGGGAGCGGGGCGGAGTCAAAGGACGAAATTAAATCGCCGGCCGTGTCGGAAACGCGGTCGGCCCGTTCGTGAACTAGGTGAAGGATGCCACCGGCATCGCAGAAACGGAGGCAATCGTGAAGTACGTCATTCTGCTCATGAATACCGAAGCGGCGCAGAACATGACCGAGGCCGACGGCCAGGCCTGGTACGGCGAGATCGGCGCCTGGTACGAGAAGGGCGGCGGCGGTTCCGGCAAGCTGGTGGAAACCGGCTACCAGCTCGCGCCGGGGAACACGGCCAAGACGGTCCGGGCCAGCGGCGTGACCGACGGCCCGTTCATGGAGACCAAGGAGGCCCTCGGCGGCTACTCGGTCCTGGACACCGACACCATCGAGGAAGCGGTGGAGATCGCGAAGACCTGGCCCGGGGTGGACCGGGGCTGGATGACGGTCGAGGTCCGCCCGGTCATCGAGATGTAGCGCTCAGAACGACAGGCGGCGGGCGAGCAGCTCGCGCTCGGCCGGGTTGGCCGCCAGCGCGAGCGCTCGGTCGCTGGCCTGCTTGGCTTCCTCCTCGCGGCCCAGCCCGGCCAGCAGGCCGGCCCGCAGCGCGTGATAGAGCCGGTAGCCGTCCAGCGCCTCGGCCAGCGGTGCGATCTCGGCCAGCGCGGCCTCCGGGCCCAGCACGTAGCGGGTGGCCACGGCCCGGTTGAGCAGCACCACCGGCGAGGGGGCCAGCGCCTGCAGCCGGTCGTAGAGCAGCCGGATCTGGGCCCAGTCGGTCTGCTCGTAGTCCGGCGCCTGGGCGTGCAGCGCGGCGATGGCCGCCTGGACCTGGTAGGGGCCCGGGCCCCGCAGGGCCAGCGCACGGTCGAGCAGCCGGGTCGCCTCGGTGATCAGGGCCCGGTCCCACCGGGCCCGGTCCTGCTCGGCCAGCCGCACCATCCGGCCCCAGCCGTCGAACCTGGTCGCAGCCCGCGATTCGTGCAGCAGCAGCAGGGCGAGCAGCCCGAGGACCTCGGGCTCGCGGGGCATCAGCCGGTGCAGCAGCCTGGTCAGCGACACGGCCTGGGCGGCCAGGTCGCGCCGGGCGGGCTGGCGGCCCGCGCTGGCCAGGTAACCCTCGTTGAACACCAGGTAGACCACGGCCAGCACCTCGGCCAGCCGGCCGGCCAGCTGGTCCGGATCGGGTACCCGCACGTCGGCCCGGCTGGCTTGCAGGCCCTTGCGGGCCCGCAGCAGCCGCTGGGTCATGGCGGGCTCGGTGGCCAGGAACGCGGCCGCGATCTCGGCGGTGGTCAGGCCGCACACCGCGCGCAGGGTCAGCGCGATCTGCGACTCGCGCGGCAGCGCCGGATGGCAGCAGGCGAAGATCATGCCCAGCAGGTCGTCGTCGGCCGCGTCGGCGCCGTCCCAGCTGTCGGTCGTGGTCGCCGCGAGCAGGGTGAGCTTCTGCTGCCCGGCCCGGGCCCGGCGGAGCCGGTCGATGGCCTTGCGGCGGGCCGTGGTGGCCAGCCAGCCGCCGGGGTTGAGCGGGATCTGGCCGTCGCGCCAGTGCTCGATGGCCTCGATGAACGCATCCTGCACGGCCTCTTCGGCCAGGCCCACGTCACCCAGCCGGACGGCGAGGGCGGCCCTGATCCGGGTGGCCTCGTCCCGGTAGAGCCGCTCGAGCTTATCGGCGTCCAAGAACCGTGGACCGTTCGGCCGAATCAGGCCCCGCTGAACCGGGGCGGGCGCTTGGAGGCAAACGCCGCCAGCCCCTCGGCGAAGTCACCCGTGGCGGCCATCTCCCGCTGGATGCCCGCCTCGAACTCCAGCTGGGCGTCCATCTGGGTGTACAGCCACTGGTTGAGCTGCCGCTTGGTCCCGGCGTAGGACCTGGTGGCGCCCGCGGCCAGCCGGTCGAGCAGGGTGTCGGTCTCGGCCGCGAAGTCCGAGTCGGGCCAGACCCGGTTGATCAGGCCCCAGTCCAGCGCCGTCCGGGCGCCGAGCCGCTCGCCCAGCAGGGCCAGCTCCGCGGCCCGGGTGAAGCCCACCCGGGACGGCACCAGCAGCGACGAGCCGCCGTCGGGGACCAGCCCGATGTTGACGAAGGCGAGCTGGAAGAAGGCCGACTCGGCCGCGACCACCAGGTCGCAGGCCAGCGCGAGGGACAGCCCGATCCCGGCCGCCGGGCCGTTGACCGCGGCGACGACCGGCTTGGGCATCCGCCGGACGCCGGTGATCAGCGGGTGGTACCGCTCGGTGAGCATCCGGTACACGTCGACCTGGCCGCCGCCGGCTTCCTCGGCCGCCGCCTTGAGGTCGGCTCCGCTGGAGAAGGCGCGTCCGGCCCCGGTCAGGACGACCGCCCGGATGTCCGCATTGCCGGTGACTTCTGTGATCGCAGCGATCAGATCGGTGGAGAACTGGCTGTTCCACGCGTTGAGCCGGTCGGGGCGGTTGAACTCGATCTTGGCCCCTGGTCCCCGGCGGTATATGTTAACCGTTTCATACTGGCGGTAAAGCTCATCGTCGCTCACGCCGGTCATGCTATCCGGGGACAGTTAAGCGGGCCGGCTGACGGGCCGATCAAGGAGAACAACACGGTGCCAGCTAAGGACGCAGCCAAGGTCTCAGATCACGCGAAGAAGCGGTCATCGCAGGTCAGCGCCACCCGGAAGCTGCCCAGGGAGCTGTACGAACCCGAGCTGTTCCGGCTGCAGGGCGAGCTGGTCAAGATGCAGGGCTGGATGCGGGCCACGGGCGCCCGGATGGTGGTGATCTTCGAAGGGCGCGACGCGGCAGGCAAGGGCGGCACGATCAAGCGGGTGTCCGAGTACCTCAACCCGCGCGGCGCCCCGGTCGTGGCGCTGCCCGCGCCCACCGAGCGGCAGCGCGGCCAGTGGTACTTCCAGCGCTATGTCGACCACCTGCCGGCCGCCGGCGAGCTGGTCCTGTTCGACCGCAGCTGGTACAACCGGGCCGGCGTGGAGCACGTGATGGGGTTCTGCACGCAGCAGGAGTACATCAGGTTCCTGCACCAGTGCCCGATCTTCGAGCGGCTGCTGGTCGAGGACGGCATCCTGCTGCGCAAGTACTGGTTCTCGGTCAGCGACGAGGAGCAGCAGCGCCGTTTCCGCGACCGGCTCGACGACCCGATGCGCCGCTGGAAGCTGTCCGGAATGGACCTGGAGTCGATCACCCACTGGGAGGACTACTCGCGGGCCAAGGACGAGATGTTCGTGCACACCGACATCCCGGAGGCGCCCTGGCACGTGGTGGAGAGCGACGACAAGCGCAACGCCCGGATCAACATGATCGACCACCTGCTCACCACGGTTCCCTACCGTGACGTCGAGCCGCCGTCGCTGAAGCTCCCGCCCCGGCCGCCGTCCCAGGGATACGTGCGCACCCCGCGCGACATGCAGGCCTACGTGCCCGACCACGCGGCCGAGCTACTGGCCCAGAACTCGCACTAGCCGGGAGTCGCCGCGAGTTCAGGCAGTGTTATCGGTGGGCTGGCGGCGGCCGGGAAACCGGGCATGAAACTATGCCGGGGGGTAGGTAGGCACGACGCGAGGAGGCAGGACATGGCGGTCACACCGCTGCCCGAGCGAAGGGCGTGGCAGGCGCTCAAGCGGCACCATGCCGAGATCGCCGGCCAGCACCTGCGGGAGCTGTTCGCCGCGGACCCCGGGCGGGGCGAGCGGCTGACCGCGGAGGCGGCCGGGCTGTTCCTGGACTACTCGAAGAACCGCGTCACCGACGAGACCATGCGGCTGCTGCTCGAGCTGGCGGTCGAGTCCCGGGTGGCGGAGCACCGGGACGCCATGTTCCGCGGCGAGCACATCAACGTGTCCGAGGACCGGGCCGTGCTGCACGTGGCGCTGCGCATGCCCGCCTCGGAGCACCTGGTGGTGGACGGCGCCGACGTGGTGCAGCAGGTGCACGAGGTGCTGGACCGGATGGCGGACTTCGCCAACCGGGTCAGGTCCGGGGCATGGACGGGGTATACCGGCAAGCCGATCAGGAACGTGATCAACATCGGGATCGGCGGCTCCGACCTCGGCCCGGTCATGGCGTACGAGGCGCTGCGCTACTACACCACGCGGGACATCACGTTCCGGTTCGTGTCCAACGTGGACTCGACCGACTTCGCCGAGGCCACCAGGGACCTGAACGCGGACGAGACGCTGTTCATCATCTCCTCCAAGACGTTCGGCACGCTGGAGACGCTGACCAACGCCACCTCCGCGCGGGACTGGGTGACCAGCCAGCTCGGCAGCGAGGACGCGGTGGCCAAGCACTTCGTCGCGGTGTCGACCAACGCCGACCGGGTGGCCAAGTTCGGCATCGACACAGCGAACATGTTCGGGTTCTGGGACTGGGTCGGCGGCCGGTACTCGATGGATTCGGCCATCGGGCTGTCCACCATGGTGGCGCTCGGGCCCGAGGGGTTCGGCGAGATGCTGGCCGGGTTCCACGAAATGGACGAGCACTTCCGCACCACCCCGCTGGAGCGGAACCTGCCCGTGCTGATGGGCCTGCTGGCCGTGTGGTACCGCGACTTCTTCGGCCTGCAGACCTCCGGCGTCATGCCCTACGAGCAGTACCTGAAGCGGTTCCCCGCCTACCTGCAGCAGCTGACCATGGAGTCCAACGGCAAGCACGTCACGCTGACCGGGGAGCACGTGTCCTACGACACCGGCGCGGTCTACTGGGGCGAGCCAGGCACCAACGGCCAGCACAGCTTCTACCAGCTCATCCACCAGGGCACCACGATGATCCCGGTCGACCTGATCGGCTTCGGCAAGGCGCTGAACCCGATCGGCGACCATCACGACATCCTGTCCTCCAACGTGTTCGCCCAGGCGCAGGCGCTGGCCTTCGGCAAGACCGAGGAGGAGGTCCGGGCCGAGGGCACCCCGGAGAACGTGGTGCCGCACCGGGTGATGGAGGGCAACCGGCCCAGCAATGTCCTGCTGGCCGAGATCCTCACCCCGCGGGTGCTCGGCACGCTGGTCGCGCTGTACGAGCACAGCGTGTTCACCCAGGGAGCGATCTGGGACATCGACTCGTTCGACCAGTGGGGCGTCGAACTCGGGAAGGTGCTCGCGGTCAAGATCATCCCCGAGCTGACCAGCGCGGGCGAGCCGGACCTCGACCACGACTCCTCGACCAACAACCTCATCCGCCGGTACCGGGCGCTCAAGGCCCTTTGACGACACAAGGACGGACCAGCCATGCCAACTGACACACCGATGCAGCTCGGGATGATCGGACTCGGCCGGATGGGCGCCAACCTCGTCCGCCGGCTCATGCGCGACGGCCACCGCTGCGTGGCCTACGACCGGAACCCGGACGCGGTCAAGGCGCTGGAAGCCGAGGGCGCGACCGGCGCCGAGAGCCTGGCCGACTTCGTGGCCAAGCTGGACAAGCCGCGGGCCATGTGGATCATGGTGCCGGCCGGGGTCGTCGAGTCCACCCTTAAGGAGCTGCGGCCGCTGCTCGAAGCCGACGACATCGTGATCGACGGCGGGAACTCCTACTACCGGGACGACATCCCCCGGGCCAAGGAGCTCAAGCGGGACGGCATCCACTTCATCGACGTCGGAACCAGCGGCGGCGTGTGGGGCCTCGACCGGGGCTACTGCCTGATGATCGGCGGCGAGGACGAGCCGGTGCGGCGGCTGAACCCCATCTTCCTGACCATCGCGCCCGGCAAAGGCAGCGCCGAACCCACCCCGGGCTTGCAGCCCGGGGGCACCGCCGAGCAGGGCTACCTGCACTGCGGACCGTCCGGGGCGGGCCATTTCGTCAAGATGGTGCACAACGGCATCGAATACGGCATGATGGCCGCGATCGCCGAGGGCCTGTCGGTCATCAAGGGCGCGGACGTGGGCCTGCACCAAGACGAAATCGACGCGGAGACCGCGCCACTGCGCGACCCCTGGGCCTACCAGTACGAGATCGACATCAGCGACGTGGCCGAGGTGTGGCGCCGGGGCTCGGTGATCAGCTCCTGGCTGGTCGACCTGGCCGCCGCCGCCTTTGCCAAGTCACCCGACCTGGCCGGATTCAGCGGACGCGTGTCCGATTCCGGCGAGGGCCGCTGGACGGTGCTGGCCGCGGTGGACGAGGGCGTGCCCGCCTCGGTGATCGCCGCGTCGCTGTACGAGCGGTTCGACTCCCGCGACAACGGCGAGTTCACCTGGAAGGTCCTGTCCGCGCTGCGCTCAGAGTTCGGCGGGCACATGGAGAAGAAGGCCCCATGAGCAACGATGGACTCCCGAAGCCGGACAATCACGTCATCGTGCTGTTCGGCGCCACCGGTGACCTGGCCAAGCGCAAGCTGCTGCCCGGGTGGTTCCACCTGTACGCGGCGGGCCTGCTACCCAAGGACTGGCGCCTGATCGGCTCGGCGCCACCGAACACGGCCATGACCGACGAGCAGTTCCGCGAGCACGCCGAGCAGTCGTGCGCCGACTTCTGCATCACCAAGCCCGATGACGGACCCTGGGAGGAATTCGCGGCGAAGCTGTCGTTTGTGGCCGCGGAGCCGGGTAACTACGGGGACCTCGTGGCGGCGGTCCAACGGGCCGAGAAGGAGATCGGCGGCACCCCGAGACGGCTGTACCACCTGGCCATACCGCCGGTCGCGTTCACCTCGATGGTGGGCATGCTCGGCGAGTCCGGGCTGAACAAGGGCGCCCGGGTCATCATCGAGAAGCCGTTCGGCACCGACCTGGACTCGGCCCGCAAGCTGGACCAGGCCGTGCACAAGGTGTTC
>Ga0209420_1001194_pt1 | contig 12462 bp, 8 predicted proteins | sample BlaSpr_A8_OM1_O1_FD_187972 | JGI IMG/M metagenome (GOLD analysis project Ga0209420, IMG submission 187972) | Forest soil microbial communities from Thunder Bay, Ontario, Canada - Black Spruce, Ontario site 2_A8_OM1_O1 (SPAdes) (version 2) | ecosystem: Environmental > Terrestrial > Soil > Boreal... | reverse complement strand
GAAGGTCCTCACGGATCTGACGAATCTGTTCCTGCACAACATAGAAGTTATCGATCAGCCACTCGGCCGCTGGAGTAATCGCACGTTCCTCGCGAGTGGCCTTGGCGGTCGCTCGATAGGCCTCGAGTAGCACCCGGCCGTTATCCCGCAGCCGCGTCGCCAAGCCTCGGCCAGCGCCGCGCCGGGTCGTGATCTGCTGAGCTTCTGCGAGGCTCTCGGCGTGCTGCTCGAGGCGTTCGATGCTGAATAGGTCCGCGCGAATTGGTGGGTCTGTTTCCGGAGGGAAACCTATCGATACGCCCTTGTGCGCGCGCAGAATAAAATTCTTCACAACTGTCTTTCAACCGAAGAAATGTTGCTCAAGTCTTGATTCCCCGGTTGCAAGAACACGGCATTCGAAGCGACCACTTTATCATAGCCAAGAAAGAGCGGCGCCTGACGGCGCCGCTCATAGGAGGCGGTTACCGCATTGTCGTTGTGATTAGTCGGACCGCAGGTTTGCTTCACTGCTGACTTTTGGGCGGCTCACAACCGGCCGCACACCCTGGTCTGTAACATTAGCTCTCAATCAAGTTCGCTTACTAATTTCATCGGGTGATATCAGGAAACGCGCACCCTAACTCTGATCCGGTGCGTATAAGGCTGGCGTGCTTAGTGTGCCGATACCTTCACGTCCTGGCGCCATCTATAATAGGCACTCAACGTCGTTGCGCCGAAAGACCGGTCGTCGCCGATAGGTTGGCGCACGGGCTTGGACAGTCTGCCCGCTGAAACTCGAGCTGCGTCTATTGAATGCCCTGCAGACGGCTCGGCGTCTCCAACGACAATTCACGTTTCTGGCTTTCGACCTTAGGCATAAGCGCACCACAGACACAGTAGTTCTGATGCCCTGAATCGTTCTTGTCCCGCCGGTCAAGACCGACGAAGAATCCAAATATTTTCGGCAGTGGTATTTTCATGAAGCCTTATGTGTTTTATCAACGGATCGCTCTATGACGGATTTATAGCCAATGTCAGAGGCACAATCTCTTGGGAGCACCGCGATTCAATGAATACTGTAGGCTGCGCATGCGTGAGACTCCATCATAAGGAGAGTGCGGTTGGTTATTCAAAGAACAAACAGTGCTGATCGCGAAGTTGGGCCGCAGAGCTGCGCCCTCGCAGCAGCCTAAGACTGTGTCTAAAATAAATTCGCAGCACAGCCTATGAGCGAACCAACACGCCCAATCCGCGGAACGCGCAGTTCTCATCCTGAACTGGAAGTGGCTGGCGTCGAGCAGTAACATCTCCTACCCGGAATTCATTCGGGAAGGGATCAAGAAAGGAGTTCATGGATAAGGGAAAGCACAGGCACAACTCGCACGGAGATCCATATAGCGAAGAGGTTAATCATGGCTTCCATCGTCCTTACTGGAAACATGCGCATCATGATTGGCGTTTGTGGGTCGCCGTGTCCTTGATGCTGGTGGCCATGCTTACCTATGTGATGAGCGATGACTTGGCGTGGCGCCCTCGTAGTGGAGCGCAGCAGCCGCTTGTGGGCGACGTCGCAAAATAGCAGAGCTTTGAAGACTTCCAGGACTAAAGAGTCATCACAAATGAATAAGCAAGTGCTCATCGATACCGCGAGAACCCTGGTCGCCGCCGACAAGGGCCTACTCGCGATGGATGAAAGTACTCCAACCTGCAACAAGCGATTTGCCAGCTTGGGAATTCCACAAACGGTGGAGGCCCGGCGCGCTTATCGGGAGTTGATAGTCACCACGCGCGGTCTCGGTGAGTCCATTAGTGGCGCGATCCTTTACGACGAAACGATCCGCCAGAAAAAGAAAGATGGCACTCCCTTTGTCAAAGTCCTCATCGATGCGGGAATCATTCCCGGTATCAAGTTGGATATCGGCGCGAAGGCCCTGGCCGGCTTTCCCGGCGAGAAGGTGACTGAGGGGTTGGACGGATTGAGTGTCCGCGTCGAGGAATACGTGCGGATGGGCGCCCGGTTCGCCAAGTGGCGCGCGGTGATAGCGATGGGCGATAGCATTCCTACTCAGGGCTGCATCGATGCCAACGCGCACGCGCTGGCTCGCTACGCCGCGATCTGCCAAGAGGCGGGACTGGTTCCGATCGTCGAGCCGGAAGTGCTCATGAGCGGGTCAAATGATCTGGCGCAATGTTCGGAAGTAACTGAGCAAGTCCTGCACGCGGTTTTCAATCAACTGAATGCTCAGCGCGTAATGCTGGAAGGCATGATCCTTAAACCCAACATGGTGCTACCGGGCAAAGACAGTCCGCATCAGGACGACGTCGAGCAAGTCGCCGACGCCACGGTAAGCTGTCTCTTACGAGCTGTCCCCGCCGCAGTTCCGGGAGTTGCGTTCTTGTCGGGCGGTCAATCCGGTGAACTGGCCTCGGCCCGTTTGAATGCGATGAATGTTCGTTTCAAGTCGCGCTTGCCATGGGCATTGACGTTTTCGTTTGGCCGCGCCATCCAGCAACCGGCTTTGGAGATTTGGCATGGCAAGGATGCCGATGCCGACATATTGGCGGCTCAGCAAGCGCTCTATCATCGGGCCAAGTGTAACCAAGCTGCTCGTCGCGGCGACTACAGCGTCGCGATGGAGGCGCCATGAGCACCGTCATCCGTGCGGCTACTATTCACTGACTCTTAAGCTCCCGACTGAGCTCACGACCAAGGTCAGTCCTCGGTGCGTAAAAGGAATTGGTAGGAGTTAGAAGATGGATACTCAGAAAAGCTCCGAGGACGATGCTAAGACCTTAAACGATTCACATAGCTCCGCGCCGAACGGGTCCAACGAAAATGTCGCCAAGCCCAATGGGTCGAAGCCCATAGCCGCCAAGGCCGATGCAACCACAGGTGCGCAGGTACCAACTGATACCGGGACCATCCAGGAAGCGCTCACCAAGTTCAAGTCGACTATCAAGGATGGACTGACTCAGGAAGAAGCGGCGGCCCGGCTCAAGAAGGACGGTCCGAATGCCATCGAAGAAAAGCGCATTAGTCCGCTCAAGCGATTCCTGACGTTTCTTTGGGGACCTATCCCATGGATGATCGAAATCGCCGCGGTCCTTTCGGCTGCGGTTCGGCATTGGGAAGACTTTGTCATCATCTTTTTCATGCTGGCGCTGAATGCGGTCGTCGGCTTCTGGGAAGAATTTAAGGCCGACAACGAGATCGAGGCCCTGAAGAAAAACCTGGCACTGCATTCGCGAGTACTGCGCGACGGCAAGTGGAGTGAGGTCGAAGCCAAGACCTTGGTGAGCGGGGATATTGTCATGGTCAAACTCGGCAATGTCATCCCCGCCGACCTTAAGTTGGTCGATGGCGATTATCTCAGCATCGATCAGTCGGCGCTTACGGGAGAGTCGTTGCCGGTCGATAAGAAGAAAAATGACGTCGCTTATTCTGGCTCCATCGTACGAATGGGCCAGATGAATGGGCTGGTCGTTGCGACCGGGATGGATACTCTGTTCGGCCGCACCGCACGTCTGGTCGAGACGGTACAGACCGTCTCCCATTTTCAGAAGGCGGTTCTCAAGATCGGCAATTTCCTCATTCTGATCACGCTCGGCTTGGTCGCGTTGATCCTGATGTGCGCGCTTTATCGCGGCGACCCGCTGGTCGAAACTCTGCTATTCGCGCTGATTCTTACCGTAGCCGCGATACCGGTCGCCTTACCCGCGGTCCTATCCGTTACTATGGCCGTGGGCGCCACCGTGCTCGCCAGAATGAAGGCTATAGTCTCCCGCCTGGTTGCGATCGAAGAGATGGCCGGCATGGACATTCTTTGCTCGGACAAGACTGGCACGCTCACCAAGAACGAGCTCAAGTTGGGTAGCCCGGTGATTTTCAAGGCGAGCAACGACCAGGATCTAATCTTGGGGGCGGCGCTCGCGTCTCGAACGGAGGGTGGCGATGGCATCGACGAGGCCGTCCTCAAAGGTCTCACCGATCACTCGGCGCTAAAGAGCTATCAAATCACCCACTTCACGCCATTCGATCCGGTGAGTAAGCGAACTGAAGCCGGGGTGAATCATGAGAGCTCCACTTTCAAAGTCTCGAAGGGCGCTCCGCAGGTGATTCTGGATCTGGTCCATCCCGATCCCGACGCGCGCCAGAAGGCTGAAAAGCAGGTGAACGATCTTGCGGCCAAAGGCTACCGCACTCTTGGCGTCGCCCGCACCGATGCTCAGGGAAAGTGGGAATTCCTTGGACTGCTGTCTTTGTCCGATCCTCCTCGTGACGATTCGGCCTCTACGATCGCGACCGCTCGAAAGATGGGACTCCAGGTCCGGATGGTAACCGGCGACAACCTTGCAATTGCCCGCGAGGTATCGAGCGAACTCAAGCTGGGACCTAACATCGCGATTGCCGGCGATCTGTTTCCCGACGGTAAGGCTGAGGACGGTTCCAAGATCGACGCCGCCGACGGTTACGCGCAGGTTTTTCCGGAGCATAAGTTCAAAATCGTCAAGGCCCTCCAGGCTCAGGGACATATCGTCGGGATGACAGGTGACGGCGTCAACGACGCGCCTGCGCTCAAACAGGCCGATTGCGGAATCGCGGTAAGTGGCGCGACCGACGCTGCTCGCGCGGCCTCGGACCTGGTGCTCACGGCGACAGGTCTCTCGGTAATCACCGCTGCCATTGCGGAAGCGCGCAAGATCTTCGAGCGCATGAACAGCTATGCGATCTACCGGATCGCCGAAACCATCCGCGTACTGCTCTTCATGACGCTCGCGATCGTGGTGTTCAACTTCTACCCGGTAACCGCAGTCATGATCGTTCTCATCGCGGTTCTCAATGACTTCCCAATAATGATGATCGCCTACGACAATACCATCGTGGCTCCCCGCCCGGTGCGCTGGGACATGGAACGCGTACTCACGGTCAGCTCGGTTCTCGGCGTGCTCGGGGTTATCTCTGCATTCGGCCTTTTCTGGATCGCGGAGAAATATCTTCAGCTGCCTCGGCCGATCGTTCAGAGCCTCATATTCCTCAAGCTCCTGGTCGCCGGTCATCTCACCATTTACATCACGCGAAGCGCGGGAACTTTCTGGAAGCGGCCATGGCCCAATTGGCGGCTGATCGTTGCCACTGAGGCAACCCAGGTCATCGGAACTTTGGCCGCAGTCTACGGATGGGGTATGACACCGCTGGGATGGAAATACGCGCTGGCAGTGTGGGGCTATGCGCTCGTATGGTTTTTCATCAACGATATGGTCAAGGTCGAAGTTCACCGAATGTTGAATCTGGGGACACAACGCCATCAACGCCACCTTGCGAGAGTTAACGGCAGGCTTCATCCGGCCGCATTGGCAGCGGCGATCCCATCTTGAATCCTCCTTCACCGGCCGAGTCCAAAAGCGTGACTGCACCACCGGGCGCAATCGGTTCAGCTGACGAGGCAGCCGACAACGCCACCGAGGGCTCGCTGATCGGTCTTACGACTGACGAGGCTGGCATCCGGCTCAAGAAGTTCGGCCCTAACGCGATGCCTGATGCGTCGGTACATCCACTGCGTTCGGCGTTGAGCAAGTTCTGGTCGCCGGTTCCATGGATGCTCGAGGCTGCGATCGTGCTCGAGGTGGCGCTGGGCAAATACGTCGAGGCCGCCGTCATCGCGGCTCTGCTGGTGTTCAATGCGGCGCTCGGATTTTTTCAGGAGTCGCGGGCACAGGCAACGCTTGCCGCGCTGAAGTCACGGCTCGCGTTGAACGCGTCAGTCCGGCGCGGCGGTGCGTGGACGATTGTGCCAGCGGTCGGGTTGGTGCCAGGCGACCTCGTGAAGCTATCTCTCGGTGCCGTAGTGGCGGCCGACGTGCGCATTGTCGAGGGTTCAGTTTTGCTCGATCAATCCATGCTCACTGGCGAATCCATACCTATCGAAGGTGGTGCCGGCGCGCAGACCTATGCCGGCGCGCTGGTGCGGCGCGGCGAGGCGGTTGCGGAGGTCATGGCGACCGGAGCGCGCACCAAGTTTGGCCGCACCGCAGAGCTGGTCCGCACGGCTCATGTCACTAGTTCGGAGCAGAAGGCGGTCCTCCGCGTCGTGCGGAATCTCGCCATGTTCAACAGCGTCGTCATTGTTCTGCTGGTGGCATATGGGTACCGGCTCGCGATGCCGCTTGGCGAAATCATACCGATGGTGCTGACTGCGATCCTCGCATCGATCCCGGTCGCGCTGCCTGCCACCTTCACTGTTGCGGCTGCTTTGGGGGCACGCGCGCTGGCACGCCTGGGTGTGCTTCCGACGCGCCTCTCGGCAGTCGACGAAGCAGCCAACATCGATGTTCTGTGCGCCGATAAGACCGGCACGCTGACGCTCAACGCATTGACGGTGACTGCGATCCATCCCGCGCCGAGCTTCGACGAGGCCGGCTTGATAGGACTCGCAGCGGTAGCGAGTGCGGACGGCGGGCAGGATCCTGTCGATGCGGCCATTCGCTCGGCGGCCTCGAGCAAGGGCGCCAAGCTGCCGAAGCTGATTAAGTTCGTTCCCTTCGATCCCGCAAAGAAGACCTCCGAGGCGACCGCCGTGGATCCAAACGGCGCCGGCACCATCCGGGTCGTGAAGGGAGCTTATGCCGCAGTGATCGGCATTGCGCCTCCATCGCCGGAATTGTCCGCGGCGGCTACCGAACTGCAGGCGAAGGGCTTTCGACTGCTCGCCGTCGCTAGTGGCACCGCCGCGGCAATGCGCCTGGCAGGACTTATAGCGCTGAGCGATCCGCCGCGCGCAGACTCATCCGCAATGATCAATGAGATGCGCACATTGGGTGTCCGGACCGTAATGGTGACCGGCGACGCATCCGCGACGGCTGCAATCGTGGCTCGTGCAGTAGGCCTCGACGGAGCAGTGTGTCCACCCGGGCCGATCGGCGACTCGGTGAAGCCCGAGCAATTCGCGGTCTTTGCGGGCGTCCTGCCGGAAGACAAATACAAGCTCGTGAAGGCGTTCCAGGCGGGCGGCCACAATGTTGCGATGTGCGGTGACGGCGCCAACGACGCGCCGGCATTGCGCCAGGCGCAGATGGGAATCGCAGTCTCGACTGCGACCGATGTCGCCAAGTCGGCCGCCGGTATAGTGCTGACCGAGCCCGGACTCGGCGGCATCGTGGCAGCGGTTAAGGAAGGCCGCATGACCTTTCAGCGCATCCTGACCTATACGCTGAGCTCGGTTAACAAAAAGATCGTGCAGGTGCTTTTCCTGGCGGTTGGTCTCGTCATCACCGGACACGCGATCCTGACGCCGATGCTGATGGTCCTTATCATGCTCACCGGCGACTTCTTGGGCATGTCGTTGACGACCGACAACGTGAGTCCGTCGGCGCTGCCCAATGCATGGCGAATCGGCAACCTGACGATGGTTGGGATCTTCATGGGAGTCTGCGAGTTAGCCTTTTGCACTGCGGTTTTGGCGATCGGCAAATTCCGGCTGGGGCTGGGAATCGAGGCGCTACAAACGATGGCGTTTCTCGCCATCGTGTTCGGCAATGAGGCCTCGCTCTATGCAATCCGCGCACGCCAACGCCTATGGTCCACGCCGAGTCGCTGGCTCGTTCTCTCGTCGATAGCGGATGTCGTGATCGCCTCAACCTTAGCCGCGTACGGGGTCTGGATGACGGCTTTGCCGGTTACTATTGTAGCCGGCACGCTGACCGCGGCAGTTGCTTTCGCATTCGTCGCGGATGTCGCGAAGTTCCCGATATTGAAGCGCCTCACGATCGCTTAGCGGCGTGAGCAATGCTTTCCCAAAGAAGCCGGAAAACCATATCCACGCGCTCTCGATCTACTTCATGCACTACAATTTGGTGCGCATCCGCGCTGCAGCTGGCCGGCGGGCATCGATGGCGGCCGATGATGTCATTCGGCATAGATGCTAAACTCGTGGGCGGACCGCGCTCGTCGGTTGCGGCACTCATTTTGGGCGCGCCCTCTTAGCTCAGATGGATAGAGCACAGGATTCCTAATCCTGGGGTCGTGGGTTCGAATCCCGCAGGGGGCGCCATCAAATCCGGGAAAATATTCAGCTCGGTCTAACTTCAGGAACTTTGAATAATGCGCGCGGAGTGCGGCGCGAGATCGAACGCTGCGGGAGCGTCCACATGCTGTGGCGAATCGCTCGTATTCAAAATCAGATCTGTCGTCCCAGCAGTTGTTGCCAAGGTGAGATTCTTAATCGGCGCGTCATCCATCAGATCGATAAGCAGCGGAGGTTCTACGACCGATGCGGCATCTACTTCCGCGCCGATCCGCGCGACCGTCTGGAAAAGTTTTGCGCTCTCTGGATCGAGCAGCTTCATATGGTCCGATATGAGCAGCATCCCGCCGGACGCCGCGATGGTCCACGCGAGCGCCTCGCGCTCATCATTGGAGAGCCGCGTTTCTTTGGCGCGCAACATCAGGCAGTCGGGATCGTTGAGCCACAGGCGCCGATGCATGAAGCTGCGCGCCAGGATCGCCTCGATGGCGAGCGCCGTTCCCGGCTCTCCGGCCGCGCCAACATTGGAGCCCCAGTACGGCGCGACATCAGGACCGATGCGCATTCCATCGACGATGCCGACGGCAGGACCGAGCGGACATCCGCATCCAAGAATGAAGGTGCGTTCGCCTGCTGCGCGCCGAATCGCTTCGAGACCGCGGCGCAGGGTCTGCGCGCGCGTTATCGAGGGGTCGTGGCGGATTCCCTCGGCTGCCGCGGCATACAAGAAATCCAGCTTGAGATATTGGAAGCCAAACTCCTGGACGATCTTTCCGAACAAGCGTTCCAGATGTGCCACGAATTCCGGATGACTCGGATCGAGTGCGTAGGCGTACTTGTCTTCAGTCGCGCTCCATGCGGGCACGTAGCTGGCGCGCACCGGCTTCCCGGTTTCGCGATGCTTGGTGAACCAATCGCTATGCTCTCGCATCAATTGCGAATCACGAGTGGCGAGAAACGGCGCAGTCCACAGGCCTGCAACAAAGCCGGCGTCGCGAATTTCGCCGGCGAGCTTCTTCAATCCCCCCGGGAATTTCTCGTTGGTGCGATCCCAGTCACCGAGCGCCGCCTGATAGCCGTCATCCAATTGCACGACTTCGATCGGGTAGTCGTGCCTCAAGTCCCTGAGCGCGTGCAGGTTGGAGCGCATCGCGTCTTCCGTGATGGCGTGAAAATAGTGGTACCAGGAGCACCATCCGCGCTGATACGGCGCAGAAATGCGGGCGCGCATCGCGTGACCGAGCATCGCCGCGAAGCGCGACGCCATTCGCGCCGCGCTCTCGTCGGCGCGCCAGAACGCGAACGGTTCGATTTCGCGATCCTCGCCGGATTGCAATACCACGTCATCGAGGATCGCACGCGCCATCACCTGATTCGGCGTTCGCACGGTAATCGCGGTCAGCTGATGCGCCGCATCGATGAACCCTGCGAGAAAGCGCTCGGACGACGTTTCGCTTTCCACGATCGTGAACTGTTCCGAGCTCGCTCCTTCAGGTGCGTCGTGCGGACGTTCGACCTCGCTCTGATGGTTTACTTTTGCGATCCGACTCAGACTGTCGCGCCGATGTGTATCGGTGCCGACGGTGACCGGATGCGACGCGCTCCACGATTGGTAACCGTGCTTGAAGAATCGCGCGGGCGCATCGGCCGCAAAGCCGGTGCCGACAAAAAACCGTGCCGAGTCGAGCAGGATCTGGTTTCCGCTGCGATTCGAAATGATTGCGCGAACAATCGATCGGCCTTCGCGCGACTCAAGCCCAACCGACAGCGCTACGCCGTCTTGCTCAACCCGGTTCTCATGCAGGGCAGCGGTCAGCGTATGCGCGCCGTCGTCTCTGCGATATCGAAACTCGATCTTATCGGTCGCCATCGCGAGTAACTTAGGTGACGGTCGCGCGCAATCGCAATCGCTTACGCAATCGTCGAACTTGACACCGAAATCTAATTCTAATTAGAATTCGAGTCGTACGGAGGCCTCGACCAAATTAGATGCATCATGAACGCCAGCTTGCTCTGATCGATCGATATCTCGGTTTCAGAAATGGAGCGCCGCAGGATCTTGCCGAGACCAGTATGCGCAATCCCGCGGCGGCCTACGTCGATGCCGCTCGTTTCGATCGTGAGATGAAGGTTCTGTTTCGCGAGCGCCCGGTTCCGATCGGACTTAGCTGCGAATGCAAAGAGCCAGGATCTTATTTGACGGCGCGGCTCGGTGGCGTGCCCATCGCAGTGGTCCGCCAGAATGACGGTAGTCTGCGCGGCTTTATCAATGCCTGCCGTCATCGCGGCTCGCCAGTCCTGTCGGGTAGTGGCGCCGGATTGCGCGCGATGGTTTGCCGGTATCATGCCTGGAGCTACAGCCTCGATGGCACGCTTCTCGGTCGTCCTCAGGAATCAGGCTTCGAAGATATCCCCAAGGCCGACTGCGGACTTCATTCGATAGCTGTGGCGGAACAGTACGGCCTAATCTATGCGCGGCCGAATATGGACGCACCGCTCCAGATCGATGAGATTCTGGGTGGTATGCAGACGGAGATCGCCGAGTATGGCCTCGAGACCTATCACCATTTCGAGACGCGGACCCGCGAATGGAACTTCAACTGGAAACTGGTGATCGATACCTTCACCGAGAACTATCACATACCTAGCCTTCATCGTCGATCGATAGCCCCTTACTATGATGACCGAAACTCGGTCTGGGAGACCTATGGTGCGAATCAACGCACAGTGAACTTCCGCCGCAGTATCGACAAGGAGCTGGTCGAAAAGCCGAAGCATGAAAGAAAGCTGCTACCGCATACTACGGTCGAATATTTTCTCATGCCTAATGCGGTGCTGACTCATCAGTTGGATCATGTCGAGTTGTGGCTCGCTATTCCTCTGGATGTCGATCGCACCTTGGTCTCGACGAGCCTCTATATTCCCGAACCTGCAAAATCCGAGTCTGCGAAGCGGCATTGGAAGAAGAACCTCGACCTTCTCTTGCAGGTCACCGAGACTGAGGATTTTCCGCTGATGGCCGAGATTCACGCAGCGTTGGCATCGGGCGGACTTAAAGAAGTGATCTACGGCAAGATCGAGCCTGCACTAAGCTACTACCATAGGTCTATAAATCGCCTCCTTGCGGAATCGGTTTGATGGCGGCAACGATAGCTCAAAGATCTCCGCGCCAGAAACGGCTGCAGCCGCCGTCGCGTGGTGAGCTCAAACGCAAACAGATCCTCGATGCGGCTGCCAAGATCCTCGCGCGACGCGGCTATGCCGGCACCATGCTCTCCGAAGTTGCCGAGGAAGCCGGAACTCAACCCGGCAGTCTCTACTATCACTTCGCTTCACGGGAGGAACTGATCGAGGAGGTCCTTCACGAAGGTGTTGCCTTGTCGTTTGCGCGAGCTCGCGGAGTGCTCGATGCGCTGCCTTCGGATAGTTCGGCGCTTCAGCGTTTGGAAGCCGCGCTACGAGCCCATTTGAAGTTTCAACTGGTTGAGAGTGACTATGCGCGCGCGGTGGTGCGTTCGATGGGCCAGTGTCCCGAAGATATGTGGAAGAGAGTCAACGAGAAGTTTCGCGCTTATGGAAAGTTCTTCGACACTTTGATCGCTGCCGCTATGAAAGCTAAGCAGCTGGATCCTCAAGTGGATCGCAGTGCCCTCCGAATGCTGCTAATTGGCGCGGCTAACTGGGCACCCGAATGGTACCGCGCCGATGCCTCATCGACCGTCGAGGAGATAAGCGATCTCCTGGTTAGACTATTGCTCAGAGGCGTGGGACAGCTAGAGAGCTAACACCTAATCGCTGAGTTGAGCTACTATTTCGAAAGTTAGCGAGGGCATTATGGATCAAGTGCAATACGAAGTTGATGAGAAGAATCGCTATCGGATCGAAACACCCGGCCACGAAGGATGGACCCGCACTGCGAGGCCCGGAGATCCACATAAGTACCTGATGATATCGGCGGACTGCCACGCTAACGAGCCAGGCAGCTTATGGCGCGAGCGCCTCGATGTTAAGTATCGTGATCGGCTGCCTCATGTTGAGGTCGATGCTAACGGCGAGAAGTGGTTCATCGCCGAGGGCCTTGGTAAGTCGCGAGTCCGCGCTCGCATGATCGCTGATGTGCCGCGCGAAGGCGGTGAGGATCGATTGCGAGGTCGTGTCGGCGCGGATCCCGTCGAGCGAATTCAGGATCAGGTGCGCGACGGCATCGATGCCGAGATCATCTTCCCTAACAAGGGTCTTATGATGTTTGCCACCAAGGATGCCGCGTTCGGGATGGCGCAATGCAAGGTGTGGAACGATTTCTCTTGGGAGATGTACGGCAAGTACAACGACTTCATGTCGCCCGCCGCCGCGATTATGACCTCGGATATCGAGCTCGCGATCGCCGAGATCCGGCGGGTCGCGAAAATAGGATTTCGATTCCTGACGCTTCCTTGTAAGCCGATCTTCGGTGGTCCTGATT
>Ga0209420_1001191_pt1 | contig 12486 bp, 12 predicted proteins | sample BlaSpr_A8_OM1_O1_FD_187972 | JGI IMG/M metagenome (GOLD analysis project Ga0209420, IMG submission 187972) | Forest soil microbial communities from Thunder Bay, Ontario, Canada - Black Spruce, Ontario site 2_A8_OM1_O1 (SPAdes) (version 2) | ecosystem: Environmental > Terrestrial > Soil > Boreal... | reverse complement strand
TCCCACTTCCCCACAGCCGCGACGGCGGCGGGTGATTAACACTCAACCGGACAACTCACTTACTACAAAAACCGGACCTTTTAACTTGCTACGAACAGCCGCATTCAATTGAACCGAAGACGAAGGCAAATATCGCCTCAAGCTCTCCAAGTTCAGCGCCTCAAACCCAAAACAGGCAAGACGCCGCGTAATCAGCGCGGACGCTCCTCAGTCCGCGAATTCCGCCCGGGAATAGTATTCAGAGGTATTCCGATCTAAGACATTATGTGCAGTAACAGTAAACATACAAATTCAAAGTGTGCAGTTTTGAACACCGGCTCCACTCCCTGGTGGCTTACTTTTACAGGGGGAAGTTTTAAGAAGCTCTTTGGGGCCAGTAAGGGTGGTGCGCGCGTACCATCACCTTTCAAGCTGGTTGGGCTCTCGATGTCCATAGGCTCTCGCGATCACGTCAAGCAACTTGCTCTGCCACCAGTCCTGTTGGGACCGGCCAGCAGACGCCGGCCTCTACGCATCCTTTTTGTCCACAATGTTTTAGCGGATGTCCAGCAATGTATTCGTGAGCTTAAAAGAGCGCATTGCAAAGTTAGCGCGGATACAGTTTCAGGCTTCGACCAGTTTGTTAGGCTTCTGGACTCAAAATACCATGACGTAGTGCTGGCCAAATATCCCATGCACAACTGGCACGGACCATTCGTAACGGAAGTATTAAGCCCACGGGAGCGGCGTATCCCACTGATTTATCTGGCGGACAAAATAAAACCGGAAATCGTCGCCCACCTCATCACCGAAGGGGCGGCTGATTGTGTCGATAAAGACCATTTTGGCCACCTTCCGATAGCGATTCGTCGAGCTCTCAGTGAGAACCAGCTACGCCAGGAGCGCGATCAATCTGAGAAAAAGCTACGCCATTCGGAAGCTCGCTATCGCGCGCTGGTGGGAAATTTAACCTACGGAATGTGTCGTTGCGGCGAGAAAGGAAACTTTTTGGATGTGAATCAAGCCCTGGTCACCATGCTTGGTTACGCTTCCCGAAAGGACCTCTTGGCGGCGAATCATGCCAGAAACATTCTTTGCGATCTTTCCAGACGAGAACAAGTACTGGGGCACTCCGGCCAAAATGGTGGCCCTCCCCTTGAAATAGACTGGAAAAGAAAGGATGGCACGCTCCTGAAGGTCCGGCTCAGCGGACGCGAAGTCACCACTCCGGGCGAAAAGGAAAGCTTCGAGATCATCGTGGAAGACGTTACACAACAGCGTAGGCTCGAGGATCATTTGCGGCAGCAGGCCGCCAAAGATCCCCTTACAGGGCTTGCCAATTACCGCCATCTGGTCGAGGTTCTCGACGCAGAAATAAAGCGGTCCGAGCGCACCTCACGTGAGTTCGCTCTGTTGTTCCTCGACCTGGATGGACTCAAAAAGATCAACGATACTTTCGGGCATCTCGTTGGTAGTCAAGCGCTTTGCCGGTTGGCTGATGTTTTGTGCAACTCCAGCCGAGACATGGACACCCCGGCGCGATTTGGCGGGGACGAGTTTGCTCTAATCCTCCCGGAAACAGGTCAAGTACCAGCAAACTTGGTCGCCGGGCGCATCGCCGATAATCTCGCACATGACGGTAGAAAGCCAAAGCTCTCGGTCAGTATCGGCGTTGCTATCTACCCTAAGGACGGCGAAAGTATCGACGCTCTTATGGGCGCAGCAGACGTCGCCGTGTATGCCATGAAAGCTAGAGCCCACGCCCCCGATTCCCACGTTCAAAGCACCGCAAGAGGCCATCGAGTCGCTACGGGCAAAAGATGTATCCAAGTGCCGGTGAGTGGAAGGGCTCGGTGAAGAAGCGAAGTTGGAATTGTTCCGGAACAGATAGTCAATCGTGCAGTACAACACTCAGAAGCGAGCTGTTGATGTGTAGTCCCCCGTTGTAGCGAACGAATCCCAGTTTCCTGAATTTATTCATGAAAAAATTAACGCGCGAGCGCGTTGTCCCGATCATCTCAGCTAACATCTCCTGCGACACTTTGGGAACAATTTTTTGAGGTTGATCCTGCTTGCCATACCGGGCGAGCAGTAGAAGAGTGCGGGCCAGCCGTTTTTCGCTGGAGTTAAAGAGTTGATCGATTAAATCCTCTTCAATTCGGATGTTTCGTGAAAGCATATAAGCCATGAAGCGGTCGGAGAAGGCGTGTTCTGAGTGCAGCATACGCATCATTTCTTTTTTTTCAATCACCAGCAAAGTCGTGGGCGTGATCGTGCTCGCGGTTCCCATGCGCATGGACTGACCCGCCATGCTTCCTTCACCAAAAAAATCGCCAGGGCCCAAAACCGCCACCACTGCTTCTTTGCCGAGCTCATTGATAACGGAAAGTTTGATACCACCTTTCTGAATGTACATCACGTCTTTGGCGGGTTCGCCTTGCGAATAAATCTTTTCCGATCCCCGATACTCTACGACTCTCCTAAACATACCTGCGGAAGCTAGGAAGGTCTCGACGCTAAAACGCGAAAGCCTTTTCTTGATTTTAGCCTTGCCTGCGTAGGGTGCCATCGTCATAAGCATTACTCTTGAGTATATTTTAGGTCAAATGGACGCAAATTCCGATTTAATTTCGCTGTGAGCAATTCAAAAAATCAACCGAAATAGCTCGGCCTTTCCCAAATCGGGAATTCAATCCTGATTTCCGTTAGTCGAATAAAAGTCGACCGCCTCGTACCCTTGGATTCAGCCTTCTACCTTCCTGATAGGAAAGCCCGGCTCTGGCGTCCCAGACAAATGAGGCACAAACCTAAACAGATGTTACAGAAAACAAAGAACTAAACCCTGCCTAACCGGGACCAGAACAGCGATTAGAGACTTTAGTTTTCCTGCACTTTTCATCGGACGACTTTGGCACGGGCAACAGCGTCTACCCGGCTCAGGTCGAAAGGTAGAAGTTACAGAAAACAAGTGATTAAACCCCTTTTACCTGGGGCAACAACCGGCTGCGGCGATTTAGCTTTTCTTGAACTTTTCAAGAGCAATCTTGCCGCAAGCAATTGTCAACGAAGACCACTCCGCAGGACGCACCTTGCCACAAAGCGCAGCCTTCGAGTCCGCCATCTTTATCGAAGACGTATGTTACTCTTGCCCGGGGAGACAGCCACGAATGGGCTACATCGAACGCATCCAGAGTGATCTAACCGCGGCCATGAAACAGAAAGACGAGCTGCGGCTGAGCGTGCTGCGCATGATGAAGAGCGCGCTCAAAAATAAAGAAATTGAAAAAGTACGCCCGCTCGATGATCTGGAATCGCTTCAGGTTCTTCAGACTCTCGTCAAGCAGCGTCGCGAATCCATCGAGCAGTTCACTAAGGGCGGCCGCAACGACCTCGCCGAAAAAGAGGCCAAAGAAATAAAAATTATCGAAGACTATTTGCCCGCCGCGCCCTCCGACGAAGAAATGCACCGCGCCATCGAAGCCGCCATCGCCGAATCCAGTGCCGACTCGCTGAAACAAATGGGCGCAGTAGTGAAAGCCGCCCGCGCCCACCTCGAAGGAAAATCCATCGACGGCAAAATCCTAAGCGACCGCGTCCGCGAGCGCCTGACAGAAAAAGCCGCCGGCAAACCCTAATGCCACTTCACCTAGAACTGGAATCTCTGCAGCCTAAAGACGGCCCGAGTTCGGCCTTCCAACTTCTTGTCCATGAGTGCTGCGAACTCGTTCCGCCTCATAGGGGTCGGAGCTTTAGCTCCAACATACGCAGGCGAGACTAAAAGGGGCTTAGCCCCGAGGAAAATTTTATTCCGCCCAGCGCTAAATCTGAAAATAAAAAGGGAACTGGCCCACTTCCAGAAATTATTCCGGTCAAATACACGGAGGAGGAAGCCGAATACCTCAGCATGCGGCCGCTAGTCCGCCAGGAATTTCGCAGCGCGGAACTAGTCGACATGATTGTGCAGGTAGCTGGCAAAGACCCCGGCCGCGTCCAGAAAATTTTGGGCGCCGGAACGATCGTCTTCCACTCGTTCCGTTACTGGTGGGCAGGATTCGAAGCCGACTTAGCCGCGCTGAATGAAATTCTGAGAAAGTATCCGGACACCGATCCACAGCGCACCTTTCGCGCCGAGGACTGCAACGAAGTAATCCTGGAATCGCGCGGCTTACTGGGGACGGCGGGCTTGCCCACCGTGACGAGTTCGACCGCCGTTAGGGGCTCCCAAGCCAGGGGGAGCTTAGCCGGGATTGTGGGTTTACCTTCCGGATCGCCCTCACCAGCGCCAAGCTGGCCGGTGGCAGGATTGCCAGCGCAACACTCACTGCGCATCCGTCGCGACGAAGCGAACAAACGCAAGCTGCTACGTTCGCGCTCGGTCTGGGACATATTAATGAACCTCGCGCGCGAATCCGCTCCGCTCTATCGCGAATATTCTTACTCGCTAGGCGGTGACATCTACGCCCTGCCGCTGACCCCTGAGCGTGCCGCAACCCTAGCGCAGGACGCGATGCAAGCCGCACCCCGGGTTCTTCGCGCCGCACTGGCGTCCCTGCCCAAAATGTCGCAAATCATCTTCATATGTCCGCGCAGCGTGGCACATTCGACAACGGACTCGATCTAAAAAAAGAGGCGGGTTGCAACAAGCCTCGCGCGAGCGATCAGGAATTCAATCTAAAAACGAACTCTGAAGACAAAACGCCTAACCTCCGAACTTGCCTTCGTCGGCAGAAGGCCCGTAAACCGACGGGACAGGAATGTTGTTCAGCCGCAGATAGACGCCCAGTTGGGCGCGGTGGTGGACGATGTGGTTCATCACAAAGCTGCGCAAGACCGCGACGCGCGGCATGGTGAAAATTGTTTGCCCGCCGGAGAGAAGGGTCCAAGATTTCAGCAAAGTTTCATCGCTGGCAGCGGCGATCGCAGTGCGAGCATCCGCCGCTTTCTTGTCGAACACTTCGAGCAATTGGGTGTGAGAAGTCATCACCGTGGGGCTCACGGGCGGAGCGCCCGCCGGCCGGAAGTCGAGCGAGTCCTGGCCAATGATTGTCGCAGCCCAGCCGGAAAGTTCAGCCAGATGGCCGGCTAGCCGTCCCATCTTCATGGATTTTTCGTGAGGCGCCCAGTCGCCTTTGCCCTCGGGCACGCGCTCGAGCGTCTGACGGGTGCTGATCATTTCGTGGTTAAATTCGGAGAGGATGGCGTCTCGGATCGGCATAATTTTCTCCTTCGGATTTCTGAATCGGGACCCGCGTAATTGTAACGATTTTTGGATGACTTAGGTGCCGGAAGGATTCAGTAGAGTCGTGCGGTGAGATAGTTCTCTAGAAACCTAACAAGTTGCCGGGCTGATCCCCTGCGCTATAAAGTCAAAAGCAGTCAGCGAATCGTTGCATTCTTGCCAAGCATCTGCGGCGGGCGCAGCATGCTGCGACTCCTACAAAATGTGCTGCTCGGTTTGTGAGATTGAGGGCAGCAATGAGCGTTATGGAGCGATGCGGAATCTGCCGTCGGGCTCGAGGTATCCGTAGGCCATACGGGGAGTATTGAACGCTGCGGCGGGATGGCCATTACTATCGAGAAGAATCAGGCCGCCGGTGGTATGCGCGCGATGCGCGAGTTTGCGCACGCAGGCATCGGCGACGGCTTGCGCGATGGACGTTGGAGCAGCTTTTTCTCGGTGTGGCGCGAGGACACGTTGGTCATGAAGAAGGTCAATGGCCATTTTGGCCATCACAATTTTCATGATGCCCTCGCCGTGACCGGTGCAGGAAACGCCGCCTGCTTCGGCATCCGCATAGCAGCCGCAGCCGATGAGCGGTGAATCGCCCACGCGCCCCGGATATTTGCAGCAGGTGCCGCCGGTAGAAGTACCAGCGAAAAGATTCCCATCACGGTCGATGGCGACGGCGCCCACGGTGCCTTGTTCGTGGCCGAGGTGATGTTCGGCGGCGTGTGAATCTTCCAGACAACGTTCCCAGGCGACGCGTTCGCGAGGGTGAACGAGTTCTTCAGGCGCGGAGAGGGACAGGCCATTCTCCAGGGCAAATTTTTCCGCGCCGGCGGCCACCAGCATCATGTGTTCACTTTTTTCGAGAACCAGACGCGCCAGGCGAATCGGATTTTTTATGTGTTCCACGGCGGCGACCGCGCCGGCCTTTAATGTCTTGCCGTCCATGAGAATCGCGTCGAGTTGAACATGGCCTTCGCGATTCAGGTGCGAACCAAAGCCTGCATCAAAGGTGGGATCGTCTTCGAGGACGATAATGGCGGCTTCCACAGCATCGATCGCGCTGCCAGACCCAGCTAAAACTTTCCATCCTGCTTCGAGAGCACGGTGAATCCCGCTGCGACAGTCTGGAACGGTTTCGTCCGGAATATTCCATGCGCCGCCGTGAATGATGAGAGAAGGTTTCAAGTTCGAATAACCGAGAAGGAATAATACAGCATGGAAGGAAGTTCGCGCGCATTCGCCGGAGATGTTGCGTAATGCGCTAACGCAAGAAATGCGCGCATACATCGAGGAAGTATCGCGAGCGAACCAGCGATGGCGCGAAACAAAAACTGCAATTTACAGTAAGGCTAGCTACCGCGTTTGGCTGCCCGGGTTAGCAGGGGCGTCGAACTTCCAGATTGAACCGACGCAGGAATGCTGATCTGAGCTTTCGGAGAAGAAGCTGCATTTGCAGATGATTCATTTCCGACCGATGGAAGCTGGCCGTCTTTAGTTTGCTGCCAGGTATGCACGATTCGATGAATCACGGTGAGGTTCGGTCCAATAGCAAGAATCCACAACGCCAGGGGCATACGGTTGAATAGCGCACCGAGAATCATAAGAGCCAGGCGCTCGGGCCGGTCCCAGAATCCAACTTCCGCTTTGGGCACTAACGACTCGGCTCGCGCCTTCGCGTAGCTGACCATCACAGCCCCGGACATCGCCGCGCCCGCCAGCACCGCGTACATGAAACGATTTACACTGGCGTAATACACCAAGAGTCCCAGGAAGAGGATGAGGTCCGCGTAGCGATCGAGGATCGAATCAAGGAAGCCGCCAAACAGCGAAACGCGATTTTGACGACGCGCAACCGGACCATCGAGCAAGTCGCAAAGACCGGCCAGGAGCATCATTCCGCCAGCTGCCGCGAAACGGCCGGCGGCAAAAAGTATGCCAGCCCACAGGTTTAGGACTAAAGCTAACCAGGTGATGACGTTTGGTGGGATTCCCGTTGGGGCGATGATGGCAGCCACGCGGTCAACGAGCCAGGTAAAAAACCGGCCGATGGTGCGAGTCAACATGGCTTCGGTGCCACCATGCTACTCCTCATCGTAAATCGTGGACAAGCTAACAACTTCATATTCCTTCTTGCCCGCCGGGGTTACGACGGTGACCTCATCGCCGGGCTTTTTGCCGAGTAGCGCTTTTCCGATGGGAGAACTAGTCGAGATCAAGCCCTTAGTTACGTCGGCTTCCTCGACTGTTACCAGCTTGTACTCGATCTCTGCAGACTTCGCAATGTCAAGAACCACGATTCGAGAGCCATAGGCGGCGCGATCCTTGGGTAAGTTGGAGAGATTCATCATCGAAATGTCGGCCATGCGTTGATGCAACTGGCCAAGGCGAGCCGAGACGTAGGACTGGCGTTCCTTGGCGTACTTGTACTCCGCATTTTCCGAAAGATCCCCGTGGGCGCGAGCTACTTTAATTTCTTTGGGCAACTCGTCGTGGAGCTCGTGTTCCAGGGCCGCGATTTCAGCCTTTAATTTCTTTTTAATTTTTTCAGCGAGATCAATCATTTTGGGAATTGTGAGAGGGCGCTATAGCGTAAGCAGGCCCTCCATAACGGTTTTGAACGTTTACCCTCAGATTATAGAGGATTTGCGCGGAGTATCGCAAATGGGGATGCCCTGATAGCCCTGATAGGCCAATTCCGCCCGCCCAATTCCTAGCTCTCAAGCGGCGGGGGCATCGCGCTGGTCGCGCGCATAGCTCGGATGACTATCAACTCCACATCGGCTGGCTGGAGGGGGTATCGAATCACGTCAAAGGCGCCACGACGAGTGGCTTCCAGGTACTCGTTCCACTCGCCGGTGTGGGTGGTCACGACCAACCGAGGGTGCTTCTGCGCGGCACGCGAACGGGATAGTAATTCGCGATAAGAGCCGTCAGGAAGATGCTCGTCACAAAAAACGAGCGCCAACTTCTTCTGCGACATCACTTCTTCCGCCTGTTTTACCGTGGAAGAGGAAAAGACATTGATTGGAAGGCCGTCCAGAATCCTCATGAGGGCCCGACGATCCTCCACGCGGGAGGAAGTCACCAGGATGTCACAGGGTTTAAACATCGCGTCCTCCATGAGAGCATCTCCACAAATCGTTGCAACGTCGTCGAGCCCGGGTATTAGAGAAGATCGACGGCCGAACAACAATTAGGGCATTCATGTATAAGCTGGAGGAAGAACGTGTAACATTCCCGTCGCTCAAAGATGGCAGGGGTGTTGAAAACGGGCATGGAACTACTTGAAGTAATAGAACATCGCCCATGGGGGCTGCCTTCTGAGCCATGGCTGATGGAGCAGTGCTGGTACGACTTGTTATTTGCGCACTGGCCACTGCCGACCGAATCGTTGCGAGATCTGGTTCCACGCGAGCTTCCTCTCGATACCTTCGACGGACATTGCTGGGTTAGCGTTACGCCATTTCACATGACCAATCGAGCGCGAGTTCGCGCACTCCCTTTCACTTCAGGGTTTCGCGAGCTCAACTGTAGGACGTACGTCAACATAGGAGGTAAGCCGGGCGTTTTTTTCTTTAGCTTAGATGCCAGCAGTCGATTGGCGGTGTGGGGGGCGCGGACTTTCTATCACCTACCTTATCAGTTTGCCCAAATGCGAGCAGAGAAACGCGGAGAAGCGATTGATTACTCATCGCGACGAGAATTAGCTAGGTTCGAGGCGCGTTATCGCCCTGTGGGACCGCTTAGGCTCTCAACGCGCGGAACTGTGGAGCACTGGTTGACGGAACGGTATTGCCTTTACACCGTTTATAAAGGGCAAGTATTTCGCGGAGATATTCATCACCTTTCGTGGCCCTTGCAACCAGCCGAAGCTGAAATTGGAGTTAACACGATTGCTAAGGCGGCGGGAATCCTGTTGCCGGACACAAAGCCATTGCTCGGGTTTTCTAGGGAATTGAAGGTGCTGATTTGGCCATTAAGGCGAGCTCGTTAGCTGTTTCTTGCCGACCTGCGTGCAGTCTGCAGTTGGCCAGAATCAGGGTTACACCCGATAGTTCACGACGGCTCTTACGATTAGCATAGCTAGGCTTGCATCGAAATAACTTCTCCGAATATTTCGAGCCTTCCAACTTTTGATACGAAATCCGGCGCGCTAAGCATGATTATAGAGGCGCCGCGGGGGAAGCGGACGAAATATAGTACGACGAAAAGACGGGGTTGTTTCGTGTGGAGCGGATCGCTAACTGCTGAACATTCTTTGCTGAAGCTTTGCTGAAGTCCTTCGAGAATCTTCAAAGTCCAAGTGACAAAATCGCAATAATTCGATCTCACTAACCAAATTCTCGCAACGGTCCACCGCCTGGATTGCCGGTCGGATATCGAGCTATGATAAAATTGAGCCCAGAACATACATGCGAGTACCTCGAAAAATGTCACGCTATTCAATGGTTGCAACAGCGATATTGTGCTTGTTCGCTTCCAGCGGTGCGCAAGGGCAATCGCATCCGGCGGCCTATCAGCAAATGTCTTTTGATCGAGCTCATGACGGCCGCTTGGTGCTTTTCAACACGCATACAGGCGAGCGGCTCGATATTGTTTTCCGCCGCGGAAACGAATACGTTGCCGGCGCGCTCGCAAAGCTAGATTATTTCCTACGCGACCATCGAACAGGAGACATTCGCCATTTTGATCCGCGCCTGTTCGATATTCTCTCCGATCTCACCGTGTCGGTGGGGCATCCTGACGGTGAGATTGATATCGTCTGCGGATACCGCACGCCTTCAACGAATGAATCACTTCGCGCTCATACCAGCGGAGTGGCCAAGAACAGTCTGCACATTCAAGCCGAAGCGATTGATTTGCGCATGCCGGGAATCGACACGCTGACGCTTCGCAAAGCTGCTCTAGCACTGCGCCGCGGCGGCGTCGGTTACTATCCTCATTCCGACTTCATACACCTGGACGTTGGAAGATTCCGCCAGTGGTGCTTTGACTGTCCCGCAACCCTGATCAGCGGCGATTAACCGGGATACGGATAGCCTTTGTCGAGGGCTTTCTCGAGCTCGGAATCGTATCCGTAGATATCGTCGTAAAAATGAACGAGTCCATCCTCTGTGACAATTACCGTGCCATAAACGATTAAAACGGGAATCGGATGCGCGAGATTTACTTGTTGCGAGGTGCGGCCATTCATGGCCGCGCGAACGCGGTCCATGTTCCAGCCCGGATTATCGCGTAAGACCCAAGCGGCCAGGTCCGCGGGCTTTTGGAGCCTGATGCAACCGTGGCTGAAATCCCGGCGCGACTTCGAAAAAAATTCCTGTGCCGGCGTATCGTGCATGTAAACGTTGTAATCGTTGGGGAAAATAAATTTGACGAGGCCGAGGGAGTTTTTGGGGCCCGAAAGTTGCCGAATGAAGAGCTTGCCAGCGCGTAGCTGCGCAAAAATTTCAGGCGTTACTGTGCCCGAGGTGACGACATTCTGACGGTTGTCGACGACTTCGAATCCTTTTTTCGCCAAGTAATCGGGATCGCGAGCGATTTGAGGAAAAAATTCAGCTCTCGCAATCGAAAAGGGAACACTCCAGTAGGGCCGAAACACCACGTATGCCAATTCGTCCTCGAACACGGGTGTGCTATGGGCGAAGGCTTTGCCGACCACGACATTCATGGTCAACGCGATCTTGAAATTGTCATCGTAGGCACGCAGACGAAATTCGGGGATGTTCGCCACGATGGGAGCTTTTTCGTAGCTCGCGGGCAACCAGCGCCAACGTTCGAGGGTTAGTTGCATCTGGCGGACGCGACTGCTGAGGGGTACATTCAAATCGGCTAAGGTTTGCGCGCTGAGGCGGCCGTCCGGGTCCCGCCCATGGCGGCGCTGAAAACTCTTGACCGCATCCACTAGCGAACCTTGATAGATCGTTCCGTCGGCTGGCAGGGTTGCGTCGACGGGAAGATCGCCCACGACCTGAAGTTCTCGGATAAGTTGCGGGACGCCAGGATAGGTGTCTCCGGGCGCGACCGTTTTCGCCGAGGCCGGAAGCGGTTGGCCGTTATATTCCTTGGCGAGCTCTAAATACTTTTGCAATGCTTGAATTGTGCGGCGATAGCCTGGATAGGGAGGCTCGACCTGAACCAGAACGGCCGAAACATCCGGCGCATTGGCAATATCCTTTTTCACAAATTCTGCCAAGTCATATTTTCTGGCCTGAATGTCGAAACCAAAATTGAAGTGTTTAGGATTTATTTTGCCAACGTGAAGATCGGAAATATATCTCATCAGGCAGACACTAAGAGCGGCGTCGAATCGAACCGCGTCTGCTTCCGAGGGTTGGGACGCGGAGGGTTGGAACTTTGCCAAACGGTCGTTCCAACGCGGGCCATCGTAATCTTCAGCGGATAAGCCTTTTTGATCGGCATTCAAGAGAATTGCAATCGCCTGGCGGGCTTGCGTGGTGGGTTGCATCCCGCTGATCCAGGCCAGGGAATACCCGTACGAACCATAAAACTCCTGCAGAATTTTGGTGTAATCGCTGAAGTCCGGCCAACGCAACTCGGAAAGATTTCCAGTCTGAATGATCGCGCGCAAAGAAGCCTGGCCGGCGTCGCTAAGCTGTTGAGGAGTTGCCGCGGATTGCGCGGAGACTCCCGGTCGGGTGTGCGCACGCTTGGACGAGCCAATGGCGTGGCGGCACCATATTGCTATTGCGACCAGCAACAAAATGAACAGCAGGGTCTTGAATATGCGCGATCGATTCACGGAATTTTCCTCGGTTTCACACAAGTAGATGCTTGGTAATCGCAAGATGATGCAACGGCAATCCCCGGAAGAGCAAACCACAAATTAGTGGACGGAAATTGTTGGCCGCTCGGAAGGCGAAGCGGAAGATTCGTTTCGGTTGCAGATGCAGACAGCCTTCGATTATGGGACGGGCAGCGCATGATAATGGATTCGTAACTTCCTGAGTCCACCTCTGATCTTGAGAGATTAGCTCCTTGGGAGCCTTTTATACGCCGCGCGGGCGTGCAATCACAATGGCAAGTCCATCTCTGCTGTTTTCCATGCGCACACTATACTTAGACCAGTCACGAATCGGAAAGTTGTTCGGATCAGAGGCCATGTCCGTGGCAGAGTGTACAGGCACACAGTCGATGGATCAAAGAGTTTGAACCGCAGTGTCAGTAGCACATGATATGTCCGGTTGAGATAGCAAGTGATATGTCCGCTTTTCGGGCGGTGGTAGGGGACCATGCAAGGCATGAACTCCTACACA
>Ga0209420_1001190_pt1 | contig 12487 bp, 13 predicted proteins | sample BlaSpr_A8_OM1_O1_FD_187972 | JGI IMG/M metagenome (GOLD analysis project Ga0209420, IMG submission 187972) | Forest soil microbial communities from Thunder Bay, Ontario, Canada - Black Spruce, Ontario site 2_A8_OM1_O1 (SPAdes) (version 2) | ecosystem: Environmental > Terrestrial > Soil > Boreal... | reverse complement strand
GGCGCGAACGCGGCCGGTCGCACCTGGGCGAGGCGGCGCTGCTGCTGGCGGCCCTGTGGCCGTCCGGCGCCGCGCCCGCGGTCCAGGGCACGACCGTGGCCCGCACCCCGCTGCGCGCGAGTAAGCGGCGCACTCGGCTCTGGCATGCCGGCACGGCCAAGGCCGCCATCGCGGCCGGTACCGCGATCGTGGTCGCCGCCTCGGGAGCGTTCCTGGCCAGCGCCCTGACCCGGTCACATTCCGCCGCGCTGCCAGCGGTCACCGGCGTATCCCCGGCCAGCGGCAGCACCGCGGGCGGGACCACCCTGGCCATCACCGGGACCGGACTGGCCAGTGCCACCAGCGTCAGGTTCGGCGGCGCGCGCGCCACCATCACCGCCGACTCGAGCACGCAGATCACGGTGACCAGCCCGCCCGGCCACGGCACCGTGACGATCAGCGTGACCACCCCGGGCGGCACCTCAAAGGTCACCGACGCCAGCCGCTACACCTACACCACGCGGCCGGAGCGGACCCAGGCGATCCGCTTCGGCACCCTGGGGGCGGGGTCGGCGGGCGGTTCGGAGCCCCTGGCGGCCATCGGCGGCGGGTCAGGCAACCCGGTCGTGTTCTCCGTTGACCCCGCCAGCACCCCGGGGGCGTGCACGGTGTCCGGCACCACGGTGACCTTCACTGGCGGGGGCACCTGCGTCATCGACGCCAACCAGGCCGGCGCCCACGGCTACGCGCAGGCCCCCCAGGTCCAGCACACGATCACGATCAGTGGGACCCCCGTCAGTGGGACCCCCGTCAGTGGGATCCCGGTCAGCGGGAACCCCGTCAGCGGGATACCCCAGGGGCAACCCAAGACGGCGCCACCTGCCCCGGCTCGGACCCCGGCCCGGACTCAGACGCCACCAGCCGAGACCCAGGCCCCGACCCAGAACCCGGCGCCACCGCCGACCGTGGCCCAGGGCCCGGCCCCGGCTCCCACAGCGACGGCCACGCCGCCACCTGGCACCGGCACTCCTGGAGGCTCCACGCTCACCGGATGGACGGCCGGTGAGATGCCGCTGCCCGCAAACGCTGCCGCTGATCCCGGTGTCTTCGTGGGCTCGGTGGCGTGCCCGTCGGCGTCCTCCTGCGTCGCGGCCGGCTACTACTCCGACTCATCAGGTGGGCAGCCGGGGCTGCTGGTGACCGGGTCGGGTACGTCGTGGACGGCGACCGAGGCACCGCTGCCCGAAAACGCCTCCGCTGATCCCGTCATCGGTACCTTGGGCTCGGTGGCGTGCCCGTCGGCGTCCTCCTGCGTCGCGGCCGGTACTTACGATGACTCCTCGAGCCGGCAGGGGCTGCTGGTGACCGGGTCGGGTACGTCGTGGACGGCGACCGAGGCACCGCTGCCCGAAAACGCCTCCGCTAGTCCCAACGCCGCGCTGAACTCGGTGGCGTGCCGGTCGGCGTCCTCCTGCGTCGCGGACGGTATTTACGAAGACTCCGCGGGAGTCGAGCAGGGGCTGCTCGTGACCGGGTCAGGTACGTCGTGGACGGCAGCCGGGGTACCGCTGCCCGCAAACGCCGCCGCCGATCCCATCGAAACCATGGGTCCGGTGGTGTGCCCGTCGGCGTCCTCCTGCGTCGTGGCCGGTACTTACGAAGACTCCTCGGGAGTCGAGCAGGGGCTGCTCGTGACCGGGTCGGGTACGTCGTGGACGGCAGCCGAGGCACCGCTGCCCGCAAACGCCGTTGCTAGTGGCGGCGCCTTCCTGGGCTCGGTGGCGTGCCCGTCGGCGTCCTCCTGCGTCGCGGCCGGCTTCTACACCGACTCCTCGGGAAGCACGCAGGGGCTGCTGGTGACCGGGTCGGGTACGTCGTGGACGGCAGCCGAGGCACCGCTGCCCGCAAACGCCGCTGCTGATACCGCCGCCGGGCTGAGCTCGGTGGTGTGCCCGTCGGCGTCCTCCTGCGTCGCGGTCGGCTACTACGCCGACTCTCCGGGTCACCAGCAGGGGCTGCTGGTGACCGGGTCGGGTACGTCGTGGACGGCGGCCGAGGCACCGCTGCCCGCAAACGCCGCGGCCGATCCCGACGCCGGGCTGGGTTCGGTGGCGTGCCCGTCAGCGTCGACCTGCGTCGCGGCCGGTACTTACGAAATCTCATCAGGACAGGAGGTGGTGCTGGTGACCGGGTCGGGTACGTCGTGGACGGCGGCCGAGGCACCGCTGCCCGCAAACGCCGCCGCTAGTGGCGGCGCCACCCTGGACTCGGAGACGTGCCCGTCAGCGTCCTCCTGCGTCGCGGCCGGCTTCTACGCCGACTCATCAGGAAACTGGCGTGGGCTGCTAGTTACCGGTTCAGGTTGATGGTCGGGCAGACGCAACCAGCACCGCGCTACTCAAGATGAGGCAGGCGAGGGTTTCCGCGTCTCGCTCCTCTGTCACGCTGCAGGCTCGGGCAAAGAATCAGCTTGATCAGCGCATGGTCCACATCGGGTGCCAGCAGGCCGCTGAACTGGCCCCAGGCTGTCGAATGCCGGTGACCCAGCAGCACATGTACCTGCTCGCGCAAAGCGACATGCGTGGCGTGGAACGGAGCGGTTCCCGCCTCGTGATCGGTGTAGTCGGCATCGGCAGTGACCGCACATAGTCGCAAATAATCGTAACGCGCAGCCGCCTGGCGCCGCGTCGGAGAATTATCATCACCCAGTTGCCCGGCCGCCGTAGCGAACCGTTCATTCAGGGTCCGGGTGTGCTGCTCCGCGAGCGTTCTGTCCAGCTGCTTACCCTGCTCCGCGAGCGTTTTGTCCAGCTGCTCACGCTGCTCTTTGAATGCATCTTTGGTGTCCCTGCTGGTTGCGCGGCGGCCAAAGTATTGCGCAGCCAGCGTGCCGATCAGGGTGAGGAAGCTGACGCTGGCTGCGATAATCGCCGCGGTGACCTCAGGGCTCATGAGCGGAACCTAGTACAGCTTGCTGTACCTGGCGCTGTGGCGCCTGCTTCCGGTGCGGCCCGGCAAGGGACCCGGCCCCGTGCACTGCTGCCGCCTCTGCCGCGTCCCATGTTCGTCAGGAAGCGGCGGAGTTGCTACGAGGACGCGAGCAGTGGCGGTCAACTCCTGGCCGAGATCGCTGTGGAGGGCACCGCCAGGGTAAGCGGGAGGGAGCGGGCGTGGCGAGAGAGAAAGACCCCGCCGAGATCATCGAGACAATTGCCCAGTCGATCAGGGTCAGCCAGCGGGGGCGCGCGGGGTGCGGGCGCACCGGTTCAAGGAGCTGTTCGGCTACCAGGTGCTGAACTCCCAGCGGCGGGAGAGGATCGAGCGCATAATGGCGGAGGCCGGGATCGAGGTGCGGCCGTCCCTCAAGGACGCGGGACGCGACGACTGGCTGGTCATGTCGATGCCAGTGGAAGTTCCCGTGCCAGAGGCCAGTCCCGACCCGGCGCCGACAGCGGAGTGGTTCGCGTACATGGCCTCAGTGCGCACGGACACCGGGCGGGAGGTCGAGATGCACTTCGCCTCGCCGCTGTTCCGCGAGGGACTCGGTTACAGCGAGGAGCAGGAGGCAGCCGGGTTCGGGATCAGGTGGGCCCGGGGAAGCACCCTGGGACATGTCGAGGCAGACCTGCTGTACTTCGCCGACGACAAGCACGACGTGAAGGCGGGCGAGCCGCTAGTGCTCGTGGAGTGCAAGCGGCTGATCAAGGACGAGAAGGAACTCCAGGCGGCAGAAGCCCAGGCGCACAGCTACGCGCTGTGGATCATTCCCGCCTACTACGTCATCACCGACGGCAGGATCGTGAGCGTCTGGGACTTCCAGGGTGCCGTCGCCCCCGACAGGGCCTGGAACTCCTCTAGCTACGGCCAAGGGCAAGTACGGGGCCGACGGGAACCCGTCGAGCTCTCCCCGTCGGCCGGGGCCTGATCCAGGAAAGCTAGGGCGGGTCCGTCGGCTGGTCGGCGGGCCTCGCTTCCCGGGTCCTCTTGGGGGGACGGCCCGGGGCTACCGTCTCCCTCGCAACTGCCACGCCGACGCCTGTCTCGTAGCTGCGCCGACGTCAGGCGACGGCGAGGTCGAGGCGGGTGTCCATGTCGAGCCGGAACCGCCCGTAGGGGTTGACGTGCGACCAGAACAGCGGGGAAGTCCCCGCCGGTCTTCCTCGGTGAGCCTGCCGGCCCAGGCCGGGTCGCGCAGGACCGCCTGCAGGAGTTGGGTGTTGATGAAGACCAGGCTCGATTGCAGGAGGTGGAGCGCGAGCATCAAGACCTCGGCGTGCTCGCGGTCGTCGCCGGTGAGGACGCCTTCGCGGCCGTAGTAGATCTTGTCGTTGGCGGAGTTCCAGTTCTCCACGACCTGCAGGCCGGTGTGGATCTCGCGGCGCAGCTGCGGGTCGGCGAGGTAGTCGCAGGCGAAGATGGTCCGCACTGCCCGGCCTAGTTCCTCCAGGGCGAGGTAGACCGCGTGCTTGGGGCCGCCGCCCCTCATGAAGCGCGCAGCACCTGGTCGGTCTCGCCGGTCCGCAGGCGCAGCGCGGTGGCGTACTTGACCATCTGGTCGTAGTTGCGGGCGATCAGGTCCCAGTAATGGGCCGCTTCTTGAGGATCTTCTCCAGCCCGGGCCACCCCGCCTGGGCGGCGTCGGGTGCGTAGAGCTGGATCGCGCCGATGGTCTTCAGCCGGGGCAAGAGCTTGAAGCCGAGCAGCTCGGTGAAGGCGAACCCCACGAGGCTGACGCCGTGAGTATCGGTGTAGTTGGCCTCGATCTCGGCGTCGGTGCTGTGCCGCAGCAGGCACTCGATCATCGCCGCGACCTCGGACGATGAGCAGGACTTGAGCTGGGAATAGACGCACAGGAGGCCCCGCTCGACGTGCCAGTAGATCATCACGCCGTAGCCGGAAGCGTGCAGGTTCGCCGATTCCCGGACGCCGATCGGACGGAACCTTCGCCTAGACCGGGCCGTCGGTGTCATGGCTGGGCGGGTTCGTTGACGCTATCTCGTCCGGAGATGACCTACCTCTGAATCCTGCGAGGTCATGTCAGCGGCGGAGAGTGACAGCGGCGTTGTCCAGCCGACGGTGCATGAACGACAACATTGAGAAGAGATCGAGAGCGTCCGGTTCGGGGATAGCCCATCCGACTGTCGCGCGAGGGGTGTGTGCTGGCGGGTTGCGGAAGGTGCCGAACACGCCTTTGAGCAGGTTGGCGAATCCCTTGTGCTCGCTTAGGTCGGTTTCGGTGATGAAGTCGTTGATCCGGATCACCGGCGGAGGGCTCTTGGTGCCGAAGCAATGATCGACGAGGTCGGAACCGTCGAGGGTGGACCTGGACATCTGCCGGAGGCGCTCGGCGATGCCTTTGGTTGCTTCGAAGACGGCGTGGAAGAGCGATTTGCGAAGGATCTCCTCTTCGCAGTACCTGACGATTTCCGGGTGGACGCTTCGACGGTTGAGCTCAGTTCGCAGGCGACCAGCGAGCCTCGCGACCTCATCAAGGGTGGTCCCCCCCTTGGCCTTGGCGAGACGTCCTTCGTCGTTGACACGCAGTGCCATCAGGGCGAGCGGTTCGTCGAGCGCGTCACGGAGGGCATCGAATCGGGAAGGGTCCTGCAGGAAGCGGCCCGGGGCCATGGCCTCGGCGATGAAGCGGATGATGCAGTTGCCGGCCTGGTTGGCCTGCTGCTTGGTCATCAGCGCGGCCCAGAGCCGGTCGCGTTTACTCGCGCTGGGACTGACATCGGCGATTCCAAGCATCGCGAGCAACTTCCCTATCTCCGCGCCGGTCAGGCCTGGCCAGCCTGTGTCGGCCAGGACCTTGCAAACGGCCTCGACACTAGCGGCCGGCCACATGGGGTGCAGGGTCGTGCCCATAGCGGGATCCTCGGTTCGGCATGGCGGGACAGGGTGATCACGGCGGTCAGGGCCAGCCGATCTCGGCGCTGCGGTTATCGGCTCATTCGGCCAGTCTGGCGCAAGACGAAGGCTATGGCGCTGGCGAGCCGGATGAACAGGTAGTCAACGGCAGCGTCACTGGGCAGTGAGTGCTGGTCGGGCCCATGGTGCCGGATGCCGAAGCCGTTGCCGATAGTGCGGAGCGTATTGAACTCAGTGTCGAGTTCCGCGCGGAACGGCCCAAGTGCCGCTCGGTCGAGGAGTTGGGTAACAGACTGTTTGGTGTCTTTGCCTGGTTCGAGGCGTTTGAGCTGCTCAAAGGCATCCCAGAGCTTCTCCAATGCGTCCTGGTGCTCGGCGGGGGTGCGCGAGAGGAATCGGGTCATCGCGTCGTTGAGCTTGGCGTCGAACTGGGGATCTCCGCTGTCCGGCTTCAGATCGGAGAACAGCTGACGCGCCTCTGGGGGGCCGAGGCGATGGACCCGCATGTCGTCGCCCACGGTGAACGCGATGCCGTTGCGATGAAAGAGCAAGTCGATGTCTTGCCTGAAACGCGTCTGGCCGGGTGTGAGCAGCTCATCGAAAGGCGAATGGGCGTTGTGGCCCCCGAAGTGGAGGTGCTCGTGGCGGAAGAAGCTGTGTGAGCTCCGGCTGCTGGGCTGGTCGATGCGGAGCGCAATGAAGTCGATAATGTCCAGCACCGTGCTGGTATCCGGAAACTGGCGCTCGATCAGCACATCCCGGCTGATTCCCGGGATGAACCCTGCGAGGGAGTCGAGGAACAGCTCTTCGTCGGTGCCGGTGATGCTGTTCCCGTCTGGGCAGTCCTGCTCGGGGAACGCTCGCGCAAGTGACCCGTCGCTGAGGTATCCGTGGATAAGCGCAGCGAGGCCATACCATGCGCTCTCACTGACGTCTTCGCTCGTCCGCAGGGTGGCCTTGCCGACTCGGTCGGAGTAGAAGGTGCTGTCAGACACGGCTTTAGCCTGGCAGCAGGACGGCCCGAGCACCAAACCGGTTTTGACGAAATGAGGGGCCCTGCAGCCGGGCTCCGGGTGGTCGCTGGACTAGCGGGGGAGCGTCGAGCGCCGTTCGGGGTGGGCGGCGTAGACGTACTTCATGGCGCTCGCTGCGGAGATGCCGAACACGCGCATGAAGTGAACGGGGTCGGCGGTGTGCTTGGCCTTGTCGAGGATCCGGTCCTGGCGGAGATTGGACGAAGTGAGGCCAAGTGGCCGGAAGATGTCGGTCATGACCATGCTGCGCTGTACCGGTTCGGCAGAAACCCCGATGGGAGCCCAGCCGAGCCATGGGATGGGAAGACCTGGACTAACGTGGCCGGGCTAAGTAATACGTGATCCCAGCCGGTGTCCCGTAACGGGACCGGCCACCGGATACGCCGAGCACCGCACGGCGGGCCACGCGACCTGCTGGAACGCCGTCTCATAAGACCAGTCCGCTCAATAGTCCGGTGACTAGGGGCTAAACGGTCGGTGTTAACTACCGACTGCCCGGATAGCGTTCAGGATGAGCCGGGGGCAAGCGTCCAGTGCGTGGCCGAGGGCAGATTCGAGCGGGACAGTATTGGGGCTGGCGTCTATGTCGAGGTGGCCGGTCCAGCTCGCAGGTTCATAGCGGGCGAGCATGGACAGCACGAACAGCAGGGCCCACCACGCCAGCAAGGGGTGCAGCGCGGTTTTATCGCCTCCCAGTGCAGGGAAGACCCAGCGGTCGTCGTCTCCGCGGTAGGGCAAGGTGAGCCTGTCCTCGAAGTCCTCGAGGAAGGTCATCACGGGCTTGTTTAGATCGATGGGGCCGGGTGCAAGCCAGCAGCGCATGGCCTTCCATGCGCGGGTCTGGGGGTAATCAGGAAAGATCCCGAAGTCGGACGCTGTTGCGGATCTTTGTGCATACAGCGCTCGGCCAGCAGCCGGACGGCCTCCGGTAGATTACCGGTAGCTGGCGGATTGTGGACGACACGGTAGAGCAGTGCCGCGGTGGGGCCCGTGCCAAAGGGCCCTTGCCCAGTACCTGCGAACGTCAGCACTGCACCCAGGCTAAACACGTCGCTGGGCGCCCCGACCTCGCGGCCTTCGGCCTGTTCAGGCGACATGAAACCGGGTGAGCCAACGACCAGCCCAGTACCAGTCAGGGCACTGGCCTCTGCGGCACGTGAAATGCCAAAATCTATGACCCGCGGGCCGTCGTTTGCCAGCAGAACATTCGAAGGTTTGAGATCACGGTGGACCAGGCCGACCGCGTGGATAGCGCTAAGACCTTCTGCCAGGCCCGCTGCCAGGGCTAGCACGGAGGTAGCTGGAAATGGGCCGTGGCTAGTGATTGCCTCAGCAAGAGATGGCCCAGGAACGTATGCCGTGGCCAGCCACGGTATCGGTGCGTCCACGTCTGCATCCACGACCGGAGCCGTGAACAGCCCACTCACTCTCTTCGCTGCATCGACTTCGCGGCCGAAGCGCACACGGAAGTCAGCATCGTCAGCCAGTTCAGGGCGTATGACCTTGATCGCCAGCAAGCGGCCGCCGCCTGAGCGGCCCAGGTAAACGCGGCCCATGCCCCCACTGCCCAGGCGGCCGAGTATCCGGTATGGCCCAATCCGCTCTGGATCTCCAGCCTGCGGCTTTTGCACCGAGTCCCCCCCAGGATCAGCAGTGAACATTAACAGTGAGCCATTGTAAACCCTTAAATGAGCGACGGTCTATCCTCCTGCGAGTTACAATAAGTTATGATTCGATTACGATTTGCAGTTGGTTTTCTATCCTGCCGTTAGGGCGGATGCGGCAGGTGACGCCTGTGTCGAGATGAGCCGCAAAAGGGATGATCGGCGTAGGTGGAGCGCACTATTCTCGGCCTTTCGCGTAGGGTTGCGCCGGAGGGCGTGTTGTTTCTTAAAGCACGCTCTTCTGACTCGTGAAAAGGAACGGTCCCCCACCGCAAACAAACATGCAGAGCCGAGCCTAAAGTCGTCATGTCGAGTAGAGCCGAATGAGCCGAACTAAATCGTCGCTCGTCGCGTCGCCTATGAACGAAAAGGCTGAGTTGGCGATTACCGTAACCGTTAGCGAGATACGGGTAAGCGCATAGTTATACAGGTAGGCAACGCACTCTTTTCGGCAATGCAGGGCGTCTCCCGCAGCCCGGGCCGCGGGAGACGCAGGATGGATCAGGTGCCGGAGGCCATGAAGGCAGCGAGGATGTAGTTCGGGTGGCGGTCGAGGTTCTGGCGTGCCCTGTCATATCACATCGTGGTGCGCGGGTCGGCGTGGCGGGCGGCGATCTGGACGTCGCGCAGGTCAACGCCAGCGTCAAGCATGGTCGTGACGAAAGTGTGGCGAAGCATGTGCGGATGAGCCTTGGTGACCTGGATACCAGCGCTCCCAGCGAGGCGGTGCAGGCGGCGCGTTGCCGCATGCCGGTCCATCCGGGCGCCGCGGCTGTTGAGCAAAATCGGCCCGCGCACCCGGTGGCCTATTGCCCGGTCGATGGCGCGCCCGACCGCTGGCGGCAGTGGGACCAGGACGACCTTGGTCCCTTTACCGCATACGCGCAGGACCCGGTGGCCGTGCTCCTCGCCGAGATCGGTGACGTCCGCGCTGGTGGCTTCAAAGATCCGCAAGCCGAGCAGGCCCAGCATGGCGACCAGCGCGAAGTCGCACGGGTCTGGTGACTGACGTCCGGCGGTGAGCAAGGCCTCGAACTGCAGGTGAGTGAATCCCAGGGTGGGTGACTCGGCGGGTACTGAGGGACGGCGGACGTGCTCGGCGGGTGAGTGCTCCAGGACGCCGTCCAGCGCGCAGGTCCGGTAGAATCCGGCCACGACGGAGAACCGCCGGGAGACGGTGGAGGGCTTGTACCGGCGGATCTCCTGCATCCACCGGATGTACAGTTCCAGATGCGGACGCTGGGCGGCCAGCGGGTCCAGGCCGCGCTCGGCGCACCAGGCCAGGTAGCTGCGGAGGTCCGATTCGACGTGCTCGCGGGAGGAACCCTTGAAGCGGGCCAGGTACGCGGCCACTGCTAGCCGTAGCCGGTCAGTGAACGGCGCGGCAGGATCTGAGGGCCCGCGGGCCAGTTCTGTGAAGGTCATCATGCCGTGAACCTGCAACGGCCTCCGCATTTTGCCAAGTTCCTGGCATGTGCGTGATGCGGCATGCCAGCGGGCAGGAGAGGACCTCTGAATGGCTGCTCGTTCAGCCTGTCGCGGTCACTGGCTGCTCGCGCGGTGGCAAGGTGATAGGTATGGCGCACAAGCTGGTGATCGAGCTACCGGACGGCAGCTGGAAGTTGCTTGAGCAGGTTCCCGCAGAGCATGAGCTTCAGCTGCAGGAACAACTCAAGCGGCAGCCGGAGCTGTTGCCGCTGGAAGAGCTCGGGCTGGTAGGGCCCGCTATGGTTGTAGGGCGCGAATCCAGCCTGGATTCCGGGCGTGTCGATCTGGTCCTGCTGGGCAATGGCGGCGACCTGGCGGTGGTGGAATTCAAGACCGGACCGCAGAATCCGGACTTCCGGGAGTGCCTGGCTCAGCTGCTCGACTACGGGTCAGACCTATGGGGAATGACCCTGGAGGAGTTCGAGACGAGAGTCGCTCAGCGGTACTTCCGCGGCCCGCATTGCCCGCCCGGAACGGCGTTTCCGGGCGCCTCACTTGATGAGGCGGTCACCAGCATGTGGGGCTCGCCAGTAGATGACGCCGTTGATTGGCGGGAACGTCTGCAAGCGCAGCTTCGTGACGGCAGCTTTCACTACGTCGCGGTAGCACAGCACTTCACCCCGTCCGTTTTGCGCACGCTCCGGTACCTGAACGCGACCATGAAGTCATCGCGCTTTTCTGCCGTAGAACTAATCCGCTTCAGTGGCGGGGATCACGGAGCGTTCGAGGCGCGGGTGGTGGCTGCGGCGGAACTCCGGCCAGGCGTCAAGGGATCGGCGAAGACTGCCCTTGCGGGCGCCGATGACCTTTGCGCGACCATCACCGATGACGAGTACCGGCACCACCTGCAAGATCTCTTCGAGACGCTATCCAGACTTGATGGCCTGACCGTTTTCTGGGGCACCACCGGCTGCTCCCTTCGGGTGGCTGTGCCAGGCAGGGGTCCTCTGTCCATCGGCTGGATATTCCCGCCCGGACCGCCCCGGTGGATGGGCCTGACCGATGTGACCCTCGGCTGGTACGAAGACGCCAACGGAGTCGTCGTCTCAGACTCGGGAAGGGCAGGGCTTGACGCCTACCTCCAGACACTGGGCACACTCGCCGGCGCGGCGAAGCCGAAGGCAATCGCGATCCGGGGCTGGACGTTCCCGCCTGCAGCCGTGATCGCCAATTCCACTGCACTCGAGGAAGCCATCCGGACAGTCACCCGCACACTGACAGGGACCTGACCATGCACCAAGCTCACAAGCGGCATGAGCGGACGTCGGGGCAGGTCTGAGCTGACCGTATAGCGTTGGTCTGTGACTGGCATGCAGCGTGAGGAGTCCTTGACCGGTGCTGAGAGCGGGCACGTCACTGGACGGGTGGTGGCGATCACGGGCGCCGGGCGTGGTATCGGCGCGGCGACTGCCCGGCTGCTAGCTGTCCGCGGTGCGCGGGTAGTGCTTGGCTCCCGGAGCGAGCAGGAACTAGCCGCTACTGCCGGTGCCATCGCGGACGCCGGCGGCCAGGTGGCATACCAGCGCACTGACGTCACCAGGCCGCAGGACCTAGCCGCGCTGGTGAGCCTGGCTACCAGCCGGTTCGGGCGCCTTGACGTGCTCGCAAGCATCGCGGGTGTTGCCATCAATGCTCCCCTGACGTCCGGCGAGCTCGATGACTGGAACCAGATGATCGATGTCAACCTGCGCGGCGTCTTGCACGGTATCGCCGCAGCCCTGCCCGTGTTCCAGGGTCAGCAATCGGGCCATTTCATCACGGTCGCATCCACCGCTGCCTACAAGTGGGTACCCGGCCAAGCCGTCTACGCCGCCACCAAGTCCGCTGTGCGGGCCGTGAGCGAGGTGCTGCGGCAGGAACTCGCCCCGGAGAACCTGCGCTGCACGCTCATCTCACCGGGCTTCACTGACACCGGCTTCATCGGCTCCACCCGTGACCCCGCCGAACTCGCGTCGCTGACCGCCCGTCGTGACGCCATGGCGATGCCGCCACAGGCAGTCGCCGAGACGGTTGCCTTCGCCGTAGCCCAGCCGGACTCGGTCGACATCGGCGAAATCATCGTACGGCCGACCATCCAGCCCTAGCGCCCTTTGCTGCCGTGCAGCCACTAGCAGACCACCAAGCCTGCACCGTGTGCGGCAAAGTAGTGCGTCTGCGGTGCAATGCCCTCATGAATAACCATGCAGCCCGTGTTGGCCAGATGACCGCCGACGAACCCGTCGTGGAGCACCAGCAGCACGCGCAAACAGCCGCCTGACGCGGAGACCGGGAAGAACAGTTTGGGGGTCAGCATGCCGGCATGCGCCTTGCCGCCGCCAGTTCCAGTCGGGGACAGCGATTATCTCGGCGCTCGGCGGCCTGGGAGGGGTCGTCATGTGGTGCGTAAATCGCTAGGCAGGCGTGCTGCCGGCGCGCACGAATCTGTCGTACAGGGCGACGGCTATCGCGCCG
>Ga0209420_1001189_pt1 | contig 12488 bp, 12 predicted proteins | sample BlaSpr_A8_OM1_O1_FD_187972 | JGI IMG/M metagenome (GOLD analysis project Ga0209420, IMG submission 187972) | Forest soil microbial communities from Thunder Bay, Ontario, Canada - Black Spruce, Ontario site 2_A8_OM1_O1 (SPAdes) (version 2) | ecosystem: Environmental > Terrestrial > Soil > Boreal... | reverse complement strand
TGCCTGACGGCCGTGGTGGCAATGGGCAGGTCAACATCGTGAGATGCTACTGAGTTGCGTTAGTCCAATTCCCTGGTCGTAAAGACGAGGGGAGCGCGACCGGCCAATGATCGATACCGGCCCTTAATCGAACAAGCTCGAAACCGACTCTTCCGAAGCCGTTCGGCCGATCGCTTCTGCGATCAGGGAGCCGATCGTCAGCGTTCGGATGTTGGGCGATTTGTTGACCGCTTCCGTCGGCTGGATCGAGTCGGTGATGACGAGTTCCTTCAGCCGCGAGCCGATGATGCGGGCGGCGGCGCCGCCGGAGAGCACGCCGTGGCTGATATAGGCGTAGACGTCCTTGGCGCCGTTGGCGAGCAGCGCATCGGCGGCGTTGACCAGCGTGCCGCCGGAATCGACGATGTCGTCGATCAGGATGCAGGTGTAGCCGGCGCAATCGCCGATCACGTTCATCACCTCGGATTCACCGGCGCGCTCGCGGCGCTTGTCGATGATCGCCAGCGGCGTGTTGATGCGCTTGGCGAGGCCGCGCGCGCGCACCACGCCGCCGACATCGGGCGACACCACCATGACATTGGCGAGGTCGAAGCGCTCCTTGATATCGCGCACCATCACCGGCGAGGCGTAGAGATTGTCGGTCGGGATGTCGAAGAAGCCCTGGATCTGCGCGGCATGCAGATCGAGCGTCATGACGCGGTCGACGCCGGCGCGGGTAATCAGATTGGCCACCAGCTTGGCCGAGATCGGCGTGCGCGAGCCGGATTTGCGATCCTGCCTGGCGTAGCCGAAATAGGGGATGACGGCGGTGATGCGGCGCGCCGACGACCGCCACCTCCTTGACCGCCGCGTGCTGGACCAGGGCGTGCTCGACGTCGGTGGCGTGCACGTTGTTGCCGCCCCGGATGATGACGTCCTTGGAGCGGCCGACGATGTAGAGGTAGCCATCGGCATCGAGCTTGCCCAGGTCACCGGTGACCAGCCAGCCGTCACGCCAGACCTCTGCCGTGGCTTCGGGGTCGTTGTAGTACTCGCGGTGCCGGCCGGGCATCTGCAGGCGCACTTCGCCGACCTCGTCGGCCGGCAGCGGCCGGTCGTGCTCGTCGACGATCTGCACCACGGCGGGCGGGGCGATCTGGCCCACCGAGCCGGGGCGCTTGACCGCCTCGCCCTGCGGCATGATGCAGTAGGCGGAACCGGCCTCGGTCATGCCGTAGTTGTTCGACACCAGGGCGTCGGGCATTTTTGCCTGCAGGCGCTCGACCACGTAGGGGGCGAGCGGCGCGCTGCCGACCGAGCACATGGTGACCGACGACAGGTCGGCCTCGTCGAAGCCGGGGTGATCGATCAGCAGGTGCGCCATGGCGGGCACGAGGAACACCGCCACCGGGCGCTCGGCCTGGACCACCTCGAGCCAGCGGCCGGCGTCGAAGCGGGGCTGGTAGACGACTTGGAGCCCGAGCTTCATGGGTGTGTAGACCAGCGCGATGCCGGCGAAGGTGAACAGCGGGCTGGCGTGCACCCAGCCGTCGCCCGTCCAGTTGGGGTCGACGGCGCCGATCATCGAACCGTTGGAATGGCGGACGGCCACGCCCTTGGGACGCCCGGTGGTGCCCGAGGTGTAGAGGATGTCGGCCAGGTCGTCGTTCTGGCGCGGCGCCTGGAAGGGCGAGCGGTCGCCCCCCGTCGCCTCGGACCAGCCCAGGACTGGCGTGCCGGAGGCGGAACCGGGCCCGGCCTCCGCGCCGGCGTCGACCAGGGCGACGAGGCGGCCCTCCGCAGCCTGCAGGTCGGCCGGCACCAGGTCGCCGTCGGTGACCACGGCGGTGGCGCCCGAGTGGGCCAGCACGTGGCCCACCTCGGCCGGGGCCAGGCGGGGGTTCATGGGGACGGCGACGCCGCCGGCGCGGTGCGCGGCCGAGTACGAGACGAGCCAGCGCAGGGCGAGCTCGGGGCGCAGATGGATGCCGACACGCCCGCCGGGCTCGAGGCCGGCCTCGAGGAGCCAGCGCGCCATGGCGTTGGCGGCGCCGTCCCACTCGGCGAAGGTCATGGCACCGACGTCGACCACGGCGAAGGCGGTCTCGTCGCCGAACTGCTCGGCCATGCGGCCCAGGTGCTCGTCCATCAGCATGGCTGTCGGCCCCCCAGTGGGACGTGTCGGATGTCGAAAGTTGACGCCGGTGTCAGGTTCGTTGCAGCATGGCCGATGCCGCCGCCGGGGGTCAATCCCTGGGGCCGGCACCCGATGCGCACGGCCGGGGTCGCGGGCCCCGGGACACGATCCGAGGAACAGTTCCATGACGACGGTCCGTTTCGACCTGCCGACGCCCGAGGGCGACACCATCGAGTTCTGGGAGGCGGCCAAGGAGGAGCGGCTGCTCATCAAGCACTGCCTGGACTGCGGCGCCTACTCCTACTACCCGCGGCCCTTCTGCCCGAAGTGCTGGAGCGAGCGCGTGGAGTGGCACCAGGCCAGCGGCGAGGCGACGCTCTACACCTGGTCGGTCATCTACTCGAACGACATGCCGCCCTTCCGGGACAAGGTGCCCTACGTGGCGGCCATCGTCGACCTGGCCGAGGGGCCGCGCATGATGACCAACGTGGTCGACTGCCCCTTCGACGAGCTGGCGGTCGGCATGCCGTTGCGGGTGACCTTCCAGCCCATCTCCGACGACTACACCATCCCCGTCTTCGTGCGGGCCTGAGCCTCGAGGAGCACCAGTGACCGACGCCACCGATGCCGTCATTGTCGCCGCCGTCCGGACCCCGATCGGGCGGTCGGGCCGCAGCCTGGCGGGACTGAGCATCCGGGACATCGGCATGCAGACCGTGGCGGGCGTCATCGCCGCCGCCGGGCTGGACGCCGCCGACATCGACGACCTGCTGCTCGGCGAGGTGCTGCAGGGGGGAGGGTGCACGGCGCGCTACGTGGCCAACGCGCTCGGCCTGCCGCCCGACACGCCGGGCGGCGCGCTGCAGCGCCAGTGCGCCACCGGGATGATGGCGGTGCAGGAGGCGGCGGCCAACATCCGCAGCGGCATGGCCGACGCGGTGATCGCGGGCGGGGTGGAGTCCATGACCCGGAGCCCGCTCATGTTCGAGAAGTCACCCTTCCCCTTCGGGGGCATCGAGCGCTTCCTCCCGCCCAGCCACCCCGACTCGGCCGAGGCGCCGAACATGAACATGCTCATCACGGTGGGCGAGAACACGGCGCGCGAGTGCGGCATCACCCGCGAGGAATCCGACCACTGGTCCTACCACTCGAACATCCGGGCCGTCGCCGCCACCGACGACGGGCGCTTCGCCGAGGAGATCATCCCCGTCACGGTGCCGGAGGGACGCGGCGAGACCGTCACCGTGAGCGTGGACGAGCACCCGCGCCGCGACACCACCTTGGAGAAGCTGGCGGCGCTGCCGTCGCTGACCGGCCCGGACGGGCAGATCACGGCGGGCAACTCCTCGGGGATCGCCGACGGAGGTGCGGCGCTGGTGGTAGTGTCGCGCGCCTACGCCGAGGGCCACGGCATGGAGCCGCTAGCCACGGTGCGGTCGTGGAACTCGTGCGGCATTGAGCCGGCCCGGACCGGGCTGGCGCCCACGGTGTGCGTCCCCCGGGCGCTCGGGCGGGCCGGGCTGAGCGAGTCCGACGTCGACCTGGTGGAGATCAACGAGGCCTTCGCCACCATGGCGGTGGCCAGCTCGCGCAAGCTGGGGTTCCCCCACGACATCGTGAACGTCAACGGTGGCGCGGTGGGGATCGGCCACCCGGTGGGCGCGTCGGGGGCCCGCATTCTGGTCACGCTGATCCACGAGCTGCGCCGGCGGGGCGGGGGGATCGGCGTCGGCACGCTGTGCGCCGGCGGCGGCATGGGGTCGGCCACCGTGGTGGAGGTGCACGCGCCGGCGTAGGGCGCCAGGCACCGGCCGTCAGTAGTGGCGGATCTCGACGAGGTGGCCGCTGGGGTCGAGCAGGTACAGGGTCGGGCCGAGCCCGCGCGCACCCTGCTCCTCCCCCGGGCCGCGCATGTTGGCGGCGTCGTGGTACGCGTCGCCGTAGGGGACGCCGGTGGACTTGATGCGCTCGAAGGTGACGGCGAACTCCTCGGGTGACAGCGCGAAGGCGAGGTGCAGTCCGCCCTCGCTGCCCCACGGCGCCAGGAGGAGCACGGTGCCGGCGTCGACCCGGATGACCGAGAAGGGCCCGTCCGTCCCGTCGGACTCGAGCCCGAGGACGTCGCTGTAGAAGCGCAGGCTGGCGTCGAGGTCGGCGACGGGGACGATGGTGTGGTCGAGGGTGGCCACCGCCGCGCAATCTACTCCTTCTCTTCGGCGCTCCCCTCGGCCATGTGCTCCTTGATCGCGTTGACGACCGTCGGGTCGAGCAGCGTGGTGACGTCGCCCAGCGGGCGGTCGTCGGCCACGTCACGCAGGAGCCGGCGCATGATCTTGCCGCTGCGCGTCTTGGGCAGCTCGGGCGTCAGCATGATCTGGCGCGGCTTGGCGATCGGCCCGATTTCGCGGGCCACGTGGTCGCGCAGCTCCTGGACGAGCACCTCCCCTGCGTCGCCCTCGGCGTCCTCCGCTCCCTTGACCGTCACGAAGGCCACGATGGCCTGGCCCGTGGTGGCGTCGTTGGCGCCGACCACGGCGGCCTCGGCCACCGACGGGTGGCTGACGAGGGCGTGCTCGACCTCGGTGGTCGAGATGCGGTGGCCCGAGATGTTCATGACGTCGTCCACTCGCCCCAGCAGCCACAGGTCGCCGTCCTGGTCGCGCTTCGCACCGTCACCGGCGAAGTAGCGGCCCGGGAACCGCGACCAGTAGGTCTCCCTGTAGCGCGCGTCGTCGCCGTAGATGCCGCGCAGCATGCCGGGCCAGGGCTCGGTGATGACGAGGTAGCCGCCTTCGTCGTTGCCCACCGAGCGGCCGTCGTTGTCGATGACGTCGGCGCTGACGCCGGGGAAGGGCTTCATGGCGGCGCCGGGCTTGGTGGCCGTGATGCCGGGCAGCGGCGTGATGAGGATGCCGCCCGTCTCGGTCTGCCACCAGGTGTCGACGACGGGGCAGCGCCCGCCGCCGATGTAGGTGCGGTACCAGATCCACGCCTCGGGGTTGATGGGCTCGCCCACCGAGCCGAGCAGCCGCAGGCTCGAGAGGTCGTGCTGGGCCGGCAGGTCCTCGCCCCACTTCATGAACGTGCGGATCGTGGTGGGCGCCGTGTAGAGGATGTTGACCTTGTACTTCTCGACCAGCTGCCACCAGCGGTCGCGCGTCGGCGTGTCGGGCGTGCCCTCGTACATGACCGACGTGGTCCCGTTGGCCAACGGGCCGTAGACGATGTAACTATGGCCGGTCACCCAGCCGATGTCGGCCGCCGTCCAGAAGACGTCCCTGTCCGGTTTGATGTCGAAGATCAGGTAGTGCGTGGCCGAGACGTGGGTGAGGTAGCCGCCGCTCGTGTGCAGGATGCCCTTGGGCTTCGCCGTCGTGCCGCTGGTGTACATGATGTAGAGGGGCTGCTCGGCGTCGAAGGCCTGGGCCTCGTGCTCCGTCGGCTGGCTCTCGACCACGTCGTGCCACCACACGTCGCGGCCGTCGTCCCAGGCCACGTCCTGGCCGGTGCGGCGGACGACGAGCACCTTGCGCACGCCGGGACAATCCGCCACGGCCTCGTCGACGGCGGGCTTGAGCGCGCTGGGCGCACCACGCCGGTAGCCGCCGTCGGCCGTGATGACCACGCTGGCGTCGCAGTCGAGGATGCGGCCGCGCAAGGCGTCGGCCGAGAAGCCGCCGAACACAACCGTATGGGGCGCGCCGAGGCGGGCACAGGCCAGCATGGACACGACCGCCTCGGGGATCATGGGGAGGTAGATGGCCACCTTGTCGCCCGCCTGCACACCCAACTCGGTCAGCGCGTTGGCCGCCTGGCTCACCAACCCGAGCAGGTCCCGGTACGTGATGGTGCGGGTGTCGCCGGGCTCGCCCTCCCAGTGGAAGGCCACCCGGTCACCCAAGCCCGCCTCGACATGGCGGTCGACGCAATTGACGGACACGTTGAGCTTGCCCCCGACGAACCACTTGGCGTAGGGGAGGTCCCACTCGAGGACCTTGGTCCACGGCTCGGCCCAGGTCAGGCGCTTGGCCTGTGCCTCCCAGAAGGCCAGGGGGTCCGCGTCGGCTTCGGCGTAGATGCCCGGCTGGGCGTTGGCGTGCTTGGCCAGATCCTCGGGTGGCGGGAATGTACGGGTCTCGTGCAGGAGGGCAGACAGCCCTTCCTCTCGGATCTCGCTCACGACAGCCTCCTTTAGGGCCCGTCCGGCTCGGACGCTCCCCCACTGATCATTACTTATCAGGCGCGGTTGAGCGGCAGGGGCTTGCCGACCGGCAGGACGGGCCGGGTGGCCATGCCGTTGATCACGCCGGCCGCGGAGGCGTACCAGGCCGCGGCGGCCGTCACCACGCCGGCGATGCCGCCGGCCTTCACGATCCCGGTGTGCCCGGAGAAGTTCCCGATAGCCAAGAGGATGAACGTGACCTCGAGGGTCAAGAAGACCAAAAACACGGCCTTGTTGACGAACAGGCTCCAGAGGAGCATGTAGGTGTTGAAGATCACGAAGGCCACGGCGATCCAGCCCAGGTCGTTGTTCAGCTCGAGCGCCGTCGGCTTGAACTGCGGGACGACCAGCAGGAAGTAGACGGCCACACCGATCCAGAAGGCGCCGTAGGTGGAGAAGGCGGTGGCGCCGAAGACGTTCCGGTTCTTGAACTCCCACATCCCGGCCAAGAGCTGCGCGATGCCGCCATAGGCGAGGGCGAAGCCGAGGAAGGCCACCGTCCCCTTGGTCCAACCGGCGTTGAAAGCCGAGAGGAGGAAGGTGGTCAGGGCGAAGGCGGCCAGCCCGAGGGGAGCCGGGTCGGCGGCCGTAGGCGTCTCCTTGATGGCGACGTTCTGCAACGACACCGAATCGTCCATGATTGCCATAACGTGAGCACTCCTTGTTCGGGCATGGAGAGCCATGGCCCCCACGCGACTCAACGGCGGGACGACCCGGCGGCGGCGAACGACTGCACTCCCCCTTGTCCCGGGGTCGTCGGCTTACGGCGACCCCGGGCAGAGCAGCCGTCTCGGTGACGGCATCCGAATCGTGTCCACCTGCTTCACGTCCCCCCCGGAGATGGGACGCTCCCATTGTGCGAAGAGACGTTCCGTGACTGCAACGGATTGTCGGTGAAGTGACACATTCGTGCGACGAACGGTCGACTCCGTGCGATGAACGGCAGGGCGGAAGCAGAAACGGACGATGCGGCCAGGGAAGCGGTCCGACACCCGCATTTCAGGGGAGCGATATGGCACACTGGCAGGCAGGGCGCACTGAACAGCCGACGAGCGGGCACTCCCACCACCGGCGGCGAAGGGGGCTTGATGAAAGAGGCGCTGTGGATCGCCCTCGCAGGCGTCGTCGTCCTGATCGTCGTCGTGGTCCGCTTCGCCGTGCGCTCCGAGCGGAGGCTCGGAACGCCGACGCAGCGTGCGGCGTTGGCCACCCTGCACACGGCGAACCTGGCCGCCCCCGCCCTGCGCACCGGACTTGACAAGGATTCGGCGGACCGATCGATCTCCCATCTCCGGCAGCTGATCGGCACGGCCGGCGTGGCCATCGCCGATACCTTCGGGATTCTGGCGGCAGACGGCATCGATCCCGCGCACTGCGATCTGGTGGTGGGCCCGATACAGCTCGCCATCTCGACCGCGCGACCACGAGTCCTCTCCGCCCGCGACCTGGCCTGCACGTCCGCCGGCACGTGCTCTCTTCAGGCGGGCATCGTCGTGCCCATCACCACTGACGACGTGGTGGTCGGGGCGATCGTCGCCCTCGACACCTCCGCGCCGGCCAGCCTGCTCCGCCTCAGCGGGGAGGTGGCCGAGTTCGTCTCCACTCAACTGCAGTTGGCCGAGCTGGACCGCTCACGCCGGCGCGCCGTGCAGTTCGAACTGCGCTTCCTCCGAGCCCAGATCTCGCCGCACTTCATCTACAACGCGCTGACCGCGATCGAGTCCTTCGTCCGCTCCGATCCGGACCGGGCCCGCGAGCTCCTGGTCGAGTTCGCGGACTTCATCCGTTACAGCTTCCGGAGCCACGGGCAGTTCGTGACCATGGCCGAGGAGCTCCGCCTGGTCGACACCTACCTCGACCTGGAGCGGGCCCGCTTCGGCGAACGGCTCGAGGTCACGCTGCGCGTCGCCCCCGAGGTCCTGAGCGTGATGCTCCCGCCCTTCGTCCTCCAGCCCCTGGTGGAGAACGCGGTCCATCACGGCCTGGAGCCGAGCGGCAGGCCCGGACACCTCGAGATCACCGTGATGGACGCCGACAGCGACGCCGAGGTCTCCGTCGAGGACGACGGCGTCGGCGCGGAGCCCGAGGAGATTCAACGCGCCCTGGCCGGAATGAACGACGAGGACGGCGTCGGCCTGCACAACGTCGACGAGCGCCTGCGCACCGTCTTCGGGGACGACTCGCGCCTGACCATCGAGACGGCACCGGGGGCGGGGACGCGGGTCACGGTCCGCATCCCCAAGTACCGTGTCGGGGTCCTGGCGTGACGACCGGGTTGAGCGTCCTGGCGGTCGACGACGAGACCCCGGCGCTCGACGAGCTCGTCTACCTATTGAAGAACTCGGCCATGGCGTCGCACGTGCGGGCGGTGAGCTCGGCCACCGACGCCCTGCACCATCTCAACCACGAGCGCTACGACGTCGTCCTCCTCGACATCGCCATGCCGGGGATCGACGGCCTGGAGCTGGCCCGGGTGGTGGCGCGGTTCTCGCATCCGCCGGCGATAGTGTTCGTGACGGCCCACGAAGAACATGCCCTGGCCGCCTTCGACGTGGGGGGCTCGGGCTATCTGCTCAAGCCCGTGACCCAGGAGCGCCTCGTGACGGCCCTGCGCAGGGTGGCCCTGCCGCGCCGCGAGGACGAGCCCGACGAGGGCGTGCTCGACACCATTCCGGTGGAGATCGGCACCCTGACGAGGATGGTCTCCCGGGACGAGGTCTCCTGGGTGGAATCGTCCGGTGACTACGTGCGCCTCCACCTGCGCGACGCGGCCCAGCATCTCGTCAGGGTTTCCATGTCGACGCTGGAGGAGCACTGGCGTGACCACGGATTCGCCCGGATCCACCGCAGCTACCTGGTCTCGCTGCGCGACATCCGGGAGGTCCGCACCTCGCAGGGGCACACCGTCGTCGGCGTGGGCACGTTCGACCTCCCCGTGAGCCGCCGGCACTCGAAGGAGCTCAGGGACCGACTGGTTCGCCAAGCGAGAAGGTCACCGGCCTCGTGACCACCGGGGAGATCCCGACCCGTCAGGTGGTGCGCAGTCAGCCGCGACGTTCGGGTGGCCGGGCCAGCTCGCCGGCCCTCGACGACCTGTACGAGCCCGACGCCTACGGGCAGGAGCTGCTGACGTCGCTGATGCGCGCGCAGGGTGGCGCCTGCGTGACCGTCCTCCTGCCGGCGCTCGCCCTCCTCGCCCTGTACCCGCTCCTGACGGCGCTCTTCCCGCGTCTGGCCACGGCCGAGCTGTTCGGCCTGCCCCTGACCCTGCTCATCCTGGGCGGTGGGATCTACCCGCCGCTCGTCCTGCTCGGCTACTGGTACGTGCGGCGGGCGGAACGGCTGGAGCGCCAGTTCGTCGAATTGCTCAAGGAGCAATGACCGAGCCGGCCTCCGTCATAGCCATCATTGCGGTGACGGCGGTCACCGCGTTGATCGGAGCCCGGGGCGTGCGGGTGGCGCGCACGCCGGCCGACTTCCTGGTGGCGGCGCGGCAGGTACCGGCGCCGCTCAACGCGTCGGCCATCTCCGGGGAGTACCTCTCGGCGGCCTCCTTCCTCGGAGTGGCCGGCCTGGCCATGCTGGAAGGCCTCGGTGCGCTCTGGTACGCCGTCGGCTACGCGGCCGGGTACCTCGTCCTGCTGGCGGCGGTGGCAGCGCCGCTCCGCCGCTTCGGCGCCTACACCATTCCCGACTTCGCCGAAGGGCGACTCGGCTCGCCGGCGCTCCGCCGGGCGGCCACCGCCACCGTCATTCTGATCTGCGGCTTCTATCTGCTCCCCCAGCTGAAGGGGGCGGGGGTCACCCTGCAGGTGGCCGTGGGCGGCCCGGAGTGGGTCGGCGTCGTCGTGCTGGGCGCCATCGTGACGCTCGGCATCGCCAGCGGCGGCATGAAAGGCATCACCTTCGTACAGGCGTTCCAGTACTGGTTGAAGATCGTGGCCATCGCGGTGCCGGCGCTGATCCTGTTGGCCTTCGTCCAACACCCGCCGGTGGCGTCGGTGAGCGGCTCGGCGCCCCCCACCTTCTCCCACCGGACGGCGGTGCAGTTCCCGCAGCCGGAGACCATCAGCGTGACGTCGGCGGTGGAGATCGACGCGTCCGGCGTGGTCGACGGCGTCGCACGGCATGGGCCGATGGAGCTGACCAAGGGCACCCACAGCGTGGCGTCCGGAGCGACGCTCACCTTTCCCGCCGGGGCGCGGGCACCACACGTCGAGGACAACCCGGTCATGAGCGGTTCGGCCTGGACGTCCCCGCTCCTGCAGCTCGGCGGGCGGCCCGACCATGCCCTGGCGGCCACGTACGGCGTGCTGCTGGCCACGGTGTTGGGCGCCATGGGCCTGCCTCACATTCTGGTCCGCTTCTACACCAACCGCGACGGCCAAGCGGCCCGCAGGACCACCGCCTTCGTGCTCCTGCTCCTCGGGTGCTTCTACATCTTCCCGGCGGTCTTCGCCGTGCTGGGACGGCTGGAGGCGCCGGGCCTCTACACCTCGGGCCAGACCGACTCGGTGGTGCTCGTCCTTCCGCGCATCATGGCGGCGGGCAGTCTCGGCGTCCTCCTCGGTGCGCTGGTCGCCGCCGGGGCCTTCGCCGCCTTCCTCTCCACCTCGTCGGGGTTGCTCATCAGCATGTCGGGCGCGCTCTCGCACGACATCATGGGTGGCGGGGTGCGGGCATTCCGCTCCTCTGCCATCGCCATCGGCGTCGTCATGACCGCCCTGGGACTGGTCGTGCTCAACATCTCCATCAACGTCCTCGTCGGATGGGCGTTCGCCATCGCGGCGTCGACGTTCTGCCCCCTCCTGCTCCTGGGGATCTGGTGGCGCCGCCTCACCTGGATCGGAGCGATGGGTGGGCTGATCCTGGGCGGCACGGCATCATCCGTCGCGGTGGTGCTCACGATGTTCGGCGTCGGCGCCACCGGCTGGCCGGCCGTCCTCCTGAGCGAGCCGGCCATCTGGACGGTGCCGCTGGCCTTCCTCACCATGATCGTCCTCTCGCTCGCCACGGCGCGCGCCATCCCCTCCGACGTCACGCAGCAGCTGCTGGCCCTCCACCTGCCCGAGCGGGTCCGGCTGCCGTCGCCTGTCGACCGCGGGCTGGTCCCTCAGCCCGGGCCGGCAGCCTCCTGACGGAGCTCGAACCCCTCGAAGACGAAGGCGGGCGTGACTGTCGCCCCGACGAGGGCAAACGCGCCGAGCGGGCGGGCAGACTGCCAGACACCCGGCTCGACGACGGCCTGTGGAGTTTGGCCGGCGGCCACGTCAGGGCCGAGGACGACCGAGTCGACGCGGCCGCCGGGCCATTCCCGGTTCAGCTCGAGCGGTTCGCCGGCGTAGAAGTGCCACACCTCGGTGGCGTCGATGCGGTGCGGCACGGAGACCTCCCCGTCCAGTAGCAGGTAGTAGATGGCGCTGCCAGCCGGTCGCACCCCCGCTGAGGCCGGAGCGACCCAGGTGCGCCGATACCAGCCACCTTCGGGGTGCGGGGCCAGATCGAGGGCGGCGATGAGGAACTCCCCTGGACGCACACCGCCAGTCTGCCTTGCTCAGGCGGAGGTGACCCCGAGACTGGCCGCAACGAGGAGCAGGTGTTCGGCCGAACCCCCGAGGAGCGTGCCGTTGGTCTCGGCGCGCTTGAGGAAGAGGTGGCTGTCGTGCTCCCAGGTGAACCCGATGCCGCCGAAGGACTGGAACGCGTCGCGGCACACGGCGCGCTGGCACTCGTCACTGGCGGCCTTGGCCATGCTGGCGGCTGTGGCGCGGTCCGGCGTGTCCTCGTTGACGGCCGCCACCGCGTAGTAGCAGAGAGAGCGGGCGCGCTCGATGGCGAGGAACAGGTTGCTCATTTTGTGCTTGACCGCCTGGAACGAGCCGACGGGCACGTTGAACTGCTTGCGGTCCTTCACGTAGGAGAGGACCATCTGGAAGAGCGCGTCGCACGTCCCCACGGTTTCGAGAGCGAGCACCACCGTCGCCTCCTGAATTGCCCGGGTCAATCCGGACACGGATGCGGCGTTCCCCGGTTCGCCCAGCGCGCGGTCGTCAGCGACGAGTACGCGATCGAGGGTTGCCGTGTACAGGGGACGGCTGGCGTCGAGACTCCTGACTGGAGCCAAGCCGGCCTCGTCCCCGGGCACGACGA
>Ga0209420_1001188_pt1 | contig 12493 bp, 10 predicted proteins | sample BlaSpr_A8_OM1_O1_FD_187972 | JGI IMG/M metagenome (GOLD analysis project Ga0209420, IMG submission 187972) | Forest soil microbial communities from Thunder Bay, Ontario, Canada - Black Spruce, Ontario site 2_A8_OM1_O1 (SPAdes) (version 2) | ecosystem: Environmental > Terrestrial > Soil > Boreal... | reverse complement strand
CCTGTACATTAATCGTTCCCCAAGGCGCGAGGCCGGTGATGTTGCGGGTGACGTTTTTCCAGTGCGCGCCGCCATCCTGCGTGACGTTCACCTGTCCGTCGTAGCTGCCGGTCCAGATGACGCCCGCTTTCACCGGTGACTCATCAATCATCGCCAGCGTGGTCGCCGAAAAGGTCATAAGGTTGTCGTAGGCTAGCCCACCGGACTTGCCTTCCTTGCTTTTGTCGTTGCTGGTCAAATCGGGGCTGATGCGCTTCCAGGTCTGGCCTTTGTCAACGGTTTCGTAGACATATTGACTGCCGACGTAGACCTGCTCGTGGTTGTGGGGCGAGATGGCAATGGGGAAAGTCCAATTCCATCGATCGCGCACATCCGCCGGCGCGAAGCCAAACGAAGCCCCGGGCCAGATGCTCACATTGTGCGACTGGCCGGTGTGGAGGTCGACACGCACCAAATCGCCGTTATAGCAGCCCGACCAGATGATGTCCGGATCGACGGGATCGGGCACACCGAACCCGCTCTCGCATCCGGCGAACCCGTGCCATTCGCTAGCGCTGATGCCGCCGCCACGCCCGCCTCCGCCGCCACGCCCGCCGCCAGTGAGCAGCCGGCTGGGCCCTTCTTCGCCGCCCGAATCCTGGCGATTGGCGATGACGTTGTACGGAATCTTGTTGTCCGTATAGACGTGATAAAGCTGCGCGATTGGCAGGTTGACGGTGAAATACGTCTGCCCGCGATTGAGACTGATCGCGCCGCCACCATCGTCGGCCACCATAACGCGCTCCGGATTTTTCGGATCGATCCAGACGTCGTGCAGGTCACCGCCGGGCGATGGCAGGTCGGCGAACGTCTTGCCCCCGTCGCGCGAAACCGTCCATGAGACGGAGACGAAATAGAGCAGATTGGGATCGTCGGGCGAGACGCGAAAGTTCGTGTAGTAGGGAGAGCGCTCGGAAAGCTTGTGGCTCTCATTCATCAGCGTCCAATGATGGCCGCCGTCGTCGGAGCGATAAAACCGCGCCGTATCCTCTTGGATCAACGCGTACACCCGCTGAGTGTCGCTCGGAGCCACGCGCACTGCTATCTTGCCGAGGTTAGTGCCAGCCGCAGGCAATCCGTTGCCGGCCACGCGCGCCCAGGTATCGCCGCCGTCATGAGTGACGAACACACCGCTACCCGGACCACCGCTGTTTTCGTTCCACGGCTTGATATCGATCTGCCACATTCCGGCGAAGAGCGTCTTCGGATCGTGCGCATCCATGTCGAGCCCCGAGCAGCCGGTGTAATCGTTCTCACCCTTCAATACCTGCACCCAGTTCTCGCCCCCATCTGTGCTGCGATACACACCGCGTTCTGGATTTGGCTTAAAGGCCTGGCCCACGGCGCAGGCAAGCACAATATTCGGATCGTCAGGATTGATGACGATGTTGCCGATGTGGCCGGACAATGGCAGCCCCATGCGCCGCCAAGTGCGTCCGGCATCGGTCGATTTGTAGACGCCATCTCCTACTGACGTTGACTCGCGGATGATGAACGTCTCACCCGTGCCCGCCCAGACGATCTTAGGATCGGACGCAGCTATCGCCAGCGCACTGACCGAGGAGACATCGATGTTCTGGCCCTCGAACACCTGCGCAAAGTGCGCGCCCGCGTCTTCCGTCTTCCAGATGCCGCCGGATGCAGCGCCGAAGTAGGCCACCAGCGAATTCCCCGGCTCGCCGACAACGGCGATATCGCGATTGCCGTTCGGCCCTAGGAAGCGGAAGTGCAATTGCGAAAGCGGGCCCGGCGGTACTGCATTGGCTTCGGCGCCCCCGCGCCCGCGCCTCTGCGCCAAACTGGCAGTCGCCAGAAGCATTGCGGCCACCGCAAGCCACACGAAGCGCCGAGCGACGCTTCGCGCTGACTCAAATTTAACTGGATGAGTGGTATTCATAAGGCCTCCGTACCCGAACGATAGCCGAACACTATCACAGGAACCCACGCCAGAGGTCCAAGGACGTTGTTGACACTGCTCGCCGAATCGCGCCCCAGTTCGCCTTGATTCAAGGCTCGATAGAGTCGCCGAGCGGTTCTTCGAAGTGAAGGCGAAGCATTTGTCGTGAGATTCCTGAGGCGATTCTTCACGCGTCTGGCCGACTCCTCCTAGAACAAAATCCACGGTTCAGATCCTGCGAACGGCCCGACGAAGGGAGGCGAAGCTGATAGCTGCTGCGCTCCCGACTGTCGCATACCTAAAGCCGAGGTGTAGAATCGCCAACGATCATGGGGTTGCGCGCCGGAACACAGCTCGGTCCATACGAAATTACGGAGCCGCTTGGCTCTGGCGGCATGGGGGACGTGTATCGCGCACGAGACACCCGCTTGGGGCGCGACGTCGCGATCAAGGTTCTCCCGGACGTTCTGGCCCGACATGGGACCGCGCTAGCGCGGTTTGAGCAGGAAGCGCGCGCATTGGCCGCACTCAATCACCCGAATCTTTTGGCCATCTTCGATGTGGGCAGTGCGGAGGGCGTGAATTATTTCGTCTCCGAGCTGCTCGAGGGGAAAACGCTGCGTCAGCTCTTAAGCGAGGGGGCCCTGCCTCGGCGCAAGCTGGCTGACTACAGCGTGAGAATCGCTGAGGGGCTGGCTGCGGCTCACGAGAAAGGAATCGTGCATCGCGACCTGAAACCCGAAAACGTGTTCATCACGAAAGACGACCGGGTCAAAATCCTCGACTTTGGTCTCGCCAAATACGTGGCTGATGCGACGAATGAGGGTACGACGTTGTTGCATGCGAGACCTGGAACCACGGAGCCGGGAGTCGTAATGGGCACTGTGGGTTACATGTCGCCTGAGCAGGTGTGCGGCGAGGCGGCGGACTCACGCTCCGACATTTTCAGTTTCGGCGCGATGCTATTTGAGGCGGCCTATGGCCGGCGGGCGTTCAAGAGGGACACGGCCGCTGAAACAATGAACGCCATTTTAAGCGGCGAGCCGCCGGAGATTCTGGCTGGAGACGCGGGTTTGCCTCCGGGCTTGGAAAGTATTTTGCGGCACTGTTTAGAGAAGAAACCTTCCGAACGTTTCCAGTCGGCCCGTGATTTGGCTTTTGCTCTCAGCTCGCTTTCCGGCATCAGCCTGATTCTGCCCGCGCGAAGAACAGAGAAGCGCGGTTTTCGAGCGGGTTGGAAATGGGCTGCGGTATCCATTGCCATCGCGGCGATCGCGTTGGTAATTGGGCGCTGGAGCACGGGAAGCGTGACGTCGGCCCCCGAAGTGCGCACGGTCCTGCAGCCACAAACGGGCGTGGCCGTGCTGATGGTCGGAGATGATGGCGGAGCTCCCGCGCTATCGCCGGACGGAAGCCGTTTCGTCTTCCGCGGAACCACATCCGGTCAGCGAATGCTCTTTCTGCGTTCGATGGCCAGTGCCGCAGCGACGCCAATTCCCGGGACTGAGGACGGCCATTTTCCCTTCTGGTCGCCCGACGGCAAGTCGATTGGCTTTTTCGCCGACAAACAGCTCAAGCGGCTGGAAATTGCCGCTGGTCCTCCGGTCAGTTTGGCGCGGGCGGATTATCCCCGCGGCGGTGCCTGGGCGGGAAACACCATTTTGTACGCGCCGTATCTCTACGACACCATTTGGCGCGTCCCAGCGGGGGGCGGTGTGGCGGCGCGAGTCACGAAGCTGGATCCGGCGCTTCATACGACACACCGCTGGCCACAGTTCCTGAGTGACGGAAAGCACTTTGTTTACCTGGCCCAAAATCACTTGGGTGGCAAACGGGAAGCGGGCGGGATTTACGGGGCGAGCCTGGACGGCGGGGCGCCGAAATTTATTGTTCGTACGGAGGGAAGCGCGATCTATTCCTCTGGGTACCTGTTGTACTACCAGGACGGAAGCCTTCTGGCGCAGCAACTTGATGAAAAGACGATGGCACTGAAGGGGAATGCGACAGTGCTCGGGCAAGTGCTTCGAGATACCGGCGACTTCGAAATGTTCGCCACAGCCTCGCGCAACGGCATGCTGCTCTTTCAAAGCGCCGGCGAGGTGAAATATCCGGTGCAGTGGTTTGACGCCAGAGGCCAAAACCAGGGCGCGGCACCTTTTTGGGGGCCGCTCAAGACGTTGCGGCTATCACCGGACGGCACAAGGGCGGCTGTGGTTGGATTCGAGGGACCGGCCGGAACTCTGAACATCATCAATTTGAAAGGCGGTACAGTCACAAAACTTAGCTTTGGCGAAAACGCGTGGTATGTCGTGTGGTCGCCCAACGGGAGGGAAGTGATCTATTCGTCGCAGAAGCCAGGTTCAGAAAACACAGAGATCTATCGCAAGCCCGCGGACGGCAGCAGTGAGCGGCAAGTGGTTCTCTCCGAGGACCAAATCGATCATCCAACGGATTGGACCGGTGATGGAAGATTCCTAGTTTTCAACCGGGGCCGCAGCGGCTCCCGCGAAATCTGGCTCCTGCCTCTGACAGGGGAACATAAACCTGTGCCGCTCTTTCCCGATTCTAAGTACGACTACAGTGATGGGCGTGTATCGCCCGACGGTAATTGGGTCGCTTACGTTACGTCCGAATTTTCAAATACGGACCTGTTCGTGACCTCGTTTCCGGCTGGACACGGCAAATGGCAAATCAGCCCACCGGGAGGAGTACAACCGCCTGCCGTTTGGTCGGCGGACGGCAAGGAGCTCTATTTCATCAGTAAGGCAGGCGAAGTGATGGAAGCGAGGCTCGAAAGCTCTAGCGGAACCATCAAGGTCCAGAGCCTGCAACGGCTGTTTCCTACGCCATTCCATGCCACCGCGCTGTATTCGCTCTTTGATGTTGATAGCCACAATGGCAGCCGTTTTCTGGGCAGCGTGTCTCCAGACGTCAGTTCCCTGCCCCTCAACGTCGTGACCAACTGGGCCCCCCAGCTGCAAAAAAGAGAAAATCCCGAGTAATTTCCGATCCTTTTGATGCGACCCGGCGGGGAAAGCTCGCAGATTTTCCTTCGTGATCTTCGTATGCGTAGTAAGCTCGCTCCACCGACGAGGAGGAACAAATGCGAATTTTGCTGATTCTCGCGCTTGGCGCCGCGCTTTTCAGCCCAAATTTCATGCATAGGATGTGGCCACAGAGTGGTGCAACCGAGGCGAAAGCCACTCCGTTGATTCTGGAAAATAACGAAGGTGAACTGCGCGAGCGCAGGCCTCGGAAGGAAGCGATGGCGAGCGCGCGTTTCTTCATCAAGGTAGACCGCAGGAACGGCGGCTCACGGCAGATGTGGATGGGTGCGGAGGACATCCCGCCGGGCGGGAGCATTCCCAAGCACAAGCATTTGGGCCAGGACGAAATTCTTCTACTAGAGACCGGCTCGGCGCACGCGTGGCTCGGCACCCAGGAACGGGATGTACATGCCGGGGCCACGATCTTTATACCTTCCGATACCTGGGTAAGCCTGAAGAACAACGGCACGGAAACAGCCCGGCTCGTATTCGTATTCTCCGCGCCCGGCTATGACGAATTCATGCGCTGTACATCAGTTCCCGCCGGGGCTGCCATCACGGCCCCGGTCGACGAAAAAAAGTTCGTCGATTGCGAGCATAAGGGACACGTAGAGTTTGCCGACACTCCGGGAGGCGCAGCAGCGCACTGAATGAAGGCCCAACGCAGGCTGGCGCAGGAGCAGCACCTGCGCTCGCCTGCGGCCCCTACCCATGAAACAGGACCACCGCCGGATATGGCGGTCTTGTGGCGAGTAGATACAGAGTGCCGCCAAGTGTGGCGTCATTGTTCGAGAAGATAGGTTTTCACGTGAAGGTGTTTCCGAGACGTTGCAACATCTTCAGCGGCTGACTGCTTTCGGTGTTGGCTATCGTTCTTTCACCGAACAATACTTAGACTCTTGCGGAATGTTCAAGGATGCTCATCACGCCACCACCAAACATGTAGATTGCCAAAACGAAATAAGCGACAGTCAAGATATTTCGCATCTCCATAATCACCCTCCACTCACGCACACCTGAAATGGAAAAGACCAGACGTTGAAATTCCCAGCCGTGGTTGCGACGTTTGTAATTGAGCAAATTTCGCGGCCGGACAGCTTGGAAGCTGGGAGTCCGCAGTATACTGACGTATAGTACTAGTACCCCCCGTGACTAGGAGGATGCCCCAATGAAATGGATCTCGATCGCAGCATTGCTTGTTGTCGGCGTGGGCGTTTCCGCCAAAGAGCACGACTATCAGAAGGGTACCTTGCTGCAAATGACGTCAATTAAGTGCGGATCGGCGGAGAATGGCGGCCACAGCGTGGCCGGGGAAATTCTCGGCACTGACGGTGAACATAAGAAGATGCAGGATCTTCTTTGCCAGGAATATGTGCTACAGACGGACCGAGTCGTCTACCACATCCGTCCCAAGGATGATAAACATCCTGTTCTCTTGCCCGTTGGCGAGACCGCCGAATTTCGGATGGACAAAGACAAACTGGTGCTGCGCGTGCCCGAAGGTGACGGCAAGGAGCGGGACTACCTCGTAGTCTCAATGACGCCGAGAACGGATGCGCAGAGTTCGCAGGCCACAGCAGCCAAGCAGTAGAGGTTGCACGGGTTCGTGTTGGCGCCGTATAAGGCCCGTCGGCGCGATCCGGCTGGAGGGCCTTTCTTCTTGCGCGCGCGATCATTGCCAGTCGCAGGTAATACGTCCAACACTACGATGGAGGATGCCGGAACAGGGTGGCCGAACGAGGTTGCACGAGTTCCGAAACTTTCTTTCGTGAAATCCCACTAATAACAAGAAGGGGATCATGCGTGCGAGAGTGCTTTTCCGCAATCAATAATCCGGCTAACCCCCGTTGGCACAGGCAGTTTCTTGCGACGAGATGCAGACAATTCGGGCTTGCCTTTCAGGTGATATGCTCCTTCGTCAACCATGATTTACCCTTTTTCAGACGAGGTTCGCAGCTCGGGATCCTTTGAATTCTTTGGCTTGGTTGGCACAGTTGCTTCCGGAGCCGCTTCTATAGTGACGTCAACATGGGCACCTGGTTTCAGTTTCGCCTCTCGGCCTGATGCGTCCTTTACAGTGTTGTCAACGCGAATTTCTCGATACAGATGCTCCGCTCCTTGGACCTCAATCTGCGCCTTCTCTGGTTCATGGGGATCAATGGGAGGGATAATTTTTTCGACAGTTCCAGGCAGAGTGATGGTTAGCTTCTTATCAGGAGACTTTCCATTTTCGTCCACTGCTTTGCCACTCATGGCATTTCTCCTTGCGGACAACTGCAGCGAATACACCATTTCCATGGGGGTTTCGATTTCGTTGCTTTGTCAACCAATAGGCTACACCCGGCCGACACAATGTCGCAAACGCCCGGTTGAGTATACGTGCACGGTTGCAGTGTTCCCGTCCAAATAATTTCAGCCGGGGCCTACGGCAAATCAACCCAAAATATAAACTATCCACGGAATATACTGGATCGTGCCCATATGCTTTCCTTTTAGGCGAGCCAAACCAAATGAATTGAAGAAGGAACGCCCGACTCCGGCCCTCATGCGAGGCCGGGATCGGGCTCATCAGAGCCGGGCATATGTTACGCACATTACCGCACGACACTAATTGGGAACAAAGGATCCGGCAAGTCGCTTACGAATATTGGGAAGAGCGTGGGCGGCCAATAGGATCGTCCGAGGTGGATTGGTTTCGAGCGGAGAAAGAGATCGACCGGCAATTGAATCCTTGCGTTAAAACTGGGGCCTTCCTAGTGAATTGTTTGGAACTAACGTCAGATAAGACGGCCTGAACTTGCACGAGGTTCAAGGCTTTGGACCGAATGGCAACGAGCGAATCATGACGTCAAAACTAGCGGCCAGTGTACTAGAAGCGAGTTTGGGTGCGATTGCTATGTCTGGACAGGCGCAAGCGCGGGCGCAGTATCAGGGCGCGCCGGTGATCAGTATCAATGTTGAGCGCACGATTCAAACGGTCGATTATCGCTCGAAGGCGGCGACGCCCATCGATTTTCGTGGCACGGCGCTGCTGGCGTCGGCCAAAGGCGAGGCCAGGATTGAAGCCAAGAACGGCTCGATCGTCGTGGACGCTAACTTTGCCAATCTTTCCGCACCAAGTCAGTTTGGAAATGCTTATCTGACTTACGTCCTCTGGGCGATTACGAAAGGCCTTGCATGACCTTTCAAGGAGCGAATGGCCGAATGCAGACTTTCTTTAATGAATTGATGAGTTGATCCGGCGACCGATCAGATTTCGAAATGACATGTTTGCCCCCAGCAGCTTCTGCGTCCTGCAAGACCTCTTCGCAAGAGTGCATGTGACGAGCGCGATGGCGATCTCGCCGTTCTCCTGCCGTCCTCAATGGTTCAACAACGCAGATTGGCACTCCATACAGTGAATGGATTTGTGACGCGCAGTATACAGAATCTGAGCATCGCCATCTCCAGCGCTTGTTCGATGACGCGCCTGCGTTTCGTTTAATGGGCTGCGGGCTATAATCGTCAGTTATGCTAGTCGCGGATTCACATCCGGCGCTTCCTGGTAAGCCTGGCATTCCCACCGTCTCGGTGATCATCCCCTGCTCGAATGCGGTGCAGTACATCCGAACCGCGATTGATAGCGCACTTTCTCAGACCCACCCTCCAGGGGAAGTGCTGGTGATCGATGGCGGATCGAGCGATGGCACGCAGGATCTGGTGAGCGCCTACGGAGAACCGGTGAAACTCTTGCAGGAGAAGCCCGGCCGGAAAGGTCTGGGGGCGGCCCGCAACGTGGGCGTGGAGGCTGCTTCGGGAGAATGGCTCGCATTCCTCGATGCGGACGATTGGTGGGACCCGCGTAAACTCGCCAGACAACTGGCGGAACTAGCGAAACATATGGACCCGGCCCTGAATTACACTGGAGTATGGGTAGTGGACGAGGTCACCGGAAAGCGCCGGGCCCACCCATGCTTCGACGCCAATGTCGTATGGCCGGCTTTGCGCTGGATCAACGTAATCTCTACATCCACCGTGCTGGCCCGGCGCAGCGCAGTCAACGAGGTGGGCGCATTCAACGAGGATCTCGCTGCCTGCGAGGATTGGGAACTATGGGTGCGGCTTCGCGCACGCTTTCCATTCACCTCGTGCGGCGAGCCTCTGGCGTTTTATCGCGTTCTTTCCACGAGCAGCAGCCAAAACTTGAGCAAGCACCTGGAAACAATTCCGAAGGTCTGTGAAGGAGCCATGTTGGCCGGGCTCACCGGCCTCGAGCGATGGACTGTGGAGCGGCGCGTTTGGGCTGCCCAATTGTATGGCGGGGCTTTGATCGACCGTTCGATGGGGGGCTCGCGGGTGTTTTCGCTGTTAGGACGGTCCTTGGGCAACTGGCCATTTCCTAACTTTCTTCCGGTGCGGTACAAGGTGCTCTTGCACTACCTTCTGTACGGTAACCGCCCCGGCACTCGCTAGTCGGCCGGTTCGCGGCCACCACCGATCTCGATTCCCTACTGCTTCTGCCGCAAGTCGCGGCCGACGCGTGAGCGCCTGTGCCGGTTGTGGGTTTTGCGTGATGAGCCCGCGCGGGTGCAAATCGGCGGCATACAGAGCAGTGCTGACGCGCTCGTGAACCGCCAAACCCAACATAAGAATGTGGCGGATCGCATTGCCGTGCGGTGACTATTTCACCAGATTGGGAGAATTCTGGCGACGACCGCTATCCATCTGACCGTGCTGTCGGAGGCAGTCCATGCAAATTTGGTAGGTTTCTTCTGCAACCTGGTCCCACCCGCGCTGAGACCGCTGAGGAATCAACGATTCGTCCCAGCGTCGCGACAATGCCGCTTCGAGAGCCTCAGCCAGCGCGTCCGAATCCCGGGGCGCAACAAGAATTCCGCATTCAGAATCCACCAGTTCCGGTATGCCGCCGACGTTGGTGGCCACAACGGGCCGACCGCATGCCAGCGCTTCGATCACCGCATTCGGACAACCCTCGGCATAGCTAGGGAGGCAGAACACATTGCTAGCGGCCAGCCAGGAAGCCACTTCAAGCGAATCGCGCCGTCCCAAGAAGTGAATACGATCCGCAAGACCCGCGTCGATCGCGCCAGCTTCGAGTTCGGCCTGAAGCGCTCCTTCTCCAATGCAGAACAATTGCAAGCGGGGATGGGAAACTCGCAGGCGCATCACCGCGGCAACCAGTTCCCTCAAACCCTTGATGGGAGCGATCCGACCAACGAAAACAACGACTTCCGATTCCGTGTCCAGGCCCAGCACGGTGCGCGCTTCGGCACGACCGGCCAGACGAAACACCGAGGTGTCGCAGCCGTTTCGCACCGCCCTCGTTCGCTCCGGAGTCGCACCCAGCTGTACCACCTGATCGCGCAGATGCTCGCTTACAGTCAGAACGAAGGAGGCCTCACGCAGAGCTTTTCGAGTCAGCAATGCGCTGATCCTGTCCGGGATACGGTTGATGTCGGAACCGATGGCACCCAGAATTACCGGAACGCCCAATCGTTTGCCGGCGGAAAGCGCGGCGTAGCCTTCCGGGTATACGTAATAGCTCAGAATCAAGTCCGGCTTGAACCGCTCCAAGTATGGCAGTACATAATGAGCGCACACCCAACCGTTCAGGGGCCGGCTGATCAGCGGAAGCGCGGGATACTCAATGTATTGGGCAGCCAGGTCAGGTGGGGAATAATTCAGGTCAGCCCGTACATAGCTGAAGTTGCGGGGCCGCCAGAAGGAGGGGTAGACCGCGAGCGGGCAAAGGACCCGGATATCCATCCATGAGGTCATCCGCCGGAGAGTCTGGTAGGCGGATTGGCCGCGATGCGGTTCGGCGCGGATCGGGAAGTAGGAACTGACCACGGCCAGGCGCGGCACCGCTAACTCCGGCCGAGCGCTTCAGCGTAAACCGCTTCGTAGCTGCGCCACATTTGATCAAGGTTGAACTTCGCGATCACCATTTCGCGCGCTCTTTTTCCCATGCTTACGAGATCACAAGCGGTGGCCGCTTTGTACATCGCCTCGGCAAGATCGCTGGCGTTACCGGGCGTGCACAGCACCGAAACGTCCCCCTCCGGTGCAACCTCGGGCACTCCTCCGATGCGGGTCGAAACCACGGGAAGTCCGGCAGCCATCGCCTCCAAAATAACCAACGGCAGGCCCTCGCTGATGGAGGACATCACAAAAATGTCGAGTTCCTGCAGCACGCCGGCGATATGGGGAACAAAGCCTTCGATGCGGACGCGGTCGTTCAGGCCTGACTTTCGCGTCTGTTCCTGCAACTCCACTTCGAGCGGCCCGCCACCCACAATGCGCAGTTCAGCATCGGGGAGCTTTCCTCTGAGCTGAGCGAATGCGTCGATCAGAATCGAGTGCGCCTTTACGGGCACCATGCGGCCCACCGCGCCAAAACGGACCCGCGGCGCAGCGCTCATCGGCGCGGCGGGGTTTTCCAGAAAAGCCCTCGGCTCGATTCCGTTGACGATTACCACCGATTTGCGGCGGGGCAGCCCAAGCTTCTCGACTAGATAACGCCGGGAATCCTCGCACACAAACACGACGCGATCGGTCAGTGGCATTACCGCCCGAGAATATCGTTCCTGGTAGGCACGGCCGAACGATGTTGCCGGCCCATGGCGCGTGTTCACGACTGCGGGGACGCCAGCCATCCACGCCGATAACGCACCATAGTGATGCACCCCCGGATTGTGAGTGTGCACCACATCCGCCGCATCGCGCCGCAGTTGCCGTGCCAGCATGAAAATCATCTTCACCGAAAAGCCCGGCTCTTTGTGAAATTCGGTAACCGGAATGCCCGCCGCGCGAGCCTCGTTCGCAAGCGGCCCGCCGGTGAACATGCAGTAAAGCATGGGACTGTGGCCAGCCCTTTCCTGCGTCCGCGCCAGATCGACGGCGATCCGTTCTAGACCCCCGATCTCCAGCGTTTCCACTAGCTGTACGATTCGCATACGGGCTGAGCAGCGGCGATGTCCGTCGAGCGGGCAAGCCGGCCAACGATTTCGGGCCAAAAGTAGTTCATGGTTCGTTGCCGTTATTCACCTTGCGCCGCTGTTTCAAAACCTACAAAACTGTGGTGAGAATCAATCGAACCCCTCGCCCTCCGGTTGAGGTCGAACAATCGGCGGGCAGCTGCAGCCATGCCGATCAACAGATAGAGCGTCATAACGTAGGTTCGCGAAAGAAACCAAGCTGTTCCGACGAACGTAAACAATGCAATTCGGACTCCGTTGGCGCAGCTCACGAGGTCGGGCGCCTGCGCTAGGGCAATACCATTTCCGACAATCTTGTTTAGGTCCACGATCGAGAAAACAATGAGGCCGAGCCAAAAGAGGGAGCCAAATATCCCAAGTTCTGCCAAGCACAACAGGAGCGAATTATGTGCGGTAAGAGATGGGTTATGCACGCCAAACAGCCGAAAACCCACGCCGAACACGGGCGAAGCTCGAAACATAGCGATTCCAGTTCGCCACACATCGAGACGGCCGGCGGTTGCGGGGTCACT
>Ga0209420_1001186_pt1 | contig 12502 bp, 9 predicted proteins | sample BlaSpr_A8_OM1_O1_FD_187972 | JGI IMG/M metagenome (GOLD analysis project Ga0209420, IMG submission 187972) | Forest soil microbial communities from Thunder Bay, Ontario, Canada - Black Spruce, Ontario site 2_A8_OM1_O1 (SPAdes) (version 2) | ecosystem: Environmental > Terrestrial > Soil > Boreal... | reverse complement strand
GGAAACCATCGAGGTTGTCCGGCCGGTGGCCCCGGGCGACGGCGTCATCCGGGCCGACGAGGACGCCGCTCCCGGGACCGCGATCGTGCCGGCCGGCCGGCCGCTGCGGGCCCAGGACCTGGGCATGCTCGCGGCCGCCGGGGTCACCAGCGTGACCGTCCACGCCCGCCCGGTGGTGACGGTCTTCTCGACCGGCGACGAGGTGGTGCCGCCGGACACCGCTGCGCTGATGCCCGGGCAGGTGCGGGACGCGACCGCGGTCGCGCTTGCCGCGCTGATCACCGAAGCGGGCGGCGACCCGGTCCCCGGCGGCATCGTCGCCGACGACCCGGGCCTGCTCGAGGCCGCGCTGCGGCTCGCGCTCGACGGCAGCGACCTGATCGTGGTCTCGGCGGGCTCGTCGGTTGGGGCGCGGGACGAGACCGCCACCGCCGTTGGCCGGCTCGGCGAGCCGGGCATCTGGTGCCACGGCCTGGCGATCAAGCCGGGCAAGCCCACGCTGCTCGCCGAGTGCGCGGACGTGCCGGTCATCGGGCTGCCCGGCAATCCCCGGTCCGCTCTCGTGGTCTTCCGGCTGATCGGGATGCCGCTGGTGCGGCTGGTCGCCGGGTGCACCCTGCCGCCAGCCGAGGCCACCGTGCGGGCCCGGCTCGACCGCGACCTGGCGTCCGCCACCGGCCGGCTCGACGTGGTCCAGGTCCGGGTTTCGGGCGGCTGCGCGAGCCCGGTCTTCGGCATGTCGGCGCTGCTGTCCGTGCTCACCACGGCCGACGGATACGTGATCATCCCCGAGGAGGCGACCGGGCTCGCCGCCGGTACGGAGGTCGACGTCACGCTGTACCGTTGATCGCGGTCATGAGCAACAGCCCATTTATCCGCGATGTCCCGGCTGCCGACGCCCTCGAGGCGTGGCGCAGCGCGCGAGCGGCCGGGGGCTGCCCGGCCCGGCTGCCCGCGATCCGGCTCCGGCTCGAGGACGCCGCCGGCCGGGTCACCGCCGAGCCGGTGTGGGCCACCCGCTCCTCGCCGCCGTTCGACGCCGCCGGGATGGACGGGATCGCGGTGCGGGCCGCCGACACCCTCGGCGCGAGCGAGACCACCCCGGTCTATCTGGAACCGGACGCGTACGACGTCGTGGACACCGGCGACCCGATGCCGGACGGGCGCGACGCGGTGGTCATGCGCGAGCACGTGCACTACCGCGACGCCGCCGCCGAGCTGCGGGCCGCCGTCCCGCCCTACCAGCACGTGCGCTCGATCGGCGAGGACGTCTCCGCCGCTGAGCTGCTGCTGCCCGAGGGCCACCGGCTGCGGGCCGTCGACCTGGCCGCCGCCGCTGCCGCCGGGGCCACCCACCTCAGCGTGCGGCGCGCCCCGGTTGTCCTGATCCTGCCCACCGGCGACGAGGTGCGGCCGATCGGCACGCCGACCGGACCGGGGGAGATCCTGGACACGAACTCGCTGATGCTCGCCACCCAGGCGCGCGAAGCCGGCTGCGAGGCCCGCTGCCTGCCGATCGAGCCCGACGACCCGGCCGGGCTGGCCGGGGCCGTCCGCGGCGCGGTGGCCGGCTGCGACCTGCTGATCATCGTCGCGGGCTCGAGCGCGGGCCGTGACGACTACACGGCCTCGATCGTGGCCGAGCTCGGCACCCTCGCCGTGCACGGCGTGGCGGTGCGGCCCGGCCACCCGGTCGTGCTCGGCGTCGTCGAGGGCACGCCCGTGCTCGGCGCCCCCGGCTACCCGGTGTCCGCCGCGCTGACCTTCGACATCTTCGCCGCGCCGCTCCTGGCCGACCTGGAGGGATCGATGCCCCGCCGCCGCCCGCGGGCGCGGGCACGGCTGGCCCGCAAGCTGGCATCCCCGCTCGGCATGGACGACTGGGTGCGGGTGCGCCTGGGGATGGTGGGCGGCACCATGGTCGCCACCCCGCTGCCGCGCGGCGCTGGCGTGCTCACCTCGCTGGTCCGGGCCGACGGGCTGCTCGTCGTTCCGGCCGGCCTGGAGGGGCACCACCCCGGCGAGGAGGTCGACGTGGAGCTGCTGCGCGGCCTTGACGAGATCTCCGGCACGATCGTCGCGATCGGCTCGCACGACCTGGTCCTGGACCTGGCCGCCTCGGCGCTGCGCGCCGACGACCCCCGGGTCACGCTCGCGTCGTCGAACGTCGGCTCCCTCGGCGGCCTGGTGGCCCTGCGCGACGGGCTGTGCCACATCGCCGGGTCGCACCTGCTGGACCCGGCCACCGGCGAGTACACCCTGCCCTACCTCGACCGCATCCTGCCCGGGCAGGACGTGTCCGTGGTCCGCCTGGTGCACCGCGACCAGGGACTGATGGTGGCCGCCGGCAACCCCCTCGGCCTGAAGGGCATCGACGACCTGGCCCGCCCCGGCGTGCGCTACGTGAACCGCCAGCGGGGAGCGGGTACCCGCGTCCTGCTCGACCATGAGCTGCGGAATCGGGGGATCAGCCCCGACGCGATCGACGGCTACCCGCGTGAGGAGCCGACTCACCTGGCCGTGGCGGCCGCAGTGGCGGCCGGGCGCGCCGACGCCGGCCTGGGCATCAACGCGGCCGCGCGGGCCTTCGGCCTCGACTTTCTGCCGGTCACGCGCGAGCCTTACGACCTGGTCGTCGGCGCGCGCGAGGCGGACAGCCCGCGCCTGGCCCCGCTCTGGGAGCTGCTCGAGTCCGGCCGGTTCCGGGCGGCCGTGCAGGACCTGGGTGGTTACGGCACCGAGGAGATGGGCCGGCGCATCAGGTAGCCGTCGCGGGCCCGGTTGCGCCAGGCCGCCGTGGCCGCGGCCAGCAGTCCGGTGAAGATCACTAGCCCGCCGAGCACGTACAGGTTCCAGCCGATGAGCTGGGCCCCGTGCAGGTGGAAGATCTCACTCATCGGGTGCTTCCTGGTGTTGAAGCCCACCAGGCCGTGCGGGACGAAGGCGAGCGGGCCGGTCCATCTGGTCGGCCAGTCGGCGAACACCGCGAACAGCGCAGCACCGAGCGCGAGGTACGCGGCCCTGGCCGCGCCCCGGGCCCGGACGCCGGCGTCGGCCAGCAGCGCCAGCACCGGCACGATCCACACCCAGTGGTTGTCCCAGCTGATCGGCGAGACCAGCACCCCGGTCACGGCGCAGGTCACCCAGCCGGCGGTCGGACGGCCCGCCCGGGCCAGCAGGGCCGCCGCGGCCAGGCCCAGGCAGGCGGTGACCACCGCGGCAGCCAGCCACAGCGCGGTAACCGAGCCAGCGCCCTCCGGCGTCCTGGTGAGGAGCGCGAGCACGGACTGGTTCAGCAGCGAGCCGAGGCTCTGGTTCGTGAAGTTCCCGGCATGCAGGAAGTAGCCCGTCAGCCACCACTTCACCGACTCGCCGGGCAGGACGGCGAAGCCGATGACCACGGTGACGGCAAAGACGCCAGTGGCGACGGCGGCCTGGCGCAGCTTTCCCGCCAGGACCAGGTAAGGGATGAAGATCAGCGGAACCAGCTTGATGCCGGCCGCCAGGCCAACACCGGCCCCTTTCCACCGCCGGTGGTCGGGCTGGCACATGTCCCAGGCGATGAGCGCCATCAGCACGAGCTCGATCTGGCCGACGTGGACCGAGCGCAGTACGGGCTCGGTCCAGAGCGCGACCGCGGACACGGCGAGCACCGCGGCCCCGCGCCGCTGACCGTGCCAGCCAAGCTGGCCGAACGTGACCCAGACCGTCGCTACCATCGCGGCCAGGCTGGCCACGGTCATCAGCCATTTCAGCACCGCCCAGGGCAGCAGCGATCCGGCCGCGAACCCCATGGCGGCGAATGGCGTGTACAGATACTGCACGCCAGGCCGGTACTGCCAGGTGTACAGCCTCGCCGGCGCATGCCGCGTGATCAGGCCCGCGTGGTTGTAGATGTTCAGGTCGAACCAGTCCAGCGTCAGGCCCAGCCGGTGGGTCGCCACGTCAGCCACGTAGGCGGCCAGCGCGATCCCGAACACGGCTGCTGCAAGGCCGAGCGCCCACCCGGCACGCCGAACGCTGGCGGGCCGAGTCCGCACCGGATTCCTCAGGCCCAGTCCTGCCTGTGCCATCAACGTCCTTCCCTGGGCCATCGATGTGCCGGGGTTTCCAGGGGCCCGCGCGACGCTGTGGATTGCCCCATCGGCGCAGGCGCGCCCATTACCCGTTACTGGCTAGCGCAATCCCCGAGTGCGGCACAGCCCGCAGAGCGGGCGCCAGCGTCGCATAGCCGAAGCCATACGCTACCGAGGATCCCGGCAGCCCCGAGTCAAGTGCGAGTCAGGGCTCGGTCAAGGTTCCGGGTGACCGGCTGGCTCTGACCCGTCACGCGCTGTTGCCAGGCCGCACCGATCGCGACAGCGAGCAGCGCGAGGCCGGCCAGCACGAACAGGTTCTCGGTGATCCACCGGAGACCGCCGGGCAGCGGATGCAACTCGCCGAGCGGAAGCGGGCCCCACGCGCCGAACAGCGCCGCCGTGACGGCGGCCAGCGCCCACCATCTCCAGCGTGCCGCGCCCGTGGCCCGCAGCGCCGTGGTGGCGAACAGCGCTATCGCGGGCACGACCCAGAGCCAGTGATGGTCCCAGCTGATCGGGAAGATGAGCAGCGAGGTCAGCTCGCACGTCAGCCAGCCGGCCACGGTGCGTCCGGCGCGGTCGAGGATCGCGGCGGCACCCAGGCCGAGCATCACGATCACGGCCGACAGAACGAGCCAGATCGGCGTGGCGTGACGCACACTGTGAATCGACCGCGCGACCATACCGAGTACCGACTGATTCAGCAGGGATTTGACGTCCCCGACATTGCTGGCATGCAGAAAGTACCCGGTGAGCCAGTATTTGACGGACGCGTGCGGCAGGAACACGAAGCCAATGGCGACCGTAACGGCAAAGGCGGCGGTCACGACCACGGCCTGGCGCAGTTTCCCCGTCAGGAACAGGTACGGGATAAAGACCAGCGGCGTCAGCTTGATGCCGGCGGCCACGCCGATGCCGCCCCCTTTCCACCGCCGGTGGTCCGGCTGGCAGATATCCCAGACGATCAGCACCATCAGCAGCGGCTCGATCTGGCCCAGGTGCAGGGCACGCTGCACCGGCTCGATCCAGAGCGCGACGGCCGCTACAGCGGCGAGCGCGGTCGCCCGCCGGCGGCCCTGCCAGCCAAGCGCGCCCAGGGTCAGCCAAATAGTGATGCCGATGGCCGCCAGGCTGGCCACGGTCATCAGCCATCTGAGCGCCGCCCAGGGCAGCAGCGAGCACGCGGCGAACAGCAGCGCCGCGAACGGCGTGTATGTGAACTTAATCCCGCGGCGCAGCTGCCACGTGTAGAGCCGGCGCGGCGCGTTCCTTGCGATCAGGCCGCCGTGGTTGTAGACGTTGAGGTCGTACCAGTCCAGCAGGTGGCCGGGGCTGTGCAGCAGGACCGCATCGACGAGGTACGCCGCAAACGCCACCGCGCAGACCGCAGCCGCCCCCGGCAGCGGCCAGCGCCGCTGCCGGGGCAGAAACGCGGTGCCACTGACCCGCTTAAGCCCGGGCCCGGCAGCTACCATCGGGCATCCCTTCTGGTCTGGCTGCGGCCCGGTACAGCTGTCCAGTGAACGCGGATATCCAAAGAACGCGGTCACGATACCCGCGGCAATGCGAAAGATGGGTCAAGCTCAAGTCAGGGTATGGACAGGGTGTAACCGGCTTTTAGTCATCGGCTGGGCAAGGGTCAATTCGGCAAACGATCGGCGCCTGGCCCGCGGCCCGTCGTGACCCTGACGCGCCGCCCGTCTTGCGGCGCGGGCGGCCGGCATGGTGGCATGCGTACGAGCAGGTTTCCTGCGGGGCGGGGCCGGTGTCTAGGAGGTAGGGCGTGACGGCAGAGATCTTGGGCCAGCGGGCGGAGATAGAGCAGGCGGCCTGGGGCGACGCGGGCGCGACCGTGGCCGCCCGCCTCGCGGCCACGGCGGAACGCTGGGGCGGCGAGCCCGCGTACTCCGACCGCGACGACGGCGGGGCGTGGCAGACGATTACCTGGGAGCAGACCCGCCAGCAGGCATTCGAGCTGGCCGCCGGGCTGATCGACCTCGGCCTGGAGCCCGGCGACCGGGTGGCACTGATGCTGCCGAACCGGGTCGAGCACGTGCTGGCCGACTTCGCGGTGATGCACGCCGGGGGAGTACCGGTCACGTTCTACGCCACCCTCGCCCCCGACCAGGTCCGCTACGTGGCGGCCGACTGCGGCGCCACGATCGCGGTGCTCGACGGCCCGGCGGAGCTCGCGCGCTGGCAGCCGGTGCTGTCCGAGCTGCCGGGCGTGAAGAAGGTGATCGTCAGGGACGCGGCCGCGTGCCCGCCCGGCGACCAGTACCTGACCTGGGCGGACCTCTTCGAGCGAGGCCGCGAGCGGCTGGCCGCTGCCCCCGGGGCGGTCGCCGACCGGGTGGCGGGAATCGATCCCGATGACCCGGCGACCGTGCTGTACACCTCGGGCACCACGGGGAACCCCAAGGGCGTGATCATCACCCACCGCAACGTGCTCTACGAGGTCGCGACCGGCGACGTAACCGGCTTCATCGAACCGCGCACCCGGTGGGTGTCCTACCTGCCGCTGGCGCACATCGCCGAGCGGATGTTCACGATCTACCTGCCCGTGCACTACGCGTGGCACGTCCATTTCTGCCACACAACCACGGACCTGGTCGCGACGCTCGGCGCGGTCAAGCCGACCGCGTTCTTCGGGGTGCCGAGGGTCTGGGAGAAGATCCAGGCGGGCATTCAGGCGCTGCTGGCCGCCGAGCAGGATCCGGCGAAGCGGGCCGTGGTCGACGAGGCGATGGCGACCGGCCGCATTTACGTGAAGAGCTGTGAGTTCGGCAACACCACCCCCAATGACCTGGCCGAGGAGTTCCGCCAGGCCGACGAGAACGTGCTGCGGCCGATCCGGTCCCTGCTCGGCCTCGGCGAGGCGACGATGGTGGCCAGCGCGGCCGCGCCGCTGCCGCCCGACGTGGCGGAGTTCTTCGCCGGGCTGGGCATGAAGATCCTCGACGTCTACGGGATGACCGAAACCACCGGCGCGTTCACGACCAACACCCCGGACGCGTTCCGGCTGGGGACCGTGGGGCGGGCGGTGCCCGGGGTGGAGGTCTGGATCGCCGACGACGGTGAGATCCTGACCCGCGGGCCGCTCAACACCCCCGGCTACCTCAACCTGCCGGAGCGGACGGCCGAGCTGATCGACGCCGACGGCTGGCTGCACACCGGCGACATCGGCTCGCTCGACCCGGACGGCTTCCTGTCCGTCATAGACCGCAAGAAGGAGCTCATCATCACGTCGGGCGGGGAGAACATCTCCCCGGCCGCCATCGAAAACCTGCTGGTCGCCCACCCGCTGATCGGCCAGGCGCTGAGCTTCGGGGACGGGCGGCCGTACGTGGTGGCGCTGCTGACCCTCGACGGCGATGTAGCGCCGGCGTGGGCCAGGGCGCACGGCATCGAGGCATCCTCGCTGGCCCAGCTTGCCGAGGAGCCCGCGGTGCTCGACGCGGTGGGCGAGGCGGTGGCCACCGCCAACCAGCACCTGGCCCGGGTGCAGCAGGTGAAGAAGTGGCGGCTGCTGCCGGTCGAGTGGACCGCGGAAAGCGAGGAGCTGACGCCGACGCTGAAGCTCAAGCGCCGGGTGGTGCACGCCAAGTACGCCGACGTGATCGACGCCCTGTACGAGACCTGAGCCCGGCTATTACGGCCGGAAGATAAGGCAACTGCTCGTCGCGTGCGCATACAGCTTTCCCTGGGCATCGGTGAGCCGGGCCTGAGCGAGCGCAGTGCGGGAGCCGAGGTGGATGACGGTGCCCTCGCACTGCAGCGGCCCGGTCGACCCGGTGATCGGGCGCAGGAACTTCACGCTCAGGTCCTGCGACGTGTAGTAGGCCCCCTTGGGCAGCATGCTGTGTACCGCACAGCCGCACGCCGAGTCGCACATCGTCGCGTAGATACCGCCGTGCACCGAGCCGATCGGGTTGTAGTGGAACTCGGCGGGCGTGAACTCGAAGACAACCCGGCCCGGGTCGGCGAGAACCATGGTGAAGCCGAGCGTGGCGGCGATCGGGGGAATCGGGAGCGCGCCGTCGAGGAGCGCCCGGAAGAAGTCGATGCCCGCCATCGTCGGCGCGACCGCCGCCGAGATCGCCGGATCCTGCCACTCGTAGCTGCGCTGCCGCTCCGGGTCCGGCCTGCCGTTGCGCCCGGCGAGCCGTGCGCCGTCCGGCCGGGCGTCACGCGGCCCGGAGATCTGCGCCACCGCAGGCTCCCTTCGCTGCAGGCACGCCGGGCAGGTACACCCTGGCGGTCACCGCGTCACCGGCGAACCGGTACCCGGCGCCGGCCCATCGCCGGGAGATCATCGCGAGCATCCGCTTGTTCTCCGGCAGCACGTCCATGACCAGCACGCTCACGCCCCGCGCCGTCGCCCGAGCGACCACCCGGTCCAGGACCTGCGAGCCGATGCCCAGGTTCTGCCAGCGGTCGGCCACCACGACGCCGATGTCGCTCACCAGGCAGCCCTCGGGGCTGAGGCCGTCCGCTGCCATCCCATGGCCCACGATCACGCCGTCGTGTGTCGCGACGATCGCGTCGGTCGTGCGCCCGCCGCCGCACATCCCGCGCAGCACCGCGGGGCTCGGCGGCGACGCCGGGGCGAAGAACCGCAGGAACCGGGTGCGGAGCGAGAGCCCGGTGAGGAACGACAGCATCGCATCGCAGTCCGCCGCGACCACGCTCCGGTACTCGACCGCGCCTCCAGGGCGCGCGGCCACCGGCCGGTCCAGCTCTTCCAACTGAGTTCGGTTCACAGACCCAGCCTGCACCGCCGTTGCTAAGTCTGTCAACCAGACTTAGCATGTGGAGATGAACCGGCCCTGGATCCTCGACTACGACGCGGACAACTGCACGATCGGCGCTGCGCTGGCGATCGTCGGCGAGAAGTGGACGTTCCTGGTGCTCCGGGAGGCGTTCAACGGCGTCCGCCGGTTCGACGACATCCGCCGCCGCATCTCCGCGCCGCGGCAGGTCCTCAGCGACCGGCTGGCCCGCCTGGTTGACGAGGGGCTGCTGAGCAAGGTGCCGTACCGGGAGCCAGGCCAGCGCGCACGCAGCGAGTACCGGCTGACCGAGAAGGGGCTGGCGCTGTTCCCGCTGATGGTGGCGCTGCTGGAGTGGGGCAACACATACGCGGTGAGCCCGGACGGCCCGGTGGTCGAGCTGCGGCACCGGGACTGCGGCTCACCGGTGCACCTCGAGCTGCGCTGCGCCGAGGACCACCTCGTCCCATCCCCCCGTGAGATAACCCCGATCCCCGGCCCCGGCGCCCGCCTGATCGCCTAACGCCCCGCGCGCCCTAGCGACAGCAACGAGCCGGCGCCGCCGTCCTAGTGGCACCAACAGGCCGGCGCTGTCCTCCTGGCGTCGCCTTAAGTACGCGGCATTGCGTCCTAGCGACAGCAACGGGCCGGCGGCGCCAGTGACTGGCCGGGGGCAGCGGCGCGCGAAGGGCGCGCAAGTGGAAAGATGGCGGCGGTGAACGGCAGATTCCGGGGACGGATGCGGCAGGCGCTTGCGGTGCTGGCGGCACTGACCGCACTGACCGCGTGCGGCACGGCTGCGTCCGGTCACGCCGGGATGCCGGCCATGGGACAGCAGCACGCCGCCGAGGCCAACCCCGATCTGGATCCGGGTACCTCGCTCGGCGGCGCCGCAGCGCCCGACTTCCGGCTGACCAATCAGTTCGGCCAGCAGGTCTCGCTCAGCGCGTTCCGCGGCAAGGTCGTGATCCTGGCCTTCACCGACTCCGAGTGCACCACGGTCTGCCCGCTCACCACGATGAGCATGGTGGAGGCCAAGCAGCTGCTCGGCCGGGCCGGCCAGAACGTGCAGCTGCTGGGCATCGACGCGAACCCCGACGCCACCGCGGTGTCCGACGTGATGGCCTACTCGCGCTCGCACGCCATGGTGAACCAGTGGGACTTCCTGACCGGGTCGCCAGCCCAGCTGCACGCCGTCTGGAAGGCCTACCACATCTACGTGCAGATCCAGTCCGGCCAGGTCGATCACACCCCGGCGCTGTTCGTCATCAACCAGCGGGGCCAGGAGGAGAAGGTCTACCTGACGACGATGGCCTACGCCAGCGTCGGCCAGTCGGCCCAGATCCTGGCCAACGAGGTGTCCGGACTGCTGCCCGGGCACCCGCGCCTGGCCAGCGAGCGCTCGCTTTCCTACATCAGCGGGATCTCCCCGAAGACGCAGATCACCCTGCCGGCCGACGGATCGGGCTCGGTCACCCTCGGCCCTGGCAAGCCGCGCCTGGTCGTGTTCTTCGCCACCTGGCTGACCGAGACCTCCGACCTGCGCGCCGAGCTGCTCGCGCTCAACGGCTACGCGCAGGACGCGCGGCGCAGCGGGCTGCCCGCGGTCACCGCCGTCGACGAGGCCGTCATCGAGCCCGGGACCGCCGCGGTGCGGAGCTATCTGGCCGGTCTCGGCCAGCCGCTGCAGTACCCGGTTGGCCTCGACGAGACGGGCCGGCTCGCCGACGGCTACGGCGTGCAGGACCAGCCGTGGCTCGTGCTGGTCTCGTCGTCCGGCAAGATCCTCTGGAGCCACGACGGCTGGCTCACGCTGCCCGAGCTAGAGGCCGCCGTCGCCAGCCGGTCCTGACGGCTGGTCGTTCAGCCGCTTCCACTCGGCCTGCGCCGCCGCCGACCAGCGTGCATGCAGGCACCCGAACAGCCGGACCGCCTCGAGCCCGCGCCAGCCGGCCGGCAGCAGCTCCCGCGGCAGCGCCGGGTCGATGGCCGGGAACCGGCGCCATGCGTGCACCAGCTCGACCTGCCTGGCCAGCACGTCGCCGGGCTCGGCGCCGGAGAACTCGGCGATGAACCGCTCGTACTGCCGCTCGATGGCGTCCAGGTCCCACGCCGCCCGCACCATGTCGGCCGCGCCGTCGAGCCCGGACCGGGTAGCGGCGAACAGGTGCGCGTCGGCGACGCCCGCCTGGCTGAGCACCCGCGCGACCTCGGCCTCGCGCTCCGGGTGGGCGCTGATCCACAGGCCGGGGCCCAGCCAGCCGAGGCCCGCCCAGCCCAGCCGGGTGCGCACGGTGTGCCGTGTGCTCCGGTCGCCGTCCGGGATCCGCGCCGCGACCAGCAGCCAGCGCCGGTCCCAGTTCTCCGCGGCGGACGTGAACGAGTAGATCCGCTCGGCACCCTCGGTCAGCAGCCGCCGCCCGGCGCCGGTGAGATGCCACTGGGTCAGGCGGCCGGTCTTCTCGGCGCTGAGCCAGCCGTCGACCGCGGTGCGCATCAGCGCCTGCCTGGTCGCCTTCTCCGCGATGCCGAGCCGCGCGAACGCGGCGATCACCGCCGACGTCCACGCGACGCCGCCGCCTGGCAGCACGAACTCGCCGAGCAATGTGAGCAGCAGCCCGCGCGCGCTCGGCGCACCCGCGGCGTGCCGGCGCGACAGGGCAAGCGGTCGCTCCGTCGGCATGACGGCTAATATTCTACAGCTACTTGACTAAAAGTGATGAACAAGTAGAGCATGAGGAAGATGGCTGTGGATGAGATCCTTGAACGCTCAGCGCCGGGGCCGGTCGGCGAGGCCGGGCGGGTCAGCTTCCAGGTGGAGCCGGGCAGCTACCGGCACTGGCGGCTGACCTTCGACGGGCCGGTGGCCACGCTGGCCATGGACGTGGACGAGCGCGGGGGGCTGCGCGACGGCTACGAGCTGAAGCTCAACTCCTACGACCTCGGCGTGGACATCGAGCTCTACGACGCGGTGCAGCGACTCCGGTTCGAGCACCCCGAGGTGCGCACGGTGGTGCTGACCAGCGCCAAGGACAAGATCTTCTGCGCGGGCGCCAACATCAGGATGCTGGCCGCTTCGCCGCACGCGTGGAAGGTGAACTTCTGCAAGTTCACCAACGAGACCCGCAACGGCATCGAGGACGCCTCGGCCAACTCCGGGCAGACGTACCTGGCGGCGCTGAACGGCACCGCGTCCGGCGGCGGTTACGAGCTCGCGCTGGCGTGCGAGCACATCATGCTCATCGACGACCGCTCGTCCGTGGTGTCGCTGCCGGAACTCCCGCTGCTCGGGGTGCTGCCCGGCACCGGCGGGCTGACCCGGGTGACCGACAAGCGGCTGGTGCGCCGCGATCTGGCCGACTACTTCGCGACCCGGTCCGAGGGCGTCGGCGGGGCCAGGGCCACGGCCTGGCGGCTGGTGGACGAGGCGGTGCCGCGGCCGCGATGGGACCAGGCCGTCGCCGAGCGCGCGGCAGGGTTTGCATCCCGCTCCGCCCGCTCCGCCCGCCCCGGCCGTCCGGACGCGAGCGGGGCGGATGGCATCGCGCTGACGCCGCTGGGCGCGCGCACTTCAATTTCCGGCTCGCCGGCGGTGAAATCATTGAGGCTTTTGACCTTGATCTTGCCTTTGCGCGAAGCGTCTTCGATGGA
>Ga0209420_1001185_pt1 | contig 12516 bp, 13 predicted proteins | sample BlaSpr_A8_OM1_O1_FD_187972 | JGI IMG/M metagenome (GOLD analysis project Ga0209420, IMG submission 187972) | Forest soil microbial communities from Thunder Bay, Ontario, Canada - Black Spruce, Ontario site 2_A8_OM1_O1 (SPAdes) (version 2) | ecosystem: Environmental > Terrestrial > Soil > Boreal... | reverse complement strand
AGCGCACTGGCGACGGCGTCGAGTCTTTCGGCGCGGCGCAACAGCGTGCGCCCGAGTACGGTGGCGGGAATCGCGCCGAGCACCGCCCCGAGCACGATTACGACGACGACCCAGACTGGCGAGGCCGCGCCGGTGGCGGCAAGTACGACCAGGAATATGGCGGCGGGTGCGAGACCGATTCCGATCGCTGCGATCAGTCCGGCGGTCGGCGATCTATCCAAGCGCTTCGGGGTTGAAGCGATATCCCACGCTTCGCACCGTGAGAATCAATTCCGGATTGGCGTCATCGCGCTCGATATGCTGACGCAGGCGGCGCACGTGCACGTCGACGGTCCGCGGTTCGACGAACGTGTCGCGCCCCCACACCATATCGAGCAGTTGTTCCCGCGTGTACACCCGCATCGGATGCTGTACGAAAAATTTCAGCAGTTCGAACTCACGCAGCGCCAGCTCACGCCGCTTGTCTTCGACGAACACCTGGTAGGTGCCGAAATCCATGCGCAGCCGCCCCTTTTCGAACGCGCCGCCGCCGGAGTCCGGCTCTGAGAGCGGATTCGCGCGGCGCAGCAGCGCTTTGACGCGCGCGACTAGCTCGCGCGGGCTGAACGGCTTGACCACGTAATCGTCGGCACCCATCTCGAGCCCGAGCACTTTGTCCACTTCAGTGCCCTTGGCGGTCACGATCAATATCGGCAGATGCGCCGTCTCGCGCTCGGCGCGCATCTGGCGGCAGACCTGCAAGCCCGGCATCCCCGGCAGCATCAGGTCGAGCACCATCAGGTCGGGCACGCGCCGCTTGACCTTGTCGAGCGCCTGCGCGCCGTCGGGCGCCTCCTCGACGATGAAGCCCTCCTGCGCGAGGTTGTAGCGGATCAGCTCGCGGATGTCGGCGTCGTCCTCGACGATCAGAACGCGATAGCGAATTCCGCGTTGCGCCTCTGCAGTCGTACTCGTGGCCTGGCTGGTCTGATTCATCGCACCCCCTCCACCTTGTAAATCAAGTTCCCCGCTTCTTGGTTTCCACGTGACGGATCATTTTGCCCTTGACCATGAACGTCACCATCTCCGCGATATTGGTCGCGTGATCGGCGATCCGTTCGAGATACTTGGATACGAACAGGAGCCGCGTCGCCGACGCGATCGTATGCGGATCCTCGGCCATGTAACTCAACAGCTCGCGATAAACCTGGTAGTTGAGCAGGTCGACTTCGTCGTCGCGCGCGATCACCTGGTCGGCGAGGTCGGTGTCGTCGCGCATGAACGCGTCGATACTGTCCTTGACCATCGACTGCGCAATTTCCGCCATTCGCGGCAAGTCGATATAGGGCTTGAGTTGCGGGACTTCGTTGAGCTCGAGGGTCCGCTCGCAGATGTTGACGGCGTTGTCGCCGATTCGTTCGAGGTCGGTGGTGATCTTCAGTCCGGTCGTGATGAAGCGGAGGTCGCTGGCGGTTGGCTGATGCAGCGCGAGCAGCCGGATGCATTGCTCGTCGTTATCGTTGTCCATCCGATTCACTTCTTCGTCGCGCGCGATTACTTCACGCGCGTGCTCGCTGTCGCGATTGACGAGCGCGTCGACCGCCTCGGCGATTTGACGCTCGACCAGTCCGCCCATCTTGAGCAGGCCCGCGCGCAAGCCGCGCAAATCCTCTTCGTACTGCCTGTTGGTATGCTGCGGCTGCGTACTATCCATTTTTCCTTTCCCCGAGATCAGCCGAATCGCCCGGTGATATAGTCCTCAGTCTCGCGCTTGGTCGGGTTCGTGAAGATCTGCTTGGTCTCGCCGTACTCGATCAGGTCGCCGGTGTACATGAAGGCGGTCATGTCGGAGCAGCGCGCGGCTTGCTGCATGTTGTGAGTCACAATGACGATAGTGTACGCCGACTTCAGTTCCAGCAATAGTTCTTCGATGCGCGCGGTCGAGATCGGATCGAGCGCCGAGCACGGCTCGTCCATCAGCAGCACCTCTGGCTGCACCGCCAGCGCGCGCGCGACGCACAGGCGCTGCTGCTGTCCGCCCGACAGGCTGCCGCCGGGACGCCGCAGGCGATCCTTCACCTCTTCCCAAAGCGCCGCCTGGCGCAGGCTTCGCTCGATTATCGAATCGCGCTCGGCGCGGCTCACCTGCACGCCGTTGAGGGTCAGGCCGGCGGCGACGTTGTCCTCGATCGACATGGTCGGGAACGGCGTCGGCTTCTGGAACACCATCCCGATTCGCCGCCGAACCTGCACCGGATCGACCTCGTCGCCGTAGATGTTGTTGCCGTCGAGCAGCACCTCGCCGGTTGCGGTCGCGCCGGGCACGACCTCGTGCATCCGGTTGAGGCATCGGACCAGCGTCGACTTGCCGCATCCGGACGGCCCGATAATCGCCGCGATGCGATCTTCCTCGAACGACAGACTCACTTCTTTTAGCGCGCGGTTCTTATGGAAGAACGCGCTGAGATTTTTGACGACCAGCTTCTCAGCCATGGCTACCTTGGCGCTTTCGCCGCACCGCCCGTTACCCACCGCACGCCCAACTCGAGCGCAAGGATTATCGCCGTCAGCACCAGCGCGCCCGCCCATGCTTGCCGCTGCCAGTCGGCAAACGGCGAGATTGCGTAAGTGTAAACCTGAACCGTGAGAGTGTTGATCGGATGAAACAACGAGGTCGACCAGAAGCGGTTGCCGAAGGCCGTGAACAGCAGCGGCGCCGTCTCACCTGACACTCGCGCGACCGCCAGAATCACGCCTGTGGTGATTCCCGACAGCGCCGTGCGCGCCACCACCGACAGCATCGTGCGCCAATTCGGCACGCCCAGCGCCAGCGATGCCTCGCGCAGTTCCGGCGGCACCAGCAGCACCATCTCTTCGGTGGTGCGGGTGACCAGCGGAATCATGATCGCCGCGAGCGCGACCGATCCAGCCAGCGTCGAGAACCCGCCGAAAGGCCGCACGATCACCGCGTAGGCAAAAATTCCGACGACGATCGACGGCACACCCATCAGCACGTCGGCCGAGAAGCGCACCCAGTTGGTAAACCGGCTCGCGCGGTTCGCCGCGAGGTAAAGACCCGCGCCGACTCCGATCGGCACTCCAATCAGGCACGCGATACCCACCACTTCGAGCGTGCCGACGATCGCATTGGCCATCCCGCCGCCCTTTTCGCCGACCGGCGCCGGCATATGCGTGAAGAACGCCCAGTTGAGGCTCGCGACCCCCTTCGTCAGCAGATAGCCCAATACCAGGAACAGAGGGATCAACGTCACGATCGTGGCGCCGACCGTCACCGCCATCATCGCGTCGCTCTTGAACTTGCGGTAGCGATAGTTGCTCTCGCCGTGAAGCGTGGTGACGCCAGCCGCCATTACTTGCCCGCCTCCTGGTACCGCCGCCGCTGCACGCCGAGCACCAGCGCCCGCGCCACGACGTTGAGCACGATTCCGAGAATCAGCAGGACGAGTCCCAGCTCGATTAGCGCGGCGACATACAGGTCGGAGGTGGCCTCCGCGAATTCATTGGCGATCACGCTCGCCAGCGTCGCCGCCGGCTTGAACAGGGACACGGAAATATCCGCCGAATTGCCGATTACCATCGCGACCGCGATGGTCTCGCCGAGCGCGCGGCCCAAGCCTAAGATGATCGCGCCGATCACGCCGGTCATGCCGTATGGAATCACCGCAGTCTTGACCATCTCCCATTTCGTAGCGCCGAGCGCGAGCGCGGCTTCGCGTTGCGTATGAGGCACGACGCGAAAGACGTCGGTGCAGACCGACGAAATATAAGGAATGATCATGATGGCGAGAATGACTCCCGCCGACAGCATCCCGACCGCGACCTTCGGCCCCTGGAAGAACGGCAGCCAGCCGAAATAGTGCGCCAGCGGCGGCTCGACGTAGTCGCGAATCCACGGACCCATCACGAACACGGCCCACAGGCCGTACACGACGCTCGGAATCGCGGCGAGCAAATCAACCAGGAAGCCGAGCCGATGGCTCAGCCAGTCGGGCGCCATTTCGCTTAGGCATAGCGCGACGCCGAGGCTCAGCGGCACCGCGACCGCCAGCGCGATAAACGATGAAACGAAGGTCCCGTAGATAAACGGCAGCGCGCCGTATTGGTCATTGACAGGATCCCAGTCGGTGCTGATGAAGAAATGCAGCCCGAACGCGCGAATCGCGGGAAAGCTGTCGGCAATCAACGCAACCGCAAGTCCGAACAGCAACGCGAGAATCGACAGCGCGAGTATAAATGTAGCGGTGTTGAAAATTCGATCGCCGAACAGACGCACATGCACGGGCGCGGTCGTGCGCTCGCGCCGGACCGCCGGGATACTATCGGCCATCGAACCGTCTAATTCGGACAAGCGATCTCTTCCTGCAGAATTCTTAATCGCATTCACGCCGAGCGGTCCGCGGCCCTCGGAGCCGGACCATCCGTCGCAGTAATCATACGCATCAATTGTTTCGACAATGTTACGTGGCCTGAAAATCGGAGTGAACCGCGAATTTAAGGCGAAATCAGCAACCTGCTACTATCCACCCTTGCGGGCGCGGGCCGTGCAGCGTATCTCGCATGACTATCGAATATTCAAAGCGAAAACGCCGAGCAAAAGGGGGACTATTGCTAGAGACCCACAAATTTTTCATCGGGATGTTCGGGTTCGAGGGTCGCGGACTGGAAACTCTCGTTCGCCTAACGCCCGAGGCTGTCTACACGGTGCCGACGGACAAGCGCGCGCAATTCATCTACGGACGGATCGGCAACCCGACCACCGAATTTCTCTACGTAGCGCTCCAGCGCGACGGCAAATCGCTCCGTTTGTTCCCGTGCGGTCCAAAAAGCGGAATGCACGTACAGCTTGCGATCATCGATGATTGCCTGCCGGGCAGCGTCGTCGAACTGAGGATCGCGGCGCCCGAGGGGCTCGCGGCCAAGGTGATGATCGATGTCGGCTTCCTGGAGTTCGAATGATGAGCGCCAAGCTCAATCTCGTCGTCATCGGCAATGGCATGGCGGGCGCGCGCACTATCGAGGAGATTCTCGCGCGCGGTGGCGCCGAGATGTTCAACATCGCCGTGTTCGGCGGCGAACCGTTCGGCAACTACAACCGCATCCTGCTCTCCGCAGTGCTCGACGGATCGCGTCAGCCGAGCGAAATTCTGCTCAACCCGCTGAAGTGGTACGAGGAAAATGGTATCCGCTTGCACGCGGGGGTGTATGCCTCGCGTATCTTGCGCTTCGCCCAGGGCGTGATCGGCGCCGATGAGTCCGAGGAGCCGTATGACCTGCTGATTATCGCAACCGGCAGCCGGCCCTATATTCCGCCGCTTGCGGGATTGAACGCGGCGGACGGCGCGGTGAAGCCGGGCGTGTTCGGCTTTCGCACACTCGACGACTGCGCGCGCATGGCCGAGTACGCCCACGGGAAAAAGCGCGCCGCTGTGATCGGCGGTGGTCTGCTCGGTCTCGAGTGCGCGAACGGACTGAGCAGTCTTGGCCTCGAGGTCGACGTTGTCCATCGCTCGACCCATCTGATGAATCAACAGCTCGACCCCGCTGCCGGCGCGATCCTGCGGTCGATCGTCGAGAAAAAGGGTATCCGCGTGCATCTCGGGGCGGACACGATCGAGATCCTTGGCGGCGATCGGGTCAGCGGACTCAAATTCAAGAACGGCGAGACGCTTGAATGCGAGTTGGTAGTCTTTGCGACCGGAATCAAGCCCAACTCCGAAATCGCCACTCAATGCGGGCTCACCGTCCAGCGCGCGATCGTGGTCAACGACCACATGCGCAGCGAGGACGATTCGCGCATCTACGCGGTCGGCGAATGCATCCAGCATCGCGGACAGACCTATGGTCTAGTCGCGCCGGTGTGGGAGCAGGCGAAGGTGCTCGCCGACCATATTACCGGAGCGGATCGCGATGCCGCTTACCACGGATCCAGGACGGCCACGCGGCTCAAGGTGATAGGCGTCGAGCTGACCTCGATGGGACTGATCGAGCCCGGTCTGGATCGCGACGAGGTGGTGCAGTTCACGGAACCGCGGCGCGGGACCTACAAGAAGCTGATCATTCGCGACGATCGTCTGGTCGGTAGCATCCTGCTCGGCGACATGAGCAAAGCCGCCTACCTGCTGCACGCCTTCGACAGCAACAGTGCGCTGCCCGCGGAGCGAACCAGTCTGCTGTTCGATATCGGCGGCGCTCCACCCAAGCGGGTTACGCTGGAGCAGATCCCGCTCGATGCGCAAATCTGCAACTGCCAGAGCGTAAACAAGGGCACGATCATCGATTGCGTCAACCGCGGCTTGCGCACATATGAGGCCGTCAGTCAGGCAACCCGGGCCGGCCTGGCCTGCGGTTCATGCGAGTCGATGGTGCGCGAAGTCGTCGAGTGGGCCTGCGGAGGCCAAGCTGCGGATGCGAGCGGCAGAACGGAAGACGTTCCGCTTCCCGGATCGGACGCCGAGCATGAGTTGCAGGCCAAGTATGGAAAGAGCCTGCAGGCGCTTGCCTTCTACAAGCGCCAGGTGATCGATCATCTCAATTCCACAATGCAGGCTTTCATCGCGCGCCAGGAAATGATGTTTGTGGGGACCGCTGATGCGGGAGGACACGCGGACGCCTCTTTTCGCGCCGGTCATCCGGGCTTCGTCAAGGTGATCGACGAGCGAACGCTCGCGTATCCGGAGTTTCACGGCAATGGGGTGATGTCGAGCATGGGGAATATTTCCGACAACCCGCATGTCGGCCTGATGTTCATCGATTTCACACAAGACCGGATCGGGCTCCATGTGAACGGCAGCGCGCGGATCGTCGAGCACGAAGAGTTCGCGCGGCTGATGAAAGATCATCGGGCGGACGGAGGAGACTTGTGGCAGGATCCGATCCTCGAGCGCATCCTCAATAGCGACCCGCCAATTCTCGAACGCTGGGTGATGGTTACCGTCGACGAGGCATTCATCCACTGTTCGAAGCACATTCCTATGATGCGCAAGGTTGAGCTCGAACGAGAGTGGGGGACCGACGATGTTAAGGCCAAGGGCGGAGACTACTTCGGCGCCGCCAGCGGGCGAAAGTAAAGTTTCATTTTAAGATTTGCGGATTCGTTCCACTTCACCCATATAAGGGCGCAAGACCTCGGGAATCGTAACGCTGCCATCTTCGTTCTGATAATTCTCGAGCACCGCGATCATCGTGCGCGGCAGCGCCAGCCCGGATCCATTCAGCGTATGCACCAGTTCGGGCTTGCCGCCCTTGGTCTTGAAACGAATCTTCGCGCGCCGCGCCTGGAAGTCGGTGCAGTTGGAAACCGAGCTGACCTCGAGCCACTCGCCGCATCCGGGCGCCCACATTTCAAGATCGTAAGTCACCGCGCTCGCGAAACTTAGATCCGCGGTGCACAGCTCGACGACCCGAAAAGGAATCTGCAGCCGCCGGCAAATCTCGGCAGCGTCGTTGACCATCTTGTGAAATTCGTCGTCCGACGTTTCCGGACGCACCAGCTTGACCATCTCGACCTTGTCGAACTGATGCCCGCGCTTGATACCGCGCACGTCGCGCCCCGCTGACATCTTCTCGCGCCGAAAGCACGGCGTGTACGCGGTCAGGTAGATAGGCAGGCTGCTCTCGTCGAGCGTCTCGTCGCGATGCAGGCTCGTGAGCGGAACCTCGGCCGTCGGGATAAACCAGAAATCATCCTCGGCGTCGTGGTACATCGTGTCCGCATTCTTGGGCAGATGGCCGGTGCTGGTCGCAGTCTCGCGACTCACCATCAGCGGCGGAATTATTTCGAGATAGCCCTGCTCCCGCTTGACGTCGAGCATCCAGGTAATCAGCGCGCGCTGCAGTCGAGCACCGGCGCCGCTCAATACGTAGAAGCGCGTCCCCGAGAGTTTCACGCCGCGATCGAAATCGATGATCCCGAGATGCTCGCCAAGCTCCCAATGCGCGAGCGGCTTGAACGCGGTGAACTCGAGCGGCGTGCCCTCGGTCTTGATAACGCGATTGTCAGCCTCGCTCGCACCGACGACGACGTACGGCCGTGGGATATTGGGAAGAGTGAGCGCCAGCTCCTCGACGTTCTTCTCCGCCAGGCCAAGCTGTGCTCCCAGCACGAGCCGGGGATTGCTGGCATCGATTGCCTCACCCTTGGCGAGTCGCTCTTCGTCGGCTTCCTCGGCGCGAATCTTCGCGATCTCGGCAGCGCGCTCCTCAGGCGGGAGCTGGCCGACTTCTCGCGAACGACGCTTGCGATCGGCGCGCAGGTGATCGACCTCGGCTTGCAGCTTGCGCCGCTTCTGGTCAGCCTCGAGCAGCCGATCGACTTCCGCCGGATCGACGCCCCGCTTGGCGAGCTCGCCCTTCACGAAATCGGGCCGTTCACGAATCAGCTTGATATCCAGCATTCAGAATGCGTTCCTCAACAATTCAATCTCCAGCCGCTTGCCCGACGCGTCAACCGCGATAATGTCGAAGCGCATCGTGACCTCGTCCGCGCGATAACGGGTCGCGAAAAGTTCCGCCGCGCGCCGTATCTGCTTCTGCTTGCGTTCATCGACAGCTTCTTCCGGCGCACCCGCGTCACGGCTCCGCCGCGTCTTCACCTCGACGAACACGAGTGTCTCGCGGTCCATCGCGACGAGATCGATCTCCGCTCCCGCCGCGCGAAAATTCCTCGCGACGATCCGATAGCCATTGCGTCGCAGATACTTCTCCGCCGCCCGTTCTCCGCGCCGTCCCAGTGGAAGTCGTACTCGCAACGAATCCAGCCAAGCCACGGCTCTTGCCAGCGCCTCGCGCGCACTCATCTTATCCAACGCGCCCCCATTCTCGCGACACGCAGACGAGGCTAAAAGCCCGGGTCCATCACCGCAAGCGCAAATGTTATTTCGGGGACAACAAAGTGTGAAAGATGCCAGAATGTATTGCGAAGCGCCCGCCGTATCGAGGGCTGGTTTGTTAATGGGGTGGGGGGTTGATACGGTCAAACGATTCTCGCACGCGGCTTGGGGGCTTCGTGCTTAGGGGACGATTCGATGCGAAAAATCATCATATCGGGGTTGTTTGCGATCGCGATTGCGGGGCTGGCCCTGGCTGCCGGGTCTGACCGTGATCGTCACGCGGACTTCAGCAATCCGAAGACGCCGGCCGCGCCGGGGTGCAAGGGCTTCTACAACACGGACGACAACCTGACCCCCTGCAATGATTTCTGCGGTCAGTGGCGTACCGATAATGTAGGCGCGACTTGCGAGTGCACCGACGGCAAGTGCCCGGCCGACGATCACCCGTAGGCGGGTTCGCTGGGTTCACGCGGCGTCGTGAAAAATGACGCCCATCGCGTAGCGCACACCTGATTTAACCGTGCTGACGCCGTGACGCAGGTTCACGCGATGGTACCCCTTTGTGCCTGGCGCGGGACGGTAGCGATTCGCGAAAATTATTCCCTCGCCACAGTCGAGCGCGATCGCCTCGCCGCGCGATTGTGCCCGCGGCCGTTGCTCGACCAGCAATAATTCCCCGCCCTCGAAGTCGCGACCGCGCCGGCTGAGCGCACAGGTGAACTGAAGCGGAAACGCGACCTCGCCGTACAAATCCTGATGGAGGCAGTTGTAGCCGCCCTTCTCGTAGCGAAGGATCAGCGGCGTCGGCCTGGTCTGACCATGAGCGGCGCAGACTTTCAGAAATTCCGCCACCGAAGGTGGATACGAATCGCGCGAGCGCATCCGCACGCCCCATCGATTGGCCGTCGCCGCCAGCTCGCGGTACATCGCGACCCGCAACTCCTCGACCATCGAAGGCATCGGCCGCGCGAAATACTTGTACTCGCCGACACCGTAGTGGTGACGCTCCATCACGACGCGGCTGCGAAAGCGGTCGCGGTCGCCGTACATCGCGATCAATTCGGCGCACTCGGCGGCGCGCAACAAGGTCCCCGTCGTCGCGTACCCTTGTGCGTCGAGGTCGCGCTCGATGCGCGCCCAGTCGAGCGCCGCTACACGATCGCCGATGGACGCGCCAGTCTTACGCGGCGTTGGCGCGGACGAACTCCCCGATTTTTTCGATCGCCTGCTGACCCTCGTCGAGCATCGGCGCGAAAACCTGGAAAACGTGAATCATGTGTTCCCAGGGCTCGAGTGTGACTCTCACTCCGGCTTTGCGCGCGCGCTCGGCCAGGCGGGTCGAGTCGTCGAGTAGCGTCTCTGACGTGCCAACCTGGATCAGCAGCGGCGGCAAGCCCGCGAGGTCAGCATAGAGCGGCGCGGCAAGCGGGCTGCGCGGATTCTGTCCCTTCAAATAATGGGCCGCCATCTCGAGCAGCGCTTCCCTGTGCACCATCGGATCGGCGGCCGCCTTGGTCTTCATCGAATCGCCAAGACCTTCAAGATCGATCCACGGTGACAGGCAAACTCCGGCACCGGGGAGCGCCAGCTTGGCCTCGCGAATCGCAACGAGGGTGGCAACCGTGAGGCCGCCGCCGGCCGAGTCACCTGCGACCGAAATGCGCGATGGCTTCAGCCCTTGCGCGAGCATCCAGCGGTACGCGGCAACACTATCTTCAACGGCCGCCGGAAACGGATGCTCCGGCGCGAGACGATAGTCGATCACCAACACACGCGCTTTTGCAGCCGTCGAGAGTCGCGCCGCCAAAGCGCGATGCGTATTGATCGAACCGATCACATAGCCGCCACCGTGCAGATAAAGAATGGCGCGGCCGGCGTCGGCACCGGGCGCTGTCACCCATTCGGACTTGACGCCGCCGGTATTCACCGGTTCGCAGTTGACGTCGGCAGCGACGGGAAACAGCCCCGCCATCTGCTCGAAATTCGCACGCATTTCCTGCATCGTTGGCTGGGCTATCGGCTGCGCTTTGAGCATCTGAATGATCTGCTGGAGTTGTTGTTGCGACATTCGATTTAACCTCTCCAAAAAAGTTTTGCCGATTGGCGGCATCATGCGCGTTCAGACTATAGCGCCGCCCCAATCAAATCGGCAAAGGCGGGAGGAATACACTTTATTTAATGTGAAACCCGCGGTGGGTTTCACGCTTCCTTCGGCAGGGGTGACCCCTGCACCCGGCATTCAGAAGATAAAGATGCGGGACTTCGACCCTGTTAGGAAGTTGATTTTGGGGGGAAGATCTCTTCGCGTCCGGTTCCCCTTCCCTCGAGGGATGGGGTTAGGGGTTAGGTTCCTCGGGCGTTTGCCGTTTTTGTTCGAGGAGTTCTACAGTCGGTGATTATGAAAGTGTCGCTCTTCTATTTGCCGTCGGTCGGCAGTAAAGCCGATATCGAAAAAGGGCGGGTCGGATTGCAGGGGCATCTCTACGATCAGATGCTACACGACATCACGGGCCAGGCCCGGCTCGCCGACGACCTCGGTTACGACTCGATCAGTTTCACCGAGCATCATTTTCACGTCGAAGGCTTCGAACTGTCGAATAATCCCGTGCTGCTCGATTTGTACATCGCGATGCAGACCAAGCGGCTGCGCGTGGGCCAACTCGGCATCGTGTTGCCGTCGCAAAATCCGCTGCGCGTCGCCGAGGACATCGCGATGCTCGATCACATGAGCGGCGGACGCGCTAACGCCGGCTTCGCGCGCGGCTATCAGCGGCGATGGGTCGATATCATGGCGCAGCAGACGCACGGAATTCACGGCGCCCTGCCGCATCAGCACGACGAAATCGATAACGCCAACCGCGCTGCCTTCGAGGAAAACTTTCGCATCATCAAGCAGGCGTGGACCCAGGATTTTATTTCGTATGAGGGCAAGTACTGGCGCGTCCCGCCCGGCGAAACGCCGTGGACGCTCGACGCGACGGCGAAATGGGGAGGCGGCGTCGAAAACGGAATCGTGCGCGCGGTTTCGGTCGTGCCCAAACCGGTGCAGAAACCCCATCCGCCGATATTTCAGCCGTTCGCGTCGTCGGAGCGCAGTATCAGATGGTGCGCGCAGGAGGGCGTCACCGCGATTCTGCCGCCGCTTCATCCGACGCTCGAACATCAACTGTGCGAAGTGTATGCGGAGGTTTCGCACAAGCCGCTGGGCGAAGGGATGGGCGTGCTGCGCGACATCGTGATCGCCGACAGCGACGACGAAGCGCGCGCAATCTGGCGCGAGAGCGGCTACTTCTGCGGCCACGAATGGTTCGAGCCGTTCGGATTTTCCAAAGGCCTCGACGATCCCAAAACCGGCGAGCCCGCCGATCTATGGTCTAACGGCCTCGCGTTCGTCGGCACCGTCGACACTGTGACGCGGCAGGTCGAGCATCTGCTACGCCGCCTGCCGATACGATGGGTCTTCGCGTGGATGTACAACGGCCTGATGCCGCACGATCGTCTGATGAAAACGATCGAGCTGTTCTGGACCAAGGTGATGCCGCGCGTCGCGGACAGCGCGGCCTGACCCATGAGCGCCATGCGATTAGCCTTCATCTGCATCTTGGTGACTGCTTTGCTGCCGTCGATCAGCCGGGCCCAGGGAGTTCCTGTCTTCGAGATCACGCCGGTAGAGAGCTCGATTTTGTTC
>Ga0209420_1001184_pt1 | contig 12516 bp, 13 predicted proteins | sample BlaSpr_A8_OM1_O1_FD_187972 | JGI IMG/M metagenome (GOLD analysis project Ga0209420, IMG submission 187972) | Forest soil microbial communities from Thunder Bay, Ontario, Canada - Black Spruce, Ontario site 2_A8_OM1_O1 (SPAdes) (version 2) | ecosystem: Environmental > Terrestrial > Soil > Boreal... | reverse complement strand
CGACCAGTGCGTGAACATCGCCAAGCTGATCCCCCTGTCCGGCCACGAGCCGCCCGTCCGGCGCGAGATGCTCGACGCGCTGGCCAAGATGGGGGCCTTTGCGCGCTCGGAGGTCGTCCAGGCCAAGGCCGCCTTCGCCGGCCGCGAGGTCGACCTCGCCGAGGACCTCGTGCGCCAGGATCGCGAGATCAACCGGCTCAACCGCGAGATCTTTCGCCTGGCGATCGAAATCGGCGAGGACCCCGACACCCGCGAGTGGGCGATGCACATGATCCTTGTCGCCCGCGCGCTGGAGCGGATCGGCGACAACGCGGTCGACATCGGCGAGCAGGTCGCCTTCGTGGTCACTGGCCTCTTCCGAGAGTTCTCGGACTCGTCGCGCCCGCCAGCCGTTTAGCCCGCCCGCAAATAGCGCAGGGCCCTGTGAAGATCGTGTTACGTTTTCCCGCAAACGCGCACGCCGTTTGCCCGATCGCCTACACTCGCCGCGATGACGGCAAGCGTCCGCGCTGGCGATCCGGGGGTCTCGTCAAATGTCTCTGACGGCACATCTCCCGGCTCGGCCTCTCTTCGTATCGCCGTCCTGGACCGCGACAGCGGCTTCATCCAGGTGCTGAGCAAGCGCCTCGACCGTCTGGACTGGGAGCACCGCGTGCTGGCCAGCCCCGTCCCGGCCGACGCCGTCGTGGCGATGCGCCTGAGCGCGCTGGTCGTCGACCTGGCCGTGCTGGGCCCGCAGGCCTGGACGTGGCTGGAGCGCCTATGCGATGCGTTGCCCGAGCTGGGCATCGTCGTCTGCACCGGGCCATCCACCGTGGCCCAGCGGGTGCGCGGGCTGCGTCTCGGCGCCGACGACTGGATCACCAAGCCCTGTCACCCCGAGGAAGTGATCGCGCGGGTGCAGAGCGTCGTGCGCCGCCGCAGGCGCAGCGCGGGCGCAGCCGACGCCGAGCCGGTGATCGCCGGCGAGGTCGAAATTCGCGCCGACCGCTTCCAGGCCTTCGTGGGCGAGCAGAGCATCGACCTGACCAGGCGCGAGTTCGAGCTGATCGAGCTGCTGTCGGGCGCCGAGGGTCGTGTGCTCGAGCGCGAGGAGATCTACTCGCGCCTATGGGGCTACACGATGGTGCGCGGCGACCGCTCGGTGGACGTGTTCGTGCGCAAGCTGCGCCAGAAGCTGGAGAAGGCATCGCCCAACTGGCGCTACATCCATACGCACTTCGGCATTGGCTACCGCTTCGCAGCGGAATCGCTGGAGGTCGTCGACCCCAACGACGTGCCCTCCTCAGTCCCCGACGACTGGGCTGCGCCCGACACCGAGGCGTCGATCGTCGCCGGGCGCCGGAGCGGCAGCGATGAGGGCGAGCTCGCGAGGACGCAGCAGGAGCGCGAGCTCACCGCTCGGCCCCTCTAGTCGCAGCACCGCCAGCCCCCCCTTCTTGAGATCCACGCGGCCGCCCGTCAGTTCGCCGACCACGCTCGACAGGTCGGGCTCGTGCCCGACCAGCAGCAGGCGCCCGTCGGCGCTCACTGCGGCTATCTCCTGGAGAGCCTGGGCAGCGTCGAAACCGCCGGCCAGCGGCGGATGGGCGCTAAGCAGCTCGCGCTGTTGTGCGTCCCAGCGCTCGGCCGCCAGCTCGGCCGTCTGGCGCGCACGCGTCTTGGGGCTGAACAGGACCGCCTCGAAGCTGGCTTGCATCTGCGTCAGCGCGATGCCGGCCGCACGCGCCTGCCCCTCGCCGCGCTCGGTCAGGCGTCGCTGCGCGTCCACGCGAGCGCCGTGGGGCTCGGCCTCGGCGTGACGTAGTAGCCAGAGCTGACGAGCCATTGCCTCTCCACATCAACCCTAGCGGGTGTCCGTTTCTCGCAAAGTGCGGGGTGGCGGCTTGACGGGCTCATGGGTAGTAGCTTGGAGAACACATGGACGGCCAGCGCGAGCACATCGTCAGCGAGAACAGCCGCCGCTATGACGGCGACGACGCCTCGCTGTACATCAACCGCGAGCTGTCCTGGCTGGACTTCAATGACCGCGTGCTGCAGCTGGCCGAAGACGAGCGTGTGCCGCTGCTCGAGCGCGTCAAGTTCTGCGCCATCTACACGACCAACCTCGACGAGTACTACATGGTGCGCGTGGCTGGCCTACGTGACCAGATCGACGCGGGCGTCGAGAACCCCAGCCAGGACGGCCTGATTCCGTCCCAGACGATTGCCCTGATCCGCGAGCGCGTGCTGGCCCAAGGCCGGCGCCTTACCGCCTGCTTCGAAGGTCGTCTGCGGGCCGAACTGGCCGACCACGACATTCGCCTGGTCAGCGTTGCCGAGCTCGATGACGAGCGCCGCTCTGAGCTGGCCAAGCACTTCCAGAAGGCCATCTTCCCCGCCCTCACGCCGTTGGCCGTCGCGCCTGGGCGCCCCTTCCCCTACATTTCGAACTTGTCGCTCAGCCTCGCCGTGCTGGTGCGCGACCCGCTGACCGCGCAGACGGTGTTCGCGCGCGTGAAGGTGCCCACCGAGATCCTGCCCCGTTTCGTCACGCTGCGCCAACAGACGCCCGGCACCGTCCTGCTGGTGCCGCTGGAGGACGTCATCGCCCACCACCTCGACGCCCTGTTCCCAGGCATGGAGATCGCCGACTACGACGTTTTCCGGGTCACCCGCGACGCCGACCTGGAGGTGTCAGACGACGCCGCCGACCTGCTGCAGGCCGTCGAGGACGAGTTGCGCCGCAGGCGCTTCGGCGAGGTCGTGCGCGTCGAGGTCGGCACCGATGCCTCCGCACAGCTGCGCGAGGCGCTGGCCGCGCTGCTCGGAGTGTCCGACGAGGAGGTCTATCCCGTGGACGGGCTGCTGGACATGGGCGCGCTGTGGCAGATCGTGCGGCTGCCCGGCCACACCGAGCTGCGCGAGGAGTCGCTTCCCGTCATCACCCACCCGCGCCTGCTGCGCCACGAGGGCGATCGGCCGGACGTGCTTGGAGCCATGCGCGAAGGCGACCTGCTCGTCCACCACCCCTACGTCTCCTTCGCCACATCGGTCGAGCGCTTCGTCGAGCAGGCCGTGGCCGACCCCAACGTGCTGGCGATCAAGCAGACCGTCTATCGCACCAGCGACGACTCGCCGCTGGTGCCCGCGCTGATCGACGCCACCGAGCGCGGCAAGCAGGCGGTCGCGCTGGTCGAGCTGCAGGCGCGCTTTGACGAGCGCATGAACATCCACTGGGCCAAGGCCCTTGAGGAGGCCGGCGTGCACGTCGTCTACGGCCAGCCCGCGCTGAAGACCCACGCCAAGTGCGTGCTGGTGGTGCGCCGCGAGGGCGACGGCGTGCGCAACTACGTGCACATCGGCACCGGCAACTACCACTCGACCACCGCCCGCCTGTACACCGACTTCGGCCTGTTCACCACCGACGAGCAGATAGGCGCAGACGTGGCCGACATGTTCAACTACCTCACCGGCTTTGGTCGCCCGCTGCACTATCGCAAGGTGCTGATCGCCCCCGAGCACCTGCGGCGAGGCATCATCGAGCAGATCGAGCGCACAATCGCCGCGCACTCCGAGCAGTCGCCCGCGCGAATCGCCATGAAGATGAACGCGCTCGTCGACGGGCGCTGCATCCGCGCGCTGTACGCCGCCTCGCAGGCCGGCGTGCGCGTCGATCTGAACGTGCGCGGCATCTGCTGCCTGCGCCCCGGCCTGCCGGGGATCTCCGAGAACATCCGCGTCGTCTCGATCGTCGGGCGGCTGCTGGAGCACTCGCGCATCTACGCCTTCGAGCGAGACGGCGAGCACACCATCTACATCGCATCCGCCGACCTGATGCCGCGCAACCTCGACCACCGCGTCGAGCTGGCCGTGCCGATCGCCGCGCCCGAGCTGCAGGCGGAGCTGCTGGACACGCTCGAACGAGCGTTTGCGGACAACCAGAACGCGTGGGAGCTCGACGGCGAGGGCAACTGGCGCCGGCGCTCGGTCGGCCCCGGCGAGAAGCCGCGCAGCCTGCAGCTGGAGCTGGCCGAGCTGTACGCGGCGCGCGCGCGCGCCGAGCGGCCGCCGGGCGAGGCGCCCATCGGCACGACCGGACCGTCGCTGGCCACCGGGCCGTCGCCCGCTGCCGAGACGTCACAGACCGGAGCGTTGACCCCCAGCGGTTAGGCCGCTGCACCGGCCCTGCCTCAGCGCCGGCGGGAGCCGCCCTGCGCAGCACGCCAGATCGACAGGGCGAGCAACCCGACGACCGCCGGCGGCATCACCCACCACGCCGACAGAGACGCGTTGGCGAGCAGCGCTGTGAGCCCGAGGGCGAGCACGACCCCGAGGGCTGTCAGCCAGTCGTCTCCGACGACGAAATCCCACACGCCTCTGACGAATGCGTCCAGCCGGGTCATGCGCTCGCCCTCGCTTCGTCGGTGGCTTCGACGCGCGCGGCCGCGGTGCGCGCGATCGCCGTTGCGCTCACCATGCGGCCGACCGTCCAGGCCATCGCTGTCGCGAGCAGGAACAGTCCGGGAACGATCGCCAACAGGGCAGCGTCGCCACCGGGCCAGCTGGCGCCGGCGCCCTCGGCACCCCAGAACATCCCGAACGAGCTCAGCATCACGCCGACCGCGAACTTCATCATGTTCTCGGGCACCTTCGCCAGTGGGGCGCGTGCCGCCACGCCTGCGGCGATGACCACGAGCACGGCCAGGCCCGCGGCGGCGGCCGCCAGGGCGACCCGGTGCTGGTTGGCGCCGAAGGTGAGCACGATGAACGCCACCTCCAGGCCCTCTAGGAGCACACCTTTGAAAGCGATCGCAAACGCGTAGCCATCAAAGCCCGCCCTCGCCGCGCCGGCCGCGCTGGCCGCGTTGCGCTCCTGTGCATAGGCCTGCAGCTCGTCGTGCTTGGCCTTCAGGCCGGCCGAGCGCAGGATCGCCTTGCGCAGCCATTGCAGGCCGAAGACCAAGAGCAGGCCGCCCACCGCGACCCTCAACAGGTTGATCGGCAGGGCGGTCAGCGCGGGGCCGAGCGCCGCCACGATCGCCGCCAACGTTACGGTCGCCGCCCCGACGCCACTCATCGCCGAGGACCAGCTGCGCGTGGTGCCCACGGCGAGGACGATCGTCAGCGCCTCGACCGCCTCGACCGCGCAGGCCAGGAACACCGACAGGGCGAGGGCTGTCTCGGTTGCGCTCATGTTCGAGCCCATGATCGTCGCCGAGAGGAGTCAGGGCAAGTCGCGTGCCTGCTCCCCCGTGGTGCCAGCCGCACAACCGCAGCTCTCCTCGTGCGCGCAGCACTCGGCCTTGGCGCTCGGCTCACAGCACGTCGCTTGCGCCTCGGGTGCGCAGCAGGGCTCGGCGGCCTTCTCGGCGCTGATCAGCTCAGCCATGCGGACAGCTCCTTCAGCGCGTCGGGGATGACGTAGTAGTAGGCCCACAGCCCCTGTCGCTCAGAGTCCACGATCCCGGCCTCGCGGAGCTTCTTGAGGTGGTGGGAGAGCGTCGGCTGGGAGATCTCGAACAGCGGCACGAGCTCGCACACGCACACCTTGCCGGCGTGCTTGCGCAGCACGTCTACCAGCTGCAGGCGAATCGGGTCGCCGAGGGCCTTGGCAACCTCGGACATGCGGATCGCCTGCTCGCGCTGTACGTCGGGGTAGACGACCGGCTCGCAGCAGCGCTCCCCGGCAGGACGCTTCGTCTTGGGGGTCAGCTCCAGATCGACGCTCATCAATCCACATATACCTATTGAAGTGGCAGTTGTCAATGCAATATGATTGCGGCGTGAGCGACCAGCCGGACACCTGGCGCCGAGGTGCGTCAGGCCGGGCTTCCGGGCGAGCTTGCCGACAAGCTCCTGATCGCTGCATGACCGGCACGCCCGCGCTCCCGCGCCGCCTGCTCGCCGAGCTGCTTGGCTCCGCGTTCCTCGCCGCACTGGTCGTCGGCTCGGGCATCGCCGCCCAGACACTCTCCCCCAACGACGTCGGCCTGGAGCTGTTCGAGAACGCAGCCGCCACCGCAGCTGGGCTGTTTACGATCATCCTCATGTTCGGCCCGGTGTCCGGCGGGCACTTCAACCCGGTCGTCTCGCTCGCCGACGCCTGCTTCGGCGGCATCAGCTGGCGAGACGCGCTCGCCTACATACCCGCGCAGGCTGCCGGCTGCATCCTCGGCGCTGTGACAGCCAACGGCATGTTCTCGCTGGCGGCAGTCAGCATCTCCACCCATCACCGCGCATCGAGCGCTCACCTGTTTTCCGAGGCCATCGCCACGACCGGGTTGTTGCTCGTGATCTTCTCGCTCGCGCGCACCAAACGCTCACACGCTGCGCCGGCCGCAGTCGGCGCGTACATCGGCGCCGCCTACTTCTTCACCAGCTCGGCCAGCTTCGCCAACCCCGCGATCAGCGTCGGGCGCATGTTCTCGGACACCTTCGCGGGCATCGCACCTGCGTCAGTGCCCGGATTCATCTGCGCGCAGCTCGTCGGCGGCGCCTGCGCGATCCTCGTGCTCAGGGTGCTCTACCCCGACGTGACCGCAGCCGAGGCGGAAGACGTCATCGTGCCCCACCACCAAGCGCAGCCGAGCTGCTGACGACACCCGCGGCTCGGGCTCCCGTACCAACGATCCAGCTCACGAGTTGTCGTCGCTGAAGTCGCTCGTCTCAACTCCGAGCACTCCGTCGATCCGGTCGAGCGCGACTGTCAGCTCCTCGATCGCGGGCTTCCCACGCATCTCGAGCGTCACGACGACCGCCGGTGTCTCTCCGGCACGCCTGCCCTCGACCTGCCGGGTGCTCATCCGGTGGATCGCTGCGCCGCGCTCGGTGCTCTCGCTGATGATCTCGCGCAGGACGCCGCGGCCGTCTTCGTACACGACCCGCAAACCGAAATCGAGGTAGCGAGATGGCGGCAGCCGCGCCGCAAGCTCGGGGTAGAGGAACACGACGACGAAGTGCCCAGCCGTCACAACCAGGGCAAGCAGCGCCAGCCCTGCGCCGCAGGCCATGCCGATCGCGGCTGTCATCCACACGATCGCGGCGGTCGTGAGACCACGCACGATGTCACCACGCACAAAGATCAGACCGCCCCCAATGAACCCGATCCCAGACACCACACCAGCGGCCACACGAGACGGGTCGAGAATCACGCGACCCTCGCTGAGCACATCGAAGAACCCATACTTGCTGATGATGATGAACAGCGCCGCGCCCACCCCAACGAGCGTGTGTGTGCGCAGACCAGCCGACTTCTGCCGCCACTCGCGCTCCAGCCCGATCAGCGACGAAAGCGCAAACGCCAGCGCCAGCTCACCGACCTGCTTCCAGCCCTGGCTCGCCACAGCAGCCAACACGACATGCGAAGTCCACAAAGCCAGTGAACAATAGCCGAACGGCGCTACGCTCACGCGATGCCCTGGGAGTGGCCCGTCGGCGCCCTGTTTGCGTTCTGCCTGGCGCTGGTCACAACGCCGGCCGGCCTCTCCGGTGCCGTGCTGCTGCTCCCCGTCCAGGTCAGTGTCTTGGGTGTCGCGAGCCCAGCCGTCACACCGACCAACCTGCTCTACAACATCTTCTCGACCCCAGGCGCACCAACCCGCTTCGCCCGCAGGTCCTGCAGCTCAGCCACGGCGGCACAATCGCGCCAGACTGGACACTCGGCCTGTTCCTCGGCGCCGGCGGCTTCGCCGGAAGCTACTGCGGCGCCCGCCTCCAGCAACGACTACCCGAGCGCTCCCTGCGACGCCTGCTCGGAGTCATCGCCTGCCTCATCGCGGCACGCTACTTCCAGACCGGCCTTGAACCACAACCAAGCAGCCCACGCCAGGCTGCCGAGCGCCGACGGTTCGGTCAGCCGGCCGGCGCGGAGCTGGGCAGCGCGTCCAGCGCCGCCTTCAGCTCGTCCACCGACTGGTAGTCCAACCCCAGCAGGTGGTCGTGACGGTGGCGCACAATCCCCCGCTCGTCGATCACGATCACCGCGCGCTTGGTACCGAGGGGGCCGGTGGCGCTGTACTGGCGCGCGACCTGCTTGTCGACGTCCGCCAGCAGCGACACGTTGAGCGAGTGCTTGGACGCAAACGACTCGTGCGAAGACAGGTCCTGTGCGGAGATGCCCACCACCGTCGCGTCCAGCGCAGCGAAGTCATCGGCGCGATCGCGGTAGGAGCAGAACTGCTTCGTGCACACCGGCGTGTTGTCGCTATGCTGTATTTGCATAGACACACGCCGCAAGTGACTGGAGCCAGAGCCATGTCGAAACAACGCCGCGCCATCGGGATCATCCGCGTGTCCCGCGTCAAAGGCCGAGAGGGCGAGTCGTTCGCCTCGCCGGAGATCCAGCGGGAACGCATCGAAGCGGCGTGCGAGCGAGACGGCCTGTCGCTGATCCGCGAGCCGGCGCGCGAAGAAGACAAATCTGGCAAAGCGAGCCTCGATGAACGCAACCGCCTCCGCGAAGCCATCGAGGCAGTCGAGGCCGGGGAAGCCGACGTGATCGTGGCCGCCTATTTCGACCGACTCGTCCGCAGCCTCAAAGTGCAGGCCGAAGTCGTACAGCGTGTCGAGAAGGCCGGCGGAAAAGTGCTCACCGTCGATGTCGGGCAGGTCACGGAAGGCAACGCGACAGAGTGGCTGAACGGCACGATGCACGGCATGTTGGCCGAGTATTACGCGCGGCTGGCCGGCGAGCGGACGGCATCGGCGCAGCGCCGCGCCGTGGCGCGCGGCGTGATCCCGTTCCCGAACACACCGCCCGGCTACCGGCAGGTTCGTGATAGCGCCGGCAAGAATCCGAGGCTTGAGCCCGATCCTGCCGAGGCTCCCATCGTGGCCGAGGCGTTTCGGATGCGCGCCGAAGGCGAGACGATCAAGACTGTGCGCGGCTACCTGCAAGCGAACGGCATCGAGCGGACCCTTCGCGGCGTACAGGCGCTTCTCGCATCGCGCATCGTGCTTGGCGAAATCTCCTTTGTCGGTGACAAGCTGGCGTTGACCAACCCGAACGCCCATCCCGCGATCGTGGATGTTGAGACCTGGCAGCGAGTACAGCGCCAGAGGGTCACGCGCGGGCGCAAGGCGAAGTCCGATCGACTGCTCGCACGCCTGGGCGTGCTGTGCTGCGCGACCTGCGGACGGCCGATGGCGATCGGCAACTCGAACACAAAGTACCCGACCTACCGCTGCTCGCCCATGTCGGACTGTCCCGAACGGATGGCGATCACCGCCGACATCGCCGAGCGGGTCGTGACCGAGCGCGTCCGCGCTGCGCTCACAGATGTGCAGGGACATGCGTCGGCTGAGACGAACATCCGACAGGCGGAGCAGGCGCTGCAAGCCGCGCAGAGCGCCCTCGATGCCGCTCTGCGGGCCTTCGAGGGCTTCGATGAGCCAGCCGCCCGCCAACGACTGCTGGAGCTACGAGATGAGCGAGACACAGCACAAGCCCATCTGGATCAGGTTGGCGGGACAAGGCCGGCACTCACAATCAATGGGGCCGACGATTGGGATCGGCTGACGCTTGCAGAGCGTCGCGCGTTGATCCGCGCAATCGTTGCGCGGGCCGTCGTCCGTCCTGGCCGCGGCCTCGATCGAGTCGCAGTCGAGCTGGTCGGCTCGAACACGCTGTAGGAGAGCAGGGCGCGTCACCGCCAAGTCCTTCGCGCAGGATGCGACGCGCCGCGGCGTCCAAGATACCGAGTATCTCAGCCCGGACATGAGGAGGAAGATCAGCGCTCACCCGCATCTCCGCAACGCACCTGGGCCACTCGCAAGGGTCCTTCAGGATTACGCTCGCGCCAGCGTCGCGCGAGGCAGTCCTCGATGCGGCGGTTTGCGTGGCGTGGCGTGGCGGGTAGCTCGTCCAACGGTCGCTGCTGTTCGCGGGCGGGTAGCAGCTCATAGAGCTTGCCGTCCGTCGTGCCCCATACCCAGGGTGGGCCGGGCGGCGCGCACCGGGCGAGGCTTGCGAGCCGCCGTCGGCTTTCGCAGACGAGCAGGATGTTCCCGCGGTCGCGGTGTGGGTCTGTGCCGAGTGCTTGGCGGTAGGCGTCGAGCTTCGCCTTCACGCGCCTGGTCGGCTCGGTCGCGCGGTCGATCTCCAGGTAGAAGGTGATCTCCCGGTCGGGCAGCAGGTAGCGGCCGTACCCGTCCGGGCGCACGCTCGCGCCTGTGCCTTCCTGTGCTTGCTGCTCACCGAGCCAGCGAAACAGCCCCTCACCGGGATGGGTGAGGCTGCGCTCGATCAGCGCGAGGAAGAACCGCGCGACCGCGCGGCGATGCTCAAGGTCCGGGATAGACAGGCCCGGCGGCCGGCGTGCCGGAGCACCGATCGCCCGTCGTCCGTTTGGCGAGAGGAACCACAGCGCCTCGCTGCGACCGCCGCGGTGCGTACGCGCCGGATACACACGAAGCACGAGGTCTTGATCCTCGAGCTTGACGAGCCGTTCACGACAAACACGAACACCAGAGAAGAACAGAAGACGAAGCTCGGAGGTGGAGAGGGGCTCGGACTGAGAGAGACGGTCGAGTAGCTCGCGGTCACGGACAGTCACCATTGGCAGACCGGGTGTCATAGCCGCCCCCCACGAACAGGCAACAGATGTTCATTGTCGGGGTTTGCCTCGCTCCCCGGATCGTTGTGCTGGTGCGGGAATCCGGGCGCCGAGGATCCTCCGTCGGTGGGAGGGACAAACGGAGGGTCGTAGGGAGGATCGAACGGCGGATGTTGACCGCGCCCTGAATCGGACGGTCCATCGTCGGGGTCTTCGTGCTCATCAGCGTGAGCGTGCCCTGGTGGTGGCTGCTCGATCCGCCCGTAGCGCTCGTGGATCGCCTGCTCCACGGCCGCGCGGGCTGTCGCGTGACCGCGGGCTCGATCGTGTATCGCGCCGGCCGTGTCACCCGGCGTGGGCGGTGGTGGCGGCTCAGTTGTCGCGGTCGCGGCGGGTAGCTGGTGTGACTCATGTAGTACCCGGCAGGCGATCGTGTACGCGCCCAAATGGAGGAGGTCATGGGCATCGAGCCGCGGCTCGAAATGAACGGCCATGCGTTTCGCGTCGGCGGCGCCGAGCCCGAAGCAGAGCTTGGTTTGGCAGTTCGCGTCGACGGCTTCCGCGAGCTCGTGGTCTTTGAGCTGCGCGAGGTTCTGATGCGCGAGCGCCAGCCCGAGGCCGTAGCCGCGTGCCTGGGCGAGCGCCTTCTCCATCCCTTGCGGCAGATGACAGAAGCGATGACACTCATCCACGACACACAGGAACGGCGGCCGCTCAGCGAGCGCGAGCGGCCCGAGACGCTGCGCGGCCTGCCACGCACGATGCAACAGCACCGACCCGATCAGATCGGGCGCGTCCTCACCAAGAGTTTGCGGCAGGGAGACGAGCAGCCACCGTCCCATGCTGATCCGCTCGGAGAGGTCCGGTGCGGCTGGCTGGCAGAGCATGTTGCGCAGCGTGTGGTTGCCGAGCAGCGCCCGCAGCTTGTTCGACAAAGGGGCGAGCGCCTGCACCCGTGCGGGCCGGTCAGCTCGCCGGTCGGGTCGAGCACCATCCCGCCCATCCCGGCGCGCATCGCCTCGACTGTCATGTTCAACAGCAGCGTGCTCTTGCCGCGCCCGGTCGGCCCGAGAACGTGCGCGTGCTGGAGCAGCGCCTTTGGCTCCACGCGAATCTCGCGGTCAAACCCCGCGTGGTCGCTGCGTCCGAGCAGCAAACCTTGCGAGGGAGCGTGCGCGACAGGGGCGATGCTCCTTGAGGGCGCCTCGCCGAAGGACAGCGGCGCGAGCCCTGTTTGCTCTGGCACCGCGACGAGCGCCGCAGCCTCGCCGCTGCTCAACAGCAGACGCGGTTTCACCGATGGCAGGCAGGCGAGCAGACGCCGCCGGCAGAACGGCTCGAAGCACTTGCGTAGCCCGCCGAGGTCATAGAACTGGCCGAACGCTGCATGCAGCCCCCCGAGACGCCCTCCAGCTCGCCGGCGTCCCTCGGCCCACGTGCCGATCCTGAGCGTCGCGGCGAGTAGCGGCTGTGCGGCCTTCGCGTCGATCGCCCGCGCGCGCTCAAGCGAGAACGGGTCCGCGCTGCGCTGTCCTCCTCTCTGGCTCATCGGGTGCGGTGAGCCCGGAGTGAACGCGTCGATCACCTCGCCGAGCAGCGACCCGAACGCCTCAAGTGCCCGCAACCCGAAGCTCGGTTGAAGGCCACGACCTGAGCGCAGCCGCGCGGACTGGCTCCGTGCCCGGCTGTGCGCCGAGCGTGACGGCGCCTGCAACACCAGCTGGATCACGCCGCCCTCGCCCGCCTGCTGAGCGCGCAGCGCCGCCAGAAGCTGCCCTGCCGGATCGACCCGGTGATCGACGCGCAACGGCAGAAACCGCGAGGCGAGCGGGCCAAGACTCGCAACCCGAAGACACCCGCCCCCAGCCGCCGCTGGACTGATGGCTGCCGGCTGCTCGACGGTGGCGGCTCCAAGACCTTGCTCTACCGCGGCGCGTACCTGCGCAGCCGGCACGCCTTGCGAGATGAACAGGCCGGCGCT
>Ga0209420_1001182_pt1 | contig 12518 bp, 12 predicted proteins | sample BlaSpr_A8_OM1_O1_FD_187972 | JGI IMG/M metagenome (GOLD analysis project Ga0209420, IMG submission 187972) | Forest soil microbial communities from Thunder Bay, Ontario, Canada - Black Spruce, Ontario site 2_A8_OM1_O1 (SPAdes) (version 2) | ecosystem: Environmental > Terrestrial > Soil > Boreal... | reverse complement strand
TCGCCGCTCCCGCCGGACGCGAAATCGCTGGTCAGCGCCCCATGCCGAGTGAGACCGTCCAGCCCCTCTCTGGCCGTCCTCCCATGTGCGGTGCCTCGACAGCTCGGAGTCCCCGATGGAATCGGTGCCCGATTTCGCAGCGTGAATGGTCGTCGACGGGGTTCTTCGTGCTCCCTCAACGACCCATGCGGCGACAATCACCTCGGGATGCATGCCTGCCTCGCTCACGCCACCAACAGATCAGAACTTTTGCCACCATCACACGGGGCTGGCTCGGCACGTCGCTCTCACCCAATGTGTGTGGCTGTCGGTCGACCCCGAGCCGCTCGGCCTGCCCAGCTGCGGCGGACGATCTCGCCTTGGTCCGGAACAGGTTGGCGCGGAAGAGGCTTTCATGGCCGCTGCAGGGGTCACGCACCGGAACGCGAGGCAGACCGGTGTTGTACTAGAGGCCATGGAACACACCTGGTTCATTACCGGCTCCTCACGTGGACTCGGCCGCGCCCTCGCCCGGGCCGCGCTCGAGGCCGGTGACCTCGTCGTCGCCACCGCCCGCCAGCCAGCGCAGCTCGACGACCTCCTCGCCGAGTACGGCGAACGCATCCACACGATCGCCCTAGATGTCACCGACGCCCAAATCGCCCGTTCAGCGATCGCCGATGCCCAGCGCCACTTCGGCCGCCTGGACGTCATCGTCAACAACGGCGGCTACGCCAACGTCTCACCCATCGAGACCACCGACGACGAGGACTTCCGCGCCCAGTTCGAGACCAATTTCTGGGGCGTCTACCACGTCTCCAAGGCGGCGATCCCCGTCCTTCGAGAACAGGGAGGCGGCCTCGTCATGCAGATCTCGTCCGTGGGCGGACGCGTCGGCGGCTCACCCGGCATCGCCTCGTACCAGGCCGCCAAGTTCGCGATCGACGGCTTCAGCAGGGTGCTGCGAGCCGAGACGGCGCCGTTTGGCGTGAAAGTGCTCGTCGTCGAGCCGAGCGGATTTCGGACCGACTGGGCTGGCTCCTCGATGACCGTCCGCGCCATTCCCGAGGCCTACTCCCCCACCGTCGGCGCCATGAACAGCCGGGTCCGGCAAAGCTCCAATGGACCCGCGGGCGACCCAGCACGCGCCGCTGCGATCCTCGTTGAGGTCGCCAAACGTCGCGACATCCCCGACCACCTGCCCCTCGGAGTGAATGCCGTCGAAGGCTCGATCCGTCTCGACGAGCAGCTTCTCGCCGAGGACCGCAGATGGCGCGAGGTGAGCCGCTCCGCCGACTTCAGCGAGCCTTACCCGATAGCGCTTCCAGCCGACACGCCCGAGTAGATCGACCATGGACATGGAGCATGGGCATCCGCCACTGACCGCCCGAACGGTCGGATTCGAATCGACCTCAGTCCTAACGCCGGACCGCCGGTTAGGAGACCCTCCCCCGGGGGACGCCGGCGGGAGGACTCGCTGGCCGTAACCCGTCCAGCAACGGCGAAAGCCCCAGCTCCGCTATTGGCTGCCGCCCATGGTGTCGGTGGCCTGTTCATTTCGTTCGGAGCCCCCCATCAGGTCGGTCGCCTGCTCGTCGCGCTCGGGACCACCCATGATCCCCTCGCCCTGGTGGTCTGGATCGGTCCCGTCGAGCACGTCAGTGGCCTGCTCGTCGCGCTCGGCCCCGCCCATCAGATCGGTCGACTGCTCGTCGCGCTCCGGGTCGCCCATGATGCCTGAGGTCATGCTGCACCTTCCTCGATGTCGGTGCGTACAGTTGCGCACCCCATGAGCTACCCAATGCTTGTCCAGCTCGGTTGTCAAGAGGCGATGCTCCAGGGTGCCATCGAATGGGGGTGTCAATTGGGCGATGGAGAGCTGCGGGTGGCCACCTCCTTGGTGTCGTGGTCTGTGCCTGGCCAAGGCGACAATGCGGTCAGGCACCACCGATCAATGACCGCGCCTTTGCGAGGCCGACTACGAGATCATGAAGGTCGCCGTCCACCTCGAGTCGACCCGACTGGTCGATCCCGCCGGCCTTCATCGGTTCGAAGCCGGCCGTTCGGATCAACTGCTCGACTCCCTCGCCGGCACGGTCGTCGTCGGTTGCGTAGAAGAGGACCGCCGCCTCCGGTGACCGGTGGCTCGAGGACTCGAAGAGATCGGCGGACATGGATCCGAACGCCATGGCCAAGCGTGCCCCCGTCGGCAACCATCCGGCTACAACTTCGCCTGAGGATTCGCCCTTCGGCAGGAGATGCACGACGTTACCTTGTGCATCGAGGCTGACCGGGTTGCTCGGAACGACCACGAGCTTGTCGGTGAGCAGGTCGGTGATCTCATCGATGACGCCCTTCAACGCGGTAAATCGCAGGGCGAACACGACGACATCGGCGCCCCGCAACGCGTCACGGTTGTCGACGGCGACGATCGCAGCCCCACCGATCTCTGCCGCCAGCCTTCGTGCCGACTCCTCGTTGGCGCTCGAAAGCCGCAGGGTCTCCCCACCTGAGGCGAGCAAACGCGCGATGACCGATCCGATCCCTCCGGTGCCGATGACCGCGGTCGTCATGACCGAAACCTCCTCGGCGTCACAATACTGACAACGACAGAGCGGAGCGTCGCCGGCCCGAGCGGCCCGCAGCGGCTCGCTGCAAGCTGGAAGGGCCGGTGGCGGCCCCAGTGGCCGAGCCGAAGAACTTACCGACAAGCCACCCGCACGCGGCAGGTTTGGATTCGAGGCGATGGTTCCTCGAGTCCAGGGTCGACCGTGGCGGTCTGGGTTTCGGACGCCAGCGCCGTCAGGCCGCCGCGCTGGAGCACCAAGGCGGCAACGATGGCTCCCGCCACGAATATCAAGGAGGACCACAAGAACGCCGTCGTGTAACTGTGGAGCAGGGCCGCCTGGACATTGGCGGGGGTCAGAGCCCGACCGACCAGGTAGGACGTGGCAGCACCTGCGGCCAGCGTGTTGAGCAGCGACGTGCCGATGGATCCCCCCACTTGTTGGGCCGTGTTGAGGGTGGCCGATCCCACGCCGGCGTCTTGGGGCGCCAGCCCGAGGGTGCCGGTGCTGAAGGCGGGTGCGGTGCTCAGCCCGAACCCAATCCCCAACAGCAGGAGATACGGGAGCACGTGGCTGACGTATGACGAATGCAATCCGACCAGGTGGAGTCCGAACAGCGCCGCAGCAGACACGAGCAACCCGATCGGCACGATCGGTTTGGGTCCGAATCGCGGCAACAGGATGCGATTGGACACCTGGGCTGTCGCGGCCAAAGCGGCCACCAGAGGGAGGAACGCGATGCCGGTCTTCACCGGGCTGAACCTCAACGTGCCTTGTAGGTAGTAGGTCAAGAACAAGAACACACCGAAGATCCCGACACTGGCGAACAGCATGGCCAACATGGATCCGCCCCGGGTTCGGTTGCGTACGACCCGAGGTGGGAGCAGGGGGTACTTCGCCCTGGTCTCGAAATAGGTGAACACGGCAAGCAGCACCACCCCTGCTACGAGGAATCCAACTGTAAAGGGATTGCGCCACGCCGTGGTCTCGGCGTGGGAGAAACCGAAGACGAGGCAGAACAGGCCGCCGGCCACCAGTAAGAGGCCGGGCAGGTCGAGGGGATCGTGGTCAGCACCCTCGTCGTTCTTTAGCCAGAGCAGAGCGCCGGCGATGGCAGTGGCGGCAAACACGAGGTTGACAAAGAGCGTCCATCGCCACGAGGCGTAGGAGGTGAGGATGCCGCCGAGAAGAAGGCCCAGCGCGCCGCCTGCGCCGGCGATGGCGCCGTAGATCCCGAAGGCCCGCCCACGCTCTCCCGGATCCGTGAAGGTGGTGGTCAAGAGGGCCAGCACCGAAGGGGCGAGCAACGCCCCGAAGGCGCCCTGGACGGTCCGGGCGATGACGAGCATGGCAAAGTCGACCGAGGACCCACCGATGGCTGAGGCCGCAGCAAAGCCGACGAGTCCGATAATGAGCGCCCGCTTGCGTCCCACCATGTCCCCGATACGGCCGCCGAGAAGCAGCAAGCTGCCGAAGGCGAGTGAGTACGCGGTGACAATCCACTGGCGGTCGGCGTTAGAAAAGTGCAGATCGTGTTGAGCGGTGGGGAGGGCGATATTGACGATGGTGCTGTCGAGAATGACCATCAACTGGGCGATACCGAGCACGGCGAGGATCCACCATCGCCGGCTGTAGTTGGCAACATCAACGGAAGTCCCGTCCTCGTCCGCGTGCTCCATCGTCATTAATGTGGTCATTGGATGCTCCGTCTATGCGGTGGAGGGTTCCCCTCGGCTTCGTGGCGGCTTTGCTGTTGCGGTCATCCGACTAGTTCACTGCTCGAGCTCAGCGCCACCATCTGGTCGAGCTCGAACCCGACCGGCGAGTTCAAAGGACCCGGCGGGTCCTCTACCCGGTCCAGCAGTGGCCAGTGGAGTTGATGCACGCCGGCGAACGCTAGGTCCATCTGCACCCGCTATCGCCTGCAGCAAGCCGCTCCGACTCAACCATTGCCGCCGGTCATTTCCAAAGCCCGAGCCGCAGCCACCATCCCTCTCACACGACGAAAGATGACCCTTTAAGCGACATACCGCTGGGGACTCGGCAAATCCCCCGGGGCTGGATGGCGCTCCCCCTGGCAAGCGAACACATGTTCGACTAATTTGCCATCTGTGGAACCTCCGCCAGTCAGGCGGGCGACAATCCTGCACGCCGACCTCGATGCCTTCTACGCGTCGGTTGAGCAACTGTTGGATCCTTCACTGCGGAACCGGCCCATCGTCGTAGGCGGCAGTGTGGTCCTGGCGGCGTCGTATGAGGCCAGGAGCTTCGGCGTTCGCGGCGGCATGCCAGCGTGGCAGGCCCGCCAGCTTTGCGGTGATCTCGTTTTCGTCGGCGGCCACTTCGACCGCTACCAACAGTTTGGCGACGACGTCGTGTCTGTCTTTCATGACTTCACCCCTCGAGTCGAGCGGGTGTCAATAGATGAGGCATTCCTCGATGTTGCCGGCGCCGTTCACCTCTTCGGCACACCGACCGATATAGCCGCTGCCATCCGCCGACGCGTGCGCGACGAGATCGGTCTCCCTTTGTCGGTTGGCGTGGCCAGCACGAAGCACCTCGCCAAGGTGGCGTCCCAAGTGGCCAAGCCTGACGGCCTCGTCGTCGTGACTCCGGGCGATGAGCGCGACTTCCTCGACCCCCTTCCCATCGGGTTGATATGGGGCGTCGGACCAACGACACAACGCCGCCTCCATGAGGCCGGGATCTCCACCATCGGGCAACTGGCCAAGGCCGGCAGCCCGATCTTGGGCAACCTTCTCGGCCAAGCACCCGGGGCAAAACTGGCCGCCCTCTCGGCCAACGTCGACGAACGGGTAGTGGCGACACCGGCCCGGTCGAAGTCCATGGGTGCCCAGGCCGCCCTCGGAAGGCGGGAGGCAACTCCAGAGCTCATCCGAGAGACGCTCGGCTACCTGGCTGACAGAGTTGCCGGCCGGTTGCGAAAGGCAACCCTGGCCGGTCGGACAGTGACTGTACGGGTTCGTTTCTCTCGCCTGCGCTCTGTAACTCGATCTGTCACCCTGTCTGATGCGATCTCGACCACGCTGACGCTGATTGAGGTGGCTGAAAGACTCACTCACTCAGCCATCCTCGACAACGAACGAGATCGCGAAATCACACTCATCGCCGTTTCGGTCTCGAACTTGCGCGCAGACCATTCCTTGCAACTCGAGCTACCTCTCGATTCCCCCAATTGGCGGCGCAATGCGGGTCCCCGACCTAGATCCGCGGTCGAAGCCTCCCGATGGGGAGTGGACCGCTCCGTCGACGCAATCCGGGACAAGTTCGGCCGCGCTGCCGTCGGCTACGCCACGGTCGCCCTTTCCGCCGCGGAACGAGTACCCGAAGGGTTCCGCGAACTGGCCGAGCGAGGACCAAACGGCAGCCAGGCGTGAACCTCACGGCATCGCGGCTATGTCATGCGCAGCCGCCCAGGCGCTGCACCGCTCAAATATCGGCATTTCGCTGTCGGAGTCCCCATAAACGCGGCACTCCTCTGGCCCTGCGTCGACCTTCTGGTTGGGCGCCCGACCCCGCCCCACAGAACGGGTCGTGCAGGGGGTCAGTACGGACTTGGCTGGTTGAAGATGATCGTGAGGCTGGTGATCTTATCGTCACAGATTCCGAAGTAGCTGGTCATGATGAACTCGTCGGGGAGGTTGGTCTTGTCGTAGGTGCCGTCATAGCGGGCACGCACGATGACGTCGCCGTAGTGGTCGAGTACCTCGCGCACCTCCATAGTGACGTCGTCCCCGACGAACTCGTTGGCCATGAAGGCGCTGATGGCCTCGGTGCCCCAGATCTCGCGGCGGTTGTCGTTGACGTAGGCGTCCGGGGCGAAGGTGGCGACGATCCGGTCGAGGTCGTGGGCATTGACGGCAGCGACGTGTTCGGCGACGACACCACTGTCGGTGAGGATGGGCATGACTGGCTTCTCCCTTTGCTCTGGTCGGCCCTCGCGGCCGGTGAGTCCACCCTCGGTGATGCAGTGGCGGGAGAGTCAAGGGGCCATCGCGGTTTGACTCTCCCACTAGGGGAGGGTCGAGAATGTCCGCATGTCCGGCTCGTTGACGATCGGCGACTTCTCCCGTGCCACCTTCCTCAGCGTGAAGACCCTGCGCCACTACCACCGGGTGGGTCTTCTCGAGCCGTCTGACGTCGATCCGGGCACCGGCTACCGGCGGTACACCAGCGACCAGATCCCGACGGCCCAGGTGATCCGTCGGTTCCGGGATCTCGACATGCCGCTCGACGACATCGGCTCTGTGCTGCAGGCTCCCGATCAGACGACCCGCAGCCAGCTCATCGCCGTTCACCTGACCCGACTGGAGCAGGGCCTGGCCGACACGCAGCGTGCCGTGGCCTCGTTGCGCGACCTCCTCGAACACCCCTCGCGGCCGGATGCGATCGAGCACCGCCGGGTGCCAGCGACTCCGGTGGCTGCGATCACCGCCACCGTAGAGGTCGGTGACCTGGGCGCCTGGTTTCAAGGGGCAGTCGGCGAGATTCGTGCCACCCTCTTCGTGCAGGGCATCACCTCGGGTGGGCCTCCCGGAGGGATCTACGCCAACGAGCTGTTCTCCGAGGAGCGAGGAGAGGCGACCGTGTTCGTCCCGGCGGAGGGCGAGGTCCGACCGGTCGGCAGGGTTGAGCCGTTCACGGTTCCGCCTATCGAGCTGGCGGTCATCACGCACATTGGGTCGCACGCCGACGTGGATCGCTCGTACGGCGCGCTTGCGACCTACGTAACCGAGCACACGCTCGCTATCGAGGGCCCCGTCCGCGAGTACTACCCGGTCGGCCGCCACGACACCGACGACGAGCAAGCATGGAGGACCGAGATCGGTTGGCCGATTTTCGACACCGTCCGGGGCCCGGCATAGCCGCACCCCGAAGGTCCGCAGGTCGGACGCTCCTCAGCTACGGCGAATGGGGTCGCTCGAAACTCGAAGGGGACGGTCCGGAGGCCAATTTCGTCCAAAGCCGGCGCACCCTCCGTGCTGACCACTCAGGCGATGCGAGCGGAGCGGACACCGCACCGCTCCCTCTCACACCCGTACCTGGCGGTGATCGGGCGTACCGCACTGCGAGGTCGCAGTAGGACGGACTCCGGCGAGGTCGTCGAGCCGGATCCGAACGACAGTGCAGCCTTCGGGGCACGACGGACTGCCTCGGACTCGTGGGGGGAGCGTCCCAAACAGGGCGTCGAGCGAGCTATTGACTGGGTATATACACCCAGAGTATTCTCTGGGTGTATGAGTGTCCCCATGGCCCTGCTTGGCCTCCTCGATCGCGAGCCGAGCCACGGCTACGACCTAAAGCGCGATTACGACACCTACTTCGGGCGCGGCCGGCCACTGCCCTACGGCCAGGTGTACGCCACGCTCTCCCGCCTGGCGAGAGACGGGAAGGCGATCGTCGGCGACGCCGAGCCAGGAGCCGGACCCGATCGCAAGCGGTACAACATCACCGAGATCGGCCGGACCGAGGTCGAGGCGTGGCTCTCGGAGCCCATCCCCGCCGAGCCCCACCTGCAGACCGATCTGTTCGTCAAGGTCGTCCTGTCGCTGATGCTCGGTCGCCGGGCCGAGGAGTACCTGGACGCCCAGCGCGCTGCACACCTGCACCGGATGCGCGAGCTCACAGACCTCAAGCAAAAGGGAAACCTGATCGATTCGCTCCTCGCCGACCACGGTCTGTTCCACCTCGAGGCCGACCTCCGCTGGATCGACCTCACGACCGCTCGGCTCACCGCACTCGCCACGGAGGTTGCCTCATGAACACGCCCAACGGTTCTGCCCTCATCCCGCCCGGGGGCACCATCATCGAGGCGCAGGACCTCGTGCTCTCCTTCGGCGAGACCCCGGCGCTGCGCGACGCCAGCCTGTCCGTGCAGCGAGGCGAGATCGTGGCCGTCATGGGCCCGAGCGGATCGGGCAAGTCGACGCTGCTCTTCTGCCTCGCCGGCATCCTGGTCCCTGCGGCGGGCCGAGTGATCTTCGACGGGCAGCGCATCGACGCGCTGCGCGAGGAGCAGCGAAGCCGGCTCCGCCGAGATCGTTTCGGCTTCGTCTTCCAGTTCGGCCAGCTCGTTCCGGAGCTCACAGCCGAGGAAAACGTCGCCCTCCCACTCCTTTTGGGTGGGATGCGCCGCCAACAGGCCCTGGCCCGAGCGCGCAGCTGGTTCGCCCGGCTCGAGCTCGACGGGCTGGAAAGCCATCGGGCGGGCGAGATGTCAGGGGGCCAGGCCCAGCGGGTCGCCCTCGCCCGGGGCATGGTCGCGCAGCCCGACGTGCTGTTCGCCGACGAACCGACCGGCTCACTCGACTCGCTGACCGGTGAGCTCGTCATGAACTTGATGACCAGCGTGGCTCGCGAGGAGGGGATCACGGTCCTCCTCGTCACCCACGAACCCCGCGTCGCCGCCTACTCCGACCGCGAGGTGGTCGTGCGCGATGGCCGGGTCGCCCGCCCGGTGGCGGTCGGCGCATGATCCGGCTGGGCCTCCGGCTGACCCTGGGGAGTGGTCGTGAGGCCCTCCTGCGGGTCCTCGTCACCGCCGCTGCGGTCGCCCTCGGCGTCGCCTTGTTGCTGGCCGCCTTGGCCGGGATCAACGGTCTCCACGCCCAGAGCGATCGGGGTGCCTGGCTGAACTCGGCGGTGCAGCCGACGCCGCCGACCTCGCCCGCCAGTGCGCTGTGGTGGGAACCGAGCACCGACTCGTTCGGGAGTCAGCTCATCGACCAGATCGACGTCGCGGCGGCCGGGCCGAGCGCGCCCATCCCTCCAGGAATGTCCCGCCTGCCCGGTCCGGGCCAGTACTTCGCCTCGCCCGAGCTGGAGCGCCTGCTTCGCGCCCAGCCCGCCGACGAGCTGCGTGATCGCTACCCCGGTCGGCTGGTGGGCACCATCGGCAGCGCGGGACTGCCCTCGCCGAACTCGTTGATCATCGTCGTCGGTCACAGCGTCGGCCAGCTCTCGGAGCAGCCGGCGGCCATCGAGATAGGGGCGATCCACCGCGACCTGGCGAATTGCTATGGCTGCCAGAGCGTGGTTGGGAGCGGGCCCGTTCTGGAATTCATCCTCGTCGGCGCGGCCGTGGCGCTCGTGCTGCCGGTTCTGATCCTGATTGCGACGGCGAGTCGACTGTCGGCCGTCCGACGCGAAGAGCGCTTCGCCTCTATGCGGCTGATCGGCGCCACTCCTCGCCAGATCTCCACGATTTCAGCCGTCGAAGCCGTCATCGCCGCCCTGGCCGGAGTTGTCCTCGGTTTCGGACTCTTTCTTGCAGTCCGACCACTGCTGTACCACGTGCCGTTCACCGGGGCCACGTTGGCGCAGGGTGACCTCCCCGTTCACGCCGTCGACATCCTCGTCGCCGTGGTCGGGGTCCCGATCGCCGCCGTCGCCTCCGCACGTCTCGCGCTGCGCCGGGTACAGATTTCGCCTCTAGGAGTGACGCGACGGGTAAGGAAGCCCCCACCGGGGATCGCCAGGATCGCTCCGCTGTTCGCAGGTATCGCCTTCCTCGCCTACTTCGACGCGGAAGGAAAGCCCGGCGCCATCGGGAGCCAGCTCCTCGAGCTCCTCGTTGGATTCGCGCTGTTGATCGTGGGTTTGGTTCTGGCCGGGCCGTGGTTCACGACGGCAGGGTCGCGGATCATGGTCAAACGAGCGAGTCGCCCCGCAACGCTCATCGCCGGTCGTCACCTCCTCGACAACCCCAAGGCTGCCTTCCGCTTTGTCAGCGGCCTGGTCATTGCCCTGTTCGTCGCCAGCGCGGCGATCGGTGCCCTCAGCTCGGTGACGCAAGTAACCGGAGGAGGCAGCCCCAACGCCAGTGTGAGCACCCTGGCGGACCCGTTCTGCACCTATTCGACCACCGATTGCCCCACGGCGTCCGTGGTGGCTTCCGTCCCTCCCTCGGTGCTTAACGAGCTCCGGACGACGCCGGGGGTGCAAGGGGTGGCGTCGGTCCATGAGGCTCCCAACCAGACGCAAGCGGGGCGATCGTTCGGGGTCGTCGCGTGTGACGAACTCGCCAAGACGCCGGCCATCGGCCGATGCGCACCGCGGGCCACCGTGGCGTCCGTCGGATACTTTCTCTCGAAGGTCCTGGGGCACACCGCCAACGCGTCGACCACGACCTGGCCCTCGTGGAACCTGTCGGCGGCGCAGCTCGCATCCCTTCCCGTGAGCGCGGTCGTCGTCGCGACGAACGGGTCTTCGGGCGCGATCGAACGGGTTCGAACGGAGCTCGAGCGCGCATTCCCGCTCCAAGGCACACCGGTGACCGTGGAGGCACTCGATCCCTCGACGGCGCGCCTGCTGACCATGATCCAGTCCATGACCGACGTGATCATCGTGGCCAGCCTGATCATCGCTGCGTGCAGCCTGGCCGTGAACATCGCGGCCGGTCTCACTGAGCGCAGGCGGCCATTCAGCCTGCTCAGACTTGCAGGGGTCCCGCGAAGACTCCTGCACCGGGTGGTGGCGCTGGAGAGTGCCCTGCCCCTGTTCCTCGTCGCAGCGGTCTCCATCGTCGTCGGGCTGCTGGCGGCCGCCCTCTACCTGCACTCCCAGGTAGGGCTCGCCTTCAGCCTTCCGGGATTCTCCTACTGGGCCACGGTGATCGGAGGGCTGGCCGCGTCCATGGCGATCATCGCCGCGACGTTCCCCATCCTCGATCGGACCACCGGGCCCGAGGTCGCCCGGAACGAGTGATCACATTGGCCATACCGAAGAGTGCCGTTCGTCGGGCCCCATTGACCGTCCTCACGGCACTCGTGGCACTCTGTGCGGGGGTGGCGTTCGCCGGCTGTTCGTCGCCTCCGGACGAGGGAACCCTTGACGGCATACTCCTGGCTGTCGGTGGTCCGGCTGGCACTGGACCGCTGCCGCTCAGCGGCTCTGTCACGTTCCATGGGTCGGACGGGAACATCGCCACCATCGACCTCTCCGCCAACGGCCGCTTCTCAGCCCACCTGCCCGTCGGGCGCTACACCGTCGCAGGGCGGAGTCCCCAGTTCAAGGGGGGTGCTGGCGCGTGTCAGGCACCAGGACCGGTCACCGTGACCAACGACGTCACGAGCCGCGTAGAAATCGATTGCCAGGAGAGCTAGGGCCGTTCCGAAGCGGGGCGCATAAGTCGGTGCGAGTCCCGAGAACTCCCAGGAGGGAAGAGTTGGAGATGGGCGTCATAGTCGATCGCGAGCCCAAGTCGCTGACGCATCCCCAGCGAGTATCCCTTGACGCGCCGCCGGGCGGCGTCGCCGAGATCCACCAGGCGCAGCACCTCGTCCGCACGTGAGTCAGGAATGTTGACGGCCTGCCCGAGCATCCGCAGGTGATCGCGGCCCGAACGGCCGGGATGGAAATCGGTCGCCTCGAGCACGGCACCGATCCGCCGTGCCGCACGCGGCAGCTCCGCGTAAGGATGATCGAACACCCGTGCCCGTCCGCTCGTCGGCGCTGCCAGGCCCAGGATCATCCGCAGCGTCGTCGTCTTGCCAGCGCCGTTCGGGCCGAGAAAGCCCGTGATCGTCCCGGCCTCCAGCGCAAATGACAGATCCGTGACCGCTGAGACCTCACCGAAGCGCTTGGTCAGCGACTCGGCTTCGACGACGGCCGTCATCCCTGTGGCCGGCCGCTGAACGGGTCCGCGGCGTCGCTGGCCAGAGAGGTGACTGCGTCCAGTCGGCGCCGGACCTCGGGCGTGTCCACGCCCAGAGCTCCCAGCAGCACCGCCGCAGGATCTGGTGGCTGGAGGGTGAGGATCTGCGCCAGCACCTGCTGGGCCGTGACATAGAGCCTCCGGCGGTTGGGCTTAGACGCTTCCTCAAGCACTTTCTTCGCCGCGGGCGTCATGGGGAAGCGACCTTTTTTCGCGACGTCTCTGATCCTCGGCTTCGTCGGCACGGCGCGCATCGGCAGCGCGGGAGAGTCGGTGCCCGGCCCCAGGCCCAGGGC
>Ga0209420_1001181_pt1 | contig 12534 bp, 8 predicted proteins | sample BlaSpr_A8_OM1_O1_FD_187972 | JGI IMG/M metagenome (GOLD analysis project Ga0209420, IMG submission 187972) | Forest soil microbial communities from Thunder Bay, Ontario, Canada - Black Spruce, Ontario site 2_A8_OM1_O1 (SPAdes) (version 2) | ecosystem: Environmental > Terrestrial > Soil > Boreal... | reverse complement strand
AAGTCGCTCGCGGCGATCTACGACGGGGCGTCCGCGAGCACGTAAGCTCCGGCCGTGTCCAACGCAACCAGCGTCCCTGGGCGATCGCGATGCGGGCCCTGATCACGGGCATCACCGGCCAGGACGGCTCGTTCCTGGCGGAGCTGCTGCTCGAGCACGGCTACGGCGTGACGGGCATGATCAGATGCCCGCCCGCCCGCGCGGAGCGGTCGCTGGGCTGCTCGCAGCACCTGCGTGGGCGCGTCGAGCTGGTGGGCGGGGACCTACTCGATGTGTCGTCGCTGGGCGCGGCGATCGCACAGGTGCGCCCCGATGAGATCTACCACCTGGCGGCGCCGTCGTTTGTGCCGGCCTCGTGGGAGCGTCCGCGCGAGACGATGGCGGCGATAGCGGGCTCGTGCGCGGCGATCCTCGAGGCGGTGCGTGAGCTCGACTCGGGCGTGCGCGTGTTCGCATCGGCGTCGGGCGCGATCTTCGGCGAGGCTCCGGAAAGCCCGCAGCGCGAGGACACGCCCTGCCGACCGACGACGCCGTATGCGATCGCCAAGCTGGCGGCGCACGAGCTGGTGGGCGCGATGCGCGTCCACGACGGGCTGCATGCGAGCTCGGGCATCGTCTACAACCACGAGTCCGAGCGCAGGCCCGAGCAGTTCGTCACGCGCAGGATCACCCGCGGCGCGGCGGCGATCGCGCTCGGCCGGCAGCGGGAGCTGACGCTGGGCAATCTGGAGGCAGTCCGCGACTGGTCGTTCGCGGGCGACATCGTGCGCGGCGCGTGGCTGATGCTCCAGCAGGAGCGTCCCGACGACTACGTGCTGGCGAGCGGCATGGCCCACACGGTGGCCGAACTGGCGCAGACTGCGTTCGCGTGCGTGGACCTCGACTTCGAGCGCTACGTGCGCGTGGACTCCGAGCTGGTGCGCCCGCCGGAGAGCACCCCAAGCGTGGGCGACCCGTCCAAGGCACGCGAGCGATTGGGCTGGGCCCCGCAGGTGAGCTTCGAGGAGCTGGTCGAGCGGATGGTCCGCGCGGACCTGCGCTCGCTCGAGGTCGCGGCCGCCTCGTCCAAGTGAGCGCCTAGACTGGCGATCACTTGATGCCGACCGTTGGCGTGATCGGGTTGGGCTATGTGGGGCTGCCCCTGGCGGTTGCGTTCGCGCAGGAGGGCTGCGACGTGATCGCGGTGGACTCGGACGCGCGCAAGGTGGCGGCGATCGAGGCGGGGGAGTCGTATGTGGAGGACGTGTCGTCCGACGAGCTGAGGGCGCTGGCCGGCCGCATCGGCGCGACGACGCGCTATGCGCGGCTGGCGAAGGCGGATGCGGTGCTGGTGTGCGTGCCGACGCCATTGACGAGCAATCGCGAGCCGGACCTGGGGCCGCTGATCGACGCGACGCGTGCGTTGGCGGAGGTGTTGCAGGCAGGTCAGCTGGTGGTGTTGGAGTCGACCACCTATCCGGGCACGACGCGCGAGCGGGTGGCGCCGCTGCTGGAGGAGTCGGGGCTGGCGGCGGGTAGGGATTTTCATCTGGCTTTCTCGCCCGAGCGGGTTGACCCGGGGCGCACCGATTTCACGCTGCGCAACACGCCCAAGGTGCTTGGAGGTTTGACGCAGGCATGCGCGCAGCGCGCGCAGGAGCTGTACGGGCTGGTGTGCGACAGCGTGGTGCTGGTGTCGAGTCCCGAGGCGGCGGAGCTGACCAAGCTGCTGGAGAACATCTTTCGCTCGGTGAACATCGCGCTGGTGAACGAGCTTGCGATGCTGACCGACCGGATGGGGATCGACATCTGGGAGGTGGTGGATGCGGCGGCGACCAAGCCGTATGGCTTCATGCGCTTCGAGCCGGGGCCGGGGATGGGCGGTCACTGCCTGCCGGTGGACCCGTTCTACTTGAGCTGGCGCGCGCGGGAGTTCGACATGGCGACGGAGTTCATCGAGCTGGCGGGCAAGGTCAACCAGCAGATGCCATATCACTGCGTGGCCAAGGCCCAGCGGGCGCTGAATGACAGGGGCATGTCGGTGAAAGGCGCGCGGGTGGCGGTGATCGGGGTCAGCTACAAGCCGGGCACGAGCGATGTGCGCGAATCGCCGGCGTTGAAGATCATCGGCCTGTTGCGCGACCTGGGCGCGCAGGTGCTCTACCACGACCCGCACGTGCCCGAGCTGGGCGAGTTGGCGCTGGCAAGCACGCCGCTCGAGCAGGCAGCATCAGAAGCGGACCTGGCGATCATCGTGACAGCGCACCCCACGGTCGACCACCAGCTGCTGGCCACGCGCGCTCGCCTGCTCCTGGACCTCCGCGGCGTGACGCGTGCCACCAGCAGCGCAAACGTAGTGCGGTTGTGAGCGGGGAGACACCACGGTGAATGTCTGGCGGCATCCGTGAGCGCTGACCGTCGGGGGCACCGGTGAGCGCGGATCGCTCGGCGCCTGGCGCCCGCGTTGCCGGACCGCTGCTGGGAGATGGCGTGCAGTTGGGGGAGGACGTGACGTTCGGGGCATTCGTGGTGGTGCGCGACGGCACGGTCCTCGGCGCGGGCTGTTGGATCGAGGACCACGCGGTGCTGGGCAAGCGCCCGCGGCTGGCACGCCATTCGAGCGCGCGGGGCGAGGTGGGGCCGCTGCGGCTCGGAGATCGCGCGAGCGTGGGCACGGGCGCGGTGGTGTTCGCGGGCGCTGACATCGGCGCGGACGCGATCCTCGGCGACCAGTGCTACGTGCGCGAGCGGGCGTCGATCGGCGAGCGATCGGTGATCGGGCGCGGCAGCGTGGTCGACAACGACGTGCGCGTAGGCGCGCGCGTACGCGTGCAGACGAACGTCTACCTGACGGCCTTTACGGTGATCGAGGACGACGTGTTCGTGGGCCCCGGTGCGCTGACGACCAATGACCACACGATGGCGCGCCACGGACCGGAGACTCCGACGGTCGGCGCGACCCTGCGCCGCGCCTGTCGCGTGGGCGGTGGCGCGGTGCTGACCCCGGGCGTGGAGATCGGCGAGGAGGCGTTCGTGGCGGCCGGCGCTGTGGTCACGCGCGATGTCCCCGCCCGCGCGGTCGTCATGGGCGTCCCTGCACGCATCGTGCGTGAGGTGCCCGACGAGGACTTGCTGGAGCGCTGGCGCTAGGTCACTCGGAGCCGGATCGGAACGCCGTTGGCCGGCACAATCTCGTCGTACTCGAGAAGCGCCAAGCACGAAACGCACCGGTGTCGAGATGTGATGGTCGCGTCCCTGCGGTCCACGGGCGGGTCGGCAGATCCTACCGACCGTGCCGCACCCCAGAAATGATGCCAATCTTCGGACATTTCAGATGATCGCTCCTTATCTGCTAGCGGAAGTCGGCTAGAGCGTCAATGCCGTAACCTCTCGTGCGATGAGGCGCGCCGAGCCATTGTCACGAGTCAGAGTGGACGCAAACACAACTGTGGAGCTAAGTGGCTAATGGAGCCTCGCTCACTCACGGTCCGCGCAGGGAAGGAGGATGCCTGGTGTTACGACCAGGCTATCCGCATCAACTCAAGCGACCGAGACGATGCTCTTAACCTGGACGTAGATACGTGGCCCGTGGCGGATCATGCCGGGTGGCGACCGGCTCCTGGCTATCTCTACCGCTTCATCAGAAGTTGTCCGTCCCAAAGAGAAGGGGCCAGTGAAGACACGCAATTGGCAGTTTCGCTACGCGAGTCCATGCTCCGCTTCCCATCTGCTCCCGTACGAGGTATCCAGAGGCTTCATGAGTATCACAACAACCCTCCGGCGCCAGAGAATTTGCACACGTGTCGAGTCCTTACGGCCTGCACACCGCCGCGGCGCATCTCACGCATATTCCTTTTTCACAATGGCTTGAATGAGCTTGACCGCATGGGCCTCTACTATCAGCTCGCCTCGCAAATCATCGCATCTCACACGTCCACAAATGACGATGGCGTTGCGTGCATCCTGCGGCCGTTTCCTGGTCATCTCACACGCGCTCCGTTCGCGCAGTTTACCGAAGAACCACTGCACCGATATCTATGGGACGGTTCTCATCTTTTTTGTCAGTTCCTTAGATACATGATAGAGACCCAGTGGTTCCTCAGTGCTATCGTCAGACGTTCGCGATATCGCAGTCCCTCGGGTGCTGAGCTATTGCTAGAGAAGTATCGACCAGCCGGCAGTCGTCTTGACGGCGACCTTCTTGCGGGCGAGATTGGATTAAGGTGGCACGACCTACGGGACGCGTCGCTCGACGCGTTGCGAAAGGCCGGACGATCGCAGTCAAATGCGCAGAAACTGAAGCCCCGCTCTCCCAGCAAAACGGTGTTCCGTGATTGCATCACCGCTCTGCGGGACGTCCTGAAACTTGATGAGTGGGACAAGCTAGGTGGTGCCCTCGTCAACCGAGGATACGAAGAAGAGCCATCCTTGCACGTCGTAGGTTACAGTCTGGGCGGCTTTACCGCTCAGTCGGTCTTTATGTCGTGGCCGTTTGCCATCAGCTCATGCTCAACGCTGTTGTCTGGCGGGGCCTTGCGAGAACTTTCGCCGACCGCATTTGCTCATTCTGAGGAATGGCAGACCGTGCTGCACTCACTGCGATACGAGCTTGACGAGGGAATGTTGGACAATCGATACGGCGCTACATCGAAGCGGGTGGCCGGGCTCGACAGAGAGCTATTTCACTATATTCAGCGCACATTCTATGAGGTCTTTGAGCAAGAGTATCGAGGTAGCTATGAAAGCCGTGTGGAAGCGTTCAGGCAGAGGATGCTCTTCGTCGTAGGAGGCAACGATCCGATAGTACGTCCAGACAGCGTTCTCGATTCAGCTCCGGCTGGAGGCATGAACCTGCTCGAGATTGGTGGATTGGGTCACTTCATAGGCGGTAATCCTCGAGGCCGAGAGGAACGGCAGCAGCGAGAGTTCTGGCTCCCCGAGATAGGGGCCTTGATCGGTCGATTTTCGGCTGACGCTGCACAACGACACTCTGCGATGCGCGAGACCGTTTGGCTGGATCCTAAGCTCGAGGTAGATGAGCCTCCTTGCTCAGCAGAGGGGAAGTGCCTTGATACATCGGGCAGCGTCATCGTTAAACGCATGAATGACTACGAGCGCCTAGATCTTTCGGAAGAAGGAGCATTGACGGGCAGGCAATTTGGGGTACTACTCAATGATCTTTTGGCACGACAAGGCGAAAGAGAGGCGCGCGGATTTTTGCTCGTCTTGCGTAACGAAATACCGACGATCTTGCTTCCATCGCGCGCGATTCAGCGCCGTGCGCGCGCTTTGTATCACGACGATGAGGGCATAGTGAAGTACAGCTGGGAAATAAAGGCACGCGCCAGAGAGTTCGAAAAGATGATACAGACTGCCCTAGTATTGCCGTGGAATGCATATAACGTTATGAGACATTTGGACCCGCTCCACAGGTTTCCCAGTCAGGCGGAGACAGCGGTAGGCCAGATCGCTGACGAGGTCACTTTCCGGCAGACTTGGTCAGCCTGCAGAAATATGCTCGACGCTCTCGATGCTAGAGCACGTGGCGCAATTAGAATCTTTGATGGCCGACAGGCACTGGGCATCCGGGACCTCGGGCAACGAGCCAAAGAGCTGATCAAGTATCAACGGGAGACGACGCCGAGAGTCTATGTTCCCTCGTTGCCTGATTGCTGGATCTGGATGGCGCCCGAGTTCCTAAGTGTCGAGCGGGAAAGCACACTATCGGTAAGCGAGGGGATGGAAGCAATCGCAAAAGCAATCATCAAGGTCAAAAAAGATGGCAGCCTCGCCGAGCATCTGCAGAAGGATCATGTAAGGGTGATCACTGTGTCAAGAGCGAGATACAATCCTCGCTTTCGGGGGCGGCTTGTGGTGGATCCGCGCGGAGTTCAGCAGGTGCTCCTTCACGCTGGTCTGTGTTCGGCGGCGTCCCGGGATTATCGTACGTTTGATCTGGACGCCGGTAAGCGAGGTAAAGCGACAGCGCGAAAGAGTTCAGGCCGTTCTGCGCCTGCCGGGGCGTGATCGATCGAGCAGGTCAAGGCGAGCCCTGGTTTGACCCTTGGTACGAGCGGAGCGAGTGACATGGCGCTCACGTAGCAGGCAGAGGGTCACACCAGGGTCTGTCAGCCGGCGCTGCGAGCGGCTGCCGCCACCTGATCGACCTGCTCGCGAGTGAGCAGCGGGCTCATGGGGATCGCGAGGTGGGCGCGCGCGGCCTGCTCGGTGCCAGGCAACTCCACGCGCGCGCTCCACTTGCGCATCGCCGCCTGGCGGTGCACCGGCGTACGGTAGTACGGCTTGTGGCCGATGTCAGCAGCGGCCAGCGCGCTTTCCAGGCGCTCCACCTGCGGGTGGGCGACCACATACAGGTGCCACGCGGGGGAGGCGCCGTCGATTGCGCGCGGGAGGCTCATCAGTGCGCCCAGCCCCGCCTCCTCGTAGTGGTGGCCCGACTGGCGGCGTCCGTCAGCCCAGGTGTCGAGGTGGGGAAGCTGCACGCGCAGGATGGCCGCCTGCAGCTCGTCCAGGCGCGAGTTGTAGCCGACCATCTCGTAGGTGACCTTGTCGCGCGAGCCGTGAAAGCGCAGTACCCGCGCGCGCTCGGCCAGTGCCTCGTCGGATGTGGTGATCATCCCGCCATCGCCGAAGCACCCGAGGTTCTTGGAGGGGAAGAAGGAGAACGTCGCCGCAGTGCCCAGCGCGCCGGGTCGTCCGGCAACCGAGCGCGAGCCGGCGGCCTGGGCAGCATCCTCCAATACAGGCACGCCCAGTGCCTCTATCTCGCGCACAGGAGCGACGTTGCCGAACAGGTGCACCGCGATCACCGCCTTGGTCTGGGGGGTGAGCGCCGCACGCACGGTGTCCGCGGTGACGCAGTAGCTGTCGGGGTCGATGTCACAGAACACGGGCTTGGCGCCCGTCGGCGGGATCGCCTCGGCCGATGCGTAGAACGTGAAAGAAGGCACCACCACGTCATCGCCCGGCCCCACGCCCATCGCGCGCAACGCGATCGTGATCGCGTCAGTGCCGTTGGCCACGCCCACCGCGTGTCCCGCGCCGCAGTAGGACGCGAACTCGCGCTCGAATGCGCTCACTTCCGGCCCCAGGATGTAGCGCTCGGAGTCCAGCACCTGCGCGACCGCCGCGCGCAACTCGTCGCGCAAACTGACCAGCGGCGTGGAGGTGTCGAATAGGGGAACGCCCATCGCGCTCAGCGCAGCTTCAGCCTTAGCGCGGCTTCAGCAGCTCGAGGTCCGCGCGGGTCATCAGGCGGATCAGATCCTCGAAGCTCGTCTGCGGTTTCCAGCCGAGGTCACGCTCGGCCTTGGACGGGTCGCCGATCAGGTGGTCCACCTCCGCCGGGCGCACGAACGCCGGGTCGATCGTAACGTACCGCTCGAAGTCGCCCAGTCCCGCCTCGTCGAAGGCCACATCGCAACACTCGCGCACCGAGTGCGCCTCGCCCGTTGCAATCACGTAGTCCTGTGGGTCCTCGCGCTGGAGCATCAGCCACATCGCTTCCACATAGTCCTTCGCATAGCCCCAGTCGCGCTCCGCGTCCAGGTTGCCCAGCCGCAGCTCCTTCTCCAGCCCGTGCTTGATCGCCGCCGCGTGCCAGGTGATCTTGCGAGTTACGAACTCGAGCCCACGGCGACTTGACTCGTGGTTGAACAGTATGCCCGAGGTCGCGTGGAGATTGTATGACTCCCGATAATTAACAGTAATAAAGTGACCGTAAGCCTTCGCCACACCATAGGGTGAACGGGGGTAAAAAGGCGTCTTCTCCGTCTGCGGGACCTCGAGGACCTTGCCGAACATCTCGCTCGACGACGCCTGGTAGAAGCGCGCCTGCGGGCACACTTCGCGCATCGCCTCCAGCATGCGCGTCACGCCCACGCCCGTGAACTCTGCCGTCAGCGTCGGCTGGATCCACGACACCGCAACGAACGACATAGCAGCCAGGTTGTAGATCTCGCTCGGATTGGACGCGCGCAGCGCGTCGACCAGCGAACGCTGGTCGAGCAGGTCGCCCTGGTGCAGGGTGATGCGGTTGCGGATGTGCTCGATACGCTCGAACTTCTCCGTCGACGCGCGGCGAACCATGCCGTGCACGTCATAGCCCTTGTCGAGCAAGAGCTCCGCCAGGTAGGAGCCGTCCTGGCCGGTTACGCCCGTGATCAGCGCTGAAGGACTGTCTGACATGAGCGCCGCAGCCTATCCGCAGCCGACGATGGGACGGTCGCTGCGCTTCGCAGCCATCACGCCGAGGCCGACGCGGCCGACGCTTGCAGCGCACCCGTCGCCGGGGTCTTCTTGGCCACGCGAGGAGCCGGGGCGGGCGGGGACGTCGGCGTGGCCGGTTCTCGCCGCGCACGCGATTTGGGGGCCTTGGAGCCCGTGCGAGGAGCAGGCGTTGCGGTGCGCCGCTCGCTTGCTTGCGCCCCGGAGGGCGTGCCCTTTAGGGTGCGTAGCCAGCGCACCGTCGCCGCGATGCCGTCCTCCACCTCGATCCGCGCCTGCCAGCCCAGCAGCTTGCGCGCCTTCTCCACCGACGGCCAACGGCGCTGCACGTCTACCGCGAACGTTGGCAGGTGCTCCAGCTCGAACGCCTCCGGATCCTCGCCGCATGTCTCCCACACGATGCGCGCGATCTGCGCCACCGTCAGCTCGCGCGACGCCGAGATGTTGAAGTCCTCGTTCAGGCCCGCCTGCGAGCTCATCGCCGTCACGACCCCGTCCGCGATGTCGTCCACGTGGGTCAGCGTGCGCGTCTGCTCGCCCGAGCCGAAGATCTGCAGCGGCCGTTGGCCCGACAGCACCTTGTCGATCAGGTCCGGCACCGCGTGGGCGATGCCCGGTTCGGAGTCCGGCATCTCGCCCGGGCCGTACGCGTTGAACGGGCGGCAGATCGTGTATGGCAGGCCGTGCTCTTCGTGGGCCGCGCGGCAGTACACCTCGCCGGTCAGCTTCGAGAAGCCGTACGCCGACAGCGGCACCGGGCAGTCGCGCAGGTACTCCTCCGGCGTCGGGAACAGCTGCGCGCGCTCGAACACCATCGACGACGACACGTACACGAAGCGCTCCACCTCCAGGTCGAGCGCAGCGCGGATCACCGCGTTATACAGCGCGTTGTTCACCTCCGTCAAGGTGTGCGGCAGCTTGTGGAAGTTCGCGATCCCGCCAACGATCGCCGCCAGGTGGATCACATGGCTGCAGCCCTTCGTCGCCGTGTGCGCCTGCGCCGGCACACGCAGATCGCCCGTGTGCACCTCACAGCCCTCGCGCATCCACTGCGGCGCCTGACGCTGGTCTGATACGCGCACCTCATACGCCGGGTCCGCCAGCAGCCGCCGCACCACCGCCGCGCCGATCGTGCCCGCGCCGCCCGTCACCAGCACGCGGCTCATCGCTGCGCGCCCCGGTGGGTTGGTCTCAGAGCGGCCAGCTCCGACGCGTACGCGAACACCTGAGCCGCGCCCCAGCAGTTCCATGGGTCGACGATCAGGCAGTCCGGCGCGGCTCGTTCGGTGATCGTCGCGAGCGTCCGCTCGTCGCGGAACCCCGAGTGGTTGGTCGCCATCACCACCACCTCCGCGCCCTCGACGGCCTCCTGCAGTGACACCGTGAGCGTCGACACGTGCGGGTCGTGCGCCACCACGTCCGCCAGCTCGCGTTCCAGCAGGCGAATCAGCTTGTGCGCCAGCGAGTCGCGCTCGTCGTCCGTGTCCGCCTTGAACGCCAGCCCCAACACCGCCACCTTGCGGTTGGCCAGTGCGCCCACCCGCCGCTTGGCGCCCTCCAGCAAGAACAGCGGCACGGACTCGTTCACGCGCGACACCGCCAGCAGCATGCCCGGCGCGGCCGAGCGCTCCTCCGAGAAGGCGAAGTCCTTGCGCAGGCACGTCCCCGCCGTCAGCCCCGGTTGGGCGATCCCGCCGCGCGGGTAGTCGCGGTTGATCAGCTCGATCACGTCGAACACGTTCGCGCCATGGCGCTCGCAGTCCATCATCAGCAGGTTGGGCAGGGCGAAGGTCGCATAGCGCAGGATGTTCGTCCAGATCTTCGCCAGCTCCGCCTGCACCGGCGTCGTCTGCACGATCGGCGCATCGAACGCGCCGAACAGCTCGCCCGCCACCTCGCCCGAGCGTGCTCCAACGCCGCCGACGATGCACGGCAGCGTGTCGATCTCCTCCAGGAAGCGGCCCGCCGCGATGCGCTCCGGCGCGTGTGCCACGAACACCTCCTCGCCCACCTCGAAGCCGCGGTGCTTGGCCAGGTAGCCAGCCACGAAGTCCGTCGTGCCCGGCGCCACCGTCGAGCGCAGGATCACGCAGTGCCCCTGCGTCAGCACACCCAGCAGGTCGTCCAGCGCCGAGCGGATGTCGCGCATGTCGATCTCGATGTGCGAGAACGACGGCGTGCCAAGCGTGATCACGATGTGGCGCGCCTGGGCGGCGTCGGCCACGCGCTCCGACAGGGTCAGACGGCCGGGCTCGGCCGTCACCCGCGTCAGCAGATCCTGTGCGCCCGTCTCCTCGAACGGCATGCGCCCTTCGCGCACCGCGCCCAGACGTACCGGGTCGTTGTCGATGCCGATCACACGCAGTCCCCGGTCGGCGAACGACAACGCCAGCGGCAGGCCCACGCGGCCCAGGCCGATCACCGACACGTCTGCCGTGCCCTGCCAGGCGGTCATCCAGATACCAAATCGTCGACGCGGGACATAAGGCCAACAGGATATCCGCGGGCCGTCGTCGCCCAGCGCGCGACCCGTCCCAAAATCATCAACAAGTCAAACGCGACCGTCCCGTCGCGCGCGCACGTATTGGCAGGCAAAGCCCAAGACGAACAGCGGGTTGTAGCGCGCGTAGCGCCGCCACAGCCGCCGCGGCTCGCGCCACAGCCGGTAGACCCACTCCAGGCCGTTGCGCTGCATCCACGCCGGCGCCTGTGCCACCAGGCCCGCGTGGAAGTCAAATGCCGCGCCCACGCCCACCAGCAGCGGCGCCGACAGGCGCGGGCGCATCTGCGCCATCCAACGCTCCTGCTTGGGCTGGCCCGTGCCCACCCACACCACAGCCGCGCCCGACGCCTCGATGTCCGCGATCACGCTCTGCTCCTCCTGGACCGTCAGCTCGCGGAACGGCGGTGAGAAGCCGCCAACGATGCGCACACCCGGGAAGCGCTCGCGCAGCCGCGCTTCCAGCAGCTCCAGCGCCTGCGGCGTGCGCCCCCCGTACAGGTACATCGGCGTGCCCGTCCGCGCCGCCCGCGCGCAGAACGCCGCCATCAGGTCCGGGCCATACACGCGCGTCGCGCGCGCATGGCCCAGCGCGTGCAGCGCCCATACCAGCGGCATGCCGTCCGGCACCGCCAGCGTCGCGTCCAGCACCGCCGCATGTGTCTCGCCGTCCTCCTGCGCCGACATCACCAGGTTGACCGCCGCCGCCGTCAGCGATCCGCGCTCGCCTGTCGCGATCATCGCCTCCATCCAGTCGATCACCTCGTCGTAGTCGCAGATCGCCAGGGGAATGCCGAGGATCTCCGCGCGCGCCGGCAAGACGGGGGGCATGCGCGAGCAGGATCGCAGACCGCGCGTGTCCAGCGCATTGGGGCGCTCGCGGCTACGCACCCTGGTCAGGCGTCGCCAGGATGGCCAGAACGAGTCTGATTGGTGACACGCGCCGCCAGGTTTTCATAACCTTCCGGGATGAGCCCCCTGACCATCCGCCGCTACCGTGCCGAGCGGCTGTTGCGTCAGGAGTTCGACCGGCTGCGCGCACAGGTCGTCGCCAACGTGCGCGCGAGACTGCGCGCCCGCGGGGTCAGCCTCGATCCCAGCGATCTCGAGTCCTGCTACGCAATCGCCTGGCAGGGCCTCTACGCCGTCCTGCTCGACGGTCAGCAGATCGACAATCCCGCCGGCTGGCTCACGCTCGTCACCTACCGTCGCGCCATCGACGAGCACCGCTCGCGAGCTTCAGCGCTTCGCAACTCCGCCGATCGCCCGGACGATCGCCTTGCCGGCCGACAGGCCGAGTCCCGCGCGCGCGATGGCTTTCACGAGCGCGACCTCGCTGCCGACCTGCACGACCGCACGCAGCTGCGCCAGCTGTTCGAGGGCCTGCGCGGCCGGCTCAGCGCGCGCGAGCGCGAGGCCGCCACCCTCTGCTACCTGCACGGCCTTTCGCGCGCCGACGCCGCCGCCCGCATGGGTGTCAGCGAGTCACGCATGCGCAAGCTCATGGACGGCGCCGGCGCTGGAGAGCAGGGCGTCGCCGGCAAGGTCGGCGCGCTCGTCGCCACCATCAGCGATGGCCGCTGGTGCGACGACCAGGGGTCGCTCATGCGCGCGCTCGCCTACGGCATCCTCGACCCCGACGGCCAGCGTCATCAGCTCGCGCTCGCCCACCACGACGACTGTCCCGCCTGCCGTGCCTATGTGCGCTCGCTGCGTGGCCTCGCCGTCGTGCTGCCGCCCGTGTTCCTGCCCTGGGGGTTGGGGGCCGACGCCATAGCCCGGGCGGTCGTGCACGGTGGCGGGGCGGG
>Ga0209420_1001180_pt1 | contig 12537 bp, 9 predicted proteins | sample BlaSpr_A8_OM1_O1_FD_187972 | JGI IMG/M metagenome (GOLD analysis project Ga0209420, IMG submission 187972) | Forest soil microbial communities from Thunder Bay, Ontario, Canada - Black Spruce, Ontario site 2_A8_OM1_O1 (SPAdes) (version 2) | ecosystem: Environmental > Terrestrial > Soil > Boreal... | reverse complement strand
CCCAACTCCAGGTCACCGCGGATCGTCGGCAGCAGCAGATCAAGTAGTGCAGGCTGCGCCAGGACCGCATCCGGCAGGCCGCCGGCTTGGCGCAGCCGGCCGATCAGGGCGGCGGTCGGCAGGGTATACAGCGGATCGCCGCGCCCGCCGCGTCCCGGGGCGGAGCTGGCCGCCGCGAACAGGTGTACCGGGCCGGGGCCGCCCGCGCTGTCGAGGACGCGGGCGGCCTCGAAGGCCACCAAGGCTCCGAGACTGTGCCCGAAGAAGGCGAACGGACGGTCCAGGCTCGCACTCAACGGGCCGTGCAGGGCGGCGCTGACATCAGCCATCCGCCGGAAACAGGGCTCGGCGAGCCGGTTCTCCCGGCCCGGCAGCCGGACCGCGGCGATCTCGACATTGCGGCCGACCAGCTCGGGCCAGGCGCGGTACATTGCGGCGCCGCCACCAGCGTGGTGAAAGCAGTACAGCCGCATCTCGGCCTCCGGGCACGGCCGGGGCAGGTGAAACCACCGCCGGTCAAGCACGGCGCACCGCCCGCCGGCCCCGCGGCCGGAAGGATCTGGCCCATCCCCGGGTCTCGTGCCCGACGGGGGACAATGGGACCACGGTACATCTCCTTCCTGTGGCTACTTCCGGCCGCGGCGCGTTCAGGCGAGCGGTTTGAACAGGCGGGCGAGGTCCGCGACTTCCTGCTCCTATTCCTCGTCACACATTGCTGGCCTCCTCTGGCTCCGCGGCCGGGTCCGGCGCGGCGGCCGGCTCCGCCGCCATGGGGCGGGCCGGGCGGGCCCGGTTCCGGGCGGTCAGCCGGCGTGCGGACGCGCCGATCCAGGCGCCAGCCAGAGCGAGCAGCAGAGCATAGACGACCGCTACGACCAAGATCAGCCAGCCGAGACTGCGGGCGTTGAAAACCTCTGCCGAGACCACGCCGCCGATCTGGATCGTCTGACCTCCGCTTTGCAGCAGGATTCCCGCGAGCCATCCGACGGCCGTGCCCGCCGTCAGCGCCCATAGGCGCTTGCGTAGCGCGCTGGCGCCGACGACAGCGCCGACGGCGGCAGTAACCCACCACAGCCCCAGGGCTCCGGCACCTAGTTCGACGAGCGCGACCAGGCACGCCGTCGCCGGCCACCACAGGCGGTGCGACAAGCCGGCGGTGCGCACCGCGGTTCCGAGCCGCGCCAGCGGCCGCACGTCCAGAGCTGTCATGACGTGAACCTCCATTTGATCGTGGCGGCTTTTTCGGCCGCCGGTCCCTCGAGTAGCGGTTGCTGCTCGCCCTTGAGCCATTGCGTTATGCCGTTGCTGTACCAGGGCGAGATCGGATTCTCGCTGTCCCCGCCGGGCAGGACGCCGGTCGTGGCGCCGGTCCCCCAGTTCACGACGAACCGGAAGCTAGCTCCAGCGGTCACGACGCCGGTTGGCACGCTGGTTTTGTTGTTGTTGACCAGCGTGGTGCCCTCGGTCGGGCCCTCGGCCGGGCCCGGCGCCAGGATCGGCACCGCAGGACTGATGGTCCGTGAGTCGCCATCTGCCTCGATCGGGCCGTAGTTGAAGCCCGGGACGCTCAGCAGCGACGGGAAGATGCGGGAGTTGTGCTTGCCGTAGTCCCAGTTGGCGAAGTCGGTGCCGTAGCTCTTGGTGAGCATGCTGATCGTCTCGGTGTAGGCGGTCCGCAGTACGTCGGCGGCGTCGCGGCTGGTGCCGTCCGGCAGGGAGAACAACGGATTGTCCGGGTCGGTCTGCGCCCACGCCTCTAGGTCGCTAGCCAGGATCGACGAGGAGAAGTTCTCACCGGTGGGTTTGAGCGCCAGTGGCGCTTGCGGCCAGCCATCGGGCACCTTGTAGTACTTGAACCAGGGTCCGAACGCCGCGTACGTGGCGACGCCAAGGTACTTCTGGAAGAAGAACGCCTGCGGCGAGTTGGTTCCCATCCAGCCATTCCAGCTGCTGAGCAGGCTAAGAAACTGGCGCTGCTCGGCGGTCATGGGCTGGCCTTCCATGGCCTTGATGACCTGCGGGACAAGTCCCTGAGCGAGGCTATCGGTCAGGCTGGCTTGCAGCTGCTGCTGCATCTGAGGGGTCTGCTGCCCCGGCTTGGAGAGCTGCTCGACGATCTCCTGAGCGCGGTAGCCAGCGTCGGCGAAGTTGTACGAGGTGGAGAACTCGTACGGGTAGCTGGCCCCTACCTCACGGTTGTTGGCCGAGGCGATGTAACCGTCAGGCGGATTGTAGGCGGTCGGCAGGGCGGCGTAGGGGATCGAGCCGGCCACGTCCGCCGAGCCGTCGCCAGGTAGCGGCAACGAGATGTTGTGCCCTGGCACCTGTGGCGCGATACCGGCGTCGATCACGCCGATGTTGCCCTTGTTGTCGGCGTAGACAAAGTTGAGCGCGGGAGCCAGCCAGCCCTTGAGGGCGTCCTTGAACTGGATGAAGCTGGTGGACACCATCACCTTGAGCATGCTGTCGATGTCGTCACTGGGCAGGCTGCCTGCCCACCAGACTGCGGCGGTATAGCCCTGGTCCTGCATGACCGGGCCCTGCGCGGCGAAGGCGACCTGGTAATTCACCGGGTGCTTGCCCTTGACGTCGATCGTGTAGTTCTCGGTGCGCATCGTGCGCCAGCTGCCGTTGTAGTAGTACTGGCCGGGCCGGGACGCAGAGGTCTTCTCGACGTAGTAGAGGGTGACCGGGTGCTCGGAGCTGGTGACGGACCACGAGATCGAGTTGGTCTTGGCGATGATCGGCAGCGGGATCCCAGGCAGCTGCACGCCGGTGAAGTGGTAGCTGGGGCTGGTGGCCTCGAGCTGATACCAGTCTGAGGGCAGGGTGAGCTGCAAATGCGGATCGCCGGCCAGGATGGGCTGACCGGATGCGGTCTTGCTGCCCGAGATCGCCCAGGCGTTGCTGTTGCCGATGTAATGCTGGGCGTTGACCGGCAGCGCGGCGACTCGCGAGATCAGCTGCCCGAACGGCCCCCCGGATCCGGCGGCCTGCGGGCCCGGCGCAGCGCCGCCGGAAGGCCCGGACGGGCCCGGGTCGACCATGACCGGCAGCGGGGACAACGGGAGCTTCTTATAAGGACCCGGGTCGTAGGGCGTCTGCGGATTGTCGGCCACGACCGGATAGAGGGCGTTGAAGACGTTGGCCGGGAAGGCCTTGGCCAGATAGGAGGCGGGTAGCGCGCTGTCGCTGTAGCTGAGGGTCTGGGTCATGAGGACCTGGATGCCCAGGCTGTCCAGCGGGGTCCACGGCGCCGGCGTGTAGCCGAGCAGCTTGAACTCGGTGGGCAGCTGATGGGCCGCCTTGAGCTGGTCGATGGCGGCGTTAACGCCCTGCGAGTAGGACTCCAGCGCGATCCTGGCCGGGTCGTTCGGCCCCATCTGCGTCCAGTCTCGGTCCGCCGTGCGCATGACGCCGAGGTTGTCCTCGAATTCGTCGGAGCTCAGGCCGTTCTGGCCGATGACGGCCGCGAGTTTACTCTCGGCCTGCCGACGCTCCAGGTCCATCTGTACCAGCCGGAAGCGGGCGTCGACGTAACCGGTCATCCGGAACAGGTCCTGGTCGGTGGCGGCGGTGATATGCGTCGCGCCGTCGGGCTCGAACGCGACCGTGCCAGGCTGCTGCAGTCCGGGCAGGGTCAGGGTGCCTGAGGTCGCCGTGCCGGCGTCCGGTGACAGGTGCCACACGCCAGTACCCGGGGTGAGGACCGCGGCGAGGGCCGGTACGGGGCCCAAGCCGGTAGCGGACAGGACCACGATGAGTCCTAGCGCGAGCACCGCGCCCAAGCAGTCCGCTATGCGCAGGGAAATTCTGCGCTTGGTAAGACGTGGTTTCATGGACTACCTCAATCGTTGGAGTTGATCCGCTGCCGGAAATGGCCACCGACTTGGTGGCGGAGTTCAGAATGGGGCCGAAGCCGGGGGCTAGTTGCCCGCCCGCCCTGGCCAAAGGCCGGGCCAGCGCCCGGTTCAGGTTCTCGCCGACCCGTTCCGGGCGCCGCGTGCCATGCGGTTTCAAAGTGCATGACCGGCTCCTTTAGCAAACCTTGTGCACGTCACCCGTTACTACTCCTAAGCGGCCGGGATATCGGATCGGTATTGACGCGGTATCAGGCCGGGTGAGAGCCGCAGAACTGTCAGCCGCGAAGCGGCCCGCCCGTCAGTTCGTGCTAACGTGAACGATCGATTGCCTCTCGGCAGTGAGGGAGAAAATCGCATGGCAATCGGCCGTCTGCACCACGTCGTTATTGACTGCCCGGATCCGGCTGCGCTGGCTCAGTTTTATTCCGAGCTCACCGGGCTCCCGGTCGTCTACTCGGATGATGAATGGGTTGTGATCGCCGCACGTGACAAGACGTCAGGGATCGCGTTCCAGAAGGCGCCGGATCATCAGCCTCCGGCCTGGCCGGATCCCGAGCACCCGCAGCAGTTCCACCTCGACATCATGGTGGACGACCCGGCCGCCGCCGAGCCGCGCACGATAGCGCTCGGAGCCTCCAGGCTGAACGAGGGTGCCGACGGTCCGCGGATCTTCGCCGACCCCGCGGGCCACCCGTTCTGCCTGATCAACCGACCCGGCTGGGCGCCACCCATCGGTGACGGGTAGGCGTCCTGCGCGAACAGGGCTCAGGTACCGCACGTAATCCGTAGCGGGTCTGACGGCTCCCGGACTCCTCCAAGTGCGCTATGTCGTATGACTATTGCGGTCATGACGTGACGTGATCGGATCAGCCACCGGCCAGTGAGGCTGACGATCGGATCACCATACGGGACGGGGATGGGAACAGCCAGATCGGCCCGGAAGCTGCAGCGCGTCGCGTCGATGCGCACGGTCGCCTGCTCGAAGCCGAGCCAGGCGCGGGTGATCGGGAAGTACGCCTTGTAAACCGACTCCTTAATACTGAAGAGCAGCGTTTCCCAGTGGAGATCGGGGCAGCGCTGGTGCAACGTCGCCAGGTGTTCCCGTTCGGCCGGCGACCGTATCGTCGTGACGATGTCCTCGCCGAGCGGCCGGTGCTGTTCCGCATCAATTCCGATGCTCAAGATCTCCGCCGCGCGCCCCACCACCGCGGCCCGATAGCCCTCACAATGCGTCATGCTCCCGACGATCCCGGGCGGCCAGGTCGGGCATCCCCCGGGTCCGGGCAGGATCGGCACCGGGCCGACACCCAGCTGGGCGAGTGCGCGGCGCGCGCAGTCGCGAACCTGCGTGAACTCTCGGCGGCGCTTCTCCACGGCGCTGGCCACGACGGCCTCCTCCGCCGCGAGAAGTGCGGCGCAGGCCTGATCCCCGAACATCCCCACGCCCGCGGCGTCGCCGTCCAGGAGCGTCTCGATCACCGCGCATCTCTCCCATCGGTGTTGCCGCTATTGGGCTACTGCCGAAAAAGTCGCAGGCTCGGGTGCGGACGGGCACAGTGCGCGGTTCACCGCGCTGGCCGCTGCCGCCACCCGCGCCGTCGACCGCCGGGCGTCGATCCCAACACCCCAAGCCGTCCGGTCACCTGTTTGCAGGGCACAGTAGGCTGCGACCCGCCCTTCCTGGATAGGGTGCTCTCCGCTACTTGCCACGACGAACTGGCCTAGCCCCAGCCTGGCCACGGCGGGAAGCGCGTCATCCGGTGAGCCAATGCACATCCGGCGGCCGGCTGCCTCGAGCGTCACGCACCGTTCCCCGTGCTCCGGGCACGTCGCTTCGCTGGTGGCGGCGGAGACGACCAGGGGCCCGGCCCGGTTCACGTACTCGTCGACGAACATCTCCCAGATCTCCGGTTCGTTCATCTCGGTCCCGCGCCGGTCCGCGCACGACTGGACCACGCGCGAGAAGTCGACCTGCAGGTCCCTGGGCAGCTCCAGCTCGTGCTTAGTCTTGAGCAGGTAGGCGACTCCCCCCTTGCCGGACTGCGAATTCGCCCTGATCACGGCCTCATAGGTACGCCCGACATCCTTCGGGTCGATGGGAAGATACGGCACCGCCCAGCGCAGCTCCGCGGTCGGGACACCGGAGTCGGCTGCTTGCCGGCTGATCTCGTCGAGACCCTTCTTGATCGCATCCTGGTGCGATCCCGAGAACGATGTGTAAACCAGCTCACCACCGTAGGGATGCCGAGGATGCACGGGCAGCTGGTTGCAGCGTTCCACCGTGCGGCGTATCCCGTTGATGTCGCCGAAATCGATCCCCGGATCGATTCCCTGGCTGTAGAGATTCAGCCCCAGCGTAACCAGGCAGACGTTGCCGGTACGCTCGCCGTTGCCGAACAGGCAGCCTTCGACGCGCTGCGCGCCTGCCAGGACAGCGAGCTCGGCGGCCGCCACGCCCGTACCCCTGTCGTTGTGGGGGTGAACGGAGAGGATCGTGTGCTCCCGATGACGTAGTTCCCTGCCCATCCACTCGATGCGATCGGCGTAGACATTGGGCATCGACATCTCGACCGTCGCCGGCAGGTTCATGATGATCGGCCGTTCCGCTGTGGGCTCCCACACGTCACTGACCTCGTCGCAGATCCGCAGGGCAAAATCCAGCTCGGTTCCGGTGAAGGATTCCGGGGTGTATTCAAACTGGACCTCGGTGTCCTCGATCTCGTCCGCCAGTTTGCGGCACATGCGTGCCGCGTCCACAGCCAGCGCAATGATCTCCGCAGGAGATTTCCGGAACACCACGTCCCGCTGTAGCGTCGAGGTCGAGTTGTACAGGTGCACGATCGCCCGCCGCGCGCCCTGGATCGACTCGAAGGTCCTGGTAATAAGCGCAGGCCGCGCCTGCGTGATGACCTGTATGGTCACGTCGTCCGGAACCAGGTCACGCTCGACTAGCTGCCGGACGAAGTCGAACTCCGTATTGCTGGCCGACGGAAACGCGACTTCGACTTCCTTGTAGCCCATCGACACCAGCAGCTCGAACAGTGCGTGCTTGCGTTCGAGATTCATGGGGTTTACCAGGGCCTGGTTCCCGTCGCGGAGATCCACCGAGCACCATCGCGGAGCAGACGCGATGGTCCGCAATGGCCACTGCCGATCAGGCAGGTCGACCGGCAGGTAGGGCTCGTATCGGCGGTGGCCTGTCACCGTGGCCGCGCTGGCGGTGCCTGGGTCGCACATCGCGTCCCTCCTCTTACTTGGCGGTTATTGGCGGGTCGAAACGAACCGGGAGCCTGCTGAGGAATCTGAAGTTGATGCTGTCGTGCCAGCGCAGCCGCGGCGCGGCGATCCGCAGGCCCCCCAGCCGCCGCAGCATTGCGCTGATCACGACATCAACCTCGATGAGCGACAGCGGCGCGCCGACGCAGTAGTGTGCGCCATGACCGAACGACAGGTGGCCGGCCGCATTCCTGGTCAGATCAAGCCGGTCGGGATCGGGAAACCGGTCCGGGTCCCGGTTTCCTGACCCCAGGAGCAGGGTGACAGGCTCGCCGTCGTGGATGACCTGGCCGCCCACCTCGAGCTCCTCGCGGGCGATCCGGGTGGTGAACTGCACCGAGCTGTCGAAGCGCATGAGCTCGTTCGCGGCCTCCGGCATGAGGCTGTCGTCGCCGCGTAGCAGCTCGAGCTGGTCGGCATGTTGCAGCAGCGCGCGCACGGCGTTGGGCACGAGATAGGTGGTCGTCACCTGGCCCGCGTCGATAATGAGCAGGAAATTGGCGAACAGCACGTCGTCGCGGCTCGCGGACCGCTCAGGACAGCACGACAGCATGTGGGCTAGCAGATGCTCATCAGCGTCAGCGGTATTTTCCGCCATGACATCGAAAATCCGCCGCAGGCGCCGCAGCCGATCCACCTGCGCGGTCGACTGGGTGAAGAACTCGTGCAGCAGGCTTGCCCAGTCGTCGAGCAGGTACCGTTCCTCGTCCGGGATTCCCAGCAGGTTCGCGATCACGATCTTGCTCAATGGCTGGGACAGGTCGGACACGACATCCAGCTCTCCGGCCGCGGCGACCCGGTCCAGAAGCGCCTCGGTATCCTTGGCGATGGTTTCGCGCATCCGCGCCGTCGCCGGCCGTGAGAACGCTCCCTTCACCATCCCGCGGAGCTCGGAATGCCGCGGGGCGTTGTTGAACAACATCATGTCCGACAGCGCGTCACCCAGCGGACGCAGCGCCTCCCGCTTGTGCGCAGACAGGTGCTCCCGGAAGCGGCTGACCCGATCCTCCGAGAGCCGCGGATCGCGCGACAAGGCCACAATGTCGTCGTACCGAGTGACAACCCAGCTGCCCAGCGGCTCGTCCCAGAAGACCGGATGACTCTCCCGGAGCCGCCGGTAATAGGGGTACGGATCGACGACCCATTCGGGCTGGTAGAGCGTCAGCAACGTGGGCTCGTCGCATACGGGCGCGGTAGAGATGCTCATGCCGGAGCACTCACGACGCGCACCGGAAGATCGGCCACACCGAGGATGAAGTTCGACGGCTGCCGGCGCACCTCACCATCGGGCACGAACCGGATGGGCTCACTAATGATCTTCTCGTATAGCGTCGTGAGCTCGATGGTGCCGAGCGTGGCGCCGATGCACCGGTGTATGCCAGAACCGAAACTCAGATGCCGGTTCGGGCTGCGGGCGATGTCGAACCGGTCCGGATCAGGGAACTGCGCCTCGTCCCGGTTCGCCGAGACCGTCCAGAGCGCGACCGAGTCGCCGGCCCTGATCTGCTTGTCCCGCACGCGCACGTCACGCGTCGCGACTCGATGGTCGTAGGCGTTCGGCGAGCTCCATCGCAGGATCTCGCTCAGCGCGCTTTCCAGCAGGTCGTAATCTCCGCACAGCCGCTCGTACTGCTCCGGCCGCTCCATCAGCGCGATCAGCCCATCGCACGCGCTGTGGGTGGAGGTCTCGTTGCCGCCGACCGCGATGTTCAGGCAGTTGTAGAGGATCTCTTCCTCCTGCAACGGCTGGCCGTTGAGCTGGCCAGACCGCAGGATGCCGATCAGGCCCGAGTCGTGTTCCGCTCGGCCGTCCCGCAGGATATCGGCGAAGAAATCGAAGATGTCCGCCTGAATGCCGGCGAGCCGTAGCCGTTCCTCGTCTTCGCTGAAATCCTCGTCCGGCCGGCGATAGCCGATCATGCCGTGGGTGAGATTGACCAGCTCCCGGGCTTCATCATGGGGAATTCCCACCATCCCCATAAGTGCACCGGTGGGCAGTTCCGGCGCCACGTCCGTCGCGAAGTTGCATCCGCCGTCGGCGACAGCCCGGTTGATCGCGGAATCAACCAGCTCGCGCAGGTGGGCCCGGATGCGCGTTAGGACGTCGGGAGCGAATGCGCGCCGCATCACCTGCCGCAGCTGCCGGTGCCGGGGGGGATCCGAGGAGACGAGCATCCGGTTCGACGAGGTGTCGACGGCATTGTGGTACGAACCGCCGAGCACGATGCCATGCGCGGAACTGAATACGGTGTGCTCACGGTAGGCCATCACGAGGTCGTCGTATGTGGTGAGCGACCAGAATCCACCGCTGCCAGCGGATTGCCAGTAGACCGGATCGTTGGCCCGGATCCACCGGAACATGTCGTGGTGCCTGCCGGTGGTGAATGCCTCCACGTCGGTGAGGTCGACGGCGGCCGTGGGCGCGGTCATGGCGCCGTCACCCCCTGGCGACGGCTCTTGATCAGCTCGGCGAGGTCGCAGAGCCGGGTCGCGTCGAGAATTTCAGGAACTTCGACCTCGATCCCCAGCTCCCGCTCTATGCGGCGGCGGGCCCGGAAGGCAAGCATCGAGTTTCCGCCAAGCGCGAAGAAGTCGTCGTTGCGGCCGATCCATTCCACGGCCAGCAACTGCTCCCAGAGGTCCACGAGATAACGTTCGACCTCGTCGGACGGCTCCACCCGCTCGCTTTGCCGGCGGAGCTGGTCGGTGGCCAGGATGTGCAGTTGCTCGACATCCCGCTTGCCGTGCACCGTGCCGGGTATCTCCGTGACCGGGATGAACACGCTCGGCACCAGGTAATCCGGCAGCATCGTGGCGACGGACTCACGGAGCTTTTTGGGAGCGAGGTGCTCGCGCGGCACGACAAGCGCGATAAGCCTCTTGTCGTGCCCTTCACCGCCGACGATGACCGCGACATCGCGCACAGCGGGGTGGCGGCCGATCACCCGTTCGGCCTCCCGTGGCTCTACCCGGTAGCCGCGTACCTTGACCTGCTCGTCCACCCGGCCACAGAACTCCACTACGCAGTCGGCACGCCTGCGCGCATTGTCGCCGGTCGCGTACATCCGGCTGCCCGGCGGCCCGAACGGATCCGGCAGGAACCGTTCAGCGGTGAGCGCGGGCGCATTCAGGTATCCGCGGGTGACGCCGTTACCGCCGATGTGCAGCTCGCCGATCTCGTTGACACCAACCGGGCACTGGTCGGCGTCCAGCAGCTGGACGCTCTCGCCATCCAGCTCCTGGCCGATCGGGATCGACAGGGCCTCTCCGTCGGAGATCTCGATCCGGTGGCAGGTCGACGCGGTAGTCGCCTCGGTCGGCCCGTACAGGTTGAAGAAGTCGCCCCGGAACTTCCCCGACCACAGCGCCCGGCATGCCGAGGGCTGCAGGACGTCGCCGCCGGTCTGCAGCAGCCGAAGCGATGCGAAGGCCTCCCGGTCCTCGTGCACGACGTGGTTGACGGCCATCGTCGGCGCCAGCAGGATGGTGACCCGACGGCGGCGCAGCTCCCGGTTGACGTCGTTCGCGATCAGCTCGGGCATGGCCGGCAGGACGACCACGCGCGCGCCCACCGCAAAGCTGCACCAGGTCTCTATGTGGAATGTGTCGAATGACAGGCTGGCGACCTGCCCGAACAGATCGTCGGGTTCGACCGCGGGAAGTGTCTTGTTACGCGCCAGGGCGACCAGATTCCGGTGCTCGACCATGATGGCTTTCGGCACGCCGGAGGACCCGGAAGTGAACATCACGCAGGCCAGGTCGGCATCGACGATCTCGCGGTGGTGCGTGATGGATCCCGACTGGCCGGCCTCGCTGCGCCATTCGAGGACGTCGACGTCGTCATAGCTCAGGTCACAGGCGCCTCCCGGCTCGGTGATGACCATCCGGGCGCCGCTGTTCGCGACCATCAGATCACGGCGCGCGTCGGGCAGCCGGCTGTCGATCGCGACGTAGGCCGCGCCGGCCTTGAGAATCCCCAGCAGGCCGACGAAGACGTCGACACTGCGCCGGAGATACAGGGCGACCGTGTCCGACCTGGCAATGCCCATCTCGGCGAGGCATACGGCGAGATGATCCGACCTGGCGGCGAGCTCACCATATGTCAGGGCGCGCTCGTCGTCGCTTACGGCGATCCGGCCGGCCGAGTCCCGCACCGTCGCCTCGAACAGCGTCACCAGCGTCTCGCCATCGGGCTGTGGCCGCCGAGCCGTGGTGCGATCACCGCTCCCGCCTGCGCTCATCTTGTTCTCCTTCCGGTTCGTCGGTGCGACGCGTCCCGGTCATGTGGTGGTGCCGACCTGCTCCAGGAATGACAGCGCCAGCTCCCGCGCACCGCGGTGATCGAGGAGCTCATTTCGCCCGGAATCGACGCGGCACGTCTCGGCGATCCGGCTTCCCGGCCACTGCTCGGTGAACCGGTGGCTGCGCGAGACGACGTGCATGAGCCGGCCGTCGAACTCCGGCCACTGCGTGTTGTGCGCTGCGATCAGGAACACTAGCCAGTCGAGATAGAAGCAGGCGATATCGGTCGCGACCAACCGTGCCTCGACCTCGTCCGCACCCTCCCGGCGCAGCGCGGACATTCCCAGGGCGACTAGCCATTCGCGGAGGGAATCGACGCATCGCTTCGGATCTGCGGTCAATTGCTGATCGGTGAAGCCCTCGGCTGGGCCTGATTTCCGGGCCGCTTCGTCGGCTCCGAGCTGGTTCGCCGCGGCGGCTGCATCGCGCCTTATACCGGACAGCAAGGACGGCTCGCCGTCGAAGAGCAGCAGTGGTACCGGTTCGCCCGGGCGGGCAGCGGAGACGAGTTCCTGGGCAATCGGCGCGCCACTGCAGTAGGCGAGTACCGCCGCGACGTCGGTGCCGATTGGATCGGCGCTGGGCATCAGGCCGGCGGCATACCCAGAGCTGGTCAGCGCCTGCGGGAACGGCGCGGCCATCAGGTAGCGGACCTGCCATCCCGCCGCTTCCAGGCGGAGGTCGCGGATTCGCGATTCGTCTCTGCGGCCCGGGTAGTCCAGCGCCAGTATCACCGAGCTCACGTCCGGATTCCCTCCCGCTCAGCGGGGACAGCGGAATCGGCTGCCACCGGGACGGCCTTCACCTGCCGGACGGGCGCGCTGGCCGCGCCGATGAGGGCTACGATGCAGACCCCTGACCCGGTCAGGACGAAGAACGACGACGCCGCGCCATGCGCGAGTACCGCGCCCGCGAACGCCGCCGAGATCGGGAACATCGCGAAATTAACGAAGGCCAGCACGCCGAGGACCCGCCCGCGCAGGTATGGCGGCGGCATGCGCTGCAGGACGGTCAGAACGATGACCAGCAGCGCGCCGTCCGACACGCCGAGGGCGAGCATGATGCAGAGCATCGCGGGCTCACCGGGAACCCAAGG
>Ga0209420_1001179_pt1 | contig 12544 bp, 5 predicted proteins | sample BlaSpr_A8_OM1_O1_FD_187972 | JGI IMG/M metagenome (GOLD analysis project Ga0209420, IMG submission 187972) | Forest soil microbial communities from Thunder Bay, Ontario, Canada - Black Spruce, Ontario site 2_A8_OM1_O1 (SPAdes) (version 2) | ecosystem: Environmental > Terrestrial > Soil > Boreal... | reverse complement strand
CCCCGCCCTGCTCGATGCCCTCCAAGCCATATTCCACCGCCGCAGCGACAGCCGCGCGCAACCCCGCCACATACTCCGCGTCGTCCCCGCCCGCGCGCGCAAACGCATCGCCCTGCACCCGCGCGAAGATCTCCCGCACCACCTCATCCCGCCGCGCGTGCAGCCGCTCCACCACTTCGGCCCGAGCATCCGCAACCGACGTCACGACAGCTCTCATCTCATAGAATCCTTCTTGTTTGACTCGCTAGGAGGTTTCGCATCCCGGTCGCGTACCGTCGCTCTCCTAACTCTTACGCGATCAGGAGGGATCGGAGTAGGACGCGTTCTCCTTCGCTCCCACACACCCGTCCATTCGTTGGACGGGTGTGCTCTCGCTCCTCCCTTCGCGTCCGTTGATCCATCTGGATCGCTCACCTACTCTTTCTCTTTGCAGAAAAAGTGTTTCTTCAACCTTCTTCCTACCGTAGTCGGTTCCTACTCGCCGATCTGAGTCGCTGGTGCTCAGCCGAGAATTACCGTCGATGAGGTCTTCAGCTTTGGCCCGCTCTTTGGGGCGAAGGTCAGGTCGATCCTGGCCTTCAGCTTGCGACCCTTGTGCTTTGACAGGTTCGCCGCCTCACTGTTTGTGAGGGTCAGTTTCAGAGTCAGGGTCGTTGCGCCCTTGGCGGTTTTGCTTGCTCTCGACAATCCCTTGCCCGTCGCGACGAGCTTGCCGGCCGCGGGGACGCTGACCTGGATCGTCGCGGTCTTGCCCTTGACCCTGTGGCTAACGACCGTGATCGCCGCGGCGCAACCCGTTACATTCAGCGTCGAATCCTGGCGCAACACGCTTCCATCCTGCGCCACCCATTCGTTGGGCATCACGAGTTTCTGCGTGCAGAGGTTCCCATTGGCTGCCAGTGCCGAGTACTTACCCTCGGGGAGAACCAATTCGAAGGTGCTGAAGGGGCTGTCGGGGACGGTCTTGAACGTCGTCGAGGTGATTCCCGAGCTGCTGATGAACGTTGAGCCGACGAGGTCGATCGTCACCCCATCCCCCTGCAGCACGACCTCCAGGCTCGGGAACGCCTCGCCACCGTGACTGACGAAGATCGCCGGACCCGTCAGGGCGCCCGGGAGGATCGGGGTGTGCACGGTCGCGTGGCCGATGAACGACGCCGAGGGACAACCCGCCGGGTTGGCTTCGAACTGCGCGGCCGTGCAGGCCTTCTGCAGCGTCGTGAGCCTGGAGGGCAGCGCCTTGGGCAGTTCAACTTTGACCCGCGCGATGTCCGCGTACGTGCCCTGCGGGGCGCTGGGGTAGGACACCTTCGCCGTGAGCGAGGCCCCATTCGCTTTCGAGGTCTTGCCGGACGTCGAGACTGTGAACTTGGGGGCGAATTTGAGGTTCTGGCATTCGGCCGCCTGGAAGGGGACGGCCAGGTTCGCGGCCGCTCCGTGAACGCTCGTGATCGCGCCGCTCACCTGGAGCTTGTCGCAGTTGGTCGGGTTGAACGTGAACCCCGGCCGGTCGATGTCGAAGTTCACGCGCCGCAGTTTAATCGGGACGCCGTTTGTCTGCCCGTTGGCGCCGACCGGATGGATGAACGTTGGGAATGGGTCGGAGACGTCGGTCACGGCCGCGGTCAGGGGGTTGATGCGCAGCGACTGGCGCACGACGACGTTGCCGAAGTGAAACGGGCCGGGGTTGGCGGACACGACGACCGCGAGACCGTACGGCCCGCCGTTGTGCGGGCCGGTGAAGAAGATCTTGCCGGGGACGGCCAGGGGGTTGGGGCCGGGCCCGGCTTCCGCGACGACCGTGCCGACCTGGCTGGACTGCGAGCAGCCGCCGGATGGTGCGTCTTTTTCTTCGGCCTGGAGTTCGGCTTCGCCGCACTCGGTGACGCTGGGGACGTTCGCCAAGAGGCCCGGCGGGAGGTTCATCGTCAGCCCGGCCAGTTCCTGATCTGAGTCTTCGCGGGAGAAGGACCCTTCGAACCCAGTGTACCCCCCCGCCTGCACGTTCGTGGTCAGAGCGGCAAAGCTCGGGTCAAAGCCGATCGCGCAATCTTCGTCGATCACGTAGTTGTCGAACGGCGTGGGGGCCAGACCGGAGTCCGGCGCCGACCACGGTTCGAGGATGCTGTTGGTGGTGTAGATCCCGCAGTCCGGGGGCGTCGCGAACTCCGCCCGCGGGCCACCGAAGAAGTGGACCTTCAGGACCGAGAACGGGAGCTGCGGGGTTTCGTCGAAGAGGGAGACGATCCGCCCCGTCGCCGGGTCGAGTTTGACTTCGCCCGCGAGCTTCAAGACGACACCGGTAACCGGGTCGTTGACGACGATGTACGTCGCGAAGACCGAATTGAACGGGTTTTCGTTCTGGGCAGCAAGGAACACTTCACCACGCAAAATCCCCGAGATCAGCGGCGTTTCCAGTTCCAGCGTCCCGATCTTCGAGGATTCCGGGCATTCCGGCGGAGCCTGCGTGAAGTCGTACAGTTCGCCGGGCTTGGCGGGAGCATGGCCCTCCCAGCCGATCTGCGCATCCGTGCAGACACCCAACCCGTCAGCGGAGGACGGATCGACCGTCATCCCTTCAGGGAACACGATCGTCGTGTCCTTCAACGCCGGCGTCGCGACCGTGCCGACCTTCTCCGTCTGCGTCAGACGCTGTTCGAATTCCAGGCCCGAGGGGCTGTCCGCCTGATGGGTCGTCGGCTGCGAGCCGATCGCGGGGGTGAACGTCAGCGCGTCACAACCCGTCACCGCGGGGGACTGCGAGGTCATTTTCTTCCACTGCGGTTCTTCGAGGTTCGTGGGGATCAGGCCGCCGGGCTGGAAGCTCGCGGGGTGCGCCCAGGAATCCATCCAGACGGTCGCGACCTGCGGGCCGTTCGAGCACGCCGTCGGGTTCGTGAAGAACGGGACCTGCGCTTCCCCGGACACTTTGACGGGCTGACCGAGTTCTTCAGCAGCCGTTTCCTGGTTGCGCAGCGACGGGTCGCCGTAGAACGTCACGACGATCCGATTGAGGCTGACTTCGGGAATATCGGAGGCGACGAACCGCAACACATACCCCGCGGGGGTCGGCACGACGCTGACGTATCCCGCGATATGGGTATCTTTGAGAAAGTCGATGTAGCCAAACTCGGCGGGGTGCCCGCGCTCGGGCACGATGTTCCAGATCGGGCTGTTGATATACGTCCCCGACGCACCCGGTTCGGCCGTGAGATGCCCGACGACCGTATCGGGAGGACAGTGAGACGCGGAGTCCAACTGCGCCTCCGTACACTGCGGCGCGGCGAGCGTCGAACCCGCGAACCCGAGCGGCAGATCGACCACGATATCCTTCACGGGTTCGACGCTCGCCGGGATGCCATTGTGTTCGGTCGTGCCAAAACCGCGTTCGTTGCGGAGCTCGTCGTCCAGGTCAATCGTCGTCGTCAGCTCATACGGGTGACCGCCGGCCTGCGTTTCCTGTGAACCATTCAATCCGTCTTTATAGAAGTCAAAGCGCGAGGGCCCGAACGGCGCCGGGGCCGAGCTGACCTGGTTGGACAGCTTCGTCGAGACACCCGGGGCGCCCCCACCAGAAACCGTCGCTTCATTGGTCAAGCCAGTGCCTTCCGGCAGCCCGTTGTCGACGGTCACATGCACCTGCATCAACAGCCAGGCATCCGGCGGCAGCACCCCGTTGAATGTGCACTGCACCGGCACCGCAACGGGACATTCACCGATTTCGTGCTCCGTGCCGCCGATATGGACCCCGCCTTCCGTAAGGGTGTTCCCGTTTTCCACCAAGGTCAATAGCACCGCCTGTACCGTCACTCCCGGCGGCGGTGTGTCGGTGAGCGTCACCAATTTGCCATCCGTCGGCTCGGCGCCCGCGTTCATCGCGTACACTTCGTAATCGTCGCAATCAGCCGTCGCAAACCTGGGCGCCTGCAGACACGCGGCCGTTTCGTTCGCCGAGAAATTCGTGGGGGCGGCGAGCGTGTCCATTCTCCAGGCAGGGGATGGGGTGGCGGCCGAGGCCACCGACCCCAGGGAGGAGAAGAACAAAACCGTGAGGGTCAGGAGCGTGGCTGGGATATAGCTACGCAACAGAGCGTGTCGTGACCGACGGTTAGTGAGCTTGCCGGCAGCTGTCTGTGGTTGCACTCGGTTTTTCATGACTTTGTCCTCCGGTCGGTCTTGGAAGACTTTTTCGCGGCTCCGTACTTTTTCTTGGCCTGCTTTTCACACGCAACGCGTTTTTTCTTGTTCTTGTCTTTCTTACAGGCGTGAAGGGCATTGGCCAGCTTTTGGGCGCGGGTCAGGGACTTGACCACCGCGGGGGCCCTGGGGGTTAGATTGCCTTTGCCATTGAACGTCTCACTGCCGCCGGTCAAAAGCGGCGAGCGTTCGGGGGGGATGCCGTGACACTGTTCGCCGCCGCACGGCGGCAGTGGGGGCGGTGGTTCTGAGATGCACGGGTTGCCGTTTTCCGGTTCGCAGACGCGCGCGTCGTAGATGTCGACCTGGGTGTCCGTGTCCTTCGGCACGAGCTGATCGGCGGTCATGAAGAACACGTTGTGACCCATCGCGTCGGCGCCGAGAAGACACACACCCGACCCGGCTGTTTCTGTTACTTTGATCCCATTTGTGTATGCGTCCAGGATCCGGTTGTTGCAGGGCGTTTCCGCGGCGCTCACGTCACGCCCGTCGGAGATCAGGTACACGTGGCCTTCGTGCCACTCATACACGTTCTGCGCATAGATCGGAAGGCCTTGATGGTTGGTGGCGCTCACGACATCGTTCAGCGCGTGCGGGGTGAGAGCGATCGGACTCTGGAAGAACACATAGGAGCCGTCGTTTGACATCGTCGGGTCACCACGCGCCGGACCCAACGGCCGTTCACCGACGAAGCTCCAGGCAATCGTGGCCATGCCCATGCCCGCGTTGCCGTCGTCGTTGAAGCCTTCCTCGCCGATCGAGATACGCGTCAACGAGCCGGCCCCGCCCGATCCCGCGTCATAGCGGAAGACCTGGGTCGAGCCATCGGTGCGGGTGTCGTCAGGCGTGAGAGCGCCGTGACTCGTGAAGACGAAGAAACGCCCGTCGGGAGTCACATTCGCACCAAATAGCCAGCCAAAGTTGGGGTTGTCATCCGCTGCGGGGAGCGACGCGACGAACGATGTGCGCCCCGCGGCAGACACGTAGAGGTTGCTCGCCCCTTCGTGCGCTTTGCAATGTTCTCCAGCGGCCGGACCCATGACGCCCAGATGTTCGAATTCAGCCAGGCAGCCCGGCCTTGCTTCGCTCGTGAGCACACCTTGCGCGACGAAATAGACATGCGAGCCGTCAGCGGAGATCGCCACGACCCCGTTAAACCGGGGACCGCCCGCGACCTGCGTGTGCTGCGAGCTTTCGGAGAGATCGATCAACCGGCGCGCAGAAGCATCGGGTTCTTCAGCGGGCGTCCCACACGGCTCCGCGCAGAGCGACTCATACAGATTGTTGCTGCCCTCGGTCGCGTTATCGGTCAGCTGCTGGGCGCTCGAGAAGAACACCCGCGACCCATCAGCCGAGGCGCCTTCAAAGGCAGCGTTACGGGCGTTCGGGTTGCCTGCCAACTGCACCGGTGCTTCACTGTTTTCCTTGCATTCTTCGGTGGTGCAAACCCCCGTGGTCGGCGCCGATATCAACACCGAGTGCGCATCGGTCGATTCACCGTCGACACGGGCATAGAGCTCGTTCGCGGGGATTACCTTGCCGGCGTTCGTCCCGGTACCCCCGGGACAACTGCTGGCATTTCCGCCGGTTTGCGCCGTGAAGAAGACCGTGCGACCATCCCCAGACAGAGCATTCCGAGTGCTACTGGGTCTGTTGCCCAGTTCTGCTCCGCAGGTGGAGATCAGGCTCGTGCTGTGCTCTTCACCGGTGACCCCGACGAGGAACGGTTCCTTGTTGCCCGTACCGACATACTCATAAAGAGAGTCGCCTCCCTTGGTTTCGTCGAACGGCCAATACCCTCCCACATGCTGAGCTTCGTCTTCGAAGACGATGTGGGAGAGATCGGCCGTCGCGTGGAAAGACCCATGCCCGATCGGATAAGCGCCGGTCTTCCCCGGCGGGGTCGCCGGGCCGATACGGGCGAACGACCCTTCGGAGGAACGGGCGTACCATTCGTCTTCCTGCGCGGGCCCGGTCGGCATCGTGAACAGCGCGGTCCCCGCGTCCGCGCTGACCAACCACGGCGTGTTTTCGCCGAACTGCGGTGCGAGGGGCGCGAGCGCGGTCGTCTTCCATTCCGTCGGGGTGCGCGTGAACGCGTACGGCTCGCCCTGCAGGACACGGTTGGCGTTACACGATCCCGCGGCAGCTTCCGCGGGAGAGAAGCACTGAATCGTGAAAGCGATCACGCTCGAACCGGATTCGGCGATCGCGGGTTCGGGGCTGCCGAACACGTCGCCGATCAAGCCGCCGTTCTTGAACGGCGGGCTGACGAGCTCATAGGCGCGATGATCGGGCAGTTCGGAGCCGGCCGTGCTCGCCGTGGAATAGATGAACGTGTGACCGGGTTCGTAGGCTTCGCCGTTTTCATCCTTGACGCTCAAGCGCCAATAATAAGTGGTGTTCGGCGAAAGCTTTGAGATAGCGACGCTCACGGGAACCGGTTCCGTGCCTTCGCCGATCAGCGACGCCGGCGGCTTGCAACGCACGGTCTTGCCGTAGGATGTGGTCGTGCCGTATTCAAACTTACAGTAAGTGACCTGCAACCCCTCGGGGTTGACCGTCGCGGTCAGTTCGGCGCCACTCCCCGTCACGTTGACCGCTTCGGCACCCGCGATCACCGGTGTCGCGAGCGTCGGGAGCGTTTTTTCCTGCCCATAGGTGGTACCGAAAGCGTTGACGGCGACCAACCGATAGCGGTAGACGGTGCCCCCTCTCAGACCGGTCAGGACCGTGGACGCCGCGACCGCGCTGCATTTGACCCCGCCAGGCGGCACGCATTCCGGCCCGCCGGTACCCGCATCGATCCCGGGTGCAACCGGAGCGGTCGCGGAGTAGTAGTCCGCTTCGGCGCCGTATTCGAAGTAGTAGTGCGCATCCGTCCCATCCGGGGCGAGCGAGCCCGTGATCTTCGCCGTGCTGCCTGTGACTTCTTCGGCCGGACCCGTGCTCACGCCTTCGACGGCGGGGGGTGTTTTGAATTCCTGGTTTTCCCCGTAGGTCGTGCCGAACGAGTTGACGCCAACCAGCCGGTAGTCGTACGTGGTGCTCGCCGTCAACCCCACGAGGGTCGTCTCCGCGGGCACGGCCGCGGAGACGGTCCCCGCGTCGGTCCCGGGGCGTGCGGGGCTGAGGAGCCCATAGCCCGTGCTCGTGCCGTACTGGAAGTAGTAGTGCGCGTCCGTCCCATCCGGGGACAGCGTGCCGGTGAGCTTCGCGGTGTTCGGGGTAACTTCTTGCGCCGGGGAGCCGGTCCTGAGAGCGTCGACGGCCGGGGGCGTTTCGAAGTGTTCTTCGGCGCCGGAGCTGGGAATGCCGTTGGTGTTCGTCGCGGTCAGCCGGTAGTAGTAGGTGGTGCTCGTCTTCAGGCCTTTCAGCTTTGCTTCGACCGCGACATTCGCTTTGCCGGAGCCCGGGGGCGGTACGCAGGCAGCGGTATGGGGATAGACACCGGGTCCGGTGCCATATTCGAACTCGCACGATTCCACCTCGAGACCTTCCGGGTTGACCGTGCCGTGCAGCGTCGCTTCGGTCTTGCCGATCGGCGACGGCGCTTCGGTCTTTGCATCCGGCACTGGTGAGGCGTCAAACACGTCCACACGATCGGCAGTGGCATCCGAGACATACACGTCGTTGCTCAACGCGCTCTTTTCCGATGAGTTCACGGCAACACCCGTGCTGGCGGTCATATGTTCGGACCCAAAGGTCTCGATCTGCGTTTCGTCGGAGGCATCGAACGCGCCGACCGTGGTCCCGTAGTCGACGTAGATCTCGTTGTTGGCGGGGTCGAAGGCAGCCGCGGTCTGAGCACTCGGCACGGACCCGAAGCCCGTGCCACCCTCGGATTGCCCTGAGTTGTCACCAGCATTATCGAACCGCAAGAAGAAGCTGCTATATTTGACATACGAGTCATCTTCTGGGCCGAGCGCAAAACCCGAGGCCGGGGCGAAACCTTGCAACAAATAATTGAAGAACACTTGCATTGGCCGACTCGCGATGAATTCATTTACCGGCGCACCTGAGTAGTTGTCGACGTCATTGTTTGACTGGTAAACCCACAGCTCTCCCGCGGGGTCCACCGCGACACCATCGAGTTCACTGAAAGGCATGCCCAAACCCGGGGGACAATCTGCTATTTCTTTTTCCCTTTGGCTTTCATACACACGCAGTTCGAGTTCTTTTTCGGACTGTTCCCTCCCTGTTGCTTGTGGGATGATGGCTTCCGGACAGACGGCTTCGGTGATCTGCCCGAGGTATTCGCCGGTCGCACTGAACTTGTCGATCACTTTGTGGCCGTTGTCAGCGACATACACGTCGTCGAAGGACGGGCTGCTTTCGTCGTTGTCGACCGCGACCCATTCCGGTTTGTCGAACGCACCCGTCGGCGCAGCCGTATCTTTTTCTTTTTTCCCTCCTTCGAGTTCAAATTCATCGCTGCCGTTGAACTGGCCCTTGTATTCCCCGCTCGCGCTGAACCGCTCGACACGGTCGTTGCCCTTGTCGACCACATACACATCCCCCGCTACGGGGTTGACCAGGCTCGTGGAGTCGTCCACCGCCAGCCCGGCCGGTTCTTTGAGCTGGCCTGGTTCGCAGGTATCTCCGGGGCCGGTGCAGGGGCCGCCAAAACTTGACGAGAACAAATGAATTTCCTTGGAAAACGCAGGGGTAACAGCGCATGCGAGGACACCCAAAATAAAAAGCGATATGAGGGTGAGGCGTGCCTTGGTCATTATGGCGCCGTCACCGCCCAGGAGCCTTGAATTTCGGCTGGTTCCGCCGGACCGTGGTAGAGGATACGCAGGACGGCTCCAGCAGTGCCGGCGCCGTGAACTTCCACTTCGCCGCCGGGCCCCGGCGCATTGATTCTGTGGACAGACAATGTTCCAGACCCCGGGCTGGTATCGCCCTGATAGATGCAGAGGTTGCCCGCGGCGGCCGCCGGCGCTTCCGATGTCCCTTTGCAGTCGGTCGTTTCAGGCCCGCTACTGTTCGTCTGTTCTTCGGTGGTTACGTAGTGGACCACACATTCCGGTTTGCCTGGATTTCCGCATTCCGAGGGATCGGTCAGGGGCGCGGCGAGCTTGATCGGGAAGGAGATCGGGTCTACGGGAACGGCTTCTCCTTCGGTATTGCCTTCTTCTATAAAAACGTCGGCTGGGAAGACGTGAACACCCCAGGTGCCGGTCTCGGTCGCGTCTTTGGGGAGGGTGTTGTTGGGAGTCCAGGGGGCGCCCGGTTTACCCGGGAGGCCCTGTTCGCCGTTGCAGGCCTTGCCTTCACCGCTGGCGTTGTTGAACGTGGTGCATTCGCCTTCTTCCGTTACCTTTACGCTTTCGCCGGCGGAGCCAGTCGGTCCAGCGGGGCCCTGACCACCCGAGCCCGCTGGACCGGCGGGGCCGGCCTGACCCGCGGGACCAGTCGCGCCGTTTGTGCCGTTCTTTCCTATTGGTCCCACCCGCCCGGCGGGACCCCGCGGGCCGCGGGGGCCTGGCTTGCCACCCTTGGACTTGGCGGTGGTGGCCGTAAGCTGAGCAGAGGCCCGCCCACCCTTAGAACCACCACGACTCCCACCACCTGTGGCGGCAAAAGCTCCACCGGTGGCCGCGAAGACCAGCGCTAGAAGAGCAACGGCAGTTGCGGGATTGAGATGCTTTCTTATTTTCGATGAGTCAAACATGGTTTTGCTCCTGTGAGTCACGCAGAGCAGACCTTTTCATTCGACCGGGCAGGACCGCCCGCATGAAATGGCCTGTTTCGCTTGGGGTCGATGGGGCTTGGGTCTTGAAGGGGGTTGGGACAAAGTGTTGCTTATACCCATTTGCTTATACCCAGCTACGCCAAGATGGTTGGACGCACCACTCCCCGCAAAGACACGCACACGAGCAGGCCCGGCGACACGAAAGGTGTGACAAAGGGACGCCTTTTTGAGAGAAGTACAGGCAACAGGCAAGATACGAGAAAGGGGCGTTTTCTTGAGAGAAGAGAAGTCAGCACTAGTGCCTCGCACTCCTCCATTCGCCCGCCCCAGTGCCGACTTCGCCGCGCGAGATGATGCGCCACCCACATACAGGGGCGCCCTGCGGGCGCCCTCGTTGGATGCCCCTTCGGGGCCCCTTCCGGGCGCCGCTCCGCGGCGCCTTGGGCGAACGTCGCTCACCGCTGCGGCGGGGGACAAAGGTTGCATACCAGCTTCCTCTACAGGTGCGGTAACACACAGGTTAACCACGGCTTGCGGCGGGCCAGAGGCGTGGCGGCGGGCGGGGGCTGCGTCCGCAATGGCTTCCTGAACTTTTAGATCCCCGCCTTGGGAGGCTCGCTCTACAGGCGCACGCGTCCCTTTGACACGCAGCAAACCACCGAGCAGCGCGACCAGACCGGTCTTCGGCACGGAAGCGGGCTTCGCAATGTTCGCGGTGGGTTTCACTGTCGTGCCTAGCAAGGACGGTTCTTGGTCTGGCAAGCGCCGTCCGTGTGATGAGACCCCCTGAGTGAAGTTCTGGCGTCGCGATGCAGGGTTAATGCAGTGCGACGCCCGGGACCGACGTGAGCTTACCCGTACGCCTGCCCCGCCCGGACACCGACCGGAGAGGTAAGGCCGGGATGCCCAAGATGCGGTTCTTCCGCGGGTGAGCGGAATCGTCGGAGCAGCCTGCGACTGGGCGGTCGCGCGGCTCGCGCTTAGAATGTGCGAACACAGAAGCAGCCGATCGCGAACGGGAGGGGCGCCGCGACCATCCGGGAAGATGGCCGCGGCGCCGGGGATGAGGCTGGGCGCCGATGCGGTGCCAGCTGTCCCTGAGTACCACTCGGAGAGGTTGAGCGGGACCCAAGCTCTTGCGGGTGCAGGTGCGTGGCGTTTAGTGAGCGACCCAGCCGGCGGACCTTTTTTCCGTACCAATGGGTGCACAGCGCTGCGCGTGGTTACGGGCTCGGGAGGGCAACCGATAAGAGTTAGGGCGGCCCTGGTGTAACGGCTTTGGCTAGGCAGACATGCGCCGGGTTCACGCGCCGGACTGACCGGGGCGCGCAACTCGCGTTGGGCGGTTGGGTTCGCCCAGTCGTCGGTCTCTCGACACGCCGGCCATCTGGCCCTCGTAGGCAAAGTCACTTTTTGACCCTCATCCCGCATTGGATCCTTGTCGCGATCCGGCTGGATCGCAAGCCCAGCGGTATAAGGTTCTAGTTCGTGAATCTTGTTGCAGCGCGGTGACGGTGTGGGATTGGCTAGTATCGCCGCCTGCGTGTACGCCTGATGCCGGCACGGGTGCACACCCGATCCCGTCGCAAATCACGTGCGCCGACGCGGTGAGCGAGACAGCGGCCCCAGACGTTCTAAAAGCGGAAGGTTCTACTTTGTGAATAGAGGTTTAGCCTATGTGAGCGTGCCCGTTTACGGTGTACTATTGCCATACCGATGCTTGGGAGGGTCATCAGGGATGCGAGTGCCGGGGCGATGCGCTCCCCGGTGAACTGGGCCGTGCTCGGCCTGACGATCGAGCGGCCCAGCTACGGATACGAGATCCTGCAGCGCTTCGAACGCAACTATGGCGCGCTGCTCAAGCTCAGCAGCCCGTCGCAGATCTACAGCGCGCTGGACACGCTCAGGGAGCGAGGGATGATCGAGGCCACCAGCGAGCCCTCCCCCGGCGTCGCCTCTCGCCAACCCAAGCTGCACTACCGAGCTACCGAGGAGGGGGTTCAGCGCTACCAGCAGCACCTGGTGGGCCAGGCCGAGGAGGACCGCCGGCGCTCCAGCCTGTTCGCGCGCGAACTCGCGGCACTCGCGCCACACGCCGCGCTCGCCGTCCTGGACGACTACGAACAAATGTGCCTCACGCAGGCGACCAGGGCGAAACCGGGCAGCCAAGCGCGGGCCGCGCCCGACGCCTCCACGACGCTTGCCGATCGCCTCGCCGCCGAGGAGGAGCGGCTGGCGATGGAAGCCAAGCTCCCATGGATCGAGTACGCGCGCAGAGAACTACGCGTGGTGGCGGATCGGGGCCGTCAGCATGGCTCTGCTTGAGCTCGCCGGCGTCGGCAAGCGCTACGGTCGCGGGCAGCTCGAACGCGTCGCGGCGCGCGACGTGTCATTCGAGCTGAGCGCCGGCGAACTGCTCGCCGTCTGGGGGCGGCGCAACTCCGGGCGCTCGACGCTGCTGCGCATCGCCGCCGGCCTGGAGGCGCCCGACCGGGGGGTCGTCTCGCTGGACGGACGCGACCTGCACGCCCGCGGCGGCGAGCATCTGCGCGAGCAGATCCGCTACTGCCGCAAGAGCTACCGTGCCAGCGAAGGGCAACTCGTGATCGACCGGCTGACCACCGCCCAGCTGACGCGCGGCATCCC
>Ga0209420_1001178_pt1 | contig 12554 bp, 10 predicted proteins | sample BlaSpr_A8_OM1_O1_FD_187972 | JGI IMG/M metagenome (GOLD analysis project Ga0209420, IMG submission 187972) | Forest soil microbial communities from Thunder Bay, Ontario, Canada - Black Spruce, Ontario site 2_A8_OM1_O1 (SPAdes) (version 2) | ecosystem: Environmental > Terrestrial > Soil > Boreal... | reverse complement strand
GTCCAGCATGGTATTCATCACATCCACAAACGGCACGCCCACCAGTGCCGCCTTAAACAAATCCGGCCGCATATTCAACGCTGCTCCCATCAACAGCCCGCCCGCGCTGCGCCCCTCAATCACCAGCCGATCCTTCGATCCATATCCATGCCCCACTAAATACTCCGCGCACGCAATGAAGTCGCTGAACGTGGTTTTCTTATTCATCATCCGCCCGGCATCGTGCCAGCTCTTACCCATCTCGCCCCCGCCGCGTATATGCGCCACCGCCACGGTAACCCCCCGATCCACCAGGCTGAACTGATTCGGATTGAATCCCGCGTCGATCGAGATTCCATAGGACCCGTACCCATACAAATACAGCGCCTCTTTTCCGTCGAGCTTCGCATCCTTCCGATGCACCACCGAAATCGGCACCTTCACGCCGTCCGCGGCCGGCGCGTAAATCTGCTCCACTTCATATTTCGTGCGGTCATATCCACCCGGCACTTCCTTCTGCTTGAGTAAAGTCGATCCACCTTTTTCCATGTCATAGGCAAATACTGACGGGGGCGTAATCGGAGACTGGTATTGATATCGGAATTCGGTCGTGTCATACACCCGATTCACGTAAGCCGAACTCAGATAGGCCGGCTCCGGAAAGGCAATCTGGCGCGACTTTCCACTTCGCAAATCCGTCACTCGAAGCTGCGGAAGTCCGTGCTCCCGTTCCATCAACACGTAAAAATCCCTGAACATTTCCACATGATTCAGCATCACGTTGGGATTCTGCGCCACCACTTCCTTCCAGTTCTTGCTCCCCGGATCTCCCACGGGAGCCTTGACCAGCCGGAAATTCCGCCCCGTATCATTTACCCGAATGTAGAAAAAATCCCCATTGTGGTCGGGATAGTACTGCACATCCTGTTGGCGCGGCTGCAAGACTTTCCACTCCGCCATCGGCTGATCCGCATGAATGTAGCGCGCCTCGCTGGTGGTATGGCTCCCTGACACCAAAAAAATGTACGCCTCGCTCCGCGACTTGACCGCATCCACCTCAAAGCGCTCGTCCTTCTCCTCGTATATCAGCGGATCCGCTTCCGCCGAGCCCGCCGTGTGCCGGTACAGCCGGTACTGCCGCTTGGCCACTGCATCTTCCTGCGTATAAAAAATCGTCTTGTTATCGTTGGCCCACACCACCGACCCAACTCTCTCCGCGTGGTCGACCAGCGTCTTTCCCGTTCGCAAATTCTTCACCGCCAGATTGAATTGCCGGAACCCGGTGTTGTCATACGAATACGCCAGCAGATTCCCGTCCGGGCTTACTGCATATTCATTCACCGTCATGAATACCTGGCCCTTCGCCAGCTCATTCACGTCGAGCACCACTTCTTCCGTCGCGTCCATGCCGCCTTTCCGCCGGCAGCGAATCGGATACTGCTTCCCCGCTTCGGTCCGCACATAGTAAAAATACTCTCCTTCTTTATAAGGCACCTCAACGTCCGTCTCCTTGATCCTACTCAGCATCTCGTCATACAGCTTCGTCTGAAACGCCTCCGTCGGCTTCATCACGGCATCCGTATAACCGTTCTCGGCCTCCAGGTACGCCCGCACTTCCGGATTCGGCTTGTCCCGCAGCCAGAAATAGTCGTCCTCCATCTTTTGCCCGTTGACTTCGGTGACATGCGGAACTTTCTTCGCCACTGGCGGACTCGGCAAAGTCCCACTATCCGCCCCCGTCAGCCCAATCACCGACCCCACCACCAAACCGCCCACCTGTACATGACGCATAATCCTCAGATTCATAATTCCCCCCATAAGTGCGAATTAAATTCCAACTCGATGGTGTAAGCCCTGGTGATGGCGTGTAACCCATTTGAGCCGGGCAGAGTTCGGCCGTCTCACGCCCTGCGCACAATACTCTGCCCCCACCCTGAATTGCAATGTCGGAGATTTGACGACCTCGAAAAAAATCCCTATGCTAGCCAAGAGCGCGTAGGGCGCCTCCAGTCCGCGGAAAGGGCCGTGCCCACCTAAAGCACAATTTAGCTCCACGAACCTTCTTTCAGCCTGACTTCGTGCGGACTCCAGGCAGCCGTGAAAGGAGCTTCGTATGTTTCCCAATCCGCATGACGCTCTCCCGCTCCCGCCGCGCCCGAACGTCGATCAGTACAAAAAGCGCGCCAAAGATTTACTCAAAGCCTCCCACTCGGACGACCCCACCGCCATTCGCGCCTGGGCCGCCAACTGGATCGATTCCTTAGTCCGTCGTTCCGCCTTGACCATCACTTCACAACTCCCCGTGCGCATCGACCACTGGACCCATGAGTTAGAAAAGTTCGCCCGGCAAAAACTATCCGAGACCTGCACTCTCTCCGCGGCGCAGTTCATTATCGCGCGCGCCCATGGCTTCGAAAGCTGGCCCCGCCTGACGCGCCATCTCGAAGCAATTGCCCGCGCGAACTCCCCCGTCAATCACTTCGAACTCGCTGTCGACGCCATTGTCATCGGCGACATCGCCACGCTAAAACAATTACTACACCAAAATTCCGGCTTGACTCGAGCCCACTCCACGCGCCGCCATCGGGCCACGCTCCTGCACTACATCTCCGCCAACGGCGTTGAAGGCTACCGCCAAAAAACTCCGAAGAATATTGTCCAGATTGCCGAACTTCTTCTGCAATCCGGCGCCGATGTAAACGCCTCAGCCGACCTCTATGGCGGATCGACAACGCTCGGCCTGGTGGCCACCAGCCTCCATCCCGAACAGGCCGGCGTCCAAACCACGCTGCTGCAACTCCTTCTCGACCGCGGCGCGATTCTCCATACCCCAGACCAATCCTCACCGGGAATTGTCAGCTCGTGTCTCGCCAACGGCCGCGCTCAGGCCGCCGAATTCTTGGCCCAACGCGGCGCAAAATTAAATCTCGAAGCAGCCGCCGGCGTAGGCCGCCTCGACGCAGTTGAGAGCTTCTTCGATGATCAGGGCAACTTAACTCCGCCGGCGACAAGCTCCCAGATGCAGCGCGGTTTCCTATGGGCCTGCGAGTACGGCCGAGATGCGGTAGTCGAATTCCTTCTACACCGCCGGGTCCCTCTCGAAACCCAAGCCGGTACCGGCCAAACCGCCCACCACTGGGCGGTCATCGGCGGACAGGTGGATACAATCAAGCTTCTTTTGGATCGCGGCGCCCAGCCCGAAGCCAAGAATGCCTACGGCTCCACTGCCCTCGGTCAGGCCCTATGGTCCGCCTTACACGCCGACGCCGGAATCGACTATCTTCCAGTCATCGAAACTCTACTAAAAGCCGGCGCCCAAATCGAAGCCGGAACCGTCGCTTGGATCACCCGGCAAAAGACGGCCTCACCATCCCTCAAACAGCACATCGCCGACGCTGTCAAACGCCACGGTGCTGAATCGTGAGGGGGGAAGTCCGCGAGACCGAGCAGAAGAGCAAAATAATAGGACGGCCCATACTCCGTCCGGCACACCTCGCAAATGTCGAACCCCCAGATCCGTCTAGCCGCTGCGCGCCTCGGGCTCTTACCTAACAAACGCTCCCGTTTTGCTCCGCCACCGATAACAATACCGTGGGATCGAGCCATTGGTCCTGAGCAGGCCTGCCGGTCCTCCTCCGTGTGTCCAACCGCTCTAGAGTCAGCCTAGAGAGTACCCTGTCTCGCGGGGACGGCGAAGTCGCACAGGGGAACCACCTTAATAAACACCATCGGTCAAACGGCCCGATGATGTTCCACTTCACGAGCCAAATCGGCAAAACTCGACCCGCAGAATCGCGAAACGGAGGCTTTCATTCCACCTCATAACAATCTTGATTCCCATCGAACCACCACGGCCGAGCCGGTACCGGTACAAGCAACTGGCTACTTCGTTCCCCTCAGCATCTCCACTACTCGCTCATAATCATCCACCGTGTGATATTCGATCACAATCTTCCCCTTCCCCTTCCGGTCGCGGATTCGCACCCGCACCCCCAGCATCCGTTCCAAATCCAGCTGCGCCGCCCGCACATTCGGATCTACCCATCGTGCTCCACTCTTCTTCCGATCGACCGCCATCCCCGGCATCCCCGGCACCGGATCGAGCAGCCCCGTCATCCGCATCACCAGCGTTTCGATCTGGTCCAGCGTCAAGTGCTTTTTCACAATGTAGTCGGCGGTCTTCGTGATCAAATCCGGGTCCTCTAGCTTCAGCAACTCCTTTGCCTCGGAGAATCCAATCTGCTTATGCGCCAACTGCTCCAGCACCAGCACCGGCAGCTTCAGCAACCGCATGTAATTCGACACCGATTCCCGCGACAGTCCTACCCGTTCACCAATCTGCGCCTGCGTCAGCGAAAATTCCTTACTCAACACGCGAAATGCTTCCGCCTGTTCGAGAGCGCTTAAATCCTCGCGCTGCAGGTTTTCGATGATGGTCATCTCCGCCGCCTGCTGCAGCGAGACTCGACGCAGCAGCGCCGGAATGTGCGTCTTCCCTGCCTTCTTCGAAGCCAGCAGCCGCCGCTCACCCAGAACTAAAATGTAGCGCCCCTCTTCGTCTCCGGGCCGCACCATGATCGGCTGCACCACTCCATTCGCCTTGATCGAATCGGACAATTCCTCCAGCTTTTCGTCATCCCCTACAGATCGGGTCTGAAAAGGATTCTTATCAATATCGGCAATCGCCAGGTTGACGACAAGGTTTGTCGGCGCTTGCGACTCCGCATGTGCATAAGTAGTGATGGTGTCGTCAGCAGCCGCCACTGGGGAAGAATCAGGTCCAGAAAATGTGGGGCCAGTCGCCCCCGGCTGTCCAGCCGAGCGCAGCTCGGCGTTGCCCCCAGTAGCTCGGAACTCGGGGGATGCGGGCTCGTGTGGGCCCGGGCGACCCGCCCGCGCATCCCACCCCTCATCGGCGACGGCTCGAATCGCCCCGGCCACGGGTTCTCCGCGCGGACCCCCGCCGTCCGGCGAAATTGACTTGTCGTCGAGATGACCTTTGTCACTTCGAACGAAGCTCGGAACCTGTGTGGGGACGGCAGCCCCCGGCCGCCCGGCCGAGCGCAGCTCGCCTGCAGGAGCGGTGGCATCCCCTCGTGAGCTCGTCGGCGCGCCCGCGGGTCGCGCCGTCCCGACTACCGCCCGCGGCCCCGGCAACAACGACTCCAATCCCCGCCCTAAGGCCCGCCGCTTCTCGACCTTCTCCTTATCGCCCGCCCGCCCCGCCGTATTCTCCGCCGCACCAGTTGTCATCAGTAGTCCCCTTCAGTTGTCACCCTGAGGCGCCCTTCTTGGGCACCGAAGGCTCTCGGTGCTTCCCGGTTGTGGTTGTATATCGATGACCATCAATCTAATATATCGATGCTGATCGATATAGATTCAGGCGAACGTCTGATCGCGGAGTGCTTAGTTCACGCCGTCTTGTCCATCTCGTCGGCCGTCGGAGAAATTTCTTCCACCGATTCTCCCCCGTGCACCTCTGCGTGTAAGCTTTCCGCTGGGGGCTGAGAGCCAACACCGGATGCTTGCCTCTCAATAATCTCCTTCGCCAGCCGTATATAGCTCTCCGCCCCTTTCGAGCGGGGATCATACACCAGAGCCGCTTTCCCATGACTCGGCGCTTCCGCCAGTCGTATGTTCCGCGGGATCGATGTGCGGCAAAGCTTTTCGCCAAAATAGTTCTTCAGTTCAGCCATTACTTGCTGCGCCAGGTTGGTGCGGTCATCAAACATCGTCAGTACCACGCCTTCAATTGCCAAATCCGGGTTTAGCTCCACCCGAATCCGCTCGATCGTGTCGAGTAACTCGCTGACGCCCTCGAGAGCAAAGTATTCTCCCTGCATCGGAATCAGCACGGCGTCGGCCGCGACCAGGCAGTTCAGCGTGAGCAGGTCCAGCGCTGGAGGACAGTCGAGTACGACGAACTGGAAGCGGTCCCGCAGAGGCGCGAGCGCCTCGCGCATGCGATACTCGCGCCCGTCGGCGTCCACCAGTTCCAGGTTGGCACCAATGAGATTCTTGTGCGCCGGAATGAGCCACAACTGTTCCAGTTCCGTCGTCAGCAACGCTTCCTCCGCGGAAGCATCTTTGATCAATAGATGATAGGAGCTGATGCGGTCTGGATCCTTGGCAAATCCCAAGCCGCTGGTGGCATTGGATTGCGGATCACAATCCACGAGCAGCGTGTTCACTTCGGCAGCCGCAAAGGACGCGGCTAAATTGATGGCGGTCGTAGTCTTACCCACGCCGCCCTTCTGATTGGCAACAGCGATAACGCGTCCCATGGGATTGTCAGGAGAAGCAGAGCTACCCGGCAGCATAATCCGGTTCGCATTTCAAATGCAATGCTCATTTCTGTGCAAGATGATGAATTGTGTGCAAAACGTGTCCAGTGTTCCTGGAGGAACACTTTCATGACCTGTTGAGATTGCTTGGATTCCCGCCGGGGCCTGAAGCTGGTTCTTTGGCGGTGTTCGTGATTTGTTGTACGACACACATCCGCTCTTGATTCGCCATCTTGATTCGCCATCGTGCTTGGCGAACTTATCCTTGGCAACTGATAGAAGTGTTCCTGCAGGAACAAGCGTTCCACCCACACTCGGATCATCGATCTCGCCGAGAGTTTGAGTCCCTGCCTTCAATTCCCGGTGGGGCTGCCCTGTTGTCTTGAGTGAGCATCGGAGGAAACGAGATGCAGTCTCCTGTGGCCAATCCCCAAGACAAGGCAGCCAGCTTGCCTCGTACTGATATCCGTTTCACAAATCGAAATTGGAAGTGGACACAGTGTTCCTGCAGGAACACTGTGGAAAAATCGCCGAATACAAATGCAGCATTGAGGCACCGAGAAGGTATAGATCCTAGATGGCTCCCACTTCTGCTTTGATCTAGCGTCGCGCGCGATGGTTGTCTGGTTCATGGATTCTAGATTTTGTTTGATTGCTTCCACTTGTTACAAAAGAGGTTCCTGGTGGTGGTTTTAAGAGCCGGTGATTGCCGTTGCCCCGCTGGGGAGGCCTTCATGTTCCTGAGGCCAAACTGTTTATGCGAGCTTGGATTCGTTTTTTCCACCCGTCACTCCCACTCAGAGGGACGAATGCCCAATGGATGCCCCATAAGACCCTCGTTTCTAATGTTTCTTATGCTCGTTTGGACCACTATTACTGGGTGGATACCTTCCCGTTCTCAGTGGAGTTGTGCCCGATTAGCAGGATTCTGGCGCGGGAACCAGGTACAGGAACAGCTGTGCCCCAGCAAAACTGGGGTAGGCTGGCGCGGGCTTGGTCTTGCTGGCTGGCGCCGATTAGCAAAGCCAGGCGGCCGGAGGATGCCACCAGGGCGGCCGCGACCGGGAGGACTGATTCGAAGCGCTCGACGGCGCGAAGAGTAACTACGTCGAATGTGTTTGGGGCGACGGCCTCGGCGCGTGCGTTTCGTATATCGACGTCGGTCAATGTGAGGGCGCGAGTCACTTCGCGCAGAAAAGCGGCCTTCTTGTAGTTGAACTCGATCAGGGTGAGAGCAATCTGCGGAACCCAGAGTTTGATGGGAAGGCCCGGGAATCCGGCGCCGGAACCCACGTCGGCGAGGCGGAGAGCAGCCGGGCTGCTCGGGGCCGTACCGCCCCTTCGGCCTTGTTCAGGGGCGGCTGTTTCTATACGGGGATCGTGAGGGAACAGGTGGCGGGCGGCGAACAGGCTCTCCCCGAAGTGACGAGTGACCATTTCCTCGGGATTGCGGATGGCGGTGAGGTTGATGCGAGCGTTCCAACGCAGCAGTATATCGATGTACATCGATATACTTATCAGCTGAGCTGAAGACAGAACAGCAGGTTCCTCGCTGGCTTTGGTCCCCCCGGAATCACAAGAGGATTGAAATTCGGAGCGACTCGGTCCCCGCGCGCAATTGTTTGGGGCCGCGGTCGGCACGGACAGAAAAATTCCGAGCAACTCGGCGATGCGGAATGGGTTCATACAAACAGATTCCAGATTGTAAATGGGTGGTTCGAGACGAGGAAAAAGGATTAGCATGGTCCTCGCGGAGAAGATCTGGCCGAGGTTAGAACCACCGCCGGAAAGGGAACAGATGACAACAAACCCGGAGTCTCCGTCCAAGGATTCGGCATCCAACCGGACTATGAAGGCCACCAAGGGCGCAATCTTTGACGAAAAGTATCGGGTGGTCTCGGTGGAGAGCCAGGCTCTGACCATTCGGGGAGTTCGCAGCGGCAAGGTGCTGACGATCGTAAATCCCGACCCGGACACTCCGCTCACGCCTGCCGAATATCCGCCTGGAAAGCTCATTGCCTTGAGCGATCCTTCCACATTGCCTGGAAACTAGGTTCTTCCATTTCTTCACTCTCCGGCCCCCATCGTGTCGCCTTGCGCTCTTGACGACAAATGAATCATTCTGTATATTCAGTCCGTACTGAAAGACAAGACATGGCTGAACTAACTGGAGTACAGAAGCAATACATCCTGCACTGGGGCGAGATGGGGACGCGGTGGGGGATCAACCGGACCGTGGCGCAGATCCACGCGCTGCTCTACCTGTCGCCCCAGGCAGTGCCTGCCGAGGAGATTGCCGAGACCCTGAGCGTGGCGCGGTCGAATGTGAGCACGTCGATCCGGGAGTTGGAAACCTGGGGAATCGTGCGCGCGGTACACGTGTTGGGCGACCGGCGGGAACACTATGAATCGATGAAAGACGTGTGGGAGATGTTTCGCTTGGTGATCGAACAGAGGAAGCGGCGGGAGATCGATCCCACGCGAGAGATGTTGCGGCGGTGCCTGGCCGATCTTGATCCCAAAGAAGCGGGAGCCGATTACACGCGGGAGCGACTCGCGGCAATGGCCGGATTCTTTGAGGCGGTGACGGAGTTGCACGACCAGATGAAGCAACTGCCGACCGGCACGGTACGCAAATTGTTGCGCATGGGAACGAAGATGCGAAAAAAGGCAGGCTAGAACGTGCTCGTCGATTTTTCTGAAGTTGCGGAATCGCGGAATGAGAAAAGGAACGCAGGCTTATGACCAAGTTGCCGGATAGCAGGGGGACGGCGGACGAAACGCAGACCGACGCCAGCAGGAAAATCTGGGTGACGCTGAAAGGATTGCCGCTTTCGATACGGCTGGAGTGGCCCTTCCATCCGTCGACCTCCGGGGCGGATTTCTGGGTGCTGCATGGGGACATCCGGCTGGAAGGTTCGGAGGGGCTGCATGCGCCGGTGGCGGTGAATCTTTCGCAGACGGTGCGCGAGGTGGTGCCCTCGCTGGAGCCGCGGGACGTGGAATCCCCGGTGATCAACGCGCTGCGCAAGGAAGTCGACCGGCGTCAAATCGAGTTTGTAAAGTCGGGGAAATTGTTGCCGGTGCCGTTTTCCAGCCGCCACTACGACTTCAAGCGCCAGCAATGGGTGTTTGGCAAGGCCACGGACGACGCCATGGCGGAGTTCATCGAGAGGAAAGTGTATTGGGAAACGAAGCTGGGAAAATCCTCACTTCTCGCCAACTACACGAGAAAAGGGGCGTCCGGAGCCGGAGGTGGGACCCAAGTGTGGATTGGGGATCCGGCCGAGGCGCAGTATCTCCAGACCACGCCAGCGCATTTGGTGGAGATTGCCGCGCGACTGGTGGCGGCGCAGGGACTGCTGCGGATCGAAGGCGAGTGGGCCGAAGCGACGCAAGGACTACTGGGACATGCCGAGCGATTCGAGAGCATCCGGCGCGAAGCGGTGCAGGAGTTGGAGAGAAAGCACGCGTTTGAAAGAGGGTAGTCCGGTCGCCAGTTGCAAGTTACAAAAATCTGGAAGCCGGTTTCTTCATTGGCTCGTTCGGCCGGAAGTGAATGGCCTGCACTGATTTCCGCCGGGATGGGCTCTCCGTCCTTGGGGGCAGGCTTGAAGCGCCACGGTCGGACTGCGATACCCAAATCTCGATGTAGGTGCCCGCAACTGTCTTTGAATCTTTTCCTACAAAAGAAAAGGTTGCCTTGAGTCGGAACCCAGGGACGTGGTCTGAGCGAATGTCAGAGAGGCGGCGCGCCCGCTCCAGGGCTGCCTGGCCAGGGTTTGGATCTCGGATGCAGGCTGGCGGGGTTTCTGAGACTCCCAAAGTTGAAACGACCAACAAAGCCGGCAGAGCGGCCGACAGGAGAATCGCGCGGGTATGCATGACTGCGACTATCGTACGCGACTCCGGCGAGACACGTGCTTGGCCCGGCATTCGAGCTGCCCTGAGTTCTAGCCGACTTGGGTTGTGCTGGCCGGAGCGTCTCTTGAGAAGAGTCCCCAGCAGAATCTTGGGGCGATGGCGTAGTTCACCTGCACCAGGACAATGGCGGCGATGCTGTAGTAGGTATTGAGAAAACAAAGTGCGGCGCCGGCGGCGTAGAGCGACTGCGCGATCACGATGCGGCGGACGACTGCGGGATGAATCTCTGCCGGGACGTCCTCGGCAAGCAGGCTCGCGCGGGTCGCGTAGCACCAACTCCAGTAAAGAGCGGCGCCGAGCAGCAGGATGTTGAACCAGTAGACCAGGAGCGCGGTGCGGAAGTGAATGCACTCGGCCAGTAAGGCGGTCGAAAACGGGGTCAGCGAGACGGCACAGAGAAAGGCAATGTGAATCCAGGCGAGATTGCGGTCGGCGCGGGCGAACTGATTGAGTTGCGTTTGCTGACCGACCCAGAAGATGCCATTGGTCATTACGCTCATCAAAAAGATAAGCAGCCGGGGCGAGAGCGCGACCAGGATGTGCCACAGATCGCGCTCGGCGTGCACCGAGTCGTTGGCGGGGACGCGAAGATCGAGCACGAGCAGAGTCATGGCCACGGCGAAGATGCCGTCGCCGAGGGCGGCCAGGCGCTCGACACTTTGTCCGGCAACACGGTTGTAAGCAGAGTGCATCCAAACACAGTTTAGTGGGTTTGCCGGGAAGCGGGCAAAGTGGGCAATGACGTCCCGCGCAAAAGGCCGCAAAGAACGGTGTAAAGCGGAAGGTGACGGCTCGTGGGGACTGGGAGTTGCGAGTGCGGTAGACTCTGCCGAATTGTTCTGTTGGTTGGTTTTCTGGCAGTCGCCTCCCGCGGCACGCTGGCGCAGCAGGAACCTGCCCAGCAACCCCCGCCTCCACCTGCGAACTCCCCGCCCCCGCCTGCCCAGCCGGAACAACCTCCCACGGAGGAGAAGAAGGACGAAGCTCCGAATCCGGCTCAAGCCGCCGCGGAAAAGACCAAAGAAGTGACCATTCAGGCGGCGGAGGCCACGAAAAATCTGGGACAGGCTGCGCTGGTTAAAGCGCGCGATTGGGAGAGGGGTTGGCTCACCGGCGTTTACGTGGGAGAAGGCCGAACCATGATTCCTCTCACCATGAAGCAGCGGCGAGAGATTTACCTGGAACAGACGCTCACGACTCCGGGTGCGTATCTGAAACGCATGTTCGCGGCGGGAATCGATCAGGCGCGCGGAGCGCCACCCCAGTGGGACGACGGTTGGGGAGGATATGCGGAGCGGTTCGCGTCGCGCGAAGGCCAGTTCATCACGGCCAACACACTGGCGTACGTGGGAAATGTCGCGCTGAAATATGAACCGCGTTATGATCAATGCCGCTGCAGCGGATTCTGGCCGCGGACGCGGCATGCGATTATGCGAAACTTTCTTACCTACAATGAAAGTGAGCGGCAACTGCGTCCGCAATGGGCGTTGTATGGGGGCTCGTTTGGTGGGGGAGTCCTCTCGACCGCGTGGAAACCGAAGCCGCGCAACGCATTTGCCGAGGGCAGTCGCGCCATGGCGGGGCAGGCCGGATACGGCTCGCTGCTGAATTTCTTCATTGAATTCTCGCCCGAGATCAACCGCGCGATCGGCGCAACAACCAAAAGAAGAAGGAAGTAACCATGTCTCCATGCCGGCGGACGGAACCGGTCCCGTGGTTACGGCGATGGTCTTAGGCAGGCGACGGCTTGTGGACGAACTGCGCGACGACGGTTCCGAGCGTGAGCAGGGACATCAGAGAAATAATTCCCAACGAAATGACGCAATAGACACACCACACGCCGAGCACATGCGCTTCAATGTCGGCGAGGTGAAGCGAAAAAGCGAATCCTGCGAATGTCGGAACCAGCAACAGGCGGTAGGAGCGCAGCCATGCCAAAGCGGCCATGAGAATGTATCCGGCGATGCCCAGCGTTGCCACGGGAATGCCGGCGAACATCGCGTATCGACTGTGATTGACCACGCCGCAGTCCCAGCGTTCATTGATGCTGCAGGGAGAATCGCCATACGTACGGTAGTGTTCGCGCAGGGCGAGGGAGGAAACGATCACACCTAGGACGGCAAGAATCAGGAGCAGATATTTCATGAAACCTTCTTTAGTTCTTTGGCACGCTCGCGCCAGCTGCGTCCATTATTAGATCAGAAGCTTGCCAATCGCTGCCGTGATACCACTTCACGATCCTGCCGTCGGGGCCAATGACGGCAGTGCTCAGATTGTGGGTGATCGTTCCGCCCTCGGGGTGGATGGTGAGTGCGAAAAAATCTGCAATACGGGGCAAGTCGGCGGCGTTTGGCGCGGCGAATTCCC
>Ga0209420_1001177_pt1 | contig 12554 bp, 12 predicted proteins | sample BlaSpr_A8_OM1_O1_FD_187972 | JGI IMG/M metagenome (GOLD analysis project Ga0209420, IMG submission 187972) | Forest soil microbial communities from Thunder Bay, Ontario, Canada - Black Spruce, Ontario site 2_A8_OM1_O1 (SPAdes) (version 2) | ecosystem: Environmental > Terrestrial > Soil > Boreal... | reverse complement strand
GTGAGCCAGGCGATTCCCAGCAGGTTGCCGAGTACGGCAAACACCGCCGCGGTGGCCACCACCTGAAGGGCGCCGAGGCCAAACACCTCGCGGCGCATGGCCAGCATGCGCGGCAGCGAAAATTCCAGGCCCAGGGTGAACAGCAGGAACGCCACGCCCAGCTCGGCCAAAAGACGCGTGGTACCCGAATCCGACACGACGCCGAGTGCGTGCGGGCCGAGCACCAGCCCGACGCCGAGGTAAGCCACGCTGGTGGGCAGTGCCAGCCGGCGCACCAGCGTTACCAGAAAGACTGAACCGGCGAGAAGGATCAGGGCCTGTGTGAGCGGCGAGAGCATGGCGTCAACTTAGACCGCGTGTGCGCGAGAGCGCAACGGCGGCCGCTTCCCACTGCCCGCCTGCCGCCGCGGCGCAGCGGCGCTGTGTGCCTCAGCGACGACCGCGCGCCCGGCCGCGCCGCCTTTGCTGCGCGGGCTGCGAGCGCAGCAGCGGGTCGATCAGATTCCCGACTGCCAGGTGCTGGGCATTCCGGCCTTGCCGATCGCGTCTTCTATCGCAAGGCAGGCATCGCGTGCTTCGGGCTGCGCGCGCAAGCTTCTCGCGATGGAGTTCAGGAACCGGCACATGAGCGCCAGGTTCGGGTGAGTGTTGTGCAGCTGTTCTTCGACGCGATCAATCGCCTCGATCAGGTCTTCCTGATCGCAGCTTGGAAAGGTCATGCTCGTTACGGCAAGTTGTACGGAAACCAGCGCCTGATGTATTGCGGCCTGTTGCGTCCCATCCATGGACGTGAATTTGAACCGGTTCGCGAAAAGCCGCAAGTCCCGAGGCGCGGACGAAAAAAAGCCCCGCCCTGGCGGGCGGGGCTTGGCGTAACGTAAATCAGCTAAGTGACTGTTACTTGGCCGGCGCGGTCGAGGAATCGCCGGTCGTGGATGCGGCCTTGGTCTTCTTGCTGTGGTGCTTCTTGTGATGCGTGGTGGAGGTCGCGGCGGGCTTGTCCGTCGCAGGCGCGCTGGCCGGTGCGTCAGCGGCGAAAACCGGACCCGCGAGCAGGGCGAGGGCAATTACTGGAACGAGCTTCTTGAACATCGATGTAGTCTCCAAAGTGAAAAGGTGTGCGCTGCCTGGCTGGGTGCCTGGCCGTCTCATATGCCTTCGGAAGGCCATAGCTGGCTCTGCTGATCGGCTGGGCCGGGGTACCCAAAGCGGCCGTATTATGAATGATTAAGTGCTTCGAATAGCCCGTATGACTGCAAAGTAATGTTCGCGCCGGATCCGACGTAAATTACTGATAAATAACTTATTTTCTGTCAGAGAGGCGGGGCTGATCGGGCCGCTCAGTGTCCCTCGAACGCGACAAGGGTGCGAACCGGCACCTCGAGCGCTGCCAGGCGCGCGGAACCGCCAAGCTCAGGCAGGTCGACGATGAAGCAGGCGGCAAGAATGCGCGCCCCGAGTGAGCGCACCAGTGTGACGGCGGCCTCGGCAGTTCCCCCCGTCGCGATCAGGTCATCCACCAGGATGATGCGCTCTCCGGGCGCCACCGCATCGCGGTGCATCTCCATCTCATCCAGACCGTACTCGAGCGAGTACGCGATGCGCACGGTGGTGTGCGGCAGCTTGCCCTTCTTGCGGATCGGCACGAAGCCGGCTGAGAGCTGATGGGCAATCGCACCGCCGAGGATGAATCCGCGCGCCTCGATTCCAGCCACGCGGTCGATCTGAACCCCGCGCCACGGCTGCACCAGCTGTTCGACGACCTCCTTGAACAGGCGCGCGTTGCCCAGCAGCGTCGTGATGTCGCGGAACATCACCCCGGGCCTCGGGTAGTCCGGGATGGTGCGGATGGAGTCGCGGATTTCGCGCAGCATGTCGGAGTTCATTTGGCTACCTCTGAAAGGCGCCGCCACACGAGCGTGCGGTTGTTGGCCGGCATGGCGTGATCCGCCCAGAACGCAAGTCCCTGGGCGCGCGCGAGCTCATCGAGGGCCTCGAAATCGCGGATCCCGCTCAAGGGGTCGCGCCGGCGCAGGAACTGATCGAATTCGACGTTGCTGTCACTGGTGTGCCGTCCGCGGAAGCGAAACGGGCCGTACACGCACAAGACCCCCGGGCGCGCCTCGAGGACCTGGCCGACGCCGCGGAAGAACTCGCGCACCGCGTTCCAGGCGATGATGTGCAGCGTATTGGCGCTGAACACCGCATCCACCGTGCCCGCCTCCCAGGGGTTGTCTGTCACGTCGAGCCTCAACGGCGCAAGCAGGTTGGCGGTGCCCTCCAGTGCGATGCGCTGCGCCAGCGAGTCCAGGTTCCCGGCAACCTCGCTTGGCCGCCACAGCAGCTGGGGCAGCCCGGCCGCGAAATACACCGCGTGCTGGCCGGTGCCGCTGCCGACCTCGAGCACGTTGCTGCTTTGGGCGAACTCCTCGCTCAGCACCGCCAGGATCGGCCCCTTGTTGCGCTCGCAGGCTTCCGAAAGCGTCAGCATGGGGCGAGTCTGCGACAATGCCGGCATGCAAGCCATAGACGCACTGCTCACACGCCGCTCCGCCCGGGCGCTGACCGAACCGGCCCCCGATGCGGGGGCCCTCGAACTCATCCTGGCAAGTGCCGCGCGTGCTCCGGATCACGGGCGTCTGCGCCCGTGGCGCTTTGTCCTGATACGCAGCGGCGCCCGCGCTCGCTTCGGCGAGCTGCTCGCCGATCACCTGCGGCGCGCGCATGCGAGCGCTAGCGAGGACACCCTGCAGCGCGAACGTCTCAAGGCGCTGCGCGCGCCGCTGATCGTGGTGGTGGCCGCGCGCTGCAACCCGGCGGTGAAGATACCGGTGATCGAACAGGTGCTGTCGGCGGGGGCGGCCGCACACGCCATGATGCTGGCCGCGCACGCGCTCGGCTTCAATTCCATGTGGAAGACCGGAGGCCCGGCCTACGATGCGGCGGTGAAGGTGGCGCTCGGGCTCGCGGCGGAGGATGCCATCGTCGGGTTCATGTACCTCGGCACCGAGAGTGGGGAGCGCGCAGCCGGGCCGCCGGTGCCGTGGCGCGAGCTCGTGAGTGAGTTCGCCGCGCACTGCTAGGCGCGACCAGGCGAGGGTTTTTTCCGCCAGATCGATCCTCGCCCGCACGGGTTTTGCCTCTGCCGGAGCGCGGCCCGGGTTGCGCCTGCATTATGATGCGCGCCTCGCCCTTGCAGGATTGCTTTAAGGTCCCACTCTATGAGATCCGTGTCATGGCTGGCTGCGCTGGTGACTGCGGCCACTTGCGCCGCCGGCCCCGTCGAGGAGAAACAGGTGCCCGTCACGACCCCCGCCGCGGCTGCTGCCGAAGCCAGCACTGCCGCACCGCATGCCGCGATCGGCGATTTCGGCCTGGACCTGAGCGCCGGCAACCCGCAGGTGAAGCCGGGCGATGACTTCTTCGCCTACGCGAACGGCACCTGGTTCCAACACTTCGCCATCCCGTCCGATCACTCAAGCTTCGGTCCCTTCGACAAGCTCGACGAGCTGTCCAAGGAGCGGGTGCGCGGAATCATCGAACAGGCCGTCGCGGCGCACGCCGCCCCCGGCACCCCCGAGCAGCAGATCGGTGACTATTACGCGGCCTACATGGATGAGGCCGCCATCGAGGCCAACGGCCTTAAGCCCGTGCAGGGCGACCTTGAGCGCATCGGCGATGCGAGTTCGCGCCTGGACATCGCACGCCTGTTCGGGGAACCCGGCTTCGTATCCTTGTTCGATGTGCAGTTACCGGCGGATTTCAAGAACCCCGATCGCTATTGCGTCTTCATCAGCGAGTCGACCCTCGGACTTCCCGACCGCGACTACTACCTGAAAGACGACCCGCAGCTGAAGGTGATCCGGCAACAGTACGTCGCTTACATCGCGCAGATGCTCACCCTGGGCGGCGTGGCGGACGCGGGTGCCAAGGCCCGCGACATCATGGCCTTCGAGACGGCCGCCTCCAAAGTGCAATGGCCGATCGACAAGCGCCGCGACGTCGACGCTATCTACAACCCGCGCAGCAAGGAGCAGCTGCTGAGCTTCGCGCCCGGCTTCCCCTGGCAGGTGTTCTTCGAGGCGCAGCAGCTCGGCGCACGCCAGGACGTGGTGCTCGGCGAGTTCAGCGCGATCGGCGATCTAGCCGCGCTGTTCGATCGCACCAACCTGGCGACGCTCAAGGCGTTCCTGACCTTCCATTACCTGAGCAGCCATGCGCCGTATCTGCCCAAGCGCTTCGATCAGGCGCGCTTTGCCTTCTATGGCGAGACGATGCGCGGTCAGCCGCAGCAGCGCGAGCGCTGGAAACGCGCGGTCGATGCGGTCGATGATGCGCTCGGGGAGGCGGTCGGGCGGCTGTATGTTGCAAGGTATTTCCCGCCGGAATCCAAGGCGAAGATGCAGCAGCTGGTGGCGGACCTGGAAGCCGCCCTCAGTGAGCGCATCGACCTGCTCGACTGGATGACGCCGCCGACCAAGACGCGCGCCCACGAGAAGCTGGCAGCCTTCACCCCGAAGATCGGCTACCCGGACAAGTGGAAGGACTACTCCGCGCTCACGGTCCGGCGCGATGACCTGATCGGCAACGTGCGCCGTGCGGCCGAGTGGCAGTGGAACTACCAGGTCGAGCGGCTCGATAAGCCGGTCGACCGGGCCGAGTGGCAGATGACTCCGCAGGAGATCAACGCCTACTACAACCCCTCGAACAACGAGATCGTGTTCCCGGCGGCGATCCTGCAGCCGCCCTTCTTCGATCCCAACGCGGACGCCGCCGTCAACTACGGCGCCATCGGGGCGGTGATCGGACACGAAATGGGTCATGGCTTCGATGACCAGGGACGCAAGTTCGGGCCCGACGGCACCATGCAGGACTGGTGGACCGCCAAGGATGCGCAGGTGTTCAGCGCGCGTACCGCGCGCCTCATCAAGGAGTTTTCAGGCTTCGAGGCGCTGCCGGGCCTGAAGGTCAACGGCGCCAACACCATCGGCGAGAACATCGGCGATCTTGGCGGCCTCAACATGGCACACGAGGCCTACCGCATCTCGCTCAAGGGCCAGCCGGCCGCGGTGATTGACGGGCTCACGGGCGATCAGCGCTTCTTCCTCGCCTACGCGCAGGTGTGGCGCGAGAAGTACCGCGACGGAGCGCTGCGCGAGCTGGTGATGTCGGACGTGCACAGTCCCTCGCAGTTTCGCGTGAACGGCCCGCTGCCCAACATCGACGCCTGGTATGCGGCCTTCGACGTGCAGGCCGGCGACAAGCTGTACATAAAACCCGAGGAACGCGTGCGGATCTGGTGAGCGCTCAGGGTTTGACCACCGCGAGCAGGACGATCGCGAGCAGCAGCAGCCCCGGCACCTCGTTGAACAGGCGGTACCAGCGCTGCGAGTGCCGGTCGCTGCCGGCGCGCAGCGCGAGCATCAGGCGGTAGCACCAGGCGTGGTAGCCGACCAGCAGCGCGACCAGCAGTATCTTGGCGCGCAGCCAGCCCATCGCAAGATAGTCAGGCGCTGCGACCAGCATGGCAATCCCGAACAGCAGCGCGAGGAGTGCGCCGAGACTCATGATGGAGTAGAGCCGGCGCTCCATGACGATGAAGCGCGCCAGCCCGGGCGCATCAGTGGTGACCGCGTGGTAGACGAACAGGCGCGGCAGGTAGAACAGGCCCGCGAACCAGCTCACCACAAACACCACGTGCAAGGCCTTCAACCACAGCATGGAGCGCGATTGTAGCCAAGCTGAGGCACCCTCGTGCAGGCCTCTGGTAGCATCACCGACCCGATCCTCCTCCACCACGGCGCTGCAGACATGCCCGACACTTCGGCCACTACACCCTTCCCGAGCAACATCGAGATTGCGCAGCGCGCGAAAATGCTCCCCATCGTGTCACTCGCGCGCGAGCGGCTGGGGATACCCGAGGAGAGTCTGGAACCCTACGGGCGCTTCAAGGCCAAGGTGTCGCTCGACTACGTGGCCCAGCTGCAGGGGCGCCCGAACGGCAAGCTGGTGCTGGTCACGGCGATCTCACCGACGCCGGCCGGCGAGGGCAAGACCACCACCACCGTGGGTCTGACCGATGCGCTGAATCTCATCGGCAAGCGCGCCATGCTGTGCCTGCGGGAACCGGCGCTCGGCCCGGTGTTCGGCCTGAAGGGGGGGGCTGCCGGCGGCGGCTACTCGCAAGTGGTGCCGATGGAGGACATCAACCTGCACTTCACCGGCGACTTCGCCGCCATCGCACTCGCCAACAACCTGCTGGCGGCCCTGATCGACAACCATATCTATCACGGCAACCCGCTCGGCTTCGACGTGCGCCGCATTGCCTGGCGGCGCGTGGTGGATGTGAACGATCGCGCGCTGCGGCAGATCGTCGTCGGACTCGGCGGTGCGGCCAATGGCGTGCCGCGCGAGGACGGCTTCGACATCGTCGTCGCCTCCGAGGTCATGGCGATATTGTGCCTGGCAAGCTCGCTCGCCGATCTCAAGGAGCGGCTGGGCCGGATCGTGGTCGGCTACCGCGCCGATCAGCACCCGATCCTCGCCAGCGAGCTGAAGGCGCACGGCGCCATGACGGCTCTTTTGAAGACCGCGCTCGAGCCGAACCTGGTGCAGACGCTCGCCAACACGCCGGCATTCGTGCACGGCGGCCCGTTCGCGAACATCGCCCACGGCTGCAACTCGGTGCTCGCCACGCGCAGCGCGCTGAAGCTGGCCGATTACGTGGTGACGGAGGCCGGTTTCGGCGCGGACCTGGGCGCTGAGAAATTCGTCGACATCAAGTGTCGCAAGGCCGGCCTCACGCCGAGCGCGGCGGTGATCGTCTCGACGGTGCGCGCCCTCAAGTACCACGGCGGAGTCGAGCTCGCCGACCTCAAGAGCGAGAACCTTGCGGCGCTGGAGCAGGGGGCGGTCAACCTGCAGCGGCACATCGACAATGTCCTCAACCGCTACGGGCTGCCGTGCGCGGTGGCCATCAACCGCCGCGCCGAAGACAGTGAGCGCGAGATTCAGCTGCTCAGCGAGCGCCTCGGTACCCAGGGCGTGCGCGTCATCGGCGCGACGCACTTCGCGCACGGCGGTGCCGGTGCGGTGGAGCTGGCGCGCGAGGTGGTGCGCCTGTGCGAGCAGCCGAACCACTTCCGCTTCGTCTACCCGGACGAGGCCACGCTTTGGGACAAGATGAAGACGATCGCCACGCAGATCTATCACGCGAGCGACATCAGCGCCGATGCCAAGGTGCGCGCTCAGATCCAGCGCCTGCAGGAGAGCGGCTACGGCCACTACCCGGTGTGCGTGGCGAAGACGCAGTACTCGTTCTCGACCGATCCGAAGCTTCGTGGCGCGCCCTCCAATCACGTGGTCAACATCCGCGAGGTGCGCCTCGCCGCGGGGGCCGAGTTCGTGATCATGATCTGCGGGGATGTCATGACCATGCCGGGACTGCCCAAGGTCCCGGCGGCCAGCAACATCGACGTGGACGCGGCGGGGCGCATCAGCGGGCTCTTCTAGGCGCCGCGCTGATCGAGCCGCCGCGCAAGGCGCGTACGCGATGCCGTTCTGCGAAGCCGACCCCTGGCGTCTTCAGTACTTCGAGGGCGTCGAGTGCCCGCCGCAGCTTTGCATTCCGACCGAGGACCCCGACGCGTACCTGTGGTACCCGGCCCATCGCTGGGTGTACGACAAGCTGCGCGTGGCCGAGTCGCAGGGACTGAGCTACGGACCGCACGGAGTCTATCCGCCGCAGTTTCCGGTGTTCTCCAAGCCGATCGCGAACCTGCAGGGCATGGGCGTGGGCAGCGAGGTGCTCACCGATCCTGAGCACTACCGGCGGCAGATGCGGCCGGGCTACTTCTGGATGACGCTGCTGCAAGGCGAGCACCTGAGTTCCGACATCGCAATCGTGGCGGGCAGGGCGGCGTGGTGGCGACACGTGTGCGGCAGCCCCGCCGGGCGCGGGACTTTCGACTACTGGACGATCGAGGCCGGCCACCGGCCGCAGCTGGAGTCCTTCCTCGCGGGCTGGCTGGCCAGCCACCTCGCTTCCTACACCGGCATGATCAACCTTGAGACCATCGGCGGACGCATCATCGACGTGCACCTGCGCTTCTCCGACCAGTGGCCGGATCTGTACGGTCGCGGCTGGCTCGATGCCGTCGTCGGCCTGTACGGGCGCGGCGCGTGGGTGTTCGATGATCGCGAGCGTCGTGACGGCTATAGCGTGGTGCTGTTCGGCCCGCACGGTCGCGAGCACTTGTACCCGAGCGCGCAGCTGGTGGCGCGCGTGCGGGCCATGCCGCAGGTGACGAGCGTGCAGATCACCTTTCACCCGGATCGTCCGGCAGCGGCGCACCTAATGCCGCCCGGAGGCTTTCGCCTGGCGATCGTGAACTGCCTGGAACTGCAGGCGGGGCGCGCGGCGCGCGCGGTACTGGCGGCGCACTTCGACGGCTGAGTTCAGCGGCTCATGGGGGGCGGGGATGCCCGACTGCGCGAGCCGGGCGAGGCCGAGCGCGGCTCCAAGCGTTGCAGGCCTGCTGGCGGGCGTGGCTGGGGGTCGTATGGGTTCCAGCGAGGCGGGGCTGCGACCGCCGCCGCACTGGTCGGCCTTTCGTACGGCGAATTAAGTCAAATACTCAAATACGATCAATTCGGGGGTTCGGCGCCGGAGAAGGGCACCGCGACGGCCCCTTCGACTGGACCGATCGTTGCGCGCTCACTCACATAGAGCTTTACCGGGCGATCGAACCTGAGCGTGCCGGCCACGACCGAGCCGGCTGCTACGACCACACGCGGAGGGCTCTCGGAGTTCACCGAGCTGTCGTCCTTCTCCATGTGTATCCCGCCTTCCACATGGGCATCCGGTCCGAGCTCGATACTGCCGGTCGTGGTCTGGATGCCCCCGCCGACGTGGGCCGCGGCGATGCGAATCGCGCCGTTCACGTTCCGCAATTGCCCGCTCACCTCGGCGCCGTCCTCCAGCCGCAGCTTGCCGTTGACCGTGCGCACGTTGCCGCCGATCCGGACCGCCTGCGCGAGATGAACCGAACCGTTGACCGTCTTGAGCTCAGCCGCACCCGCGTGCGATTCCAGCTCGATGCTGCCGTTGACGGTGCGGGCGCTGCCCACGACGGCATTCTCGCCGACGTGGATAGAGCCGTTGACCGTGGACAGGTCCCCGGTGTGCTCGCCTGCGCCAACATCGATCGAACCGACGACCTTGGAGGTCTCGCCGGCACGCACCGCGGCCCACCCCGCGCTCAGGGTGAGAACCAGCACAGCAACTCCCAGATTGTGTGGCCGAATCATGCGCCCTCCGCCTTTCGCTGTTGTCAATGCACGGTAGCGTTAGATGCGCCATGTGACCCGAGCGTTTGCACGCCGGCAGGGCTTGCGGGGAGAATCCAGCGATGCGCGCCAAAAGGAAACGCTCCGGGGCATCTGCTGCCCGACACATCCTGGTCCTCGATGTTGGCGGTTCGCACGTGAAACTTCGCGTCGGCGCCGCCGGCACGATCCAGAAATTCGACTCGGGACCGGCCATGCTGCCTTCGCGCATGACGCGCGAGGTGCGCAGGCTCACCCGCGCTATCCCCTACGATGCAGTCTCCATGGGTTACCCGGGCCTGGTATTTCGCGGCAGGATCGCCGCCGAGCCGCACAACCTCGGCAAGGGTTGGGTGGGCTATGACTTTGCCCGCGCCCTGGGCAAGCCCGTGCGCATCATCAATGACGCGGCCATGCAGGCGATCGGCAGCTACACCGGCGGGCGCATGCTGTTTCTCGGACTGGGCACCGGCTTGGGCGCGACGCTGATCATCGACCGCGTGGTCGAGCCCACCGAGGTCGGCCACATGCCCTACAAGCGCGGCCTCACCTTCGAGGACTATGTCGGCGAGCGCGGCCGCGAACGACTCGGCAACAAGCGATGGCGCAAGGCCGTCATCGAGGTGATCGCAGATCTGAAGACCGCCTTCGAGGCGGACTACGTGGTGCTCGGCGGCGGCAACGCCGTGCGCATGAAGAAGCTTCCCCCGCACGTGCGGCTCGGGGACAACCGTAACGCGTTCCTCGGTGGGCTGCGGCTGTGGCACCAGGGTGCCGGTAAGCTGGTGCTGGTCGCGGAGGCCGCGCACGGCGAGGCGCGCGGCAGGCTATGAGCGCAGCGCCGGGCGGCCGCGGTCTTGCGCCGACCTGGTGCAGCAGCGCCAAGGAGATGGTCGGCTGCTCGCTGGGCTCCTCGCGCCTGTGGTTCACCATCGGCGGCGGCATCATCAACGAGGTCTACTATCCGCGCGTCGACCTGCCGCAGATCCGCGACCTCGGCTTCATCGTGGCCGATGGCCGCGGCTTCTGGGTCGAGGTCAAGCGCATGTGGCGGCACGCGCTTGAGCCCGCCGCCCCCGGTGCGCCGGCGGTGCGAATCGTGCACCACCACGAGCGCTTCGAGCTCACGCTGCGGGTCACCCCGAGTGAGCACCGCGACGTGCTGCTCATCGAGGTGGACCTGAGCGGCGATGCGACGCTGCGACCCTACGCGCTGCTCGCACCGCACCTCGGCGGCACCGGCGCGAACAACACCGCGCAGGTCGTCGCGCACCGCGGGCGCCGCATGCTGTGGGCCGAGCAGGGGCCGTTCGGACTGGCACTGGCCGCCGTCACTACCCGACAACAGGATGCCTGGGGCCGTGCGAGTGCCGGTGTCGTCGGCAGCAGCGATGGATGGCAGGACTTCTCGCATAACGGCGCGCTGACCTGGGAGTACGAAAGTGCCGGACCCGGCAACGTGGCGCTGATCGGCGAGTTGCCCCGGCAGGCCATGCTGGCGCTCGGTTTTGCCAGCAGCGCCGATTCCGCGGCTACGCTGGCGCTCACCTCGCTGACCGAGCCGTTCGAACTCTCCTGGGAGCGCCAGCGCGACAGCTGGACAGACTGGCACGCGCAGTGCGCGCCGGAGCAGGCCCTATGCGCGGATCTGCCAGCGGAGTGCGCCGCGCAGGTGCGCATCTCAACCATGGTGCTGCGCGCGCATCAGGACAAGACCTACCCCGGCGCGATGGTGGCTTCCCTGAGCGTGCCGTGGGGCAACACGCACGAGGAGCGCGAGGGTTACCACCTGGTGTGGCCGCGCGATCTGGTCGAGAGCGCCGGCGCGCTGCTCGCGATCGGCGCGGCGCACGAGGCACGCAACACCCTGCGCTACCTTCTGGCCACGCAGCACGCCGATGGTCACTGGAACCAGAATCAATGGCTCGGCGGCAAGGGCTATTGGCTCGGTCTGCAGCTGGACGAGACCGCATTCCCGGTGCTGCTCGCGGTTGCGCTGGATGAGGGCCAGGCGCTCGAGGGCACCAAGGTTACCGACCTGATCCACCGCGCGCTGTCGTTCCTGGTGCAAAACGGACCGGCGAGCGATCAGGATCGCTGGGAGGAAGACGCCGGCCTCAACGCCTTCACGCTGGCGGTGTGCATCTCGGCGCTGGTGGCCGGTGCGCGCTACCTGCCCGCGGACGGCCGCGATCTGGCACTGGCATTTGCCGATTACTGGAACGCGCGGCTCGAGGACTGGACCGCGGTGCGTGACGTGCCGCTGGCGCACCTCTACGGCGTGCCGGGTTATTACGTGCGGGTGGCGCCCGCGCGGACGCTGACCGATGCCGGCGGTCCGCTCGAGGCGGTGCTGCCCATCAGGAATCTGCAGAAGGATCCGAGCCTGCCGGCCAGCGCGCAGGTGGGCGTCGATTTTCTGCAGCTGGTGCGCTTCGGGCTGCGCCGCGCCGAGGATCCTCTGGTGCTGGCGAGCGTCAAGGTGGCCGACGCGCTCTTGAAGGTCGACACACCTTCAGGCCCGTGCTGGCACCGCTACAACGAGGACGGCTACGGCGAGCATGACGATGGCAGCGCCTATGACGGCACCGGGCGCGGCCGCGCCTGGCCGCTGCTCACCGGCGAGCGCGGACACTACGAGCTGTGCTTGGGCCGCGATGCCTTGCCGTACCTGACGGCGATGACCCGCATGGCCTCCGCGGGCGGCATGTTGCCGGAACAGATTTGGGATACGGCGCCCATCGAAGCGCGTGGGCTGGCTCCCGGGCGTCCGACCGGCGCCGCCATGCCGCTGGTATGGGCGCATGCCGAGTACCTGAAGCTTGCGGCCTCGCGCGCCCTCCAGCGTCCCGTCGATCGCCCGCCGTCGGTGTGGCAGCGTTACCGGGGCGAGCGACCGACGCTGACGCGCGTCATCTGGTGCGAGCAGGCGCCGGTGGCGGAGCTGCCGCAGGGCTGTACGCTCAGCATCGCGCTGAAGGAAGCGGGCGCGGTGCGCTGGGGGCTGGATGGCTGGCAGGACGTGCGCGAGCAGGACACCACGGCCAACTGCCTCGGGCTGCACCTGCTGGACATCGACACGGCGCGCCTCGCCAGTGGTCGCTGCGTCGATCTGACGTTTCGGCACGGCGCGACATGGATCGGCCGGGACCTGCGCATCCGCGTGGTGCCGCGTTCGCGGCAGTCGGCCTAAAGAGGCGTCCGTGCCGTTCACTCTAGCGCACCCC
>Ga0209420_1001176_pt1 | contig 12559 bp, 10 predicted proteins | sample BlaSpr_A8_OM1_O1_FD_187972 | JGI IMG/M metagenome (GOLD analysis project Ga0209420, IMG submission 187972) | Forest soil microbial communities from Thunder Bay, Ontario, Canada - Black Spruce, Ontario site 2_A8_OM1_O1 (SPAdes) (version 2) | ecosystem: Environmental > Terrestrial > Soil > Boreal... | reverse complement strand
CAGTGTCAGCCTCAGTCTGCGGCCGCCCGAGGGCGGCAGGACGCGCCGCCGCCCGAGCACACCATCGTGATCGCGGGCGCAGGTTTCAGTGGCACGGCCGTGGCGATCAACCTGCTGCGGCTTGGGCAGCAGTGGCCGCTGCGCATCGTGCTCATGGATCAGGGGCAGATCGCACGCGGTGTCGCCTACGCAGCGCGGCACTGCCCCTACCTGCTGAATGTGCCCGCCGGCCGGATGTCGGCGACTTCCGCCGACCCCGGGGAGTTTCTGGAGTTTGCGCAACGCTCCATCCCGGATGCGACCGCCGAGGACTTTCTGCCCCGCGAGCTCTACGGCGACTACCTGGAATCATCGCTGGCGAGCGCCGAGCTGTCGGCGCCTGCGCAGGTGCGGCTGGAACGCGTCCGCGGTTTAGCCATTGCGATCGACCGCCCGCACCGTAATGGCGTGCTGCAGGTTCACCTGGCAGACGGCCGCCACGTGAACGCCGACGCCGTGGTCCTCGCCCTCGGCAATCCTCCTCCGGCTCGGTTGCGCGGTACGGAAGCCCTGCTCGGCAGCGCGCGCTATGTCGAGAATCCGTGGAAATCTCCGCCGAGATTCCGCGCTGATGAAACAGTGCTCATCGTCGGCACGGGCCTCACCATGGCCGATATCGTCCTTGCTGGCAGCCAGGCCGCGCGCGGCAGAGCCCGCATCCACGCGATTTCACGGCACGGCCTGCTACCTGCGCCCCAGACATCTTTCCGGCAAACCCATCACGAGCATGACGGCGCTGCTTTGTTGCAAGCCGCGTCACTGTCGATCCGCCAGCTGGTGCGCGCCACGCGTGCACTGTCGCACGATCTGGCGCTTCACAACGGCGACTGGCGCGAAGCGGTAGGAGTCGTTCGCGGCCTGGCCCCGGCGCTGTGGCAACGCCTGCAGCACAGCGAACGACAGCGGTTCCTGCGACACGTGCGCTGCTTCTGGGACGTGCATCGGCACCGGCTCCCGCAGAGCAGCTGGGCAGCGCTCAGCAAGCTGCGCGAGTCAGGGCATTTGCATATTCATGCCGGTCGCCTGAGCGCACTTCAGCACGCCGGCGATCGGATCAGGGTCAGCTGGCGCGCCAGGGGCGACGGCAACCCGACGAGCCTGCTGGTTGATCGCGTCATCAACTGCACCGGACCCGACTACGACCTGCGCCGCACGCATGATCGCCTGCTGCGCTCACTGCTGGCACAAGGCCTGGCTGTGCCCGACCCGCTCGGCCTGGGTCTTGCGACCGACGCGCACGGTGCGCTCAGGGGTGCATGGGGGCGTGGCGCCGCCGGCAACATCTTCTACATCGGACCGATGCTGCGCCCCGAGCACTGGGAGACCACCGCGGTCCAGGAACTACGCGATTACGCCGAGCGGTTGGCGCGTCATTTGGCACAACGTCACCTGCAGCTCAACTCCGCAGTCGTGCCGTAGCAGCGGCAGCCAACCGCCTCGCGTGCCGCGTCAGCTCCGTCAGCAGCGGGCGCGTGCCCCAAGCGCGTCTCCCGGATCGAGTCCGTAGCGGGCCATGAGCGAGCGGCTTCAGCTTGCGACCAAATCGAATGGGGAGTTGACGACCGTCTGCAGAAACGCGGCCCCGCCGCTACCGACAGTGCACAGAGCGTCGAAGACCCCCACGCGCCTAGCGCTTTGCGTCCCGCCCCCGCCGGATGAGCGTCACCGCAATGACGGCCGAGGCCGCCATCAGGAACAGGCTGACCGCGTTGAGCACCGGGGTCGCACCCTCGCGCATGCGCCCATACATCATGATCGTGAGGGGCGCATCAGAGCCGACCAGCATTAAGGTCGTATTGAAGTTCTCGAATGACATCAGGAACGAGATGGCCGCTGAACCGATCAATGCCGGACGCAGGTAGGGCAGCGTAATGGTGCGCAGCACCGCGGCCCGCGAGGCGCCAAGATTCAGCGCCGCGTCCTCCAAGGTCCGGTCGAAGCGTCGTAAACGCGCGCTGATGGTGAGTGTAGCAATCGCGACCACATACGAGAACTGCCCCAGCACGATCAGCGGCAAGCCAGGGCGCAGGAAGTCAAGCTCAAGCCCGAACACGTCGCTGCAAAAATCTGCCACCCGGCTGGCGAAGGCGAGGATCGAGATGCCCAGAATCACTCCTGGGATCACCAGTGGAGTGAGCATCAGCAGTCCGAGCACGCCTTTGCCGGGAAACTTCGCGCGCTCCATCAGAAATGCGTTGGCGGTGCCGACCGCCACGGACAGCGCGGTCACCCACAGTGCGACCAGGCAGCTGGTCCAGATGCTGCCCAGCAGCTCCTGATCGCCGAAAAGCCCGGTGCGTCCCGCCGCCTCGTTGCCTACAAACCAGTCGAGGGTGAACCCGTGCCAGGGAGGCGCCGGATAGGGCGCGTTGTTGAATGCGAACACCGCCACGATCGCGAGCGGCAGGAACAGGAATACCAGAAACGCACCGACGTAGATCCCCGTTGCGGCGCGCAGCCAGGCTGGTCGTGGCAGGGTGGGTATCACGCGCGCTGCATCACATCACTGAAGCGTTGCCCGCTTAACCGCAGGCCCAACCAGACCATAGCCGTCGACAAGGCGAGCAGCAGGAAGCCGAACGCGGCGCCCTGCTCCCAGTTGAAACGGGTAATGAACTGCGTGTAGATCTGTTCGGTGAACCATAGTGAATTCTTGCCGCCCAGCAGTGTTGGTGTCAGGTAGTTGCCGAGTGTCAGCATGAACACGACGATGCAGCCTGCAGTGATACCCGGAGCGGCGTGTGGGATCACGATCTCGCGCAGAATCGACCAACCCTTGCCGCCAAGATCGTAGGCCGCCTCGATCAGCGTGTTATCCAGGCTCTCGAGGCTTCCGACCAGCGGCACGACCATGAAGAGCAGCGACGTATAGACCAGCCCGACGAGTATGGTCGCATCGTGATAGAGCAGCTCCACCGGCTGGTGGGTGAGCCCAAGGTGCATCAGCAGCTGCGGCAATACCCCGGATTCGCGCAGCAGGATCATCCAGCCGAGCGTGCGCACAGTTTCGCTCACCCAGAACGGAATCAGGCACACCATGAACAGCAGTGCGCTCGCGCGGCCACGCGCAAGTTTCGCAATTACCCAGGCAATCGGGAAGGCAACCAGCAATGTCAGCGCCGTGGCGAGTGCTGAAAGCAGCGCGGTCCTGACGAACACATGCCAGTACAGCGGTTCGCCGAAGAAGGTGCGGTATTGGGCGAGGCTCGCCACGTACTGGCGTGGCGCGACGCGTTCGCGAAAGGACAGCAGCGCCAGATCCACGTGGGGCAGGATGATCAGCAACAACAGCCACAGCAGCGCCGGCGCGAGCAGCAGCGCAAGCAGCAGGCGGCCATAAGCCGCACCTGTTTGTGTTTGGTCAGGCATTGGCGCCTGACGCCGGGAAGCACAGCGCCCGCTCCGGATCGAAACTGAACCAGATGCGTGCGCCGACCTTCAGATCTGCATAGGCCCCGGTCTGCGGTAGTGCGATCCGAAACTCGGCGTGACTCTTGAGTTCCCTGAGCAAGGCAACCGAGTTGGCCCCGTCGAAGAGCAGGCTGATGACTTCCCCGGTATGCGCGGTCAGCCCGGCCGGCAGCTCGGCGGCGGCGCGTGCGAGCATCGTCGCCTCGGGTCTGATGAATGCCTCCACCGCTGCGCCGACGGCAATGGCCCCATGGCGGCGGGCGCGCACCACCCAGCCGGCCTGGGTGGCAAGCTCCACGATCATCCCGTCGACCGCCAGCGCGTTGCCGTGTAGATGGTTATTGGCGCCGACGAACCCGGCCACGAACGGTGTTGCCGGTCCGTAATAAAGCTCTTGCGGCGTACCAAGCTGCTCGAAGCGACCGTGATTCATGACGGCCACGTGGTCGGAAAGTACCAGCGCCTCGGACTGGTCGTGGGTAATGTAGACGAAAGTGGTGCCAAAAGCGGCTTGCAGCTGCTTCAGCTCGATCTTCATGTGCTCCCGCAGCTTCAGATCCAGAGCCCCGAGTGGCTCGTCCAGCAGCAACAGCGTCGGCTCGAGCACCATGCTGCGGGCGATGGCGACGCGCTGACGCTGGCCGCCGGAGAGCTCGTCGGTACGCTTACCGCCCGCCCCGGCGAGTCCGACGCGCTCGAGCATGGCCTCGGTGCGACTCAGGCGCGCCGCGCGTCCGACGCCGCGGCGGGCAAGACCAAAGGCCACGTTCTGCGCCACTGACATCATCGGAAAGAGCGCCAGCTGCTGAAACACCATATTGACGGGGCGCCGATTGGGCGCCACCTGCCTCATGCTGCGGCCACCGATGGCAATGTCACCGCTATCCGGCTGAATGAAGCCGGCGATCATCCGCAGCAGGGTCGTCTTGCCGCAACCGGACGGGCCGAGGATCGAGAAGAAGCTGCCGCGTTCAACAGCGAATGACAGGTTATCGACCGCCAGGTGAGTGTCGAAGCGTTTGCTGACGGCCCGAACTTCCAGATCCGTCGTCGGATCCGCGCGGGCGATCGTGGGCGAGGTCAATTGGCCGCCTTCACGCGGTCCAGCACTGCACCTTCGATCTCCTCAAGGCCCGCCGGAATCGCCGGATACCATTTGATGTTCTTCAGACCGTCGGGAAAGGTTGCGGCAAACTGCGCGCGCAGGCGCGGGTCGGCCAGCTGGTCGGCGCCCTTGGCGGCGGTGAAGTTGCCGACCGACTTGGCAATTTCGGCGGCGATCTGCGGGCGCATCACGAAGTTGATCCACGCATAGGCGCCTGCCTCATTGCGTCCGCGTGCCGGCAGCGCGAACGTATCCATCCAGGCGATGGCCCCCGAGCGGGGATTGATGAATTTGATGTCGGGATTCTCGCGGTTCAGTGCCCATCCGCCCGAATCCCACATCATCGCTGCGTCTATCTCACCGGAGCGCACGCCGTTGAGCAGCTGGTCCTTGTTGTCATAGAAGAATCGGAAATTGACCTTGCAGGCGATGAGAGCCTTGCCGACCTGGTCCATCAAGGCCGTATAGGCCTTCTCGTTCCCGTACAGCGCAAACGGATCCTTGCCCAGCGCGAGGGCGAAGGCCATCAGGGTCGGCCGTTTCAGGCGCACGGCAGTTCTGCCGCGCAGTTCAGGCCTGCACAGATCCATGTAATCGGCGATCTTGGTGCGCTTGGCGTTGTAGATCAGACCCTCGGTGCCCCAGATGTATGGCAGACCGTAGAGCTTGCCGTCGATGGTTGCGTTTTTCTTGATCGTCTCGAGCAGCTCAGGCACGAACTCGCCGAGCTGCACCTTGCTCGTATCGATCGGCTTGTAGATACGAAATTCCTGCTGCGCGCCGCTGATACGATCCTGCGAGGGCTGCGCCAGGTCGAAACCGGCGCCCCCGGTGGCGCGCAGCTTCGAGATCATCTCCTCATTGTTCGACAGAGTCACCTGCGCCTGGATGCCGGTTTCCTTCTTGAACTGCGCGATCACATCTGCCGGTACGTAGTCCGCCCAGCTGATGATGCGCAGCACCTTGGCATCGTCCGCACGGGCCTGGGTCAGCGTCAGCAGCGCGAGCGCCAGCAATACCGGCAAGGCACGGTTCGTTGACTTGTAGATCATCTGCCAGCCGCTCCTCTTCGCCGATTGCTGGCGCGTTGACAAGCAAGTTTTTGGCGAGGTAGTCTCAAAACGAAGCGAGTATGACAGCAGCGCGATAGCTTAGGATCAGGCTCTTGGGCCGCGCTCCCCCGCGTTCTTAGGCGCGCGGCGAAAAGACGCGGCATCAACCGGAAACAGCTGGAAATATAACATCGCCCCACTCACTTGTCGTCGGGCCTCAGGGTGCAGGCCTGCGCTTTGCGCGCGGCCGCCGCAAAGCGGCCGAGCCGTCCGCATTGCAGGCCTCAGCAGCAAGAGCACTGCCGCTCCGGCTGACGGGTGTGCGCGGGCCTTCATGCGCGATCGCCATGTTTGACCTTCAGGGCCATCGCGGTGCACGCGGCCTGTGGCCCGAGAACACGCTGGTCGGTTTTGCCCGGACGATAGAGCTCGGTGTATGCGGGCTCGAGCTTGATTGCGCGCTCACCAGGGATGGTGTGGTGGTGGTCAGTCACGACCCTAAGCTCAACCCCGACTGCACGCGCGACGCACACGGACGCTTTCTCTCGGCGCACGGTCCACCGATCCGTTCCCTGACTTACCAGCAGGTGCAGTCTTACGACGTAGGCCGGCTGCGCCCCGGGAGCGACTACGCCGCACGCTTCCCCGAGCAGCAGGCCGTGGACGGGGAGCGCATACCGCGTCTGGCGGATGTGCTGTCGCTGGTGCGCACGCGCGGCCACGACCGGGTGCGCGTCTCCATCGAGGTCAAGACTTTCCCTGAACAGCCCGAACTCACGGCAGCCCCCGAACCGTTCGTGCGGGCGCTGCGCGAGGATCTGGAACGCACCGGCGCTGCGGCGCTGGCCGTCATCCTCGCCTTCGACTGGCGGGTGCTGAGCGCCGCGCACCAGCTGATGCCTTCGGTGACGACCACGGCCCTTACCGAACAGCAGCCGGAGGGAGATACCGTGAGACTCGGTTCCGCACAGCCCTCACCGTGGCTCGGTGGCCTTGATCAGTCCGGCTTCGGCAGCTCGATCCCGCGCCTGGTCAAGGCGTGCGGTGCCGGCATCTGGGGCCCGGACTATCAGGACCTCAACGGGCAGCGGGTCGATGAGGCTCATGCCCTCGGCCTGCGCGTCATTCCCTGGACGGTCGATGAGCCGGCAGACATGGAACGGATGCTCGCATGCAACGTGGATGGCATGATCAGCGACCGGCCGGATCGGCTGCGCGCGCTGCTGGAGAGTCGCGGCATCGCAGTACCGTCGCGCCCGCAGGAGCACTCGTAACATGGCGCGACCGAGTATCCTGGTGATCGACGGAAACCGCGCGGCAACCCGCGAGCAGCAGGTCGCCGCCGGCGGCCAGCCCTCCGGCGAGGGCTATGTGCAGGTGCTCAAGAGCCTGGCCGAGGTGAACTGCGACATCGTGCGACCGGCGGACGGACAAGTGCAGCTCGCCGCGGGACGCACCCTTGAGAGCTACGACGGCGTGGCGATCACAGGATCGGCGCTCAGCGTCTACGACGGCGGCGCACATGTTGAACGGCAGATCGAGCTTGCCCGGGAGGTGTTTTCCGCCGGCGTGCCCTTCTTTGGCAGCTGCTGGGGTCTGCAGGTAGCGGTGAGCGCGGCAGGCGGTCGGGTGCGCCGCAATCCCCTGGGCCGGGAGTTCGGATTCGGGCGGCGCATCGAGCTTCGCGATGCGGGCCGCCGGCATCCGATGTTCACCGGCAAGCCGCCGGTGTTCGAAGCGATTACCGTCCACAAGGATGAGATAGAGCAGTTGCCGGAAGGCGCCGTGGTGCTGGCCAGCAACGACATGGGGCTGCAGGCGCTGGAATTGCGGCACGGCCGCGGTACCTTCTGGGGCGTGCAGTACCACCCCGAGTACAGTTACGGCGAGATAGCGGCCACCACCCTGCGCTACGCAGCGGTACTGACTGAAGAGAAGCTGTTCGTTGATCGCGCGGAACTGGATGCCTTTGTCGCCGACCTGCGCGCGCTCATGCGCGATCCGCAGGACCGGCGGCTGACCTGGAAGCACGGCCTGGGTCCGGCCATGCAGCACGAGTCGAGCAAACTGGCGGAGCTGCGCAACTGGCTGCGGGTCATGGTGCTGCCCTACTCACGGCAGCGTCACTGAAGCGCACCATGAACTTCACCGAGCATCCCGACTTTGAGGCTGCCCGCTCGCTGTGCGAGCAACTCGCTGACGTGGCGCGCGAGATCGCCCGCCGGCATTTCCGCATGCCGCTGGCGGTGGAGCGCAAACCGGACGGCAGCCCGGTCACGGTTGCCGATCGGGACATCGAGACCCACATGCGCCGCCTGATCCGCGCGCGATTTCCCGGCCACGCCATCCGCGGTGAGGAGTTTGCCTCTGAGGGCAGCGGCGAGTTCATCTGGGTGCTCGACCCGATCGATGGCACCAAGAGCTTCGTCACCGGCTTTCCGCTGTTCGGATCGCTGATCGGGCTGACCCAGGGCGGCCGCGCGGTCCTCGGGGTCATCGAGGCACCGGCACTGCAGGAACGCTGGGTCGGCTGCGCGGGGCGGCCCACTCTATTCAATGGCAGCAAGGTCAGCACGCGCGACTGCCGCAGGATCGAGGAAGCCGTCATTTACACGACGACCGCTGAGACCTTCAACCCCGCCGAGCGGCGCTGCTTCGATGCGCTCAGTGCCCGCACGGCGCTGCGCCGCTTTGGTGGCGACTGCTACCTCTATGGCATGCTCGCAGGCGGTTACTGTGACCTGATCGTGGAGGCCGCCCTGAAAGCACACGATTACATGGCGCTGGTCCCGGTGGTCGAGGGCGCCGGGGGCCGGATCAGCGACTGGCGCGGCGCGGCGCTTGACATGAGTTCCGACGGGCGCGTGGTGGCGGCGGCCACCGAGCCGCTGTGGCGCGAGGCGATCGAGGAGTTGAAGAAGATCTAAAGCGCTCAGCCGCCGAGCGCCAGATCGCCCTTGACCGCCGAGCGGAAGATACGAGCGTAGTCCCTCTCGTCCGTGGGCCGCGGATTGCCGCCTGCCGACGGATCGAGCGAGGCTTCGTGACCTATGGTGTCCGAGTTGGTCAGCGGGACGCCGATGTCCTTGAGCGTGTGGGGAATCCCTAAACGCCTGCGGAAATCCAGCACCCAATCGAACATCGCAGCGAAGGGCTCCCCGCTCAGGCCGAGCGTGCGGGCGATGACCTGAAGATGCGATTCGATCGCCGGGCGGTTGTGCACGATCAGGTAGGGCAGCAGCACCGCGTTCGTCAGCCCGTGATGCGTGTTGAAATACGCGCCGACCGGATGCGCGATGGCGTGCACGCCGCCCAGTCCCTTCTGAAACGCCGTCGCGCCCATGCTCGCCGCCGCCAGCATGCGCGAGCGCGCCTCGATGTCCTTGCCGTTCGCGCAAGCGCGCGGCAGATACGTCTGAATCAGCCGCATGCCCTCAAGCGCTATGCCATCCGCCAGCGGGTGAAAACCGGGCGCACAGAACGCCTCGAAACAGTGCACGAAGGCGTCGATACCGGTGGCGGCGGTGATGTTGGGTGGCAGCCCGACTGTCAGTTCCGGGTCGCTGATCACCACGCCCGGCATCATCTGCGGGTGAAAGATGATCTTCTTCTGATGGGTGGCCTCGTTGATGACCACCCCGGCTCGGCCCACCTCCGAACCGGTGCCCGCCGTGGTGGGAACGGCAATGATCGGTGCGATGCCGCGCCGATCCGCGCGCGTCCACCAATCCCCGACATCCTCGAAATCCCAAAGCGGCCGCGTCTGACCAGACATGAAGGCAATCACCTTGCCGGCATCAAGCGCCGAACCGCCGCCGAAGGCGATGACACCGTCGTGGGCGCCTGCGCGGTAGGCCGCCAGCCCGTCTTCGATGTTGGCGGCGACCGGATTGCCGCGCACGCGTGCAAACAGCCCCGTACCGGGCACCAGCTCCAGCGCGCTGCGCACCATCTGCGCATCGCGCAGGCCCTCGTCCGTCACCAGGAGCGGCCGCTTGATACCGAGCGTCGCGCAGGCAGCCGGCAGCTCGGCGATGCGGCCGGGACCTGCCCAGACAGTGGTCGGGTAATTCCAATTGGCCTTGAGAGTTGCGCTCACGTGCTCACCCGCAAATGGAAGGATTTGGGTCGCGTCAGATGTTCATAGCCGACCACCGAGAGGGTGCAGCCACGCCCGGAGTCCTTCACACCCACCCAGGCGAGAGCGGGGTCCAGGTAGTCGCAGCGATTCATGAACCAGGTTCCGGTCTGCACCCGCTCGCCGAGCGCCACGGCAGCCGCCGCATCGGCCGTCCAGACCGCGGCGGTCAGTCCGAACGGGCTGTCGTTCATCTGCGCAATGGCTTCCTCGTCCGAGTGTACCTTCATGACACCGGCCACCGGTCCGAAGATCTCCTCGCGCATGACCGCACAGCTGCCGGGCGCATCGAGCAGCAATTGCGGTGCCAGATAGGGTGTGCCTGCCCTGCTCTTCGCAAACTCGCGCTCCTCGATCACCGGCCGCGCGCCTGCCTCAATCGATGCGCGCAGTTGCGCGCGAATCGCCTCGGCGGCCGCGGTGCGTACCACCGGCCCGAGCGTGGTCTGCGGATCCAGCGGGTCGCCGAGCCGGTACTGTCGGATCAGCTCGACGCAGCCGCGCGTGAAACGATCGTAGACGCTCTCGTGAACGTAGATGCGCTGCAGCCCGCAGCAGGATTGACCTGAGTTGAAGTAGGCACCGTCCACGATGTTCTCAACCGCATGCGCAACGTCGGCATCATGACGCACGTAGACCGGGTCGCAGCCACCCAGTTCAAGTCCCACGCCGATGAAGCGCTCGGCCGCGGCACGCTGTATGGCGCGCCCGCCGGCCACCGAGCCGGTGAAGGCCACAAAGTCGACCCGCTGATCGCGGACGACTCGCTCGGTGTCGGCATGCTCCAGGTGCAATACCTGGAACAGGCCCGCGGGCAGTCCTGCGGCGGCGAAGCACTCGGCGAAGACTTCCGCACACAGCGGGGTCTGGGCCGAATGTTTCAGCACCACGGCGTTGCCGGCCATCAGTGCCGGCACCACGCTGTTGACCGCGATGAGATGAGGATAATTCCAGGCGGCAACCGAGAAGACCACCCCAAGAGGCTCGCGTCGTATGAATCGTCGAAAGCCCTGCTTCGGCCCCGGGTCCATGTCCGCGAGCGCCGCCGCGGCGATACCGCTCATGTAGCGGGCACGCTCGAGCGTGCCGCGCACTTCGCTGCCGGCAAAACGCGCCGGTCGTCCCATCTGCCAAGTGAGCTCGGTGGCGATCTGCGCGCCGCGCCGTTCGAATTCGCTGCAGAAGTGCTCGATGATCGCCGCGCGCTCGGCAACCGGCACGCGACGCCAGGACGGCTGTGCTGCGCGGGCACGCTCGAGGGTGTCATCGATCTGCGCGGAGGTGGCGGCCGTGCGTTGCGCGTACACGCTGCCATCGATGGGCGAAATACAGTTGAGGCTCATATGATCTCGAAATACCGGGCCAGCTCCCAGTCGGTGACCGCGCGACGGAACTGGCGCTCTTCCCACTCGCGGCTGGCCGCGAAGTGCGCCACGAACGGCGCACCGAACAGCTCCTGCGCGGCCTTGGAGCGCGCCAGCCGCTCGGCCGCTTCGCTGAGTGTGCGCGGCAGTTGGCGCTTGGCGGGCAGCTTGCGGTCGTAGGCGTTGCCCGTAATCGGTTCATCTGGCTCGACGCGGTTCTCGATGCCCCACAGGCCCGAGCCGATCGCCACGGCAATGGCAAGGTAGGGGTTGATGTCCGCGGCCGCGATGCGGTATTCCACGCGCTGGCTCTTGGCACCGCCCTGGATCACGCGCAATGCACAGGTGCGATTCTCTACCCCCCAGGTAGCTGAGGTCGGGGCCCAGTAGCCGGGCACCAGCCGGGTGTAGCTGTTGACCGTGCAGGCCACCATGGCGAGGAGTTCAGGCATCAGCGCCTGCTGACCCCCGACAAACCAGCGCATCTCCTCGGACATGGTGTGCGGCCCGGCAGGATCGTGGAACGCGGAGGATCCGTCCCGGCGTGTCAGCGAGATGTGCAGATGGCCACTCTGGCCGGGCAGCTCGTGCGACCACTTGGCCATGAAGGTCGCCATCAATCCGCGACGCTGGGCGAGCACCTTCACGAAGGTCTTGAACAGAGCAGCGCGATCAGCCGCCTCGAGCGCGTCTGTGTAAAGGAGTGCCGCCTCGATCACGCCCGGCCCGGTCTCCGTGTGCAGTCCCTCAATCGGCATGCGCATGTCGGCGGCCAGCTGCAGCAGCGCCTGATACAGCTCGGCGTGCACGGAGTTTCGCAGCAGCGAATAGCCAAAATAGCCCGGCGTCAGATTGTTCAATCCACGATAGTGCTTCTCGCGCACGCTGGCCGGTGTCTCGCTGAAGACGAAGAACTCGTATTCAGCGGCCGCCGCCGCGCCGTATCCCATGGAAGCGGCGCGCTCGAGTACCCGGCGCAGCGTCGCCCGCGGGCAGACCTGCTCGGCGTTGCCGGCGAACTCGCCGAGAAACAGCAGCATGCTGCCCTCCAGCGGCAGCGCCCGGCAGGTGGCGGGAAGCAGTCGCACCGGCGCATCAGGAAACGCCGTGTGCCAGCCCGTGAACGTGATGTTGTCGTACTGCTGGTCGTTGGAATCCCACCCCAGCACCACATCGCAAAATCCCATGCCCTTTTCGAGGGCCGCAAAGAATTTATCCCGATCGATGTACTTGCCGCGCAGAATCCCGTCGTTGTCAAAGACACCGACCTTGACGTGCTGCAGGCCGCGTTCCTCGACGATCGCCCGCGCCTGCGCGTTCGAGCGCACCTCTTCTGGTTGCATGGGGCCCCTTTGACGACTACCGCGGTTGAGCGGCGGCTCTTTGAACCGCCGCCCTGTGATTTGCGCCGATGATTACGCGCGGCTGGCGCCTTTGGCAAGGCGCGGGC
>Ga0209420_1001175_pt1 | contig 12562 bp, 11 predicted proteins | sample BlaSpr_A8_OM1_O1_FD_187972 | JGI IMG/M metagenome (GOLD analysis project Ga0209420, IMG submission 187972) | Forest soil microbial communities from Thunder Bay, Ontario, Canada - Black Spruce, Ontario site 2_A8_OM1_O1 (SPAdes) (version 2) | ecosystem: Environmental > Terrestrial > Soil > Boreal... | reverse complement strand
CGGGCTGCTCGACGAGCCCGCGGTCGCGGCCCTGGAGGCCGAGGCTGAGGCCGAGGCGGCCGCGCTGCGGCAGCGGATGAACACCCGCACCGAGCACGACCCGGCTGACCTGTTCCGGCACGTCTACGCCGAGCAGACCCCGGCGCTGCGCGGGCAGCTGCAGGAGCTGTCGGCTGAACTGGCCGCTGCAGCGGAGGATCCGGGGGTATCGCGATGACCGCGATCGCCGAACGCGGACACGCGCGGCCACCTGCGACGCCCGAGGTGACGATGGCGGCGGCGCTGAACCAGGCGCTGGCCGATGCGCTGAGCGAGGACGAGACCGTCCTGGTCTTCGGCGAGGACGTCGGGCCGCTGGGAGGCGTGTTCCGGGTGACCGACGGGCTGACGGCCAGGTTCGGGGACGCGCGGGTCTTTGACACTCCGCTGACCGAGTCCGGCATCGTCGGCACGGCCATCGGCATGGCGATGAACGGGCTGCGCCCCGTCGTGGAGATGCAGTTCGACGCGTTCGCGTATCCGGCCTTCGAGCAGATCACCAGCCACCTGGCGAAGTTCCGCAACCGGACCAGGGGCCGCGTCGCGCTGCCGGTCGTGATCCGGATTCCCTACGGCGGCGGTATCGGCGGCGTGGAGCATCACAGCGACTCCTCTGAGGTCTACTACGCCCACACCGCCGGCCTGCGGGTGGTCACCCCGGCCACGCCGGGGGACGCGTACGCGCTGCTCCGGCAGGCGATCGAATGCCCGGATCCGGTCATCTTCCTCGAGCCCAAGCGCCGCTACTGGTCGAAGCAGGCCGTGGTCCTGGATCACTCCGGCATCACCCTGGACCAGGCCGCCGTGTGCCGGGCAGGGTCCGACGTGACGCTTATCGCGTACGGCGGGACCGTGGACACCGCGCTGGAGGCGGCCGATGCGGCTGCCGAGGAGGGCTGGAGCGTCGAGGTCATCGACCTGCGGAGCCTGTCCCCGTTCGACGACGAGACGGTGACCGCATCGGTCCGGCGGACCGGCCGGGCGATCGTCGTGCATGAAGCGAGCCGGTTCTGCGGGTATGGCGCCGAGGTGGCCGCGCGCCTGTCCGAGCAGTGTTTCCACTATCTCGAGGCCCCGGTCCTGCGGGTCGCCGGTTTCGACATCCCCTATCCCCCGCCGCACCTGGAGGAATATCACCTGCCCAGCGTTGACCGCATCCTGGACGCGATCGACCGCCTGCAGTGGCAGGAGACCCGCCCGGCCGTGAAGGCGGGCGGCTAGATGCCCGCGTTCCTGCTGCCGGACCTGGGTGAGGGCCTGACCGAGGCCGAGATCGTGGCCTGGCACGTGCAGACCGGGGACACCGTCACCGTCGACCAGCCCATCGTCGAGGTAGAGACGGCCAAGGCGGTGGTGGAGGTCCCCGTGCCGTTCGCCGGGCGCGTCGTCGCGCTGCACGGCCAGCCCGGCGACGTGGTGGCCGTCGGAGCGCCCCTGGTCACCGTCGATACCGCGGACCGATTCGCCGAGCCGGGCGTCGTCACGCCGGCAGCGGGCCCGGATCAGGCGGGCGAGAGCGGCAGCGTCCTGGTCGGCTACGGCACGTCCAGCGGGCGCCGCCGCCGTCACCGGGCCGCGCGGTCACCGGCCACCATCCCGGCGCCCGGTGGCCGGCTGCCCGTTGCCTCGCCGCCGATCAGGCAGCTCGCGCGGAACGCCGGCCTCGACCTCGCGGCCATCCGCGGTTCCGGCCGCGGCGGGCTGATCACCCGCGCCGATGTCGACGAGGCGATCAGTGCCCGCCAGGCCGCGCCGGCGGCGGTCCCGGCGCCCGCGCCGGGCGCCGGGTCCGCCGAGGTCACCCGGATCCCGATCCGGGGCCTGCGCAAGTCCGTCGCGGACAAGCTCAGCCGGTCACGCCGGGAGATCCCGGAGGCGACCGTCTGGGTCGACGCGGACGCCACCGAGATGCTCAGGCTCCGCGCGGCACTCAACGCCGATTCCTCGGCGCCGAAGATCAGTCTCCTGGCGCTGCTGTCCCGGTTCACGATTCTCGCCTTGCACCGCTATCCGGAGCTCAACGCCACGATCGAAGGCGACGAGATCGTGCTGAGCCCGCGCGTGCACCTGGGCTTCGCCGCCCAGACCGACCGCGGGCTCCTGGTGCCCGTGGTACGCGATGCCCAGGTGCACACCCTGGAGCAGCTTTCCGCGGCCGTCGCGGAACAGACCCGGCGGGCCAGGGGAGGCACGCTCGGTCCCGCCGAGCTGACGGGCGGCACGTTCACGGTCAACAACTACGGCGTGTTCGGCGTGGACGGCTCGGCCGCCATCATCAACCACCCCGAAGTGGCGATCCTGGGCATCGGCCGGATCATCCCGCGTCCCTGGGTCGTCGGGGGCCAGGTCGTGCCGCGCGAGATGACCGAGCTCACGCTCGCGTTCGACCACCGGGTCTGCGACGGCGGGACGGCGGGCGGCTTCCTGCGCTTCATCGCCGACTGCGTTGAGTCCCCGGCGAATGCCCTGCGGCACCTGTAGGCCGCGCGGGACCGCGTCCGAGCTCATCGAAGATCAGCACGGTCTGCGTCGACAGCACCTCGGGCATGCTCTGGAAGCTGTTCAGGACCAGTTCGCGCAGCGCCCCGATGTCGCGGGCCCTGACGAGCAGCACGATGTCGGCGTCGCCGGACACCAGCGCGGCATGCTCCACTTCCGGGATCGTCATGAGCCTGGCCCGCAGTAGCTTCCAGGCGGGCTGGGCGATCTTCAGGTGCACGTACGCGGACAGGCCGTACCCGTACCGCTGCGGGTCCACCCGGGCTGAGTAGCCGGTGATCACCCCGGCCTCCTCCAGCCGCTGCACGCGCAGGTAGACACCGGCCCGGGAGATGTGCAGGCGGGCCGCCAGCGCCCGCATGGAGATGCGGCCGTCCTCGCGCAGCACGGCCACGATGGCCCGGTCGACGTCATCGAGCGAGGGCGCCTGCGGGCCGGAGCCGGCGTCTTCGCCGGGCCTGGACGTCACGACGTCAGCTTACGCTTGAGGCGGCCATTCGTCCGCCGTCAGGAGCTTTTCCTGGACCTATCGACTGCGGATACAGGACGTCCCCGCCAAGTGCCCACCATAGGATTCCTCCTAGTCCGCTCCCGGAATATAAGCGGGGTAGAGTCCGCTTACGCCATCATGAAGGAACCAATCAGGCTGGCGGTGCTCGGCGCGGGCCACGTCGGGCCGGTCATCGCCCGGCTGGCCATCAAGGCCGGATACTCGGTGGCCATCGCCACGTCGGGCGACCCGGAAGACATCGCGCTGATCACCGAGCTGGTCATTCCCGGCGCGCAGCCCCGGTGGGCCAGCGACGCGATGGCTGATGCGGACATCGTGGTGCTCGCCATACCACTGCACCGCTTCGGTGACATCGATCCCGCGCTGCTCGACGGCAAGCTCGTGGTTGACGCGATGAACTACTGGCCGGCCGGCGACGGCATCCTGGAGCCCTTCGAAGGCCGCGGAAGCAGTGAGGTCGTGGCCCGGCGGCTGGCTGGCTCGGCCGTGGTCAAGGCGCTCAATCACATCGGCTATCACGAGCTGGAGGACCGGGCGCGGCCGGCGGACGCCCCGGACCGGAGGGCCGCCGGCGTCGCTGGCGACGACCCCGCGGCGGCGGCCGCGATCGCGGGCCTGGTCGACCGGATCGGCTACGACCCGGTTCGCCTGGGAAGCCTGCGGGCGGGCCGGGTGCTGCAGCCGGGCGGTCCGGTGTTCGGGGTGGTGCTGACGCGACCTGAGTTCGAGCGGGCGGTGCGCCAGGACGCCAGGAGCCTGGCATGAGCTACACCTTCGGGCTGGATACCTTCGGCGACCGCAACAGCGACGCCGACGGCAAGCCGCTCTCGCACGCCCAGACGATCCGCAACGTGGTCGAAGAGGGCGTCTTCGCCGAGCAGGCCGGCGTGGACTTCTTCGGCATTGGCGAGCATCACACCGAGTACTTCCCGATGCCGGCCGGCGACGTGGTGCTCGCCGCGATCGCGGCCCGCACCGAGAAGATCCGCCTCGGCTCGGCCGTCACCGTGCTGAGCTCCGACGATCCGGTCCGGGTATTCCAGCGGTACGCCACGCTGGACGCGGTCTCCGGCGGCCGGGCCGAAGTCATCCTGGGCCGCGGATCGAGCATCGAATCGTTCCCGTTGTTCGGCTACGACCTCGCCGATTACGAGGAACTCTTCGAGGAGAAGGCCGCGCTGTTCGCTGAGCTGCTCAAGGGCGGGCCCGTCACCTGGGCAGGCAAGACCCGCCCGCCGCTGCTGGACCAGGACGTCGTGCCGCACACCGAGTCCGGTCCGCTCCCGGCGTGGATCGGGGTCGGCGGCAACCCGCAGTCGGTGATCCGCGCTGCCCGCCTCGGGTTCTCACTGGCGCTGGCCATCATCGGCGGGCCGCCGGCCCGGTTCGCCGTGTATTCACAGCTGTTCCAGCGAGCCCTGGAGAAGTTCGGCCGCCCGCCGCTCCCGGTGCTCGTACACTCGCCGGGCCACGTCGCGCCTACCGACGAGCAGGCGAAAGCGGAGTTCTGGCCGCGCTGGCGGGAGATCATCGCCTTGATCGCCCCGGATCGCGGCTTCGCGCTCCCTACCGAGGAGTCCTTCGACTGGGAAACCGGGCCGCACGGAGCACTGTATATCGGCTCGTCCGAGACCGTCGCGCAGAAGATCGCCACCAACCTCCGCGCCCTGGGGGCCACCCGGTTCGATCTGAAGTACGGCATGCCCGGCCTGACGCACGACCAGCTGATGACCAACATCGAGCTGTACGGCCGGCAGGTCATCCCGCGCGTCCGCGAACTGCTCAGCTAAACCTTGGGGAAGGACCGGCCCGTCACCGCTGCCTGCGAAGCTGACCCGGCAGACGGTCCGCAATCGGCCGATGGCCCTTATTGTGCCGAACGGTCCGTGGCTCACGTATCTCCAAGCTGCATGCGGACTGATTTCTCACCACCACTTATGTTCTACGGCTTGGTCGGTGCCATTCGTCTGGTCCAGCGCGTCGAGTTCGGCCATGTCCAGCTCTGACAAGGTGAAGTCGAAGATCTGCGCGTTCTCGTGGATTCGCTCGCGGTGGGTCGATTTGGTGATAACCGGAAGTCCGCGCTGAACGTCCCAGCGCAATAGCACCTGAGCGGGTGTCCGCCCCGCGCGCTGAGCGACCCGGTTCACCGTCGCGTCGGAAAGGTTCCGGCCGGTGCCCAGGGGACTGTAGGCCTCGGCCGTGACGTTCCGTCCTCGGCACGCCTCGAGCAGCGCGCGCCGGTATCGTTGCGGGCTGAATTCCACCTGGTTGACCACCGGCGGAATGGTGCCGGCCGCTATCACCTCTTCGAGTTCGCTGACGCTGAAGTTGGAGACGCCGACGGACCGGGCGTACCCGAGCTCGCGGGCCCGCTCCATCCCCGGCCAGGCCCAGGTGGCGCCGCCTTGGGGCCAGTGGACCAGGTACAGGTCGATTTGGTCGACGCCGAGCCGCCGAAGGCTCTGGCGGGCTTCTGCGACGGGATCCTCCTGCCCGGGATAGAACTTGGTCGTGATGAACACCTCCTCGCGGGGCACGGCGCTGTCGCGCAGCGCTTTTCCGGCACTTTCCTCGTTGCCGTAGGCCTGAGCCGTGTCAATATGGCGATACCCGAGGTCGAGCGCCCAGCGCACGGCGTTCACGGTGGTTACTCCGTTGGGCACCTGCCAGATGCCGAGGCCGAGCATCGGCATCTGATTCCCGTCCGCGAGGACACGGGCGCGCCCGTCGGCGGTGACTGCGCTGGCGGTCATGGTGGCTGCTCCTTTGCTTTTGAGGACGTGAAGGCGCCGTAGCCAGAGGTAGCTGTCACCCGTGGAGCTGTGCCGCGTGGCTGGTCAGGATGATGCTCCCTGTCCGTGCTCGAAGACGCCCTGAGCCGCTGTCCACAGCGTGTAGGGATTACCTCGGTCACCGTGCATGGCCATCATCTTGTCAACCAGCTCCTGGGCCGAATGACTCCCGGAAAGCGATTGTTCGAAATCGCGGATGTAGGCCTTGGTGCCGCCGAGGATGGCGGCCGGGTCGTCGTCACCGTCAAGGGCATCAGGAACGACCGGGTGCTCGGGAATCTGGCCTGGGAAGACCGTGGTCCAGAACTGCATGTGTGGCTTGTACGGGACGACGAGTACGTCGAGGTGCAGTGGACTAGACATGGCGGTCCCTCTCGTAAGTTCCGGATCAGCCGGTACACGGGGAAGTACGTCAGCTGCGGGGTTACGTTCTCGGCTTGCTGGACGGCGGGGATGAGCTGTTCACGGGCGAATACCTCGAACTGCTCCTGTGAGGGCACGACGTTGACCACCCGCCAGCCGCTCTCGGTCGGGCCGGCCAAGTGCACCAGCCAGCCCTCGGGGAGCTTGCCGTCTGAGAAGAGCTTGGCGACCATCTGCTCGTAAAACTGTTCATTTCCGCCGGGGATGTCGATTGTGACGGCGACTGCCATCTTTGGGTTCCTTTCTCAGCTGGCCCACGTCCGAATCCCTGTGATTGTCATGCCGGGAGGGCCGCGCTCGTATCGGACAGTGGGCAGGCTTGGTGGCCAGTCGCGACCCGCCGGAGGCGGACGCTAGCTGGGGCCGGGCGGTGGCTGACGGCAGGCCGGGCTAACGCGGTGCGGCGGTGTCTGAGTCGCTGGGCAGGACGCGGTCGAGCTGGCTGCGTGAGGTGATGCCGAGCTTGGCGAAGACCTTGGTCAGGTGGTAACGGACCGTGCGCGGGCTGATGAACAGCCGGGTGCTGATCTGCGGGTTCGACAGGCCGTCGCGGGCCAGCCGCGCGACCTGGGCCTCCTGGGCAGTCAGCTGGCCCGTGGTCTCGATGGTGCGCTTGCGGGCCGTCTCGCCGGTGGCCAGCAGCTCGCGGCGGGCCCGCTCGGCGAACGCCCCGATGCCCATCGCGTCCAGCATGCCGTGGGCGGTGCGCAGCTGCTCCCGCGCGTCTGCGCGACGGCGCTCGCGGCGCAGCCATTCCCCGTAGAGCAGGTGCGAGCGAGCGAGCTCCGCGCGGACGCGGGTACGGCCGAGCCGTGCGATGGACTCACGGTAGAGCCGCTCGGCATCCTCGCCGTCGCTGAGCAGAGCGCGGATGCGGGCTTGGATGCCCAGCGCCCATTCGGTCGGCGTTATCTGGGTGCGCTCAGACAGCCACTGCAGTGCGGCCTCGACCAGGACTACGTCACCGGTCCTGGAGGCCGCCTCGGCCAGCTCGGGAACGATAAAGGGCCCGTATCCCAGCTGGTCGCGCTCGAAGGCCGGCCAGGCGGCATCGCGCGCGGCATCGTGGCGGCCCAGCCCGTTGTAGAGCACCGAGCTTGCGTAGGCCGCGAAGTTGAGCGGCCTGCCCAGGCCGCGCGCGGTCGCCTCCTGCACGGTGGCCTCGATCAGCCCGCAGGCCTGGCTCTCCTGGCCGCGCCAGGCGGCGAGCGTCATCGCGGTATAGGCCACGGGCGGATTCCCGGTCGCCTCGGCGATCAGGCGATCTTCTTCGATCAGCCGCGCCGCCGCCGTCAGCTCACCGGCCAGAATGTGGGCTCTGGCCAGGAAGTCGAGCGCGAACTGCAGGTGCACGAGCGCACCGGTGTCACGGGCGACCTCAGGCTGGCGACGGGCCAGGGCATGCCAGGATGCGTCGTTCCAGACCTCGAGGGCGACCATGCCGCCGGCTCCCGGACCGGCCAGCCAGAGCCAGCCGCCGGCCTCGTCGGTGCCGACGTCCAGCGCGAGAACCCGGTCGAGGGCCCGGACGAGCGTCGGCGCGGCCGCCGTGTATCCCTTCGTGAACCGCAACGCGAACGCGTCGAGCAGGACGTCAACGGCGCGCGCCGGTTCGGGACCAGGGGGCGCGGCGCGCGCGGCCTCGGCGGCCTCCCGCAGGGCGCCGGGACGGTCCAGGTCGGCGGCCCACATCGCGGCTCCGAGCGCCTCCAGGTGCGTCTCGCGCGCCAGGCCCGGGTCGAAGGGCTCAAGGCGCCGGGCCGCGCTCAGAAGCAGCCGGGCGCCGCCGCTGACACGGCGCTGGTCATAAGCGATCTGGCCGCGCAGGCGCTCCAGCTCCGCGGTCTGCAGCGGGTCCAGCTGCCCGGCCTCGACCGTGACCAGGAGCCCTAGTGACGCGTCCAGCGCGCCCGCATCGCGCTGCGCGCTGGCCGCCGCGAGCAGGCGCTGCGCCCGGCGACCGGGTTCGGGCGTCAGCGTCGCCGCCCGCTCGAGGAACGCAGCCGCCGCGGCCAGGCCCCCGCGCGCCTGCGCCCGGCCGGCCGAGTGCTCCAGGCCCCCAGCCACGTCCTCGTCCGGTCCGGGCGCGGCCTGCGCCCGGTGCCAGGCCCGGCGGTCCGGATCGACCTGCGGATCGGTGACCTCAGCCAGCGCGCCGTGCACGGCCTGCCGGTCCCGAACCGACGCCGACTGGTAGGCCGCCGAACGCACCAGCGGATGCCGGAACCGCACCCAGGCCCCGAACTCCACCAGGCCCGCCTCGGCCGCCGGCGCCGCCGTCTCAGCACCAATCCCGAGCCGCTCGGCCGCCCGCCACACCAGGCCCGGGTCGCCAGTCGGATCGGCCGCCGCGACCAGCAGCAGGCGTCGGGTCCCGGCAGGAAGAGCCTCGACCCGGTGCCGGAACATCGCCTCGATCCGCCCCGAAATCGGTGTCGCCCCGGGCAGCCCGAATCCGCCCGCCAACTCGGCCGGGGTCAGCCCTCGGGGCAGCTCGAGCAGGGCCAGCGGATTGCCCCGCGTCTCGGCCACGAGCCGGTCGCGGACCCGCTCATCCAGCGGCCCGGCCAGCACCGAGTCCAGCAGCACCCGCGCCTCGGTCTCCCGCAAGCCCCCCACCGCCAGCTCCGGCAATGCCGCCAGCTCGGTGTCCGGAACGCGGGCCGCGAAGACCAGACCGACCGACTCCGCCGCCAGGCGGCGCGCGACGAACCCCAGGACCTGCGCGGAGGCGCGATCGAGCCACTGCTCGTCATCCACCAGGCAGACCAGCGGCCGCTCCTCGGCCACCTCCGACAGCAGGCTCAGCACAGCCAGACCGACCAGAAAGCGATCCGGTGCCGGCCCGGCGCTCAGGCCGAACGCGGTCCGCAGCGCATCACGCTGCGGAACCGGCAAACCATCGACGCGATCCAGCATCGGCGCACACAACTGCTGCAACCCGGCGAACGCCAGCTCCATCTCCGACTGGACACCCGCCGTACGCACGACACGGCAGCCGGACGCTCGCCCAGCCGCATATTCCAGCAGCGCCGTCTTGCCTATGCCCGGTTCGCCGACCACCACCAGCGCCCGGCTCTCACCCGCCCGGAGGGCCTCGATCAGCCGGTCAATTACGGTGCGTTCGGCGCGTCGGCCCGTCACCCTGCGGCGCCGGCGCGCTCGGCGTGCGGCGCTGCCACAGGCAGTATCGGCCCATCCACGGGCTCGACTCTACCGCCCGGAAATACTAAACGGGGTAAAGTCCGGTTATGGTCACGGTCACGGGAACGGCGGGCGTCGCTTCTGAGCTGCGCGTAACGAAACCTGACCGGAGAGGAACGCCTCGCAATCAGCGGCGAACTCGGCGTGATGCTGGAACAGGAACCCGTGCGCCGAGTCCGGGTAGATCTTCACCCGAGCCTGCGGGATCAGGCCTGCGAGCAGGTAAGAGTAGTGCGGCAGGATCATGGGATCGCTGTCCCCGTTGGCCACGAACACCGGCAGATCGATGGCGCTCAGTCGCTGCAGCAGCGCGTGGTTCGGGATCCCCCAGGCACAGACGGCGTCGTATTGGGCCTGGCGGGTCTCCCAGGTGGTCGCCTTGTCCCGGTCCTGTGTCCTGGCGAACATGCGCTGCAAGGCCTGCTTGCCCGCGTCCTGACTCGACGAAGATCGGGTGTAGAAGACGTCGAGGACCCCATCGGGGCTGACTTCGGGTGCGCCTACGGCGCCGATGACGTCCGCGGCCCAGCCGTGCATTCCGGCCGCACCCTGCGGCGCCGACGATGCCAGGATCAGCCTGGGCGGCAATCCGGGCCTGATCAGCGCGATTTCCTGCGCGACGAAGCTGCCGATCGAAAAGCCGAGGACATCAACCTGGCCGAAACCCATCGCGGCCAGGAAGGCGATGGCATCGCGCGCCATCTGCTCGACGGTGTCCGGCGTGGTTCCGCTCGAACCGCCCACTCCTGCGTTGTCGAACGTCACGACATGACGGGTCGCCGCCAGCGCGTCGATAAGCGCGGGATCCCAGTTGTCGAGGTTTCCGCGGAAGTGCTGGAGCAGGACCAGCGGCACCGTGCCCTCGCCCGCCTCACGATACGCATAGTCAATGCCGTTGGGCGCGCTGACCAGCTTGTTCGGGAGTTCTGAATATGTCGCCGCCATGGCTATTCTCGCAATCCTTTTCTCGTTGCCCCGGCCACTGATCGCCGGCTCATGTGAACGCGATCTCGCTGAGATCTATCGAGACCACGAGCGGCTCGCCGAGCGCTTGGCCGTCTGGCGATCGCGGGTAGATCCGGTGCTTAGCGGGGACCATGATGCCGGCTACCTTCGTGTAATCCGAGATGTAGTGCGCGCCCGCGGTACTTGCGATCTCGACGTCGTAGTCGTGGCGCCGGAACAGGCCGTCGGCACCGACGTACAGGGTCTGTTCGGTGCTGTGGGTGGCGAGGTAGTCCGGCCAGGTCACGTGCAGCCGACGCCACTGCTCGCCCTTCTCCTGCCACGGGTCAAGCTCCCTCGTCTGGAATCCCGGCCGGGCGAAGGTGAAGGGCTGGGTGAGATAGGTCCACATCGCCGTGCCGACGAAGTAGGCCAGCTGCAGAGGCGTCCACGGGGTCTGAAGGGTGTGACCCGCGAACGAAGCCCGCGGCTGATCCAGGACTTCGATGACATCACCCGTGGTGGTCTCGATGGCGACGCGCTGCGGGGTGAACGCGCTGCGGCGGTCCGGGGCGCCGAACGGATGGTGCGATTCCCGCTCCTGGTGCAGGCTGGCCCGGACGAACACGTCGTCGAGCACGCCCAGCTGGCCCTTGAGGGTCCACAGGGCGCCGCCCTGGATCAGGCGCGCCGAGACGGCATCCAGCTGACGCCAGCGCTCAAGGCCGCCGTGCGCCTCGATGACAGTGTCAAGCAGATCGGTCATTGCTCCTTCTTTCCGGCTCGCCGGTGCCCGGCGGCCTGTCAGGTGGCGGCATAGCCGCCGCTCCACCAGGTCGTGACGAGGGCCGCGTACTCGTCGGCGGCGTCCTCCCAGGTGAAGTGACCCGCGTCGATGATGTCGAGCTTGCTGTGAGGCAGCCGCTGGTGGAGGAACTCGGCGTTGACCGGCGGCACCGCCGGGTCGTGCCGGCCGGCGATGATCTGCACGGGCGCCTGGATCTGCGGCAGCAAGTCGCGCAGGACTGGCAGCTCAGCCGGGTAGGTGCGCACGTACCGCATCGACTCGACCATCCGGTCGCCCTCATAGCAGGAGAGGTAGTCCTCGCGAATGGCGTCGGGCAGCGCGTGCCGCTGGATGCCCGCCAGCGCACCGGCCACGATCTGCCGCGGGTCAGCGCGGCGGAACTCCTCCAGGCTGGGGGCTTCGACCCAGTCCTTCAGCCGCGAGCCCAGCTGCAGCGGGACCGCCGAACCGCCGCTGCCGACGATCAGGCTGCGCAGCCGGCCCGGATGCGCGGCCGCGGCGAACAGCGCGGCCGCGGTGCCGATGTCGGGGCCGATGACATGCGGGCTGGCGAGGCCGAAGGCGTCGGCGGCGCAGATGATGAACTCGCCCATTGCCCGTGGGGACAGCAGTGCGTCGCGGCGCTGCGAACGACCGAACCCCGGCAGGTCGATCCCCACCAGATGGGTACGCTCAGCCAGCCCGGACCACATAGGCTCGAACGCCAGCAGGCTTTCTGGCCATGGGCTCAGCAGCAGGGCGTGATCGTTGCGGTCGCCGCTTTCTGCGAACCGGATAGACAACCCGTCGATGACCCGGAACTGCGTTTGGATAGATGTGTTCAGCCAGTTGGGCACGTCGTCGCTCCCATCTGCCGGTGCTACCAGCTGGTGCGATTGTCATGCCGGACGGGCCGCGTTCGTATCGGACAGTGGGCAGGCTAGGTGGCCAGTCTTAACCTGGCCGGTTCATCATCACCGTCCGGCGGACCATGCTGTGGCGCTATACCCTGGGGTGAACGTTCCCGTCCCCTGAGCTAACAGGGCCGCTTGGAGTACGCTAGCTGGCGCAGAGAAACTGACATGCACGTATCTTATGGATCTTAGCTTTTCTATTTATTGGACATATATCGTCGTCGGCGGCAGGCTGCTGCCATGACTTCTTCCCGGGCTTCCGCATCCATCCGCATCCCTGCCGACCCGCCCTCGAGTCACTTGGCCATCCAGAACCTGATCGTGACCTACGCCGAACTCGTCGACGACGGCGATTTCGCCGGCCTCGGCGCTCTGCTCGCCGACGCGACAGGCTCTGCTGACCGGACGCAACCACCACACGGTAGGTATGGGCGCGATTACCGAA
>Ga0209420_1001174_pt1 | contig 12568 bp, 9 predicted proteins | sample BlaSpr_A8_OM1_O1_FD_187972 | JGI IMG/M metagenome (GOLD analysis project Ga0209420, IMG submission 187972) | Forest soil microbial communities from Thunder Bay, Ontario, Canada - Black Spruce, Ontario site 2_A8_OM1_O1 (SPAdes) (version 2) | ecosystem: Environmental > Terrestrial > Soil > Boreal... | reverse complement strand
AGTACGGCGTCACGGCGCTGTGGAGCGCGGCCGCGTACAAGGTGCCTGTCACGTTCCTCGTCCTGCGCAACGACGAGTACATGATCCTCAAGTGGTTCGCGCAGTTGGAGCAGGCCGGCGGAGCGCCCGGCCTGGACCTCCCCGGCTTGGACGTCGCGGCGGTGGCACGAGCCTACGGCGTCCCGTCGCGCGAGGTGTCCGGACGCGAGGAGCTGACCGAGGCACTGCGGTCAGACATCGCCGTGCAGGACGGGCCGCGCCTCGTGCAGGTGCCGGTCGCCAGCGGCATGTGGTTGGAGTGATGCCGCGGACGAGCGCCGCTGCGACGGTGAAGCCAGGCGGCTACCGCGCGGTCAGGCGTCGCGCGCGAACGACGTGTCGCCGTCGAGCGCGAGCGCCATCGCCGCGATCAGGCGCGCGCACGCGTGCACGTCTGACAGCTGCACCAGCTCGACGGGCGAGTGCATGTAGCGGATCGGGATCGACACGAGACCGGTCGGCACACCGCCGCGGCTGAGGTGAACGGCGTCCGCGTCGGTCCCCGTCGCGCGCGCGGAGGCCTCGATCGTGTGTGGGATCCCCGCGGACTCAGCCGCCTGCACGAGCAACTCGAACAGCGTGTGGTCGAGCGTGGAGCCGCGGCAGATGACCGGGCCGGAGCCGAGCTCGTGCTTGCCCGCCTCCTTGACGTCGATGCCGGGGGCGTCCGTCGCGTGGGTCACGTCGATCACCACCGCCGCGTCGGGCTCCAGCGAGAAGGCGCTCGTGCGCGAGCCGCCGAAGGTGATCTCCTCCTGCACCGCCGCCACCGACGCGATCTCCCACTGCCCGCCGCCGTCTTGGGCGACCAGACGCGCGACCTCCAGGGATACGAACGAGCCCAGGCGGTTGTCCAGTGCACGCGCCGTCAGGCGGCCATTGGGCAACTTGACCGGCTCGGCGTCGATCACTGCGACGTCGCCCACGCGCACCAGCTCGCGCGCCTGTGCGCCGTCGCGCGCACCCACGTCGATGTGCATCTCGCGCACGTCTGCCACCTTCTTGCGGTCCTCCTCGCGCAGCAGGTGGATCGGCTTGCGTCCGACCACGCCCGCCAGCGGGCCTGCCGCGGTGTCCAGGACGATGCGCTGGCCGACCAGCACCTGTGCGTCCCAGCCGCCCACCGTGCGAAACCACAGGTAGCCGTCGTCGTCGATATGGGTCACGATCAGCCCGATCTCGTCGATGTGCCCCATCACCAGCAGGCGCCTGGGCTCGCTCTCATAGCCGTGTCGCGGCGACACCAGCGCGAGCGGGGTACCGATCGTGTCGGTGCTGACCTGCGCAAAGGAGCTCGCCGCCCCCCGCCACACGCCAGCCGGCGCGCTCTCATAGCCCGACGGCCCGTGCGCGCCCAGCAGGTCGAGCAGGATCTGCGGCACATCGCCGGCCCCGGCCGCCCCCTGCCCGTCGCCGGGGCCAGGCACCGATGTCGCCTCGCGCTCGTCGCCGGCGCCTGCCGCCGGCGTCGCCCCCTCCTGCTCGCTCATCGCGCGAGCAGGCTCCGCAGGACGTACTGCAGGATGCCGCCGTGGCGGAAGTACTCGGCCTCGCGCGGCGTGTCGATGCGCACGCGCGCGTCGAAGTCCACCGGCTCGGCGCCGTCGCGGCGCGCGGTCACGTGCACTTGCTGGGGCGCCGGCCCCCCGTCGGTCATCGCCGCGGCCAGGCCGCTCACCGAGAAGACCTCCTCACCGGTCAGACCCAGTGAGCTCGCGCTCTGCCCGTCCGAGAACTGAAGCGGCAACACTCCCATCCCAATCAAATTGGAGCGGTGGATGCGCTCGAAGCTCTGCGCGATCACCGCGCGCACGCCCAACAGCTTCGTGCCCTTGGCCGCCCAGTCGCGCGACGAGCCCGAGCCGTACTCCTTGCCGGCCAGCACCACGAGGTCGGTGCCGTCCTGCACGTAGCGCATGGCCGCGTCGTAGATCGGCATCTGCTCGGCCTCGGCGTCCTCGCCTGCGCCGAAGTAGCGCGTGAAGCCGCCTTCCGGCAGCGCCTGCCCGCCGCCGATCAGGTTGCGCAGGCGGATGTTGGCGAACGTGCCGCGCATCATCACCTCGTGGTTGCCGCGCCGCGAGCCGTAGGAGTTGAAGTCGCGCGGCTCCACGCCCTGCTGTTGCAGGTAGGCACCCGCCGGGCTGTCGCGCTTGATCGAGCCCGCCGGCGAGATGTGGTCGGTGGTCACGCTGTCGCCCAGCAGCGCCAGCACACGCGCGTCCTCGACGTCGCGCACCGCCGGCGGCTGGGAGGGCATGTCCTGGAAGTACGGCGGCAGGCGCACGTAGGTCGAGTCGGGGTCCCACGCGAAGCGCTCCCCGCTGGGCACGTCCAGGCCGTTCCAGCGCTCGTCCCCCGCGAACACCTCGCTGTAGCTGCGCCTGAACATGTCCGCGCGCACCGCCTCGCCCACCGTTTGGGCGATCTCGTGCGCCGAGGGCCAGATGTCGCGTAGGTACACGTCCTCGCCCTGCTCGTCCTGGCCCAAGGGGTCGTTGGCGATGTCGATGTCCATCGTGCCCGCCAACGCGTACGCAACGCACAACGGCGGCGAGGCCAGGTAGTTCATCTTCACGTCCGGGTTGATGCGCCCCTCGAAGTTGCGGTTGCCCGACAGCACCGACACGACCGCCAGATCCGCGTCGGCCACCGCCGCCGAGATCTCCGCCGCCAGCGGGCCCGAGTTGCCGATGCACGTCGTGCAGCCATAGCCCACCAGGTTGAAGCCCAGCCGCTCCAGCGGATCGGTCAGCCCAGCGCGGTCCAGGTATTCGGTGACCACCTTCGAGCCCGGCGCCAGCGACGTCTTGACCCACGGCTTGGACTGCAGGCCGCGGGCGAGCGCGTTGCGCGCGAGGATGCCCGCGCCCACCATCACCGACGGGTTGGACGTGTTGGTGCAGCTGGTGATCGCCGCGATCACCACGTGGCCGTGGTCGAGCTCGAGCTCGCGGCCGTCCGCGAGCTTGCAGCGGGTGGCGCTCGCGCTGGCCGTCTCGACCGTCACCGCGCCCTGGGCGGGTCCTTCTATATAGCTGGGGCCGCCATCGTGCGGACGCGGACGGTCGTTGCCGTTGGCCGGCGGGTCGCTGGAGGGAAAGCTCTCCGCGGCCGCCTCGTCACGGGCGTCGTAGTCGGTGACATAGCCGCCCAAGGCCTCGCGGAAGGACTCGCGCGCATGGCTCAGCGCGACGCGGTCCTGCGGGCGCTTGGGGCCTGCCAGGCTGGGCTCGACCGAGGCCAGGTCCAGCCCGATCGTGTCCGAGAAGGTCGGCTGCTCGGAGTGCTCGTCGTGCCACAGGCCCTGCGCCCTGGCGTAGGCCTCGACCAGCGCGATCTGCTCGGGCGGGCGGCCGGTGAGCGTCAGATAGGAGATCGTCTCTGCGTCGATCGGGAAGATCGCACACGTGGACCCGAACTCAGGGGACATGTTGCCGATCGTCGCGCGGTCTGCGATCGGCAGGGCCGCCAAGCCGGCGCCGTAGAACTCCACGAACATGCCCACCACCCCGCGCTCGCGCAGCATCTGCGTGACCGTCAGCACGAGGTCGGTCGCGGTCGTGCCCTCCGGCAGCTGCCCGTGCAGCTGAAAGCCGAGCACCTGCGGGATCAGCATCGACATCGGCTGGCCGAGCATGGCCGCCTCGGCCTCGATGCCGCCCACCCCCCAACCGAGCACGCCCAGCCCGTTGACCATCGTGGTGTGCGAGTCGGTGCCCACGAGCGTGTCCGGATACGCCTGGGGCAGCTCGCCCGTTGGGCGCTCGCTGGGGAAGACCACGCGCGCGAGGTACTCGAGGTTGACCTGGTGGACGATGCCCGTATCGGGCGGCACAACCGCGAAGTCGTCGAAGGCGCCCTGGCCCCAGCGCAGGAACGCGTAGCGCTCCTGGTTTCGCTCGAACTCGCGCTCGGCGTTGAAGCGGAAGGAGTCGCGCGTGCCGAACGCGTCGACCTGCACCGAGTGGTCGATCACCAGCTCGGCCGGCGCCAACGGGTTGATCGCCGACGGGCTGGCGCCCATCTGCGCCATCGCGTCGCGCATCGCCGCCAGGTCGACCACCGCGGGCACGCCCGTGAAGTCCTGCATCAGCACGCGCGCGGGCGTGAACGCGATCTCCTTGCTCGGCTGCGCCTTCGCGTCCCAGCTGGCCAGCGCCTCGACGTCCGCCGCGGTCACCGACCCGTTGCCCTCCGTGCGCAGCAGGTTCTCCAGCAGCACCTTCAAGGAGAACGGCAGGCGCGCCACGTCGAAGCGCTGCTGCAGCGCGTCCAGGCGGAAGATCTCATACCGGCGCTCGCCGACCGCGAGCGTGTCTTTGGCGGCAAAGCTGTTCTGCGACATACCCCGCAGTCTACGTCGCGCGCGTCACGCGTCCCTTGCCCTGGCGCTTGGAGCTCAGCAGGGCCGCGTCGCAGGCCTCCAGCAGCTCGTCGGTGTTCATCGGCGACTGCCACTGGGCGACGCCGATCGACGCCGAGATGCCCCGCGTGCTGCCCTCGTGAAAGAGGCCCGCCTGCAGTCGCGCCAGTGCGCGGGCGGCAGCCGCCGCGGCGCTGTCGACATCGGCGTTGGGCAGGATCACGACGAACTCGTCGCCGCCGTAACGGGCGACGCGATCGAACGAGCGGAACTCGCCCACGAGGCTCTGGACGACGCCGCGCAGCAGCGCGTCGCCAGCCTGGTGGCCGTGGCGGTCGTTGACCAGCTTGAAGTCGTCGAGGTCGATCAGCAGGCACGACAGCGGGCCGCCCGTGCGCGTGGCCCGGCCGATCTCCTCGTCCAGGCGCCAGCGCATCGCACGATGGTTCATGCAGCCGGTCACCGGGTCCGTGCCCGCCTCGGCGCGCGCGCGCACGAGCGCGAGCGCGGTGGCCGCCTGGTCGACGAGCGTGGTCGACAGCTCGACTGCGCCGGGCGAGAAGACCTCGTCGCGGCGGCGGACCAGCACCACCACGGCCTCGACCGCTCCGCGCTCGGACAGTGCGACGAGCAGCGCGCAGCTCGTCGCGCCGGTGACCGCCAGGCGGGGAATGCTGGCGTTGAGCTCGTCCGCGTCGGCCGCCAGGAAGCTGCGGCCGGTGCTCGCCACCCAGTTGACGCCCGGCGGGCGCTCGGCGCGCGGCTGCAGGTAGCTCAGGCGCCCGTCGCCCTCGAACATATAGACCGCGACCATGTCCTCGCCGCCATCGGGCGGCGCCAGACGATGGACGTGGACCTCCTGCGCTCCCGGGTTGGACAGCAGCTCGCGGGCGAGCGCGCGGAAGATCGCCTCAGAGTCTCCCGCTCCGTCCGCGAGCACGCTCAGCCTGCGCACCCCCGCCAGCAAGCCGCCGCTGTCCCCCAACGCCGAGGTATCCGTACCCGAGCCAACATCCATCCCATCAATCTAGGGCATCAGGGCCCCGGCGGCCAGCGGCGCGCCGGGGCCCTGTAGCGCTAACCGACGGTGATGGTGGCGCTCGAGTTGCCGACGCCCTTCTGTTTGGACGCGAAGCCCACGCGGATCTTTGTCCTGTGCGGAGCTCCGCGGCTCAGCGACACCTTCAGGGTGGTCGCGTTGCTTGCGGCGTTGAGGGTGCGCGAGGTGCTGCCCACGCCGGAGCCCGACGCGCTGATGCGTCCCTTGGCGAACGTCTTGATCGTCAGGAAGGCCGTCCTTCCGACGAGCTTGCGACCGACCACCTGCACGCCGCAGCCGGTGATCGCGATCTTGGTGTTCTGCTTGAACTGCGCACCGTTCTGACCGGTGATCACAGTGGGCATGACCAGCGTCGGAACGCACAGGTTGCCGTTGGCCGCAAGCGCCGAGTTCGCACCTGTAGGTAGGCTCACGGTGACGCTCGTGACCGGGACATCCGGGGTGGTCGCGAAGTTGGTCGTCGTGACGCCTTTGGTGATTTTCGTGTTGCCCACCACGATCACCGTGATGCCGTCTGCCTGCAACACCAGGTCGAGGTCGGGGAAGGCCTCTCCGCCGTGGGACACGAAGATCGCCGGCCCGGCCATTTTGGTCGGCAGCACCGGCGTGTTGGCCCGCGCGGTGCCGACCATCGACCCTGCCGGGCAGGCGAACGGGTTGGCTGCGAACGTCGCTTCCGGGCACGCTTTCTGAAGGGTCGTCAAGCGCGACGGGAGCTGCTTGGGCAAAGTGACCAGGACCGATTTGATGTTCGCCTGACCGCCCGGCTGGTTGATCGTCGTTTCGAGGCTTGCGCCGTTGGCTTTCGACGTTTTACCCGTCGTCTTGGCCGAGAACGACGGCTTGAACGCAAGCCCGCCACACCCTTCGACCTGGAAGGGGCTGGCCAGGTTGGCGGTCGTGCCAAGCGTGGACACCGCCGTCGATTCGACCGACTCCAGCTGGCAGTTGGTCGGGTTGATGATGTAGTTGGGCCGGCTGACACTCACGCTGAGGGATCGCATCCTGATGGGAATGCCGCCCTTGATCGTCGGCAGCGTGCTCGATACCACCACGCGGGCGCTGTACGGTTCCACGTTGATCTTCGCCCGAGTGACTTCTTCGCCGAGGTTGAACGGCCCGGCCACCGTCGGCACCTTGATCGCAAGCCCGTACGGGGCTCCCTGGTAGGGGCCCGTCAGGTACACGTTGCCGGTGAACGGATACGGTTCGCCGGAGCCCGCGGTCACGCGGACCGTGCCGATCCAGCTGGATTCGGGGCAGCCTGCGCCCGATTCCTGCGTCGCGTTGGCCTGCGCTTCGGTGCACTGCACGACGGTCGGGATCTTGCCGACCAGGCCGGGGGGCAGGACGGTGGTGAGCTTTTCCACGTACTGCTGGCCTTCCGGTCGGGTCAGTGTGAAGGCGAAGCCGGTGTCGCCGCCGGCCGCGGGGGGCAACGTGGATGTGGCCTGGGTGGGGGCGAACTGGGGCGAGGAGCATTCGTTGGTCGAGAAGCCCGCTTCGAACGACACGGGCGAGATCGTGCTGCCCGAGAACGGTGTGAATTCGCTCTTGACTTTGCCCGTTTCGCACTTGAGCGGGTTGGCGATCGGCGCGAACGCGCCGCCGTTGAAGTGCAGGATCGCTTCGTTGAACGGCGCCTGCGGGATGTTGTTGGGGGTCTGGGACGTGTCCTTGAACGTAGTTTCCAGCTGGCCGGTCGTCGAGTTCGGCGTGACGGTGCCTTCGATGCGCACCTTCGTGCCGTAGCGAGCAGACTCGGCGTCCAAGTAGATCGTGTAGGGCGGACCTTCGATCGGTTTGCCTTCCGGCTGGCCCAGGAAGACGGGACCGCTCAACGAGTGCGCAGGCAGCGTCGGCACTTCCAGTTCGACGGTGCCGATCCTGCTGGCCGCCGGGCATTCCTCCGCGTTGCGCGTTTCGATCCCGATCTGCTTGCGCGTGCAGCCTGCGAGGCCGGCCGCAGCCGACGGGTTCATCGTCATGCCTTCCGGCAGGATGACCTTGGCGGTGCTCAGGTCGGCCGTGTCGGGTTCAGAGATTTCTTTCGGATGGGCCGCCGTCACGGCTGCCGTGATGCCGTCCGGCTTATCAGAGGCCGAGGTTTCCGGTGTGAGTACGAGGGACGGACCGAAGTTCAAGCCGCAGCCCGTGCTTCCGACCTTGTTCTGGTAGGGCCTTACCTCCGTGCTGCCTTCGCCGAGGTACGGTTCCGCTGTGATTGTCGTCGTCGTTTCCGGACCGGGTTTGGTGCAGGCGGTTGGGTTTCTCAGGAAGCCGATCGTCGTCGCTTTGGTGCCTTCGAAGACGAGACGCGATTCGATCAATCCCTTGGGGATTTCTTTGATCAGGAAGTAGTCGTGGTAGTTGTTGGCCCATTCGACGTTACCTTCGATGATCGTGTGGGCGAAGATCTCTTTGCCGGCTACTGTTTTTTTGAGGTCGAGCGCCACGCCAAACTCGGAGCCGAGACCGACCGCTGGTTCGAGATTGTAGACTTTACCTTCAAGCGGGGCATCGACTATGGCTCCCCCGAGTTCTTCGTCGGGCACGGCTGTTACGACGTTATTGGTACCGATCACGCTGCTTTCCGGGCATGTGGGTCCAAAGAAGACACCGGCCGCGATTTTCGTCGAGGTGAAGTCGTTGATCGAGCACCTGGTGACTGCCTGCGGGTTGGTTACGACGCCTGGTGCGACATCGACCCTCAAGTTTTCGACGCTCCCTTCCGGCACGAACTGTCCAGGAACGCCTTTGTTGCTGCCGGCGGGAAGTTCAACGGCTTTCAGTTTGAAGTCCGTCACCCCGAACGGCACTTTGCCGCCCGCCAAGCGGAAGCCTTCAGTCGCTTCCACCGATTCAGCTGGTTCTTCCGCTTTTTCCCCGCAGGTTGCTTTTTCGCAGTTCCCAGCAAAGAATTTTTCCACGCCGAACGCGGCCTGAGCCGCCGTGGGCGCCAACGCGACGACGAGCGCCGCCACGACGAACGTCAGGATCGAGATACGGACGTGGAATCTCATGCAAGAACCTCCCTAATCGGACCAGAGCCGTGCCGGCACCCAGAGCTATACCCCGTGGGACTCCGGGCAGGCGAAAAAGTTGCGGTGGATCAACGGTCGTATTAGACGATCGTTGCGAATGTCCTGCAAAGCTGGAACGCAACTGGTTGCACACAATGTACTACACTGCGTTCGTATGCCTGAGACTGCCCGTGGACAACTCTCGATGCGGCCATCCAAGAGGACACTCGAGCGCCTGCGTGAACGAGCGCGGCTGCTCGGACAGAAGCACACCACGCTCGCCGAGCGCTATCTCGAAGAGGGCGTACTGATGGACGAGCATCCCAACATCCACTTCGTCGACGGCGCCCTGGGCCGACGCCCAGCGGTGCTGGGCACTGGGCTGGACGTGTGGGAGATCGTCGACGTTGCCAAGGACAACGGCGGCTCGGTCGCCGACACCGCCGCTTACCTGGAGATCGATCCCCGGCTGGTCGAGAGCGCCCTGCATTACTACGGCGCCAACCGCGACGAGGTCGATGACCTGATCGCCCGCATCCACGCGCTCAACGAGCGCGAGGAGAGCAGCTGGCGAGCAGCGCGGGCAGCGATCTCCGGGTGAAGCTGCTGCTCGACGAGCACATCTCCCCCGAGATCGCCCGACAGCTTCGCAAGCGCGGACATGACGTGATCGCCGTCGGCGAGCACCCCGGCTTGCGCGGACGTCCCGACCGCGTGCACTTCGCCTGCCTGCCAGACGAGCAGCGGGCGATCGTGACTCGCGACCTCGCCGACTACCGGCCGCTGCTCGCCGAGAGCCTGCGCCGTGGGACTGTCACGTACGGCCTGATCTGTGTGCCGCGACGCTTCGCCTTGAGTCGCCAGGGCATCGGACGCCTCGTGCTCGCACTCGACGCGCTCCTGCATGAGCATCCACAGCCCGACGGCGCGATCGCAGCGGGCGGCGAGCTCTGGCTTCAGGATCCCCCCGTTCAGGATCCCCCCGAGTAGCAGCTACCCGGCAGCTGTCCCGAACGCGAGAGCGGCTACCGCGTACTTGCCCCTGGCGGCGCCTCGATGGCGCAAGCTCAAGGACCCCAGCAGTCACGAGTACCAATCGGCGAATGGTTCGGTCTCATTCACGCGGAGCCTTGCGCGGCCGAAGTAGGCGAGCTCCTCACCACGTGCTGGGGCGCCTTTGGTGGCCGAACGGCAAACGATCCCTCGCTCGCCTGCATCCCAGGCGAGTTGCCCGATCGGCTGACAGACGCCGTGGGGAATGATCCGGCCTCGGCCGTCGAGAGGGTAGGTCGTGGGCAGGCTCACGGCCCGTAGTCCAGCGTCCGTCAGGGCATTGACGTAAACATCGTCGGGAACGGTCGTGCTGACGAGCATTGGCCCCGCCTCCGACAAAATGTCCTCTGGACGGATGCCGCGATCCTCCAGTCGACTGCGAACCAGCGCCCGTGCGATGCCCCGCGACGCGTTGAGGTAGACGACGTCGAATGCTCCTGGTGCGTTCCAACGTCCGCCACGGGTCCGCGCGTGCTCGCCAGAGAGGGGATCACGCCAGGAAGGGTCTGCTACCCGCAAATAGGCGCCGCCGCGACGAACATGGCGCACTACGCCGCTGTGGCCCAGTCGAAGGCATTGCGAAGCTCATCGAGCACAAGTGCCTCGTCTCCGGCCACGATCGCCTCGAGAATCGACCGGTCGCCATATGCCACCGCAGGACGCCGGACTACCGCTGCGATGCGGTCCGGCTTGAGCTTCGCGGTGAGCAAGTCGGCGATCGCGTCGAGCGTCGCAAGCTTCTCCTGGCGCTCTCCGGGAACACCGCGTGCCTCCCATTGTTCGATCGCCTGGCGACGCACGCCAAACAACCGGGCGAGCTCAGTGCGGCTGACGCCCAGTACCGATGCGATGTGGCCGAGGGGCGTCCTAACGCGTGCCAGCTCATCGCCAACCGCGCGGTAGAAACGTACGGCCTCCTCATCACTTAGCGCCCACGTCGGTAGATGGTGCACACGCGGAAGAGCGAGCGGCTTGGTGTCTCGCAGCATCAGCCGAAGCTGCGCGACGAACGCCACCGCCGTACCTCGACCGACGCCAAGCGTCCCGACCCACTCGCTGAACGGCGCACTCATCGCCTCCTGGTCAAGCGCTGCTTTGAGCCAGCGGACCGACTCCTCGCCCTTGTCGCCCGGTGTCTTTAGCTCGCCCACCAAGACGACATTGTGCGCTTCATCGAAAACGATCAGGTCAGGGCGTGCCTTGCCAACAGCATTGAGCATTCGGCTTCCAAGCTGACGGTAGGCCTCGACATAGGCACGGACCTGCGCACGCTTGCCTACCAGCGCGTCCGGCACGCTCGACTCGATCTCCTTTAGCGCTGCTCCCGCAATCTCTTCAGCCGCGTCCGCGACTCTCTGCGGGGTGCGCTCGGAGAGGAGTTGCTCAGCGTGGCTTGTTGGGCTCATAACAAGACCAGCTTAGCGCAAGCATTATGCAAGCGCAAGCGAAAGGCAAGCAAGTCGGGGCTACCCGCCATCCCCAGCCGGACTCAATCCCGCCGCCGGCCCGAAGCTGACGCGAAGCAGCGCCCCCCCGCCCGGAGCGTTCTCAGCCTCTACGAACCCCCCGCACGTCTCCGCGGTCTGGCGCACGATCGCCAGGCCCAAACCCGAGCCCGGCAGCCCTCGCGCGGTCTGCGCCCGGTAGAAGCGGTCGAACACGAACGGCAGGTCCTCCTGCGCAAAGCCGAGGCCGTGGTCGCGCACGCTGAGAACGCCGTCCTTCAGCGCGATCTCCACAGTCGCGCCCTCTGGGCTCCACTTGCGCGCGTTGTCCACCAGGTTCGACACCGCACGCGCGATCCGCTCGGGCTGGCCGCTCACGACCGTCTGCTCGAGGTCCAGATCGAAGGTCATCTCCCCGCGCCTGCGCGCGCTTTGCACGGCCGCACGCACCACCTCGTCCAGTCTCACCTCGTCGCGTGCGCCCTCCGGAGCCGCTCCCCGCGCCAGCTCGACCACGTCCGCGACCAGCGCCGTCAGCTCGTCGAGCTCCGCCACTATGTCCGCCCGCAGCGCAGCCTGCTCCTCGGGCGCCAGCCGCTGGGCCTCGCCCAGCGTCTGGATGTTCGCCCGCAGCGACGAGATCGGCGTGCGCAGCTCGTGGCTCGCGTCCGCAATCAGGTGGCGCTGGGCCGCCACCGAGCGCTCCAGCGCGTCCAGCGTCGCGTTGAAGCTCGCCGCCAGCCGGCCGAGCTCGTCGCCGCCCGCCACCTCCAGGCGTCGCGACAGGTCCAGGCTCCCGGTCAGCTTCTCCGTGCTCGCCGTAAAGCGCGCGATCGGCGCGAGCGCCGTGCGCGCCACCAAAGCGCCCAGCAACGCCGCCAGCACGATGCCGCCCACGCCGATCAGCACGAGGATCAGCAGCAGGTGGCCCAGCTCGTGGTCGACCTGCGTCAGCGGCTGGGCCACCATAACCGCGCCGGCCATGCCGTCCTGACGACCCGATCCCCCGCCCGTGCCCACGGTCAGCACGCGCAGCTGGGTCCCCTTGACGCTCCTGTCCGTCAGGCTGCTGCCGCTGGCGCTTGCCGCGATCGCCCGGTCCTGTGCCGTCAGCGCGATCGTCGCCGACGACGATCCCTGCCCGCCCGGGACGTAGATCGTGCCCTGCGCAGAGATGAACTGCACGTAGCCCGACGCCGCGCCAAACGGCTCCGGCTGCACGCTGCCGGGAAACCCACCCCGACCCGCCGGGGCGCCCGGTCGGCCGGGACCGCCATCGCCTGCCGGGCCACCGCCGCCAGGAGGCCCCATCAACGCCCGCGCGCGGTTGCGCAGCGCGCTGTCCACTTCCCCGCGCAAATCCGAGCGCACCGCCGCATACGCGCCGATCGCCGCCGCCAGCACCGCCAGCGCTACGCACACGCTCGCAACCGCCGCAATGCGCGTGCGCAGCGTCATCGCCCGCATGCCAACACTCGGTCGGTCGCGCTCACGGCTCGCGCAGCGCGTAGCCCACGCCGCGCACCGTATGGATCAGCTGGCGCGCGCCCGCGCCCTCCAGCTTGCGGCGCAGGTAGCCCAC
>Ga0209420_1001170_pt1 | contig 12629 bp, 8 predicted proteins | sample BlaSpr_A8_OM1_O1_FD_187972 | JGI IMG/M metagenome (GOLD analysis project Ga0209420, IMG submission 187972) | Forest soil microbial communities from Thunder Bay, Ontario, Canada - Black Spruce, Ontario site 2_A8_OM1_O1 (SPAdes) (version 2) | ecosystem: Environmental > Terrestrial > Soil > Boreal... | reverse complement strand
TGCCGTCTAATAGCCTTAATAGACTCTTCTAACTTTAGAGAACTACGCTCTAGTTACTAGATAATGCATTCCTTTTTTTCATAGCAACAGCTTTGCTATTGACACTGATTATTTAGAATAAATTAAATTTATTCGCACTGAATCTTATTAATAATGTCAGGTTATTATATTAACTCAGTTCATTCATGGTTAAACCCCTCAATTTCTTTTTATTTAATACTATATTAAATACCTTAATTGATTTTAGCCTTTAGTCGTATTTAAATCTAATAATATAAAATTTTAAAATTTAAATATTTTATGCATCTATAGTTATTCTTATTTAAACTTAAACCTAATATATAAACATAATATTTATTTAAAAATTATAGTTATAAATGTACATATATAGTATATCTACCTGTTTCATAACTTAAGTTAACTTAACTTTACTTCAGTTAACTTAATTGCATTTTTATGCCGATAGGATGGAAAGTATTCCTTTCTATTAGATTTTTTAGGTTATATTTTTTATAGTTAATTAATAATCTATAAAAAATTTTATACTTTAATTTAAATGCATCCCTTTTTCCAATAACCCCTCCTCACCCTCACCCCTCCCCTCCCCTCCCCTCCCTACCCCTACCCCTCACCCCTCACCCCTCCCTTACCCCGAAATATGAGGCAACTTTCCCCTTCTCCCCAAAGGGGAGGGTGAGGGTTGGGGAAAGAATCCCATTATAAAGGGGTGTTGCCTGCCCTCCCCTACCCCGAAGGGGAGGGGTAAGGGAGGCAACTTGGTAGGGGAGGGAAAGTTGACCTCCAAGAATAATAATCCTCCCCTTCCCCCCCCCTCACCCCTCACCAAGTTGCCTCCCTTACCCCTCCAAGTTGCCTTTGGATTCTTGGTAAGGGGAGGGTTGGGGAAAGTTGCCTTTCCCACCCCTCACCCTCCTCCTCCAAGTTGCCTCCCCTGCCCTCCCCTGCCCAAAGGGAGGGGTAGGGAGGGGTAAGGGGTGTTGCCTCCCCTACCCCTTTGGCAACTTGGAGGGGTAGGGGGGGGGGGGGGGAGGGTAAGGGGCTTGGATTATTATTCTTTCCCCTTTGGATTCTTGGAGGAGGGTGAGGCAACTTGGTGGGACGGGGGTAAAGGGGTAGTGGTGTTGCCTTCAGGGTAGGGAGGGGTGAGTTTTGGGGTGAGGGTGAGGGGTTATTTGAGAGGATTATTGGTGAGGGTATTAAGCAAGTACAAAAAAGAATAATATATTTTTTTTAAGAAATTTGGTCATATTATATTAGATAATTAGGTATGATATTTTTATATCCCAAATTATATATAATTATATTTAAATTTAAGGTTATCGAGCTAATTAAAGCAGGCTATTATATATTAAAATATTCATTATGACTAACTTATTTATCGATTTATTAGCTTGGGGTACTATTTTTTCAAGTGTATTAGTTATTGTATCATCAAATCCTGTAATAGCTGTAATTTTTCTAATAGCTGTTTTTTGTAATGCCGCAGGATTTTTAATTTTATTAGGTGTAGGATTCATAGGTATATCTTATATAATTTTATATGTGGGTGCTATTACAGTACTATTCCTTTTTGTAATTATGATGTTTAATATTAAATTATCAGATATTGTAAATACTCAAGCACAAATTAATGCAAATATGTCCTTTGTTCTTGCAATTACAGGATTATTTATTTATGAAATGAAATGAATTTTACCTTTTGCAGTTAAGGATGTAACAGGTTTACCTACTTTATTCTTACATCAAACTAATAAAATATTATTAAGTTCTAATACTACTATATTAAATAATGTTTTCAATACCATAAATCCTAATACAGCTGACACTTCATTTACCAGCTTCTTGCAAATTGAAACTCTTGGTGAAGGACTTTATACTTATGGAGCACCTTTACTTATAAGTTGTAGTATGATTTTATTATTAGCTATGATTGCACCCATTTTCATTTCAGGTAGATTTAAACAATTATAACTAATACGACGGATTATATAATGTTATAAAACCTATTATAAATAAATAAATAGACTATACCATTTCATTAACTTTCAACTATAAATGTTAATATTTAACTTGTAATAAATTTAAATATACAGATATATATTAATGATACTTTAATTTTAATTATATACGGTTTATTTTATTACTTACTTTAATTTATAATAAATATTTACTTTCAATAACCCCTTCTCACAAATCAAATCCCTCACTCCCCTCCCCTCACCCTCACCCCTCCCCTTTGGGGTAAGGGGAAAGTTGCCCCCCCTTTGGCAACTTTCCCCTTACCCCAAAGGGGAGGGGTGAGGGGAGGAGGAGGAGGGTGAGGAGAAAAATATGATTTCTTAATAACATAATTGAATCTAGATTCAATTATTATCGTAAATAATATATATATTTAAATATAGATATAAAAAAAACTGTATTTGTTAAGTTAAATAAATTAAATATTAGTGTATATATTCGAATATTCGATATGATTTAATTAATACAATAAACTTGTTATTAATTATAAAGTTTAATTTATAAACATTATTATTATTAAAAAAAATACATATAGTTAAACTTTAAATTGTATATTTATATTTAAGAACAATCTATTAACATTTATATTATTATACTATATTAATTATAGTTATATAATAACTCCCTTTTTTCTATGTGCAAATTATATTTTCTTATCTATAGCAAATGTCTTAATTGATTTTATTTATATACTTCTAGCATCAATTTAATTTTACCGTTCATTTTTAAAAAGTAAACTATAAACTATTCTATGGTAAATAAAATTAAACTATAAGTATGAATTAAAATTAACTTTTATTAAAAAAATTGTGGTAACAATCTAAATTTTTGGGTTATATAGTAGATAATTATCGCTTTTGCTATTTTTTGTTGGAATTTTTAGGAGAATGAAAGTATATAATTTATTTAATCTATTATTATGTACTATAATAAACATCAAATTAAATACTTTAAATTTGTTATTCTCCCCTCCAAATTAAGAATCCTTTCCCTCACCAATAATTATTCTTTACCCCTCCAATAATAATAATAATAATCCAAGCCCCTTTACCCTCCAAGTTGCCTACCCCTCCCTTACCCCAAAGGGGAGGGTAGGCAACTTTCCCCTTCGGGGTGAGGGGGGGGAGGATTATTGGAGGAAGGTTATTGGAAAAAAAAAATTTATAATCAAATTAATATATATTTTGTTTTTAATAAATAGTTAAGATTACTAAAAAAAAATAATTTGTAACTCCATAGTATTATAAAACAATTTTGTTTTTATTTTATATAAAATTTTTGTTTATTTATAAACAAATATGAACACTATTAAAAGGATATAAATACTGTTAAAAAAAATTTTTTTTTTCTGATTTTATTAAGTATAACAGAATAAAGGTAAGATATAACAATAAAATATAGTTAAATACTCCCTTTTCCAATAATCCAAAGGCAATACCCCTTTGGATTCTTTCCCTCCTCCTCCTCCCCTCACCAAGAATCCTCCCCTTCCCAAAGCAACACCCCTTACCCCAAAGGGGAGGGGAGGGAGGGGAAAGTTGCCTCTCCCCTCCAAGTTGCCTCATATTTTGGGGTAAGGGGAAAGTTGCCTTTATAATGGGATTCTTGGTAAGGGGTAGGGGTGTTGCCAAATCTTTGGATTCTTGGTAAGGGGTGGCAACTTGGAGGAGGAGGGCAGAAAACTAATATACATAAATATTAAAACATGTTAAATTTGCTAATACTTGTTCCTATTATAGGTTCTTTATTATTATTACCATTAAATGACAATTCTTATGAAAGTCAATTAAAAATGAAAAAAATAGCTATTACAACTTCTTTAATAAATTTAATAATTTCAATTATTTTATGAATTAATTTTGATTCTAGTTCTACTCATTATCAATTTGTTTCAGAATTTAATCAATTAAGTAATTCTTTTTGTGATTTTTATTTAGGAGTTGACGGTGTTTCACTTTATTTTGTATTACTTACAACATTTATTACACCTATAGCTTTATTATCAAATTATGAAAATATACATAAAAATGTAAAATATTTCTTAATTTCTTTTCTATTATTAGAAACACTACAAATATTAACTTTTGTTGCATTGGATTTATTATTATTTTATATTTTTTTTGAAAGTGTTTTACCTATATTATTTATTATTATAATAGTTTACGGATCAGGTAAAAATAAAACTAGATCTGCTTTATTATTATTTTTATATACTTTATTAGGTAGTTTGCCTATGTTATTATCTATTTTAAGTATAAAAAGTATAGTTGGATCAACTGATTTTTTATTAATATCCTTATTAGATATTAATATGGATGCTCAAAAAATATTATGATTAGGTTTTTTTATAGCTTTTGCAATTAAAACTCCTCTGTGACCTGTATCATTATGATTACCTAAAGCACATAGTGATTCAGTACTAGCAGGTTCTATAATATTAGCCGGTACAATACTTAAATTAGCAAGTTACGGAATGATAAGAATTTTAATTACTTTCTTACCTGATGCTAGTCATTACTTTAGTCCACTTGTACAAACTATTGCCATTATTACAATAATTTATGCTAGTTTAGCTACAATAATACAACAAGATACTAAACAATTAATTGCATACTCATCAATATGTCATATGTCTATAGTAGTTTTAGGTATATTTTCTAATACTATAATAGGTATCGAAGGTGCTATTTTATTATCAATAGCTCAACATTTATTAAATATTTTTTGATAAAGGGCTAAGTGTTCTTACACTTAAAATTGATTAATATGCTGAAACTATTTTAACATTAATCAGCAGGATTTATTAATATAATCCTCAACGACTATGCATTCAATATTAAATTATTTATTAAAATTTAAGTAAAGATATAGTCTTATATATAAAAATATATTTATTTTTAGTATATTTATTATATATTGCATGGTTTTGTGTCTCCTGCTTTATTCATATGTGTTGGTGGTATTATCTATGATAGAACAGGTACAAGACTTATAAAATATATTAAAGGATTAGCTCTATATATGCCTATATTTACTATACTATTTTTTGTATTTAGTTTAGCCAATATGGCTACTCCATTAACTCTTAATTTTGTAGGTGAACAAATGAGTTTATTAGGAATATGACAAGAAAATCCAATAATAGCCATATTAGGTGGTACAGGTATTGTTTTAAGTGCTTGTTACACAATTTATTTATACAATAGACTTTCATATGGTGGTTACTCACCACATTTAAAACCATTAAAAGATATATCAAGAATAGAATTTATTAGTCTAATATCTTTATTATTACCAACATTAGTTTTAGGTATTTACCCTAATGTCATATTAGATACACTACACGTATCAATTACTCAATTATTATATACAATTTAATCAAATTTAACCCCATTTTTCTTTTTCTTTTTTACCAAATATACATTAACACATTTTTTTGTTTTTTTTTTTGCTGACTTTCCCTCTCCTCACCCCTCCCTCCTCCCCTCACCCCTCCCCTGCCCAAAGGGAGGGGTAAGGGGAAAGTTGCCTTCTCCCCAAATATGCGGCAACACCCCCTACCCCTTTGGGGAGGGGAGGAGGGTAAGGGGTGTTGCCTCCCCTTCACCCCCCTCCCCATCCCTTACCCCGAAGGGGAGGGCAGGGCAACTTGGGGGGAGGGTAAGGGGTGTTGGGGAAAGAATCCAAGCCCCTACCCCTCCTCACCCCTCACCCCTCCCCTGCCCAAAGGGAGGGGTAAGGGGAAAGTTGCCTTTACCCCCGTCCCCTACCCCGAAGGGGAGGGGTAAGGCAACTTGGAGGGTAAGGGGAAAGTTGCCTCCCCTTTGGATTATTGGTAAGGGGTGAGGGGAGGGATTCTAATTATTGGAGGAGGGGTGAGGGATAAAACATAATAATAAATCTTTTATTTATATTGAATATAATAAATAAAATTTTATACATTAAAATAATAAGAGTAAAATTTTAATTTATTATAAATTATTATATAAGAAGTATAAGATACTAAATAGAAAAATCAAAAAAAATAACTAATTTAATATTAAGAAAAGAGCATAGTATAATTGGTTAGTATTAAGATCTCCAAAATCTTCAGTAGGTGTTCAAGTCACCTTGCTCTTGAATATATTAAATTTTTATTACTATTTAAATATATAAATTTAAAATAATATATTTTTGTTATAAAAAAAAAAAACCGATATTATTAAAATAAGTAATTCATATAATAAAAAAAGAGTATTTTTTGTTAAGTTTATCAATAACCCCTCCAAGAATAAGAATCCTCCCCACCCAAGAATCCCATTATGAAGGGGAGGCAACTTTCCCACCCCTCACCAATAATTAGAATCCAAAGATTTGGGTCCCTTTCCCCAAGTTGCCTCTCCCCTCCAAGTTGCCTGCCCTCCCCTACCCCGAATATGCGGCAACACCCCCTACCCCTACCCCTTACCCCTTTGGATTATTATTCTTTCCCCTTTGGGGTGAGGGGAGGGGAGGCAACACCCCTTTGGATTATTGGAGGAGGAGGGGTAAGCAACACCCCTTACCCCTCCCTTTGGGCAGGGGAGGGGAGGAGGGGTAAGGGGGGGCAACTTTCCCCAACCCTCACCCTCCAAGTTGCCTCATATTTCGGGGCAACTTGGAAGGGGAAAGTTGCCTTACCAATAATCCAAAGGCAACTTTCCCCTTACCCCAAAATATGAGGCAACTTGGAGGGGTGAGGGGTAAGGGAGGGGTGAGGGTGAGGGGCAGAGTTTTAGAATAACAAAAATTTAATTTCATCTTTATAAATATAAAGTTTAAATCTTATAATAACAAAAATATTGTTATTTAATTAATTTTAGTTAAAATAAAAGAGTAATTAATTTAAAAAATAAGGGCCCTTAGCTTAATTGGTAGAGTACCTAATTGTCAATTAGGGTTGTCCCAGTTCGAATCTGGCAGGGCTCGTTAAAAATAAAGTTTTATAATTTTTTTAACTAAAATTTAATAATTAAAAATACTTAAATTTATACAAATTTTTAATAAAAATTACTTTTAATTTATTTAAATTAAAATGAAAAAATATATTAATACTAAAAGAGTATATAGATATATAATAAAAAAAATAATGGTTATATATACTATAAAAAAATATATATATAGCGAGATAGTGTAAAGGTTGCACATCAGGCTCATGATCTGTTAGGTAAGGTTCAATTCCTTAATTCGCTAAAATAATCCAAAAAAAAAAAGAGTGCAAATTAAAATAGACTAATGTTATATTTACTATCCTAATATAGCTTATTTATAACAAACAAAATAAAGGGAGTTAGTTAATGGAAAAAATATTAATATAAACAGTGTGAATTACCTAAAAATAGGTATCATATTACATCTTTAATAAAAAAGGTTCGAATCCTTTACTCTCTAAGATTTTATTATAAATAATAAATAAATAACAATTTTATTTGAATTACTAAATATATATTAAATTTACTATTATTATAATAAAAGAATTGCAAACATCAAATGATGAATCTTAGGATACCTTTGATAACGTTATATAATTTCAGCTAAATAAATTATTCTAAACTTAATGTATAGAATGAAATAACGTTAAAGAGTTATATTATATTTATATAAGTTAACCAGGTATTTTTCTCTATTAGTTTTCTAACTATAAATAGACGTAAAAAGATAGTACATTATAATAATTAAAAAAATATTTGTTAATATGCATAAATTCAATTTTTAATATCCCTTTACTCATTACAGTTTTTGAAATTTAAGGATAGAAAAATAAAAAAAAAAAAATAAAATTATCTTACCGACAGTGTATTTTTAAATAAGATAAATTTATTTATATAGTTTTTTTATTTAAATCCACTTCAAAAAAAAAAAAAAAGAGTTTTATATATTTAGTAAAAACTCATCATATATATTATATGATTATAAATAATTTCTTTAACTTTTCTAATAATTTTATTTGTTTATATAGTGTATAAATAAGAATATGAAAAAAACAAACATTTTTTTATTTAGTGTTAATTAATATTTACAGAAGATGACAATTTATTATTAATCTTAAAAAAAAAAAAAAAAAAAAAAAAGTAAATCTTATTTTGATATACCTTAAATTTTTTTTAAGATGTTGTATTATAAAAAAAACCTTTAAATAAATAAATATAAAATAAACCACAAATCACCCCGTTAAACTTCCTCCTATTTTAAGTTGCTTTCTTAAATTAAGATATTCTAAAAAAAAAGATTAACCATAAAACCAATAAGTAAAAGTCATTTAAATTTTAATTTTCTATATTGATCCCTTATAGTTTAAGTTTATTTATTAACAGAGATTTAGAATAGATTATTTGAATAATAGAAACTTTTCCTTTGCAATTAAGGTGCAATGGATTCTTAGTGTATTGATACATTTTCATCCAATAGGTTATTTGCTTGTTATTTGTGAACAATACAAAATTCATTAAAAAAGAAATAAGAGATTTAGTATACTGAGACTGATTGTATTTTTAAAATAAAAAAAGAAAATGTTTAAATTATTTTCTATATTTAATACCATATTTAATGATGCACCCGAAAATTGGCAAATAGGGTTTCAAGATTCTGCTACTCCTGGTTTCACAGGAATAATAGATCTTCATAATACTATATTTTTCTATTTAATAATTATTTGTGTTGGTGTATTCTGAATATTAATCAATGTTATATACGTTTATAATAGTTCTAAAACATCTTTAGTTCACAAATATTTAAATCATGGTACTCTAATTGAATTTATATGAACAGTTTTACCTGCTTTTATTTTAATTGCTATTGCCTTTCCTAGTTTTAGATTACTCTACTTAATGGATGAAGTTATTAGTCCAACAATAACTATAAAAGTTACTGCTTCACAATGATTCTGGTCATATGAATATTCAGATTATGTAACAGACAGTGGTGATTCCATTTCTTTTGACTCATATATGATACCTGAATCTGATTTAGAAATAGGGCAATTTAGATTACTAGATGTTGATAATAAAATGATAGTACCAGTTGACACTCATATTAGATTAATAGTAACAGCTAATGACGTACTTCACTCATTTGCAGTTCCTTCTTTAGGATTGAAATTAGATTGTACGCCAGGGCGATTAAATCAAGCTTCTATTTTAATAGATAGAACAGGAACCTTTTATGGTCAGTGTTCTGAAATCTAAACTTTAAGCAGGTTTCCTTCAGGTTGGAGCCTGTCGAATAATTGGGTGAATCGCAAGAAAACATTTTTTTATCTTAAAAATATTACTTGCAGCGAAGTCTATTTAGGTATTATAAGTATAAACATTAAATTTTACAGAGTAGAAACGTTCAAAGACTAGCGGGTGAGTAAAATATAAACAATAATCCTGCCACGAGACCCCAACAACTAATATTATATTTAAATAACTTTTATTTTTAATAGTTGAAGACATAGTCTAGTTAATAAAGTAATTTATTAGGAAAAATTAAAAAATAATTCCTTAACCTTTCTAAACATGTTAAAGTTTATTTTATCCCCTATCACCCCCTCCCTCACCCTCACTCCCTCCCCTTACCAAGAATCCAAGCCCCTACCAAGAATCCATTCCCACCCCAAGCCCCTACCCCAAAGGCAACCCCCCTTTGGATTATTGGTAAGGGGTGAGACAACACCCCTTACCAAGAATCCGAAGGCAACTTGGAGGCAACACCCCTTACCCTCCCCTACCCCTCCTCCCCATCCCTGCCCAAAGGGAGGGCAGGGGTGTTGCCGCATATTTGGGCAGGCAACTTTCCCCTGCCCAAAGGGAGGGGTGAGGGGGGGAAGGCAACTTTCCCCTTACCCCAAAATATGATATGAGGCAACTTGGAGGGGTGAGGGGAGGAGGAGGGATTCTAATTATTGGAGGAGGGGTGAGGGTGAGGGTGAGGGGAGGGCTTGTATTCTTAAAAAACTAAAATACTACCTGATCAATCTATGTAAAATTTGCTGTTATTTACAAATTTTATAATAATGGAATTCCGATCACATAATTTATTATAAATTATGTAATCACTTCTTGTTCCTTCAATTGGAATACCTATTTAACTGTTAAATATTTTGATCTTAATATTTATAATCCCATAATAAAATAATTTTTATATGCTAAATAAGATATATATTTATTCCACCTTACACTCTAGGTGTAATTAATTATATTACTTAATCTTCTATAACTAAAATAAAAAATACTTTATAGCCAAGACTAATTTAGGGTGCTTTTATTTTTTGTTACTATTATTATGAGGAACAATATCCTCATGATAGGATATACATTTATCTAAATTTCCCCTCCAAATTCCTCCTCTAATAATTAGAATCCAAACCCTACCCCTTACACCCCTCACCCCGAAGGGGTGTAAGGGGTGTTGCCTCATATTTTGGGGAGCAACTTTCCCCTTACCCTCCTCCAAGAATCCTCCCCTGCCCTCCCCTACCCCGAAGGGGAGGGGTAGGGAGGGGTAAGGGGTGTTGCCTTCGGATTCTTTCCCCTGCCCTCCCTTTGGGCAGGGAGGGGTGGAAAAGGCAACACCCCTTACCCTCCTCCAAGTTGCCTCCCCAAAGGGGTAGGGGTGTTGCCTTCGGATTCTTGGGAAAAGGGGAGGATTCTTTCCCCTTTACCCCCGTCCTCCCCTCCCCTGCCCAAATATGATATGCAGCAACACCCCTTTGGGGAGGGAGGGGTGTTGCCTCATATTTTGGGGTAAGGCAACACCCCTACCCCTTTGGGGAGGGGAGGAGGGAGGAGGAGGGGTGGCAACACCCCTTACCCCTCCAAGTTGCCAAAGGGGTAGGGGAGGGGAGGAGGAGGGGGTAAAGGGACCCAAATCTTTGGATTCTAATTATTGGTGAGGAGGGGTAGGGGAGTAAAATAATCTTACCTTGAAAATTTATTATTTTGTTTGTTTTTTTTTGTTTGTTTTTAGCCAGTGGAGTAGTGAAATAGGCATAATAAAATAATACTGTTATACTAAAATAAAAAAATAATAATGATTGAAATGATATTAAATAATAATCAAAAATTATTTAGAGTATCATGTTTTATTTTAATAAAAGATAGGTTAAATTATCGTTGTGGAGAAATATATCAATAATTACTCCCATAAAATCAAGTAATTGATTTATGAATAAAAAATAAAAATTACTCTTTATGCTGGAACTTCTTCATTTTATTTAGTACTTTAAATTTTATATGATTTAAGTTAAAATCTAAACATAAAAAGATTATCAGCAAGATTATACGTTTTCTTAAGAGACTATATAAGTTACTTCTTATGAATAAATTTATATGTAAAAAAATTTATATAAAGATGATGAAATAGTCCGAAAGCTATTTAAAAATAAATTTCTTTTTATTTCTAAGTTATCATGATTATATTAACAAATATAATATATATATTTAAGATATTGAGAAATATTATAAAAATAATTTATCATTAGTTATTTGTATGACACGGATTAAAAATAGCATTGGTCCTATTATTAATAATATAAACATGTTAATATATGCTAGAACCTTTAAAATTTTATTTTTTTTGAATATTACTAGCAGGCAAAATAATAATTAAAATGCCTCAGTGACTATATGTAACATAACTTATTTTATTAGTTAAAGAAATAGTCCTAAACTTAATTTATTTTTTTATACTTTCACCTTATTTATAAAATAAAAATATAAAAAGAAATATTTAAGATAATTAAACATTAAAACTAAGGTATATATTTAAAGTTAAATAATTTATTAATCTTCTTTATAAAATATAATTAGTCTTATTAATTCTGCAAAAAAAGGTTTTAATAATAAAGATAATACTATTATAATACAGTACCTAATTTTAAATATTAGTCGGATATCGCTTTCACTACATTTTATATTATATATTTAAAATGTATGTCTTAAATATAAATTAATTTATATATTTATTTCCTTAGATATAATATCTAATAAATAATGTTTTAAAATTTAACATCATTTGTTTTAATTATTGTAAAAAAAAAAAAAAAAAAAAAAAAAAAAAAAAAATAAAAAGTTTTCTAAAACTGAAATAAAACTAAGTTAAAGTTATGCCTATTAACGTTGAAGCTGTTTCTATGCCTGATTATTTAAGTTGGTTAGCGTCAACAGCTGAATAGTTTATAGAAAATAATTCTTTTCCCTCCAATAATCCTCCTCACCCCTCCGCCAAGTTGCCACCAATAATCCTCCCCACCCTAACTTTCCCCATACACCCCTCCCCTCCCTTACCCCTCCCCTTTGGGGTAAGGCAACTTGGAGGGTTGGGGAAAGAATCCAAAGGCAACCCCCTTTACCCCCCTCCTAGTTGCCTCCTCTTACCCCAACTTGGAGGGGTAGGGGGAGGCAACTTGGAGGGGATGAGGGGTGGAGCTTGGATTCTGATTGTTGTAAGGGGTGAGAGAGGGCAACACCCCTACCCCTCCAAGTTGCCAAAGGGGTAGGGGAGGATTCTTTCCCCTTTACCCCCGTCCTCCCCTCCCCTGCCCAAATATGATATGCAGCAACACCCCTTTGGGGAGGGAGGGGTAAGGG
>Ga0209420_1001169_pt1 | contig 12632 bp, 9 predicted proteins | sample BlaSpr_A8_OM1_O1_FD_187972 | JGI IMG/M metagenome (GOLD analysis project Ga0209420, IMG submission 187972) | Forest soil microbial communities from Thunder Bay, Ontario, Canada - Black Spruce, Ontario site 2_A8_OM1_O1 (SPAdes) (version 2) | ecosystem: Environmental > Terrestrial > Soil > Boreal... | reverse complement strand
CACCCGCGCCCGCTCCTGCTGCGGCGCCCGATCCGGCACCCGCGCCCGCGCCTGAACCGGCGGCCGGCCCGTCCTCGGGCCCTTCCTCGGGCCCGGCCTGCGGCCCGGCCTCGGGCCCGGTCGCGTGCAGGGCGCTGACCAGGCCGCACTCGGCGCACAAGGTCATGCCGTAGGAGGCGTTCTCCACGTTGCATCCGGTCACGAGCCGCCCGTCGGCGGCCTGGCCGGCCGCGCCGACCCGCAGTCCCGAATAGGGCGCGTAGGCCCGGGCGGCCGCCGCCACCGCGGCCGTGCGCAGGCCAGGCCAGTCGATGCTCACGGGGGGCACTTTATCGGGCGGAAAAGTCCCTGAGGTTCCGGGGTCCGCGTGGGTAAGGCTGCAGGGTTGCCTTATCCACGCGGACCCTTCGGTACTCCGACGCGACAGGGAGCTGTCCGCTCCGGAGCAAGGAACTCTGCTACAGACCCTGCCCACCTGAGCCGGGCCCACACCCGGACGAAGCGCAGTTTTCGTTCCGATCTTCGCCCGGCCCGGCCCGGGAGGCGGTTTCGCCGGGGCGAATCCCCGTCCGCTCGGTCGTGATCGGCCGGTAACCGGCCAGCAGGACAGCACCGCACGACAGCACTGCAGGCAAGCACCGCAGGCAAGCACCGCAGGCAAGCACTGTAGGAAAGCACCAAGACGCCAGGCGGGAGACTCGGCCATATGTCCGGCAGGCCAGGAATGCCGCGGTGCCCGGGTTCCGATTCGGCAACGAGCAGGCCAGATAGGCGCGTGTCCCCTTCCCTGGGGAGGTAACCAGGCATAACCTGCGGGACAACCCAGGACGAATGCGAGGCCAGGCGCTGCCGAGTGCCTGGCCCAGTGGAGGTAAGCGTGAAACACAGCGCATGGGCCACGGCGGCGCTGGCCGTGTCCGCCACGCTGGTGATCGCCGCGTGTGGCAGTAGCCACAGTTCGGCCACATCCAGCAGTACCAGCTCGGCGACGAGCTCATCGACGGCTTCGGCGGCGGGCGGGGCCAAGTTCCTCGGCTGCATGGTCACCGACACCGGCGGGATCAACGACCGGTCGTTCAACGCCTCGTCGTGGGCGGGCATGCAGGCGGCCGCGGCGGCCGACTCGAGCGTCACCGTCAAGTACCTGCAGTCGACGACGCAGAGCGACTACACGCCGAACATCAGCACGTTCCTCGGTGAGAAGTGCGGCATCATCGTCGCCGTCGGTTTCCTGATGGCCGCGGCCACCGAGTCCGCGGCCAAGGCCAACCCGAGCCAGAAGTTCGCCATCGTGGACTGTTCCTACGCGTCGGACTGCCTGACCGGCACCAAGGAATCCAACATCGACCAGCTGGTGTTCAACACCGTGCAGGACGGCTTCCTCGGCGGTTACCTGGCCGCGGGCATGACCAAGACCGGCAAGGTCGCCACGTTCGGCGGTGAGGACTTCGGCACCGTCACGATCTACATGGACGGCTTCTGGGACGGCGTGCAGTACTACAACCAGAAGCACGGCACCAAGGTGCAGGTGCTCGGCTGGAATGAGACGACCCAGAAGGGCTCCTTCACCGGCGACTTCACCAACCAGACCAAGGGCCAGCAGCTGACCCAGACGTTCATCAGCGAGGGCGCCGACATCATCTTCCCGGTCGCGGGCAACGTCGGTCTCGGCGCGGCCAAGGCGGTCCAGGTAGCGGACCAGGCGGCCGGCAGCCAGAAGGTGAACATGTTCTGGGTGGACACCGACGGCTGCGTCAGCGCGCCGCAGTACTGCTCCTACTTCATCACCAGCGTGACCAAGGGCATCGTGTCCGCGGTCAAGACCGCGGTGCTGAACGCGGCCAACGGTAAGGCGACCGGCGGCACGTACGTCGGCACCCTGTCCAACGGCGGCGCCGTCCTGTCCCCGTACCACGACTTCACCGCCAAGGTCCCGGCGGCCCTGCAGGCCGAGCTCGCGCAGGTCCAGGCGGGCATCGAGAGCGGCAGCATCGCGACACCGACCAAGAGCCCGGTGTAAGGGGCTAGCGGCAAGGCACGACTGATGTGGCAGCGGTGCGGCGTAACGCGCACCGCTGCCACATCGGCGTCCTGGCTGACGGGTTCCACGGGGGAAACGGCCGCGCGAAGATGGAGGCCACGGGCATGCGGTTGCTGACGCGGAACTGAAGGCGGACGTGGAACTTGAGCTGAAGGGCATCACCAAGCGTTTCGGTTCGCTGGTGGCCAATGACGGGATCGACCTGGCCGTGGCCCCGGGGCAGGTGCACGCCCTGCTGGGCGAGAACGGCGCGGGCAAGTCGACCCTGATGAACGTCCTGTACGGGCTGTACCAGCCCGACGAAGGCGAGATCCTGATCGATAACCAGGCGGTCCGGTTCGGCTCCCCGAAGGACGCCATCGCGGCCGGCATCGGCATGGTGCACCAGCACTTCATGCTGGTGCCCGTGTTCACCGTGGCGGAGAACGTGACGCTCGGCATCGAGGAAACCCGCCCGTCCGGGCTGCTCGACCGGCGCAAGACGCGCCGGGACGTGCGCGAGCTGTCCCAGCGGTACGGCCTCGAGGTCGACCCGGACGCGGTGGTCGAGAACCTGCCGGTCGGCATCCAGCAGCGGGTGGAGATCGTCAAGGCGCTGGTCAGAGAGGCGCGCGTGCTGATCCTGGACGAGCCCACGGCGGTGCTCACCCCCGCCGAGACCGACGACCTGTTCCGGATCATCAGGCAGCTCAAGGACGGCGGCACGTCCATCGTCTTCATCTCGCACAAGCTCAAGGAAGTCCAGGCCATCGCGGACACGATCACCGTCCTGCGCCGGGGCAAGGTGGTCGGCGAGCGGCCGCCCACCAGCACCGAGGACGATCTCGCCCTGCTCATGGTCGGCCGGGACGTGCAGCTGCGGGTCAGCAAGCAGGCGGCCAAGCCGGGCGAGGTGGTCCTGGACGTGGCCGGCCTGGTCGTCACCGACCTGGCCGGGCAGGCGCAGGTCAACGGGACGTCGTTCCAGGTCCGGGCGGGCGAGATCCTGGGCGTGGCAGGCGTCCAGGGCAACGGGCAGACGGAGCTGTGCGAGGCCCTGATGGGGCTGCGGCCCACCACGGCGGGCCGCGTCACGCTGGACGGCCGTGACCTCACCCGCGCCACGCCGGCCCAGCGGCTGGAGGCCGGCATCGCCTACGTGCCCGAGGACCGCCAGGAAGACGGGCTGATCGGCGACTTCTCCGTGGCCGACAACATGGTGCTCGACCAGTACAACAAGCCGCCCTTCGCCAAGGGCATCAACCTCAACCTCGGCGCCATCGCCGCCAACGCGGCCGAACGGGTCACGGAATTCGACGTCCGGACCACCTCGGCCGAGACTCCGGTCGGCACGCTATCCGGCGGCAACCAGCAGAAGGTCATCCTGGCCCGGGAGCTGGGGCAGCAGCACAAGGCGCTCATCGCCAGCCAGCCCACCCGCGGGCTCGACGTGGGCTCGATCGAGTTCGTGCACCGCCGCATCGTGGACCAGCGCGACAAGGGCGTGGCCGTGCTCATCGTCTCGGCCGAACTCGACGAGATCTACGCCCTCGCGGACCGGATCGCGGTCATGTACGAGGGCAAGATCACCGGTTTCCGGCCGCCGACGGTGCCGGTGGAGGAACTCGGGAAGCTGATGGCGGGCGGTGCCGACCAGGACCCGGCGGCGGCCTCGGCGCTCGCGGGCCCGCTGGCGTCCGCGGATCCCCCGGAGTCTCCGGGGTCCTCTGGAGTCTCCGGGCCCGCCGGGACGGAACCCAGCCCTAGCGCCCCGACGGGCATACCGGGAGCGGGAGAATGAGCGATCAGGCGAGCCCGGTCGGCGCGGCCGCGGTGCAGAAGAAGCAGACCCGTCCCGGCCCCGGCCGGATCATCAGGGACTCGATCCTCGAGGGCAACACGGTCACGGTCACCGTCCTGGCCATCTTCACCGCGTTCGTGGTTGGCGGGCTGCTCAACGCGTTCACCAACACCACCGTGCTGCACGCCTGGGGCAATCTGTTCTCCGACCCCGGGCACGCCATCGCCACGGCCTGGGACACCGCGGTGGGCGCCTACATTGAGATGTTCGAGGGCTCGATCTTCAACCCGCATACGGTCTCGGCGCTGTTCCAGCAGGCCTCGTTCAGCGCGGCGATCCACGACGGCTACCTGTCCGCCGTGTTCTACCCGCTGTCGGAGACCTGCGTGCAGGCCACGCCGCTGATCCTGGCCGGCCTGGCGGTCGCGCTGCCCTACCAGGCGGGCCTGTTCAACATCGGCGCGCAGAGCCAGATCATCGGCGGCATGATCTTCGCCACCTACCTCGGCTACGGGGTCAGCCTGCCGGTCGTGGTGCACGTGGTGGTGTGCGTGATCGGCGGTTTCGTGGGCGGGGCTTTCATGGGCTGGCTGGTCGGCGAGCTCAAGGCCCGGACCGGCGCGCACGAGGTCATCGTCACGATCATGCTGAACTACGTCATGATCTACCTGCTGGCTTACCTGCTGTCCTTCCCCTACCTGATGCAGGCGCCGCACAGCAGCAACGAGATCAGCGCGGCCATCGCGGGCAACGCGCACCTGCCGCTGCTGTTCGGCTCGCACCTGCGCATCAATGCGGGCTTTCTCGTCGCCCTGGCGTGTGCCCTGGCCATCTGGTGGCTGCTGAGCCGGACGACAACGGGCTTCGAGTTCCGCAGCATCGGCAAGAACCCTTCCGCGGCGCGGGTGGCGGGCATGAACGTGGAACGGACCTGGGTGCTGGTCATGCTGATCGCCGGCGGGCTGGCCGGGCTGGCCGGCGCCACGGTCATTCAGGGCACCGACTTCACCGTCAACTTCCAGAGCTACGGAACATACGGCATCGACGCCATCACGGTCGCGCTGCTCGGCCTGGGCCGGCCGCTCGGGGTCGTGCTGGCCGGGCTGCTGTTCGGCGCGCTGCACGCCGGGGCGCCGCTCATGCAGGCCGTCACCGGCACCCCGGTGGACATGGTGGAGGTGCTGCAGGCCGTGATCGTGCTGTTCGTCGCGGCGCCGCCGCTGATCAGGGCCATATACCGACTACGGGCCGCCAGCGCGGGCGGGGTCGGCGGGGTTATGTCCAAGGGGTGGAACGCATGACCATCGCGGGCAACGTCCTGACCGACCAGGCGCTGGTGAACGAAGCCCCGGTCAGCACCTTCCGGCGCTGGCTGGCGCCGGCCACGTTCGTGGCGTTCGGGCTGATCGACATCTTCGTGCTGGGGGGGTACTCGCATAAGGGGGACGCGACCTTCGCGTTCTCCCAGCCCTTCGCCAAGGTCACGGTGCCGAACCTGCAGCTGGCCGCGGCCGCGACCTGCTACGTCTGCGGCGGGATCTCGATCGCGCTGGCGCTGGCGCGAGCCTTCGCGCCGTTGAGCAAGCTGATGCGCCGGGTCACCATCGGGCTGGTGCTGTTCCTGCTAGTGCTAGCCCTGCTGTGCTGGGCTGACGCGGGCCAGACCACGGCGTTCAATATCGTGAACCTGCTGCAGGGCACGCTGGGGCAGTCCATCCCGATCATGCTGGGTGCGCTGACCGGCGTCATCTGCTCCCGCTCCGGGGTGATCAACGTCGCCATCGAGGGTCAGCTGCTGCTCGGCGCGTTCACGGCCGCCATCGTGGCCACCGTCACCGGCTCGCTGTGGCTGGGCCTGGTCTGCGGGGCCCTGGCCGGCTCGCTGGTCGGGGTGCTGCTGGCCGTCTTCGCCATCGGCTACCGGGTGGACCAGGTGGTCCTGGGCGTGGTGCTCAACACACTGGTCCTGGGCCTGACCGGGTACCTGTTCGACGGCCTCATGGTGCCCTACCAGAACACGCTGAACTCGCCGGCCACGTTCTCCGCGATCAAGATCCCGCTGCTCGGCGACATCCCGATCATCGGCCCGATCTTCTTCGACGCCACGATCTTCCTGTACCTCACGTACCTCGCGCTGGCCGGCGTGCAGGTCGGCTTGTTCAGCACCCGGTGGGGCCTGCGGACCCGGGCCATCGGAGAGCACCCGATCGCGGCCGACACGGTGGGCATCAACGTGATCGCCATGCGGTACCGCAACGTCATCGCGGCCGGGCTGATCGCCGGGGTGGGCGGCGCGTACTTCACCATCGGGTCGGTCGGCGCGTTCGGCGCGGACATGACCTCCGGCGAGGGCTACATCGCGCTGGCCGCGATGATCTTCGGCCGGTACACGCCGATCGGCGCGATCTCGGCCGCCCTGCTGTTCGGGTTCACCACCCAGCTGCAGTCGATCATGTCGACGCTGAACACGCCGATCCAGTCGAACCTGCTGCTGGCCTTGCCGTATGCCATCACGATCATCGTGCTGGCCGGCCTGGTCGGCAAGGTCCGCGGCCCGCGGGCCGAGGGCATTCCCTACATCAAGTCCTAACTTCGTCATGCCGAACGGTCCGTGGTGCGTGCATCCGCGGACCTTTACGAGGGTCCCGGGCAGGCCGTTTCCTGGGTGGATCCGGGCTTGCGGGTGGATCCGGGGGACTGGGATGCACCGAATCCACCCAGGAACCCGGATCGACCCCGATTCTGGGGCGGGCGGGGAGAGGGGAGCGTGAGTGATGGATGCGGGTGAGCTGCGGGAGCGGGTGGAGGCCTGGATCGCGGACGATCCCGATGCGGGCGACCGGGCTGAGCTGCGCGCGCTGGCGGACCGGGCATTCGGGGGCTCGGATGCCGCGGCGCTGGCCGAGTTGCGGGACCGGTTCGCGGGACGGCTGGAGTTCGGCACGGCCGGGCTGCGCGGAGTGGTCGCCGCGGGCCCGAACCGGATGAACCGGGCCGTGGTGCGGGCCGCCACCGCCGCCGTAGCGGGATGGCTGCTGGACGCGGGTCCTGACGACGCGACGGGCGGGGTGAGCGCGCCGACTGGGGCCGGCTCGGGTCTCGCCGGGGCGGGCGTGAGCGTGGTGGTCGGGTGCGACGCGCGGCACCGGTCGGCGGAGTTCGCGGCGGAGGCGGCCGGGGTGCTGGCCGGGGCCGGCATCACGGTGCACATGCTGCCGCTGCCCGGCCCCACTCCCCTGCTGGCCTTTGCGGTCCGGCACCTGGGCACGTCGGCCGGCGTGATGATCACCGCCAGCCACAACCCGGCCGCGGACAACGGGTACAAGCTCTACCTGAGCGACGGCGGCCAGGTCATCCCGCCCGCCGATGCGCAGATCGAGGCCCGGATCGCCGCGCTCGGGCCGCTGGCGCAGGTTCCGGTCGCGGCGGCGGATAGCCCGCTCATCACCCACCACGGCGACGAGGTCGCCCGGGCCTACCTGGACGCGGTGGTGGCCACCTCCGCCGGGCCGGGCGGCTCGACTGCGGGCCGGCCCAAGCTCACCGTGGTGTACACGGCGATGCACGGCGTGGCGGGCGACCTGATGCTACGGGCCATCGACCAGGCGGGCTTCGCGCCGCCGCACGTCGTGGCGGCGCAGGCGCGGCCCGACCCGGACTTTCCCACGGTCGCGTTCCCGAACCCCGAGGAGCCGGGCGCGCTCGACCTGGCGCTGGCCGACGCGCGGCGGTTCGGCGCCGACCTGCTGATCGCCAGCGACCCGGACGGTGACCGGCTGGCCGTGGCGGTGCCGCGCCCGGGCGGCCAGGAGGCGGGCGGGCCGGACTGGCTGGTGCTGACCGGAGACCAGCTGGGCGCGCTGCTGGGCGCCAGCCTGCTGGAGCGGACGGCGGGCCAGGCCGCCCCCGGGGACCGGCTGGTGGCGACCACCATCGTCTCCTCGACCCTGCTGTCCAAGATCGCGGCGAGCGCCGGGGTCAGGTACGCGCAAACGCTGACCGGCTTCAAGTGGATCTCCCGGGCCGCCGACCGGGTACCTGGCGCCCGTTTCCTGTTCGGCTACGAGGAAGCCCTCGGCTACGACGTCGGTAACGTGGTGCGCGACAAGGACGGCATCGGCGCCGCCCTGGCCATGCTCTGGCTGGCCGCGGAGGCCAAGGCGGCCGGCCGTTCGGTGCTGCAGCGGTACGACGATCTGGAGGCGGCCCACGGCGTGCACCTGACCTCCCAGGTGACGCTGCGCACCGCCGACCAGGCCGAGGTCATGCGGCGGCTCCGGGCCCATCCCCCGGCCGCTCTGGGTGACGAGCCGGTGACCGGCCTGACCGACCTGGCGGCCGGCGACGGCGATGCGGCGGGTGCGGCGCTGGCCGGCGACGGCGGCGCGGCGGGTGCGGCGCCGGGCGGCGGTACGGCGGCGCCGGGCGAGGGGCTGCCGCGGGCGGACGTGCTGATCCTGCGGCTGGTCAACGCCCGGGTGGTGCTGCGGCCGAGCGGCACCGAGCCGAAGATCAAGTGCTACATCGAGATCATCGAGCCGCTGGCCGGACGGCCGCTGCCGGCCGCCCGCTGGACCGCCGCCAAGCGCCTGGCCCCGATCAGGTCCGCACTGGAAGCCGTGCTGGCCGGCTCCTGACCGCCAGTTGGATGGCTGCGCGGACCGGATCGATGTAGCGCTGAACTGGTTATAACCGGACTAATGCGACATCGAGCCGGTTGGCCTGGGCGGTCTGCGTGGGGCCCGGCGCTAACAGGTGGGGCTGGTGGAGACGGGTTGGGCTGGTGGTGCTGAAGGTGTCAGTGGTCGATGGCGGCGCGGGCCTGGGCGACGTCGGCGTGCATCTGGGTGACCAGGGCGTCGACCGTCTCGAAGCGGTCGTTGCCGCGGAGGCGGTCGGCGAAGTCGATGGCGGCGTGCACGCCGTAGAGGTCCAGGTCGTCGCGGTCGAGGGCGTAGGCCTCGACGCTGCGGTCGCCGCCGCCGAAGGTCGGGTTGGTGCCGACCGAGATCGCGGCGGGCCACCGCTCGGTCTCGTTCCCGTCCAGGTCCAGGCGGGTCAGCCAGCCGGCGTAAACGCCGTCGGCGGGGATCGCCATACGCGGCGGGACCTCGAGGTTCGCGGTGGGGAAGCCGAGGGCCCGGCCGCGCATGTGACCGCGGACGACCACGCCCTCCACCCGGTGCGGGCGGCCCAGGATACCGGCCGCGCCCGCCACGTCCCCGGCGGCCAGCCGCTCCCTGATAGCGGTCGAGGAGATCGTCACGCCGCCAGCGATCAGCAACGGCACGCCCTCGGCGGTGAAGTCGTACTTCCCGCCCAGCTCGGTGAGGAGTGGGACGTCGCCCGCGGCCCTATGACCGAACCGGAAGTCCTCCCCCACCACGACCGCGGCCGCGTGGAGCCGGTCGGCCAGCACGATCCGGACGAAGTCATCCGGGCTCAGCCGGGAGAACTCCACCGTGAACGGGAGCACGAGCAGGGCGTCGGCGCCCAGGCCGGCCAACAGCTGGGCCAGGCGGCGTTCGGAGGTGAGGGAGGCCGGGTGCGGGGCCGGCCTTACTACCTCGTCCGGATGCGGGTCGAAGGTGACCACCACGACCGGCAGGCCCTGCTCGCGGCCGATCTGGACGGCCCGTTCCACGACCCGCTGGTGGCCGCGGTGCACGCCGTCGAACACGCCGATGGTCGCGACGCAACCGGCCCAGTCGGGCGGCACGTCGCCCAGGCCGTACCAGCGGTACACGATCCCCGTTCCTCCTTCGTCGCTTCGTCGGCGGCGAGCACCAGCCTAGCGTCAGGCGAAGACCACCAGCGGGCGCGCCTGTCCGTCTTGCTCGGCCAGCAGGGCGACCAGCGAGCCATCGGGGGCGAACGCGGCGGTGGGATGGTCCGCGGTGGCCGCGGCCGGTGCGGCCGGTGCGGCCTGAGCGGCCGGTGCGGCCTGGGCGGTCGACTCGGCCTGGGCGGTCGACGCGGCCTGCGCGGTCGAGGCGGCCTGGGCGGCCAGGCGGCCGCCGTGGGCGAGGCGGCGAGCCTCGTCGGCGGACAGGTCCCGGCGCGGGAATGCCGCCGCGGCGGCCCGGGCCAGCGGGACGACCTCGAAGTGCTCGGCCAGCTGCTTCAGGGTGCGGGCCGTCTCAATGCGGTAGCCGCCGACCCGGGTCCGGCGCAGGCAGGTCAGGTGGCCCCCCGTGCCCAGCGCCGCGCCCAGGTCACGGGCCAGGGCCCGGATATAGGTGCCGCTGGAGCAGCGCACGGTGGCATCGACGTCCATCAGGTCGCCGTCGCGGCGGACGGCGGTGATGGTGAACTCGTAGACGGTCACCGGGCGCGGCTTCAGTTCCGGCGCCGCGCCGGCCCGGGTCAGCCGGTAGGCGCGCTGGCCGTCGACCTTGACCGCGCTGACCGCGGGCGGGACCTGCCAGATCTCGCCGGTGAGCCGGTTCACCTCGGCCGCCAACGTCTCCGCGGAAACGTCCGCGGCGGGCGCGACCGAGGTGAGCGCGGCCGAGGTGAACTCGCCTTCCGCGTCGTCGGTGCTGGTGGACTGGCCGAGCCTGATGGTGGCGGCGTATTCCTTCTCGGTCAGGGTCAGGTACCCGAGCAGGCGGGTGGCCTTCTCCACGCCGACCACCAGCACGCCGGTGGCCATGGGGTCCAGGGTCCCGGCATGGCCGACCCGCCTGGTCCCGGCCAGCCGCCGGATCCGCGCCACCACGTCATGCGACGTCATCCCGCCGGGCTTGTCGACGATGACCAGGCCGCTCGGGGTGCTCATCCGTCCGAGTCGTCCTCGTCATCGTCGAAGTCACCGTCGTGCTCGGCGGGCTTGCGGTAGGGATCCGGGTCGCCGGCCGGGACTGCACCCTCCCGGCTGCGGGCCAGTTCGGCGTCCGCGTCCTTGGCCTGGGCGACCAGTTCCTCGATCCGATGGGCGTTCTCGGGCAGCGCGTCGGCCACGAAGGCCAGCGAAGGGGTATGCCGCAGGCCTAGCTGCCTGCCCACCTCGGACCGGATGATGCCCGTCGCGCTGGCCAGGGCCTGCGCCGTGTCAGCGCGTTCGGCGTCGGTGCCGTAGACCGTGTAGAACACGGTGGCCTCACGCAGGTCGTTGGTCAGCCGGGCCTCGGTGACGGTGACGAAGCCGAGCCTGGGGTCCTTGATCCGCCGTTCCAGCATCTCCGCGACGATCTGGCTGATCCTGTCGGCGAGCTTGCGCGCCCTGGGAGCGTCCATGGTCCGTCACTCCTCCTCGTTGTACACCCGCTGCCGTGCCGACAGCAGTTCGACCTCGGGGTGCCCGGCCACCAGGCGCTCGCACTCGGTGAGCACGCTCATCGCGTTCGAGGCCGTCGCGGACACCACCGCCACCCCGATCTCGGCCCGCCGGTGCAGGTCCAGGTGACCGGTCTCGGCGACCGCCACACCCGGATAGCGCCGGCGTAGCTCGGCGACGAGCGGCCGGACGACGGCCCGCTTGGCCTTCAGCGAGTGCACGTCGCCCAGCAGCACGTCCAGCGTCAGCGCCGCCACGTACACGGGATCGCTCCGCCGCCCGGATACCTGGGGCCCGGCTGGTACCTGGTCAGGCCCTCGGCTTCTCCCGCATCTCGTAGGTCTCGATGGTGTCCTCGATCCTGACGTCGTTGTAGCCGATGCCGATACCGCATTCGAAGCCCTCGCGGACTTCGGTCGCGTCGTCCTTGAACCGGCGCAGCGAGTCCACCGTGAGGTTCTCGGAGATCACCACGCCGTCCCGGATCAGCCGCGCCTTGTTGTTGCGGTGGATCGACCCGGTGCGGACGATGCAGCCGGCGACGTTGCCGACCCGCGGCACGCGGAAGACCTCCCTGACCTCCGCCGTGCCGAGCTGGACCTCTTCGAACTCGGGCTTGAGCATGCCCTTGAGCGCGGCCTCGACCTCCTCGATCGCCTGGTAGATGATCGAGTAGTAGCGGATGTCCACGCCCTCGCGCTGGGCCAGCTCGCCCGCCCGGCCGGCCGGCCGGACGTTGAAGCCGATGATCACCGCGTCCGAGGCGATGGCCAGGTTCACGTCGTCCTGGGTGATCGCGCCGACGCCGCGGCCGATCACGCGCAGGCTGACTTCCTCGCCGACATCCAGCTTGAGCAGCGCGTCCTCCAGGGCTTCCACCGAGCCGGACACGTCGCCCTTGATGATGAGCAGCAGTTCCTCGCGCTCGCCGGCCTTGAACGCCTGGTCCAGGTCCTCCAGCGTGACCCGGCGACGGCCCTGGGCGAACTGGGCGACCCGCTCGCGGGCCTCCCGGCGCTCAGCGATCTGCCTGGCCATCCGGTCATCGGAGACGACCAGGAAGTTGTCGCCCGCGCCAGGAACGGCGGTCAGGCCGAGCACCATGACCGGCCGGGACGGCAGGGCCTCACTGATCGGCTCGCCGTTCTCGTCCAGCATGGCCCGCACCCGGCCGAACGCCTCGCCGCAGACGATCGAGTCGCCGACGTGCAGCGTGCCGCGCTGCACCAGCACGGTGGCCACCGGGCCGCGGCCCTTGTCCAGGTGCGCCTCCAGGGCCACGCCCTGGGCGTCCTGGTCCGGATTGGCCCGCAGGTCGAGCGAGGCGTCGGCGGTCAGGATGATCGCCTCGAGCAGGTCGCTGATACCGCTGCGCTGGGTGGCGGACACGTCCACGAACTGCGTGTCGCCGCCGAACTCCTCGGCCACCAGGCCGTACTCGGTCAGCTGGGCCCGGACCCGCTGCGGGTCGGCGCCTTCCTTGTCGACCTTGTTGACGGCCACCACGATCGGCACGCCCGCCGCCTGCGCGT
>Ga0209420_1001168_pt1 | contig 12636 bp, 10 predicted proteins | sample BlaSpr_A8_OM1_O1_FD_187972 | JGI IMG/M metagenome (GOLD analysis project Ga0209420, IMG submission 187972) | Forest soil microbial communities from Thunder Bay, Ontario, Canada - Black Spruce, Ontario site 2_A8_OM1_O1 (SPAdes) (version 2) | ecosystem: Environmental > Terrestrial > Soil > Boreal... | reverse complement strand
TGCCCAGCCGGCGTTCACGGAGATCAGTGCGCTCCCCCCGAATCTCGACGTCGGCCAAAGCCTCCACATCACGAGCCTCCTGACTGGAGGGACCGATCCGATCGAGTACTCTTGGACGGGGCTGCCGCCCGGATGCACGCCGACGGATGCGCCCTCGATCACCTGCACCCCCACGGGTAGCTCGACGGGCCCCGTCGGGCTCGCGGCGGTCGATGCGGACGGGTGGGCCGCGAGCACCTCCGTGACGGTCGTCGTCGCCCCCGACCCGACGTTCACCTCGGGGAACGCGTCCCCTGGCGCGATCGACGTCGGCACGGGATCGGTGAGGGTCGCCGGCCCGTGGCGGTGGATCATCCAGTCGCGGTCCTTGGTCTGGAACAAGACGTAGCCGCCCGAGGCCCGGGCGCCGTGCAGGACGAACTTGACCTCGGAGTCCGACCACTTCTCGACGTCGTAGTCGCCCTGGTCCCAGATCGTCACGGAGCCCGCCCCGTACTCCCCGCGCGGGATGTCGCCCTGGAACGAGTTGTACTCCATCGGGTGGTCCTCGGTGTGCACGGCCAGGTGGTTCCGTGCCGGGTCGTCGGGGAGTCCCTTGGGCAGCGCCCACGACGCCATGACGCCGTCGTGCTCGAGGCGCAGGTCCCAATGGAGGCTGCGGGCATGATGCTCCTGAATGACGAACCGCAGCGGGGCGGCGCCGCGGCGGGACCGGGTGCGCCCCATCGGCTCGGGCGTCTTGGCGGGGTCCCGCTTGGCGCGGTAGGTGCCCAGCCGGTCGGCCCGTTGCTCGCCCTTCGGCCTGGCGCCCACGGCACCACTCTTGCGCACGGCGGCTAGGTTGGGGCACGCCGGAGAGGATCCGCCGACGAGTGATCAGGGGTATGGATGACTGATTCCCTGGACGAGCTGCCGGACGACGAGGCCTCGCGGGAGTCGTTCCCGGCCAGTGATCCGCCCAGCTCCTGGTCGGGCGAGGAGTACGAGGAAGCCGAGCCCCCCGCCGGCGGGTAGCCCCGGTAGTCCGGCGGCCCGGCCTGGTCGTCAGAACCCGCCGCTGATGGCCCATGACGCCTCGGCGTGGCCGGCTCACAGGCGCAGTCGGTAACGGCCCGGCGGGACCGCGAATCCGCTCCGGGCCAGGCACGAAGGCGCCGAATACCCCTAAAGGTTCCCCCCGTGGCCGCCGAGAATTGACGTTGGCCGACCACGACCCGGCCATGAGGAAGACGCTCCGCTGATCGTAGGCGGCGCGTCCTGGGGAAGGGCCGAGACCGCACATGGTTACCGAGGAGGAGTGGCAGGGAGAAGTAGCGAAGGCGCGCCGACTTCGCTTCCTGAGCCCCCTCATCGGGCTGGTCATCTTCGCTCTGCTCACCGTTCCAGCCGTGATGGCCGGGGCCACGGTGGCGCCCGGGATCGACCGCTACGCCACGACGGCGGGCGTGCTGGTGGGGCTCCTCCTCCCCGTGATCGCGGCGCTCGTCCTCGTGGCCGACCGCCAGCAGCTGAAGACGGACGAGAAGGTCCGTTCGCTGACCGTCGAACTCACGGAGGCGATCGCCGCCGGAGACCGTGAGTCGGTGATACGGGACGCCCAGGCGCAACGTCAGCAGTTCGAGAGCCGCCTGGCCAATGCGCTCGACATGGCGGAGGGTGAACCGGAGGTCATCGACGTGATCGAGCGCTCGTTCGACGAGGTGCTCCACGACGCGCCGGTCGAGCTGCTGTTGGCCGACAACAGCCACGCCCACCTCTCACGCATGGCCGGCGTGGGCCCGGGCGGCGAACCCCCGGGCTGCAGTGTCGACTCGCCCGACCGCTGCCCGGCGGCGCGGCGGGCACAGGTGCAGGTCTTCGCGGACAGCGACGACCTGGACGCGTGCCCCAAGCTCCGCAACCGGCCACAGGGACGCATGTCGGCCCTGTGTGTGCCCGTGTCCATCATGGGCCGCACGGTGGGCGTGATTCACGCCACCGGCGAGCCCGAGGCGGAGGTCGAGGACAACGAAATCAATGACCTGGCCACCCTGGCCAAGCTGGCCGGCGCGCGCATCGGACTGCTCCGGGTCATGGCAGAGACCCAGCTGCAGGCGTCGACGGACACGCTGACCGGGTTGCTCAACCGACGGTCCTTCTCGGAACGGTTGGCCGCGGTGCCGGGCCACCTGCATCCGGTCGCCGTGGCCATGGCCGACCTCGACCACTTCAAGATGCTGAACGACACCTACGGGCACGACACGGGGGATCGGGCGCTGCGACTCTTCGCCCGCGTCCTGCGCGACTCACTGCGGGCGGGTGACCTCGTCTCCCGTTACGGCGGGGAGGAGTTCGTCGTCGCCTTTCCGGACTGCACGGCAGTCGACGCGGCCCGCACCCTCGACACCCTGCGGGCGCAGCTCGATGCGGCCATCACGGTCGGCGGGCTGCCGAAGTTCACGGCCAGCTTCGGCGTCACGGACACCGAACCAGGCGAGGAGTTGCCAGAGGTCCTCCGCCGCGCCGACGACGCACTGCTCCTGGCCAAGCGTCAAGGGCGCGACCAGGTGGTCCTGCACGATGCCGAGGTGGTGCCGTCGACGCACGACAACGCCGCCGAGACCAACGGTTCCATAGAGGTGACGACTCGGCTCCCTCGCTTGACGCCGGAGCACGTTTCGAGCTGACCCGTCTCCGATGTCTTGACCCATCGGAGGCTCTCGGTCGGGACCGAGCTCAGTCGGGGTGAACCAGCCGGAAAGCGCGGCATGTGAGGTCTGATGGCGCACCACGTGGTCGGCCTCGCCAAACGAGCTTGCCCACCTCGACCCACCCGACGAATGATGGAGTCGAAGATCAGCCGGGGAGCGGCGAGTTGTCCGCCTGAAGACAGCCAGAATCTCTTTGTATATTGTATAAATAACTGGTCTTGCCAGGTCGCATCGGACAGGCGACACGATTGAGAGCGCGCATGAAAACGGGCAACGACACGATCGACCGGGCGAATGGCCACTACACCATCATTACGGCGGACAGCCACGCCGGCGGCAGCCATGCCGCCTACCGGGAGTACCTCGACCCCGAGTACCTGGAGGAGTTCGACGCCTGGCGGGCCAAGTACAAGAACCCCTACAAGGATCTCGGCGACACGCGGCGGCTCCGCAATTGGGACAACGACATGCGCAACCGTCAGCAGGAGGCCGACGGCGTCGTAGGGGAGGTCATCTTCCCGAACACCATCCCTCCATTTTCCCCGAGCTTCGTCCTGTTCGCAGCACCTCCCAGGCCAGAAGAGTATGAGCATCGCCTCGCCGGCATCCGGGCGCACAACCGTTGGCTCGTGGATTTCTGTGGCGAATTTCCCGATCGCCGCGCCGGTATCGGCCAGATTTTCCTCAATGACATCGACGACGCCATAGCCGACGTCCATTGGATAAAGGAACACGGTCTCCGCGGCGGCATCCTCCTGCCCAACATCCCGCCGGACGTCAAGTGGGTCCGACCTCTCTACGACCCCGCCTATGACCGATTGTGGAGGGTCATCGAGGATCTCGAGGTGCCCGTGAACGTGCACGGGGGAACGGGTGTGCCCGACTACGGCGACTATCCGTTTGCCATGCTCTTCTACATCAACGAGGCGAGCTTCTACTCACAGCGGCCCTTCGTTCAGTTTGTCCTCGGAGGCGTCTTCGAGCGGTTCCCGCGGCTGAAGTTCGCCATCACCGAGGCCCAGTGCTCCTGGGTGCCGAAATTGCTGAAAGAACTCGACGCCACCATTGATCGCATACGCAAGACGGGCCAGACCGGGGAGATCCGCTACGGCGACGAGCACAAGCTCGAGCATCTGGCCAGTGAGTACTTCGCCCAGAACGTGTGGATGGGAGCGAGTCAGCCCCGACCCGCCGACGTGGCCGCCCGGGCACTGATGGGGGTCGACCGGTTCATGTGGGGCAGCGACTACCCTCACGACGAGGGGACGCACCCCTTCACCCGCGAATCGCTGCGCCAGGTGATGTCCGGGATTGCCCCGGACGAGAAGCAGAGGATCCTGGGAGAGAATTGCGCCAAGCTCTACGGCTTCGATTTGGCGAAGTTGGCGCCGCTGGCGGCGGAGTTCGGCCCCACCGTCGAGGAGCTGGAGCAGCCTCTCGACCGGCTGCCCGAGAACGCGAACGACGCGCTCCTCAGGTCAGCGGTGGATCTCGGAGCACGCAGCGCCTGAGCCACGCGCCCAGATGGAATGCCGTTCCTCGAGACCCGGCGGTGCTCAGGGGTCGCCCGTACCGGTGTCGGTGTGATCAGAATTCCCGTTGTGGGCCGGTGACGCCGCCTCCGCTGGCTGCACGGGTCCCAGATAGGCTGAGTGCAGCACCGACTCCACGTCACCGGCCGCGCCGGTCTGGACGATCCGCCCGTTCGCCATCACCATGGCTGAGGTCGCAACCGCCAGCGCGGTGCGGGCGAATTGCTCCACCACCACGACGGTGATGCCCTCCACCGCCAGCTGGAGGACATGCCTGTACAGCTCGTCGACGACGATGGGTGCAAGCCCCATCGACAGCTCGTCCAGCATGAGCAACCGCGGGTTCGTCGCCACGGCGCGGGCAAGCGCCAACATCTGCTGCTCGCCGCCCGACAACGTGCCGGCGGGCTGGTCACTGCGGTCGGCCAGGCGCGGGAACCGTTCGAACGCGGAACGCTCGACGTTCCGTCGCCCGGAGCCACTGTGCGTCATGACCCAGAGGTTCTCCCGCACGGTGAGGTTCGGGAACACGCCGCGGCCCTCGGGTATCAGGCAGAGTCCCCGCCGGGCCAACGAAGCCGTCGATCCCGCGCGCACCTTCTCACCGGCGAAGCGGACCTCACCCTCGCTCGGCCCCATGATGCCGGCGGCCAGGGCGAGGAGGGTGGACTTCCCGGCACCGTTTGCCCCGAGGACGGCGGTCACGACACCCTCCTCGAAGACCGCGTCGACCCCGTGGATCACCTCGACTTCCTCGTAGGCCGCTCGCACCCCCCGGAATTCCAAGAGAGGTTCAGGCATCGGCCGCCGCCGCCGGTACTGTGCCGAGATATGCAGCCTGGACCTGGGGGTCGGCCCGGACCTCTGCCGATGTTCCGGTGCAGATGACGCGGCCGTAATCGAGGACCACGACGGTGTGGCAGACGTTCATGACCAGTTCCATGTCGTGTTCGACCAGCAGAATGGCGAGTCCGTCGTTGGCCAGGTTGCGCAGAACCTCCGAGAAGCGCTCGGTTTCGTCTGTGTCCTGGCCCGCCGCCGGTTCGTCGAGGAGAAGGACCTTGGGTCTGGTGGCAAGCGCGCGCGCCAGCTCGACGATGCGACCGGTCCCCGTCGGCAAGGTGTCGGCTCGGTCATTGGCCACGGACGTCAGTCCAAGCCGGTCCAGCAGCTCGTCGCGGACCTCTTGGATCGTTCTCGCCCTGCCCTTCACAACCCCCCGCTGCGCGATGGAGGCGGCGACCCCGATGTTCTCTGCGACGGTGAGGGTCCCGAAGAGCTCCAGGCGTTGGAACGTGCGGCCGAGCCCCCGCCGGGCCCGGCGATAGGACGAGAGTCCGCGCAAATCCTCACCGTCGAGGCGCACGGTCCCCGCATTAGGGCGCTGCATCCCCGTCACCACGTTGAAGAGAGTCGTCTTGCCGGCTCCGTTCGGTCCGATCAGTCCGGTGATTGCCCCCTCAGCCGCGCTGAGCGAGACGTCGGAGAGCGCGGCCAAGCCCCCAAAACGAACCGAGACCTCTTGGATTTCAAGCCCCACTGGTGCCTCCGGCCCCCGACAGAGCGGTGAGCGGATCGGCCGAGCCGACCGGAGCCTCGTCGGACACCGCCTCGGCGAACCAGGCGTCCCGCTTTTCCTTCGACCGGCGTTCGGGCAGGCCGAATGCGGGCGGCGCGATTCTCGCCCGGTAGTCGGCGACGTAGGCCGGGACCGGGAACAGCGCGAGGTCGACTAGCAGGATGATTGTCATCGGCCAGTTGCCGATGACGCCGCTCAGCCTGAGAGCCCAGGCCGCCCCGGCTACCGCTACGACCAGGGCGAGGAGCCAGCGACGTCGCACCACCGAGAGATAGACCGGGCGGATGCTGCCCGGGATGGTCCCATTCGGCGTGGTCCCCACGCCGATGCCGCCGAGTCCGACCAGGACCAGCGGTAACTGCGTCAGAGAAGGGAAGAAGTTCGTGAAGAACGGCGATCCCTGGTAGACGCCGTTCAACCCCGCCGCACCGAACGACGTGATACCAAAGATGACCATCACCAAGAGCACGGAGAGCCCGTTAAAGAACTGGAAGACGTCGGCCGCCGCGCTGCCGAGCTCCATGCCGTAGATGCCGCCACCGACCCCCGCCAGGGCGGCCGAGAAGGCGAACACTCCGACGAGCGACGCCCGGCCGTTCATGCCCAGCGTGGCACACGCGGCCGGACTGTCCTTCATGGCCAGGAGGCGTTGCCCGAACTCCGATCGCCGCAGGGCGACGACGAGCACGACCAGGATCACGAAGGCCACCGCCCCCGCAATGAACTGTGACGTCTTGGAGTTGAGCGCGAGCGAACCGATGCGGAAGGGAGCGAAGACAAGCGATCCCGAGCCGAAGGGCGCGTAGGGACGCCCGAAGAGGTTGAAGGATGGAAGCGCGAACACCCAATTGTCCATGGTGATGGCGAAGGCCGCCGTGGCCAGGGCGAAGTAGATACCCGAGAGTCGCAAGGCGGGGATGGCGACGATGACGCCGACGACCGCGCACACTCCGGCTGCGGCCAGCAATGAGAGGGGGTTCCCTTGGCCTCCCAGATGCCCGACCATGGTGGCGCCGATGCCGGCGAAGGTCATTTGGCACAAGGACAGGCGGCCCGCGTAGCCAACGATGGGGATGACCGAGAGACCGACGATGGCCAGCCCCCACATGCGATTGAGGCTGAACAGGTCGGGCGTCGAAACGGTGGTGGCCAAGAAGACGGCGGCGATGATCGTACCGACGCAGAACAGGCCGGTGCCGTTCCAAGTGGGGCGGTAGGCGAGCTCGCGGCTCCGAAGCTGTCTGTGCCCACGCAGGCGGGACTGAGGCAGGACCAAGAGGGCAATGAAGAGGATGATCGCGGGCACCGCGTCCTCGAACCCTTGGATGTAAGGGTTCTGGGGCAGATAGGCCACCGAGTACGCGATGGAGAGGCCGAGGATGATCGCACCCACGAAGGTCATCGGAATGGAGCGCAGGCGCCCGATGACGGACGCCGCGTAGGCGTTGACGATGAGCAGCGTCAGCGCGGAGGCCGACAGGGTGAGGGTGGGGGCGATGAGGATCCCCGCCAGTGCGGCCAGCATGGAACCGATGATCCAGGCGTTGCGGGCGTTGGCAATGGCGCTCGACCCGTTGAGCGAAGTGAGCGTCCGGTCGTCGACGCTGGCCCGCATGGTGACGCCAATCCGCGTGCGGTAGAGGAACAGCCGCAGCCCGACGGCGACGACCAGGGCGAGGATCAAGACGGTCACGTCGTTGTAGGAGATCCTGACCGACCCCAGGACCAAGGTGTCGTTGTTGAAGAGTGGCGGCAGTGCCCGATAGGTCGTGGGATTCCAGATCCATTGCGCCAGACCCAGGAACATGAGCGCGATGGCCAGCGTGACGACCAGTTTGGATGCCTCCGAGACCCCCTCGAGCCGGCGCATCACCCCCGCTTCGATCACGATGCCGATGACGGGCGCCACCACGAAGAGGCAGACGAGCATGGACACGAGCGCCGGCCAGCCCCAGCCGATGCTCATCTGCCAATAGGTGAAGGCGCAGACCATCCCGATGGCCCCGTGTGCCCAATTGAAGATGCCGGTCGTGGTGTAGGTGAGGGTGAGGCCGCTCGCCGTTATCGCGTAGATGCCCGATGCGGCCAGTCCGCCGATGGTGAAGATGATGAAGTCATGCACGGCGGTCCCCCGACAGAGTGATCAATCGCCTGCCAGGGCAAGACTACGCAATTTGTACCCACCTGCGGCGGCCGGCCGGGCCCGTGCTCATAAGGCGTTCAGTGCCTGCTGCTGCTGGGCGGTCAGTTGCACGACGTTCTTGGGGTTGCAGTTCCAGATGGACTGCGTGGGCTTGGTGATGGCCTTGTCGTAGGCGATCCCCTTTGCACTGAGCTTCAGGATGGCGAAGCACGGTGAGGGCTGGGGGTCCTTGTTGGAGAGCGTCAAGCTGGGAATCGGCGCCTCAATGCCGCCGGCATCCCAGTTCTTCACCGCAGCGGCGTTGTTCAGCACGCACGTCACCGTGAGGTTGGCGCCACAGGCCGAGGCCGCCTTGGCCCACAGGAGCCACGCCTCGGCCCCCTCCTCGTCGTCGAAGTCGATGGTGTCGCCCTTTGCGTAGGTGTGCATGGTGTTGACGAGCTGCTCCGTCGACGGGTTCTGCGAGGCCAACGCGAGCGGCCACCACGACGTCTCGACGTAGACCGGCGGCAGGCTGGGGTTGGCGGCCACGGCCTGCTGTGTCTGGGTGTTGGCGAACTGGGTCCCCAGCAAGATGAAGGCGGGGTGGTAGCCGGCGGTGGTCATCGCCTGGGCGAAGGGGGTGAAGGCGTCGGTGTCCGCGGGCCACAGAGCCTCGACACCCTTGCTCTGGTAGTCCTCGACATAGGGCGCCCAGTTCTCCACCGTGACCGGGGGCTCGAGGAAGTCGGCGACCTTCCAGCCCTGCGCCTCGGCGCCGAACTCGTACTTCGTTTCGGGCTCGAGGACGGATGGCGTGTCGGACCCACCCATGCCGGCCTCCTTGACCGCCTGCGGGTACGCCTTGGCGAGCGCCCCGAACCATCCCGCGGTCACCGAGTCCGTGTTGATGCCGCTCGGGTCGACCTGGTCGGTGGCCAGATCGGAGGCGTTGGAGACGACGTAGCCGCTGATCTGGCCGAGCCCGCACTGCTCACGGATGGGGACGGACGGCTGGTCGAGGGCCATGCCGCCGCCGACCGCCATGAAGTCGCTCTGGCAGGCCGCGGTTGCCTGCTGCGCGGCGTTGAACAGCGCGGCGTCACGGTTGTCGATCACGATTTTGCGACCGTTGATGCCTCCCGAGGCGTTGCACCAGTCGGCGAACGCCTGAGCCTGCTGGGGGAATTCAGCCTCGAGTCCGGGCTCGATGGTGTTGGCGGCGTCGTTGAACACGGCGATGTTGATCGTCTTCGAGCCCACCCCCCGCACCGAGGAGGCGCCGCCGGGTCCCGGTTCGCAGATCTTGCCGACCCCGGGCCAGGTGCCGTTGGTGGGAGCGCTCGACGACAAGGTCGCGCTGGCCGACGTCGCCGCGGCCGCGGTGGTCGACGAGAGCGCGACGTACGTACCGGCGACCATCAAGGTCGCCATCGCTATAGGCAGCGCCGACTTTCGAAGCTCGGCTAGTCCCTGAAAGAACATCCTCACACCCTCCCCAGAGCGGCTTGCAATCGAGTCATTCAATCAGCACCCCGACCAAAGCGGGGGTCGGGCCGCAGTGGCGAGGCGAGGCGAGGCAAGATGCACAGAACTGGACCTCCCTGCTGATACCCCCGGAACTGCGATTGAATATTGTATATACGAGATGTGGGATGGCGCAACAGCATCCATGAGGCCTGTCTCGTCTGCCCCCCGGCAGTGGTGGCGCCGTTGAGCAGGCAGGATGGCGATGAGGAGGAGCGACATGGATCTCGGACTTGCGGACGCGCGCGTCCTCGTAGCTGGCGGCTCGCGGGGTATGGGTCGGGCCGCCGCCGAGGCCTTTGCGCGTGAAGGTGCCCGCGTGGCGGTGCTCGCCCGTTCCGGCGAGGCGCTCGATGAGACGATCACCGCCTTGCAGTCGGCTGGGAGCCCCGAGGGCCTGCCCTTGTTGGCGGACCTCACGAGCCTGACCGAGGTCAACGCCGCACTCGACCTTCTCGGCCAGCGGTGGGACGGGCTGGAGGTCCTCGTGAACGCGGCGGGACCAGTGGACGTCGGGATTGGGCCGTTTGAGCATCTCGACGACGACGAGTGGCACGCCACCTTCGACATCGGAGTGTTGAGCGCGGTCCGCACGATTCGGCGCGCCCTCCCACTGCTCCGCCGCGGGTCGTTCGCTCGGATCGTCAACGTCTCGGCTCACTCGACCAAGCGGCAAGGCCCGGACCTGGTCGCCTACACCGCAGCCAAGGCGGCACTGACCAGTCTCACGAAGAACCTGTCACAGTCGCTCGCGCCCGAAGGCATCCTCGTCAACACCGTCTCGCCCGGCTCGTTCCTCTCCGAAGGGATGCGGGGATATCTGCGTTCCCTCCCCCCGGATCGTGAAGTGGACGCCGACAGCCTCACGGATGCCATGCGCGTCATTGCCGAGGACTTTGGCCACCCCGCCTACCTCGGGCGTGCCGGCAGCCCGACCGAGATCGGTCCTGTCATCGCGTTCCTCGCTTCGCGCTTGAACAGCTACATGACCGGGGCCGATGTCAACGTCGACGGTGGGTCCGACTTCACCTGAGACCACCGGCGATCACGCACCGCGACGCTTCTTCTTCCCAGCTCACGAACGATCACGCCGTCGGGTCCGGTTACGGGCGAACGGTGCTCGGTATCTCGACGAATCCCCGTCGACGCCGGAATCGCCAGCGTCCGGCCTCGCGCACGAGGTCGTCCTCGTGATGGCCCACCATGCCCACGAACGGGGCACCGTCCTCATCGCGGTTCATGACCGTCCACATCACACGGGCGACGGCCTGGTCCCCGTCGAGAGTGACCATGGGGCTCGTGATGAGATGGAGGGAGCCGGCTCCACCGACGCGGGTCATCATCGTCTCGATCTCCCGCCGCCCCTTGGCCCGGCCGAGCGGCCCGAGCAGGAGCTCACCGTCCTCGGCGAAGAGCTGGGCATAGGCGGCATAGTCACCGAGGTCGAGGAGGTACCCGTAGTCGACGAAGAGCTGGCGGATCTCTTCGAGGTCCTCGAGACGCCGCAAGCGGGCTTCGTGGCGAGATTCGGTCTCTGTCATGGTTCCTCCGGTTGGATTCGTCGGACTCTTCAGGGGGACGGCGTCTGCCCAGTCCCTCAGCGGGTCACCAACCCGCCATCGGCGTGGACCACGGTGCCGGTCACATAGCTCGAGGCATCGCTGGCGAGGAAGAGTGCCGGGCCTACCATTTCGTAGGCGTGCGCAACCCGTCGCATCAGGCACGCGGCGGCCATGTTCGAGGTAGCCACCGGTCCCGTCTGGCGCACCATGTCGGTGTCGACCGATCCGGGTGCGATGGCGTTGACTCGAATGCCGTCGGGAGCCAGTCCGGCGGCGAGCGCCTTGGTGTACGCGACCATGGCCGACTTGGCGGCGGCGTAGTGGGCGACCGTCGCCGAGAACAGCCAGGCGCCGGCCGAGACCAAGTTGATGACCGATGCATGCTCGGACGCTCGCAGGTAGGGGAGGGCCTCTTGGACCAAGAAGATCGGGCCCTTGACATTGACCTCGATCGACTTGGTGAAACCGGCCTCCGAAAAGCTGCCGATGGGCTCGGCCAGGGCATTCGCGGCATTGTTGACAATGACGTCGATCCCGCCGAACCGGTCCCCGGCGGCAGCCACCAGGGCCCGCACGTCGCTCAACGATCCCATGTGGCACGCAATGCCCACGGCGTCGATGCCCGCAGCACAGAGTTCCTCCTGCGTGGCCGCACAGGCCTCAGGCTTTCGACTGGCGACGACCACCCGAGCCCCGGCACGGCCGAACCCTTCCGCGATGGCGCGTCCGATCCCGCGCGTACCTCCCGTGACGAGGGCCACCCGGCCGTCGAGACGGAAGAGCCGAGTGACGTCGACCGTCCCGGCGTGCTCCACCACCCCGATGCCGTCCATCTCCCCGGTGCGATCGGTCACGATCCCGGTGTGCACTCCGTCATGGGCAGCTCTCCTCTCTCGTCGGCTCCGGATCGGATCCGATGGTGGCGGCTTGGTCGCCCACGCCAGATTGAATATTATATTGTTTCGGTGTCCGGTCAGACGATGGTGCGCGCACGCACACCCCCGTCGTCCTCGCGACTCGTGACGCACTCGCGAGTGGGTGTGGTGACGTTGTCGGCCTTTGCTATGTTCGGCCGATGAGCAGCCTGGTCGTCCCCGACGATCTCGGTACGATCGCCTACGTCGTGCGTGGGCACGTCGCGTACGTCACACTGAATCGACCGGAAGTGCACAACGCGTTCAACGAGCGGATGCAAGACGAGCTTGCGTCGTTGTGGCGTCACATCAGACTCGACGATGACGTGCGGGTCGTCGTCTTGACTGGTGCTGGGGACCGGGCCTTCTGCACCGGGATCGATCGCGGAGACATACCGACTGATGAGTTCGACCCCTTCACCTACGACGATCCCGGGCAGCGGATCGGCCCGAAGGGCCAAGGGCTGTGGAAGCCGGTCATCGCCGCGGTGAACGGCATGGCCTGCGGCGGTGCCTTCTACCTCCTCGGCGAGAGCGACATCATCATCGCCGCCGAGAATGCAACGTTCTTCGATCCCCACGTGACGTACGGGATGACAGCGTCGTTCGAACCGATCTTGCTCAGTGGCCGGATGGCCTTCGGCGACCTGGTCCGAATGACGTTGGTCGGCGTACACGAGCGCATCTCGGCGCACACTGCGCGAATAGCT
>Ga0209420_1001167_pt1 | contig 12641 bp, 7 predicted proteins | sample BlaSpr_A8_OM1_O1_FD_187972 | JGI IMG/M metagenome (GOLD analysis project Ga0209420, IMG submission 187972) | Forest soil microbial communities from Thunder Bay, Ontario, Canada - Black Spruce, Ontario site 2_A8_OM1_O1 (SPAdes) (version 2) | ecosystem: Environmental > Terrestrial > Soil > Boreal... | reverse complement strand
GAAGCCTAAAAAGAACCATCTGCGAGCACATTTTCGAGCTCCTGAGCACCGCGGCCCGTCGCAGTGTGCGATTTTCGAGCTGAGTACGATCGATGAAGACCAAGGGGCGCGGTTGTGCCGCTTTGCGCATGGCCGTTGGCGGAATTCCTCGCGGATCGGCCCATGTTGGAGATTAATTTGGCTTCGTTGAAGGACCAGGCATTCGTGACGCAAGCGCGGAGAAAAGCTGCAGAGCTGAAGGGCTGATCGAATGAAGGGTCGAGCAGCCGCTGGCTCGACCCTTATCCGGAGGCGAATTTCTCCTCAGCGGTGATCCTATTTCTTCGTTATTGCGGCTTCTCCTTGTCTTTTGGCGGTTCCTTCTGTGGTGGTTCTTTCTTTGCAGGTTCTTTTTTGGCGGGTGGAGTGGCGGGTTTAGGCTCGGGTTTCGAAGGTGGCTTATTCGCAGCCGGCTTGTTTGGAGCAGGGGCTGGTTTTGCCGCTTCCTGTCGATTTGCGGGTTTCGAAGGTTCAGTTCGACGCTCGGGCGTTGCGGGAGTGGGATTGGCCGGAGCAGGCCTGGCTTCCGGTTTTGTGGGAGCGGGCTTGGCCGCTGGCTGTCCTGGTCTAACTGCGGGTTCTCCAGGCTTGGCTGACGGCGGCTGACCTGGCCTTCCCGCGGGCGCTGCATTACGCGCCGGCGCAGAAGACTCAGCGCGGTTGGGTTGAGCAGCCGGCGTTGCGGGTTTGGCGGGTGTTGCGGCGCGGGCAGGCCTTACCGGCGCGATTGGTTTGCCTACGGCGACGGGCTTTGCCACAGCAACCATGGCCGGTTTGCCGTGATTGAGGGAGGCGAACTGCTGTTTGTTTTGAGCCGCCGCCTTTTGCACCTGCAGCTGCGTTGTCATGGGCGGAATGCGCTGCTCGCGAATTGCGGCAACTTCAACCGGCAAAGGCTGGCGAGTGACGCCCCCAGGGCCGTTGAAGCTGGTGCGGCTATTGGTGACGTTGATGGTGGTGTTGTTGATAATGACCGTATTCGTTACGGTACGGTTGTAGACTTGAACGTTCGTGACATTGGTTACGTTGTTGACGGAGCGGTTGTAGTCGAAACGATTTCCGTTCCAGTAACCCCCTTGGTAGCCGGCGCCGACGTAGCCGAATCCGTAATTAATGCCGCCGTAATAGCCAATGTGGTGACCCCAAGATCCGTAGCGGTAGCGATATCTGCCACCGGAGAATCCCCAGTAGCCGGGCGTCCACAACAGGCCCACCTCGGGCGGGCGTGTCCACGCACCGGGCACCCAGTAATAGCCTTCCGAAGAATAGCCCCAATATCCCGGTGTCCAGAGGTAACCGTCGCCAGGACATTCCGGTTGAGAATATTCGGGCAGCTCCGGCGGAGGTTGGGAGGCTTCGACGTCGGGTTGGCCGTAGCTGGTATCGTCGTCGTCGTAATTATCGTTCGAATATTGATCGTTACTCTCGGCGGCCTGAGTGTCGCTTGCCGGAACGAAGTTGGAGGCGGCTGCTGGATCTTGCTGCTGAGCGGGTTGCGATTGATCGGGCTGCGCCGGCTGAGTTTGGGCGCTGTTGTCCGGAGCCGGGGCCGGATTGTTGTTATTGCATGCAGCGATGCCAAGCGTGAGTGCGATGGTGGCAGTCGCCAGAAAAACAGGGTGAGGGAATCGGTTGGTTTTCGTCATAGATTTTAGCAATCCGCAAGTTGGATGCGGGATCCTACCAAAGGGTCAAGCAAGAAGACTGTCCGAAAAGTGAGTCTGACGGCGCTGGTTGAAACTGTCGGGCCGTGTTCCTCTTCGCCTCTGTACCTGACTGCTCATCGATCGCGCGTTTGCGATCGACTTCTTTCCCTTTGCTCGGCCTTGTGCCGATCTTGCCGCTGAAGCTTTCCGGTCAGCAAACCAGGGTCGACTTCTGAATATTCCCGTGTATGATCTTCCGGTATAGTCCGCGGCACAAGAAAACGAGGCACAGGAACTGGAGAGGCGCGAGCAGGTGCGGGAAGAACATACGTATGATTTCTTCGTACGCGTTTTTCCGGCGAGTTCTTCTTTCTAGGAGGCTATGTCGATGACGCGAGTCCATCCGAGAGCGACGAGCAGTCAGCACGAGCGATGGTATGAGTTAGGACTTTCATGCCTGAGGAGGGCACGTCGCGCGATTTGGGCTTTCGCAATGTCAACGGTCCTCGCCTCATTGGCGATGGCGCAATCCACGAGCTCGTTGAATGGCAACGTTTCTGATTCGTCTGGCGCAGCGGTTGCTGGCGCAAAAATTACTTTGACGGACCCGGCGACCGGATCGCAGCGGACCACCACCAGCAACGGATCAGGGCTCTACCAGTTCCTCGATGTACCCCCAGGCGAATACCACCTGGACGCCACGGCGACGGGTTTTGCGCCCTATGTGGCGCCAAAGATCACGCTAATGGTCAAATTGCCGTCCACCGTATCCATTCGGTTGCAGGTCGCAGGGGTAACGCAATCCGTGGACGTTGAAGGCGAAGCGCCACTCATCAATCGTACCGACGCGTCACTGGGCAACGTAGTCAACCAAGCCCAAATCGACGAATTGCCCATCGCCCAACGCAACGTAGTTGAGTTGCTGAGTCTTCAGCCAGGGGTCGCGTATCTGGGCGATGCGATCGATGCTGACACGGACACACGCAGTGGCGCCGTGAATGGTTTGCGCAGCGACCAATCCAACGTCACGCTCGACGGCATTGGAGTCAACGATCAGAATTACGGCTATGCGTTTAAGAGCATTCTGAATGTGCCGCCTGACTCCGTCCAGGAATTCAGGGTCACCACAGCTAATGCCAACGCCGACTCCGGCTATTCCAGCGGCGCGCAAGTGGCGCTGGCGACCAAAAGCGGAACCAACACCTTTCACGGTTCGGCCTATGAGTACAACCGCAATACCATCTTCAGCGCCAACGACCCGTTCTTGAAGGAATCTCAGTTAAGCAGTGGCGAACCCAACGTGGCTCCCAAGCGCTTATACAACGTATTCGGCGGTACCCTCGGGGGACCGATCAAGAAAAACCGGCTCTTTTTCTTCGCCAACTACGAAGGGTTCCGGCAAGCCCAAGGCACCAGCGTGCTGCGCGACGTACCTAGCGCGCCACTACAGCAGGGTTACCTCCAATATCTATGCACACTCAACAGCGATGGCAGCCTGAACACAGCTGCGTGTCCCGGCGGTACCGTCAACGGCTTGAGCGGCGTTCAACCCGGCTATTATGCGCTGGGGCCGGCCCAGATCACAGGGATCGACCCGCTCGGAATCGGCCCGAATCAGGCGGTCGAGAGCGTGCTGCAGCAGTATCCAACGGCGAATGAAAATGCGGGCGATGGTTTGAACACGCTCGGCTATCGGTTTTCCTCGAACGCGGACTCCACATGGAACACATACATTCTCAAGGGCGATTGGCACATCAACTCCAGCGGTTCGGAAACTCTTTTCTTGCGTGGACAAACGGAGAATGAAAACAATCCTCAACAGCAGGAGTTTCCCGGCCAGCCCACATCTACGACGCTGGTGGATGACAGTAGGGGCATAACTGTCGGACTTACTTCACTTATCAATCCCAGGCTCGTCAACGATTTTCATTGGGGTTACATCCGTCAGGGAGGGCAGACCGCTGGCACGTCTCAGAATCCAGGAATTTTTCTGACCGGGCTTTCCGACCTCATTCCATTCACCCGCTCCACCATTTTTTTCGTGCCCGTCAACCAGCTCACCGATAGTTTGAATTGGACCCGCAAAAATCATACGTTTGAGTTCGGAGGCGATTTATTTCTCATTCGTAACAATCACACCAGTTACGCCAACTCGTTCTCTGACGTTCAGACCAACCCGGTCTATCTCAACACGGGGGGAATCGCCAACACGCCCAGCCCGCTGGATCCGGCCAATAACACAAATCCGGCCACAAAACAGCCATATCCCTCTGTGGATCCGAGCTTCGGCCCAAACTACGATGCCGCGACTGCCATCCTGTTAGGAATTTTCGCCGAGGGTGACGGCATCTACAATTTCGCTCGGAACGGCACTGCGTTGGCCCAGGGCCAGGCCATCAACCGCCGCTTTGCCATCAATGACTACGAGTTCTACGGGCAGGATGCCTGGCGGATGACTCCCCGTTTGACCCTCACCTACGGCCTGCGCTGGGTGCTCGAAGCTCCTCCTTACGAAACCAATGGATATCAGGTCGCGCCTTGCGTAGAAGCTGCCGGCGGCGGCTGCACCAATCAGAACGTCGCCGAATGGTTCAACCATACTGCGCAGTTAGCCGCGCAAGGCCAGGCCGCCAACAACGCCGGGGAAATTTCTTTCCTACTCGGTGGACCGAAGAATCACGGCCCGGGCCTGTGGAACTGGGACCATAAGGATTTTTCGCCGCGGATAGCCGTCGCGTGGGCGCCCGATACCGGGGACGGATGGGCCTCAAAGATTCTTGGTAAGAAAGATCAGTTCTCGATTCGCGGCGGCTACAGCATTACCTACGATCACTTCGGCATTCCGATCGTAAACACCTTTGACCAGCACGGCTCATTCGGACTCTCCACCGATCTCGGGAATCCCGCCGGTGTGGTGACGGCAGCGGGCGCCCCACGCTTTACCTGCCTCGTTCCGGGGACATCCGGCCAATCCTGCTTGCCCGCGCCCTGCGCGTCTTTGAGCGGCCCAAGCTGCCTGTTCGGCCCCACGCCTTCGGGCACTTTCCCGGTGACCCCAAGCGATACCGCCTTTGCCATCAACTGGGGATTGGACCAAACTTTAAAAACCCCCTACGCGCACGTCTTCAATTTCTCAGTGTCGCGTCAAATCACGGCCAGATCCTCTTTGCAGATTGCTTATGTGGGCAGCATCGGCCGGCGCCTACCGATGCAGGTCGATCTGGCCATGCCAGCCAATTTGACCGACCCCACAAGCAAGACAACATATTTCCAGTCGGCGACGATGCTTTCAAAAGCGGCTGCCGCCGGCACCGACGTCAACTCGATCCAGCCCATTCCATTTTTCGAGAATATTTTTCCCGCTTGGGCTGGCGCGACGACGCAGACCAACCTCGGCCTTCAAGGTACCCCTCCCGGTTCCGCGCCGCTAACTTGTGCCCCCGGCAATCTCCCTGCGAATCCGACAGCCACGCAAAACATCTACGAACTTTGGAATTGTTTCCCACATAACGAGACCTTTTCTCTGTTCGAAATGGATTTACCCGCTTCCGCTACCGGATTGAGCCCCGCTCTCCCCAACAGCAAGAACGGCCCATATAGCTTCTACCATGATCAGTTCAGTTCGCTTTACGCGTGGCGTAACATTGGCACCTCCGCTTACAACGCACTGCAGGTGACCTACAACGCCCGTTGGGGAGCTAACCTTCAGGGGCAGTTCAACTACACACTTTCAAAGTCGTTCGACGAGGCGTCAGCAGCTGAACGAATCGGTCCTTATGAAGGAACCGGAGGAACGGGCGACGACTTGAACGGGGGCGGTATCGTCATTAATTCCTGGGATCCGCTCTCGCTACGCGGACTCTCCGATTTCAACGCCTATCACCAGATCAATGCGAACCTGGTCTATCTTCTTCCCTTCGGCAAAGGTCAGGCAGTTCAGAGCAATGCCAGCCCGCTGCTCAATGCCATAATCGGCGGCTGGCACGTCTCCGGCATATTCCGCTGGACGACCGGCTTCCCCATCACCATCGACAACGGTTTCACCTGGGCTACCGACTGGAACATTGAAGGCGACGCCGAACCGAACGGCCCCTCTCCTAGGGCATCCAATCCCAAGAACGCCATTGTCAACGGCGTGGGCATCGGCCCGGACATTTTCGCCAACCCAGCAGTGGCCGAGGCCGCTTTCCGCCCGGAGTGGCCGGGAGAATCAGGAGTGCGCAACAACGTAATTGGCGATGGCATGTTCGACATCGACACCGGCGTGAGTAAAGATTTCCGTCTGGGCGAGGGGAAGCGACTGGAGTTCACCTGGCAGACCTTCAACGCAACTAATTCGGTGCGCTATGATGTGCGCGCCGCTCAACCCTCGCTCTCTTTTGATGCGTCAGAATTCGGCAAATACGTTTCAACGTTAACCACACCTCGCTTCATGCAATTCGCGTTGCGCTTTGCTTTCTGAGGCTGTGGCATGAGTTGTCCGAACGAAGTTTTCGTGGGCGGGGTTGTTAATTAAGTTCCTACCCGATGAGTGAACTAGCGGAGAGGGGGATTCTAGTACCGCCATTCCTAGCAAGTGCCGAGCCTGACTAGAGCGTTTGCTATTTTGGCCTTGACGATCGGGTCTTGGGTACGCACAACCTGCTCCTTCAGGACGGGAACTGCCTCCACCGCTCCAGCCTTAGCAATCAGTTCCACGTGAACGAACTTCCCCGATTTCACCTTTGCGATTGCGTCCGGCACGTTGGCCTCATCTGCGGCATAGGCCAGACTATTGGCCTGATTTTGTTGACCGTAGACCACTGCTGTCAGCGATGCTGACAGCACTAGCACTAATAGGTTAACGTTCCTATTGATTCGCACTTGTTCTCCATACCGCTCTCCGTTTGCCTAACCGAGACCGTGCCGAACGGAAGAACAACGGCCGCGGTTCGCTCGCAACTACTCAGTCTCCAAGCGCACGTCGACGAACTTTCGAAAGTCCTGGTCAAAGGTGGCGACTGGCACGTTCTTCGCGACCGCGGTGGCGGCGATAAGGCAGTCGACAAAGTGAGCCTTCGTTCTCTTATAGCGGTTCAGAGCGTCGAGATGGACTGTCACCTCACTGATCTCGACGCCGGGACTGGAGATCAAGCGTCCGAGCGCGGAGGCAATGTTGGTGCGCGGATGCCTGTAAAACGATTCGAGCACAAACACACACTCTGCCAAAACAACCGGGAGCACCACGATTCCCACGTCACCTCGATCGCAGGCATCGAACACCTTGCCAGCTGCTCTGGCGTGTTTGTCATGATCCTGTACGAGATAGCGGACAATCAGGTTCGTGTCGACAAGTCTCTGCCTGCTCACCGAGGATCCTCATGACGCGCAGCCTCAGCAGCGGCCTCGCGGATTTCGGCAAAAGACATCCCCCTCCCCTTGTTGCTGGCGAGTGCGCCCTTGAGTGACCGAACGCCCGGATGCACACGAATGGTAGCTCGATCTCCCTCCACTTCGTATTCCAGCTTGTCGCCCGGCTTGATTCGCAAGGCCTTTCGAATCTCCTGGGGGATGGTCGTCTGACCCTTACTCGTCACTGTAGAATGTAGCATGGTCGCTTCCTTACCCATAGATCACATCCTTACGTATGGATTCTCCCTTACTTTCTCCGGTTTGGCAAATGCCGCACGGGAGTGATGTCAACCTCAGTCTTAATGTCCTAGATAGGGTTTTATCGGGTACGGCGGCAGCGCGTTGAAGGCGTTTCAGGAGCCGATTTTTCTTGCAGAGTCGCTGCAAATACTCTGGGAATCGACAACGCAAGGCTTTCTGCGCGGCTTGTATGGCTCGACTTCTTTTTCTTCGTAGTCTACACGTGACATCTTCCTTCGAGCGTCGCCCCTCGCCGTCCGAAATCAATCGGAACGCAGGGCCGATCCGTGCCTTGCCGACCACCCTGTACAACTTCACTGACAACGCCATGTTTCCTCCGCAGAACCTAATACCGAGGTTCGAAGGAAATACCCCGAATCCGTAAGCCGAGCCCTCTAGCTCGGAATTACGCTGCAAGTGGTTGGAAATAAAAGCGTAGAAAATCCTGGCGGAGAGGGAGGGATTCGAACCCTCGGTACAGGTGTTAGCCCGTACAACGGTTTAGTAATTATCTCCGCCGAAGTGATGTCCAGCAATCTCAACGATTTACAGTTGCGCTCACCCACCAAAACTCACCTAACGGTACCTCGTTCGTCAAGTTCAGGGCGCCAATCGGACAGTGGCTTTGGGTGAGATTGTGTCAGTCGGAACCGTTAGTCTGTTTGGGAATTGCTTTCATTTGATTACGGCAAATTACGTTCAGATCACGGTGCGCCCCACTTCTAATCATGCCGGCCATGATTGAGCGGGAGAAGGCTGCCCGAAATCAGGGATGGGTTTGTCTTGACTTTCGGCATAAACGAAAGTAATAGTGTTGATCCGTAATCATACGAAAGTTGCCAGGGGGGGGAGGAGCCATGCATGTCCACCGTCGCAATTTGCAGTCCATCGCATCCTTCATCGGTCCATTTTTGCTCACATTGGCCGCTGTGACGGCGGGGTTCGCGCAGGGATCGTACGAGGCGCAAGTGCGCGGAACGGTGACGGACCAGAGCGGGGCGATGGTGGTGAATGCGGCCGTCACCATCACCAATGACGCCACGAATATTGCGCAGAGTGCGCATAGCGACGCCCACGGACAATATTTTTTCACGGGCCTGCGCCCAGCCGTTTACACGATGAAAGTACAGGTGGCGGGCTTCCGTATTTCGGAAAAGAAGAATGTGGTTTTGCAGGTCGATCAGCAGACCAGCGTAGATTTCGTACTGCATCCGTTAAGCGTGAGTGAGAGTATCGAAGTCACACAGATGGCGCCGTTGATGGACACCGAGAGTGCGACTCTGGGCACGGACATCAGCAGCGAATATGTGCACGAACTCCCTCTGACCAACCGCAACTTCTTTGGCCTGACGTTTCTGGCGGCGGGCGTGACCGAAGTGGCAGGGTCAGGCACCAGTGACAACTATCCATCGGGGACGAACTTCACTTCCAACGGGCAACGCAACGCGACCGCCGAGATACGGCTGGACGGCGCCCTGATCAGCGCGCCGGAACAAGGTGAGGGAGGAAACACCAACGTTTACTACGAGCCCCTGGTCGAGAGCATGCAGGAAATGAAGGTGCAGAATAACAGCTTCTCGGCCGAGTTCGGCAACAACGGCGGCACGGTAGTAAACATGCTGATGAAGAGCGGAACCGATGCCTTCCACGGCAGTGCCTGGTATTTCTTACAGCGCTCTCAGTTGGACGCACGCGACTTCTTTAATCCCGAGTACGTGTTGGGTAATCCCCTGCCCAACCCCAAACCAGACAGCCGTCGCGACCAGGGTGGATTTTCGCTGGGCGGCCCGATCGTGAAGAACCGCACGTTCTTTTTTGTTGATTTCGAGAAGGTTGCAAGCTCCAGCTCATCCAGCGGAGTTGTGACCGTACCGACCTTGGCGGAGCGGCAAGGCGACTTTTCGGGAGCGGCCAATCCTATTTACGATCCGACCGCGCAAGGGTGTGGGAATCCATGCGTAAACCGGCCGCAGGTGCAGTACAACGGCCAACCGAACGTGATCCCGCCCAGCGAACTGGATCCCATCGGACTCGCCGTCCTCAATCTCTATCCCAAACCCAGCAACGCGAACGAGTTCAACAACTACAACTTCACGACGTTGGCGCAGGCTCCGGATTACCAGTTCGACATCAAGATAGACCACCAGATCAACGACAGGAACCGTCTCAGCGGCCGCTACAGCCGAGGCTGGAGCAATTATACGACTCCGCTAACCCTTGGCGACAGCTTCGATAATGACGGAATCGCGAGCGGGGTGACGGTGGCGCAAAACGCTTCGCTGGAATATACCTGGACAATCAACCCGCGGATCGTCTGGACCAGCCATGTAGGAGTCGATCGGGTGCACGAACTGTCGCTGCCGAGTATCCCGACGATTTCCAGCTTCAACGCCTCGCTGCCGGCTGGCGTTCAGGGATTGCCTTCGGTATTCCAAACGGCCAATGGGATCGACAAGATGCCGACGTTTCTGATGCAGGGCAGTTCCCCTTGGTCGAATCTCTACGATCAGTGCTGCATTAACACCACCTTTGCCCACACCCTGGTCAGTTACTCTACGCAGTTGGTGATTTCTAAAGGGGCTCATCTGATTAAAGTCGGGGGCGAGCAGAGAATTTTCTACAACAACTTCTGGCAACCGAATTACCCGAGCGGCTTCATGACCTTTACGGACGATACTACATCGCCGAATCCGAACAGCGATACAGACGCTTCGGGGAACTCAACCGGCAATCCATTTGCCAGCCTGGCTTTTGGTTACGGCGATAATATCAACGCCTCCAGTCAACTGGTGGTAACTCCTTCGGTCGCGAACCGTTCGTTGGAGACGGGGTTTTATGTCCAGGACGACTGGAAGGTGACCTCGAAACTCACGGTCAATCTGGGCTTGCGTTACCAGTGGAGTTCGCCATATACGTCGCGCGGCAACCAGATCGAGTTCAGCAATTTCACCGCCGACAGTGGCGTGAGCATCGACCTAACCAGCCTGCCGGCCGCTGCGCAAGCGGCGGGAGCCATGAGCGCACAGGCGCAGATGCAGAGCGTCGGACTCAACTACCCTGCGTCGCAAGAGGTGCTCGGCACAACGCAATTCCCGACGTCGAGCATGAGGACGGTTCCGACCTACCGGAAAGATCTTGGGCCGAGGCTGGGTTTCTCGTACCAACTCGGTCAGCAAACCGTGGTGCGTGGCGGAGCGGGTATCTATTTCGGAATGAGCCCGGCCACAAACTTCCAGTATCCGGGCTCCGCCTTCCGCAAGACCGCGAACCTGTTTTTTACGAACGACAATTTTGCCACCCAATCCGCGACCCTGGAGAATCCGTTTCCCGCGGGCTTTACCGGTCCGCAGGGCACGCAGTACGGCCAGTTTGCGAACTGGGGTTATCAGAACCCGAACGATCTGGGCACGACGGCAGCGCGAGACGCCGACCTCTACCAGTGGAATCTGGGAATCCAGCGGCTGCTCCCCAGCCAGATCGTGCTCGGCGTGGACTACTCCGCCAACCGAAGCACGCATCTGCCCTGGGCCGGCACAAACAACCGCTCTTTCATCCCTTCGGCTTTGCTGGCCCAGATCACCGCGGCGGTAACTCCGTCAGATCCGACTTGCACAGCGGATGGGTGCGTAAGCACCTTTCTTCAGACACAAGTGGGCAACCCGTTTTATTCGATGTTCAATACCCCTTGCACGTCGACCGCTTCCCATCCCTGTTTCAACGAACCTAATTCGAACTACGGCGATTCGACGCTGCCCTTGGGGACTCTGTTGAACCAGTACCCACAATTCAACGGCGACTTTGAAGGGCTGATGATCGAGGAAGCGAGTTCGTGGTACAACGCTCTGCAGATTCGCTTCCAGAAGCGCACTACACACCACATCAGTTTTGAGGGCAGCTACACGATATCGAAGTCAACCGACGATTCATCGGCGGGCAGGAACAACTGGGTGGGTGCGCTTGGGCTTGGCATTCCGCAACAACTGGATCGCCTGTCCGCGGAACACAGCATTGGGGGCAACGACACGCCACAGCGGCTAGCGGCCGCCGTGGTCGTGGATCTGCCCATTGGCCGCAAGCAATGGATTGGCGGCAATATGAACCGAGCGGTTGACGCCGTTGTGGGAGGCTGGTCGCTGGCGACGATCATCACCGAGCAATCGGGACAACCGATGGCCCTCGCCATGTCCAACGCCCGCCTGGCGAACGGCACCCAGCGCCCCCAAGTTGTGTGCTCGCAACTTAAGACCGGAACCAGCATGCACTCCGTCGCCTTGGACTGGCAGAATGCGGGAAACGTTGCGAGTCCCGCCGCCTATCTCAACGCCAACTGTTTTGCTGACCCCGGCGACCAGGTTCCTGGGAATGCTCCACGGTACTTTTCCGGGCTGCGCACCGACGGCATCCACGACATGGATCTGAATGTCTACAAGTCGTTTGTGCCTAAAGAAGGTATGCGTGTGGAAGTGCGGGCGGAGATGTTCAACTTCCTCAACCACCCACGCTTTGCGCAACCGAATTCGTCAGTGGGAGATCCGCTTTTCGGGACAATTACCAGTGACAGTGTCAACGGGACTGTTCTCGAACTGCCGCGAAACTTCCAGTTTGGATTGAGATTTGAGTTCTGATCCGGTGCGGAACTCGCGTTTTCGGATCGCTCTATTCATGAAAACCATACTCGGGCTGTTCTCTGCGCTAATCCTTTGCGGGTGCGGGCTTTTCGTGCTCGCACAAAGTTCTGCCCCCATTCCAGATTCGTCCCGACCGGATTGGACGAACTACGTGCGCATCGGCGCCTATAGCCTGAAAGGCGGCGACGCGAACGACATCGTACAACGCGCGCAGGCTAGCGATGTATTCGGGATTGAAGTCGACAACGACATCCCTGGGCGGTACGAGAGCTTTGTGCATCCCGAAGAGAAACTGAAGGCGATTCGCGCGGTGGCGGAAGCGGCGCACAAGGTCGGCAATCATGCTTTTGTTTACGTTGCAGGAACGGAATGCATCACGGCGCACGGCGACAAAGTGGCGCACACGCTGGCGAAAGATCATCCCGACTGGCTGCAGCGAAAGATTGCGGGAGAGCCGGCAATTTTCGGAGGCGGGACGGCGTTCTGGATTCGGCCCGGGGATGAGGACGTGTGGGTGAGTCCGTATGCCACGGAATGGCGCAAGATTTACATGGAGCGCGTGCGACAGATTGCGGCCACCGGCATCGATGGTATCTACATTGATATTCCCTACTGGATGACGCACTTCGAGGGCTGGGAGCATACATGGGCGAGCTTCGATGATTTCACGGTGGCGGTGTTCAAGCGGGAGACCGGG